>Ga0070668_100000477_pt1 | contig 26552 bp, 19 predicted proteins | sample KBSS43metaG_FD_64661 | JGI IMG/M metagenome (GOLD analysis project Ga0070668, IMG submission 64661) | Switchgrass rhizosphere microbial communities from Kellogg Biological Station, Michigan, USA - KBS S4-3 metaG | ecosystem: Host-associated > Plants > Roots > Rhizosphere > Soil ...
TGGCGGTCTCGATGATCAGCATGCCACCTTCGGGCATTGCATCGCGGGCATTGATCGCGAGATTGACGATCGCGTCGTCGACCTGGCTCGGGTCGGCCATCGCGTCCCACAGGTCGGCCGCCGGCCGGGTGTGGATCTGGACCGCCTCGCCCAGCGTCCGGCCGAGCAACTGGACGATGTCCGGCAGGCGCTCGCCAAGGTTGAACGTGCGCGGCTCGAGTTGCTGCTTGCGCGCGAAGGCGAGAAGGCGGCGGACGAGCTCGGCCCCACGTTCGCTCGCATCCATCGCTTCGCGCGCAAGCTCCCTGGTCGATTCGGAGATGGCCGGATCCTCGAGCAGCAGTTCGAGATTGCCGACGGAGATGGCGAGGAGGTTGTTGAAGTCATGGGCGATCCCGCCGGTCAGCTGACCGATCGCCTCCATTCGCTGCGAGCGCCGTAGCCGTTCCTCGGTCGCGCGGCGCTCGGTCAGGTCGTTGATGATTCCGACAAAGGTGGACTGATCGCCCTTTCTTGCCTCGCCGACCGAGAGATAGATTGGGAAGACGGTGCCGTCCTTGCGCTGGGCCAGGACTTCGCGGCCGATGCCGATGATCTTCGGAATTGCCGTACGCTTATAATTGCTGAGGAACCGGTCGTGATTGTCGGCATAGGAGGGCGGCATCAGCATCTTGACGTTCCGCCCCTTAACTTCGTCGGGCGTGTAGCCGAACAAGCGCTCGCAAGCCGGGTTGAAGGTGAGGATCCGCCCCTGGCTATCGATCAGGATGATGCCGTCGACAGCCGTGTCGAAGACCGCTTGCAGGCGGATGCCCTGTTCGGTTGCGGTTGGATTCACGACTGCGATGCCCCCTGCCCAGGGCGCATGATATCAGTCGCTTAAACGCGAAAATAACGATTCAGCGTCCGTTATGGCGCGAGGTGGTGCGTGACGCAGTCCTCAGTTAATTCGTCTCTCTTTGGCCTGCGCGCACATCGCCGTTCTCATCGCCGCTAACTATGCGTTCGGATTCGGAGAGATAAATCCTGTCGATCGAAGACAGAGGAGCTGGCGATGGCGTGGCCTGCCTTGCCATTTGGCGACGGGCAAGCAGCCCCGCGGATCGTGACCATTATCGACCGGTGGCTCAACTTCCGACGCTAAAGGCGCAAGGGTCAGCGGCTGGTTTCGAGAACCCGGCCGGCAATCGCAGCCCGGCGCTTTACCTTGAGCTTGTCGAGGATGCTGTGAACGTGGTTCTTCACCGTCGCTGGGCCAATCTTCAGGCCCTGTGCGATCTCCTTGTTCGACAGGCCGTCGGCAACCATCGCGGCGATTTCCCGCTCGCGTGGGGTAAGCGCGGTGGTGACTGCTGAACTTGATTCGGCCAGCCGCGCCAAACGCGAGCAGAGGATGCTCGTGACTTGCGGCGAGCAGCTGAATTCTCCGCGCACGGCCTCGGCCACAGTCCTGACGAGGTCGTCGATCGACCGGTCCTGGTCGATGAAGCCAGCGAGACCCGACTCGGCGCAGTCAATGACTTCGGAGGCCGAGCCCGAAATCCCGAATCCGACCAATGGCAGCGACGGCATGACGTTCTTCATATGCCGGGCGAGCCCGCGTCCATTGGCCGTCGAGGCATCGAGAACCAGCGCGTCGGGGTTAAGCCTCAAAGCCGCTTTGCCAGCGCCGTCGAGGTCGGTCTGAGCCAGCACTGTCAAACGGCCATCGCCCTTGATCGAAGCAGCCAGCCCATCTCGATATAGGAGAATATTGCTCGCAATGACGACGCTGAGACCGGTGCCGACCGTTCCCCCCGAATCGTCCTTGGCGTGTGCAGTCCGAAGCAGCATCGTACCTCGCCGGCGTCGACGCATTCAGCCGCCCCCGCGCAATGACGGCAAAGCGGGTCTCTAACACCAGTTAATGAGTCGCCCAACCAACTTTTTGTTGCCCGGACCAATTCAGGGGGGCCATGGCGGCATCGATTCACGGCCAAATGGACCACTCCGATCGGTCCATCGGACGCCTGAACCCATCTGGAGCGGCCCCCGCCTGACCGCGGCCTGGCGTCCCGATCCAAGGCGACCAACCTGAGCGGTCCAAGCCCCGGATGGCCCCTTCCCTTTATTCAGAGTCGACGAGCCGATCGGTGGATTTCGCGCCGGCGGCGGACGGCGCACAAGCGCGCCGCGTCGGAGGGACATCGGTGCAGGAAGCTCGGATTCACCTGGCCGGAATGTCGCCTTTGCTTCGTCGAATGATCACCGACCTGCTCGCTGCAGAACAGGACATGATGATCGTCGGCGTCGCTGAGGACGATGAAGAATCGCTGGTCGTCGCGAAGACGGAGGGGGCCAATCTGATCATCACCCAACACCAGCGGGAGGATGGCGATTCCTGCCTCAGCGCGATCATTAACGCCCCGCCACTGACGATCCTGGCGATCGAGCCGGACGGCGCCGCAGGCACATCAATCAATCTCGAGCGGCAGCGAGTGAGCTTGGCGGGCGACGACGGCAAGTCACTCGCCCAGGCGATCCGCCAGGCCATGAGCAATTTCTGAAATGAACGATCGGCGCGACCTTCACCGCAGCCAGCGTCGCGCGATCGCCCCAACCGCGAGCCGCGAGGAGTAGCGAACAATGGCTTCCAGCTTCACCTATCCGGGCGTCTACATCTCCGAGAAAGAGTCGGGCGCCCGAGCAATTCCTGCCGCCGCAACCTCGATCGCCATGTTCGTCGGCATGACCGACAAGGGCGCCTTCAAGATCCCCACTAGGGTCCAGAGCCTGGCCGAATACAATCGCCAGTTCGGCGAGACGTCGGTCGGCGAAATGGCCGACCAGGTTCGCCAATTCTTCATGAACGGCGGCGGCGACGCGTACATCATGCGCATTGCCAAGAACGCATTGCAGGCGTCGGTCGAAATCCAGGAAGAAACCGGAAGCAGTTCGGTACTCAAAATCATCGCCCGCGACGTCGGCAAGCAAGGCAACCAGCTGCGAGTGATGATCGACTATGCGACATCGAGCCCGGAGCGCACCTTTAACCTGACTGCCTTCCGAAGCACCCAAGGCTCGGACGGAAAATTCGTTCGAAGTGAGACGGAAACGCACCAGAATCTGTCGATGGATTCCAACGACTCCCGGTACGTAGTCGACTATCTGGAGAACAACAGTTTGCTCGTTCGAGCGGCTTTGCTTCCGCTGCCGGCAGTTCCTGTTGGCGGCACGTCAATCGGCGGCGTCGTTCTGCAGAGCACTCAAGCCACCGCCGACCAAAACATCATCGACCTCATTGGCACAACAAACAACAGTTTCATGGTCGGCGTCGCCGGCCGCGATCCAGTGCTCGCCGTTGTCGACACGACGGCAATGACGACGGCGACCGATCCGACAAATCCAAGATCGAGGATCGTAAAGGCGATCCAGGATGCCTACCAGAGCGCACAAGCTGTGACGCTTGGTACGACCATCGATGCCGTACTCAATGCTCCGACCGGGCTTGGTGGCAACTTGCTCGAGATCAAGTCGGACGAGGGTGCGGTCGTGATCACCCCGGCCCCGGACAAGGACATCGCCGCAGTCCTGATGCTCGGAATCGCATCCGGCGGTATAGAACTGGACCAGTTTTCACCCAATCGTCCCGCGCCTTCGGGAATTGCCGGACGCCTTGGACCTTATGGGGGCACCAAAGCATCGGCTGATTGGCTCAGCCGCCTATGGGGCTTTGCGAAAACTGCCCGTAACCAGGTGAAGCATTTCTCGTTGGTCGACCCGGGGTCGTCAGCATCGCCCTACGCCGACAACATCGCGCTGACCGGCACCGCCGCGAACGCAATGTTCGAGGGGCCGATGCCCGTCGCCGGCCCCCTTGGGTCGTTGGCGAATGTTCGCAGGGCGCTGGACGAAACTGCGGCAGCGCTAAACGGAAAAATCGGCGACCGCTGGTCGGCCGAGCGCCAGGGCGTGCGGTTGACTATTCGGCCGCTTGCAGCGGTCTCACCGGCAACCGGCATTGGCGTCCAGCTGACGACTGACGACGGAGGGGGCGGGGGCTACGACTTCGGCGCCGGCAGTCCCAGCGGGCTGCTACGCCGAACACAATCGCAAAATATCGGCGGCTACCTCCTTGGCACGGTCGCTCCAGCAGGAGCGCGACAGGTCAATACGGTGCCGGGCGCCGATGGCACACTCCCGAAGCTGGCCGAGTATCAGGGTGCCTTCGCGATCATCGATAGCAGCGTCGAGATCTTCAACATGCTGGTTCTGCCACGCGCGGATGGTCAGCTCGACTCTGATCGCAAGATGATCTGGGGTGCAGCGAGCAGCTTTGCGGCTCGCCAGCGAGCGATCCTCTTCGTCGATCCGGAATCGACCTGGATCGATATCGGAACCGCTGTCAGCGGAGCTGACTCGGCCAAGATCGGCGTCGATACCCGCAATTCGGTCATTTATTGGCCCAAGCTCAAAATCGCAGCGCCCGACGCTCCTAAGGGGCGAATTGTGGATCCGTCAGGCTCCATGGCCGGGCTCTACGCCAGAACGGACACGAGGTTCGGCACCTGGCGTGCTCCGGCGGGGATTGAGGCGACTCTCACCGGCGTGCTCGGCGTCGTGTCGCCCATGAGCGACCCTCAGAATGGCCAGATCAATCCCAAGGCTCTGAACGCGATCCGGCTCTTTCCGTCGGGGATCACGAGCTGGGGCGCCCGCATGATGGTCGGCGCCGACGACACTGGGAACATCGACGACAAATATGTGCCCGTCAGGCGCATGATGCTGTTCATTGAGAACAGCCTGTATCGCGGCCTTCGCTTCGCCGTGTTCAAGGAAAATGCCGAGCCCCTGTGGGCGATGATCAGGCTCGCCGCCGGCTCCTTCATGAACAGCCTCATGTTGCAGGGCGCCTTCGCGAGCCGGACGAAATCCGAAGCCTATTACGTCCAGTGCGACGCCACGACGACCACGGCGACGGACGTCAATCTGGGGATCGTCAACTGCGTCGTCGGCTTCGCGCCCAACAAGCCGGCGGAATTCGTCCACGTCATCGTCACTCAGATGGCCGGACAAGTCGACGTCTGACAGCGCGGGAAAGGAAGCCGACATGGTAATGTTTTCAGTCAACTCCACGCGCATCGATCCCTACAAGAACTTCCGTTTCCTGGTGTTGTTCGGGAACGAGGTGGTCGCCGGTGCGAGCAAGGTCAGTGGCCTTAAGCAAACGGTGGAGGTGGTCGAACACCGCGACGGCGGGGACTATTCGACCAAGCGCAAATCGCCGGGCCTGACGACCTTCGAGCCGATTACGATCGAGCGTGGAATCAGCTTCGATGGCGCGTTCGAAGACTGGGCCGGCCTGGTTTACTCGACCGATGGACCGGCCGCGGTCTCGCTGAAAAACTTCCGCCGGGACGTCACCATCCAGCTCTACAACTTACAAGGCGTGAAGGTGCGCGCCTGGAACGCTTTCCGCTGTTGGGTCAGCGAATTCACTGCCGTTCCGGAACTCGACGCGAACGGCAACGCGATCGCCTTCGAAAGTCTGGTTCTCCAGAATGAGGGATTCGCCCGCGATACCGCCGTCGTCGAGGTCGCCGAGACTTGAGCCGCTGCCGGTCGCGTTGAAAGGAGTGTGCTTCAGCCGTGACGCTCTTGCGGATCAGCCTGCCGACGTTTCCTCCGCACGACTTCCGCGTCGCGGAAATCGACGGCGCTGGCGAGCTGCTGGCCGATCCCGGCGACCCGGGCTCGGTCCGCGCGATTATCTTGCATGTCGTCCGTGACGCGCCGGACGGTTGGCTCGGGCGGTTGCCGATCGCGATCTTCGACCGGCTCTGCGCAACAATATTTGCGAGCCTGTTTGGCGACAGCGCCGATTGCCGGAGCGATTGCCGAAAATGCGGCGAAAGCTTCACTTTTCAATTCGACATAAGCGAGCTGATATCAATCCAGGACGTCGCGGCCGAAGCAACCGGACTGACGCTGGGCACAGACGGCTGCTGGTCAGCCAAAGCCGGCCTGTCAATTCGCCCGCCAACGCTCGGCGATCTCGACCAGAACGCGTCACCCGAAATGCTTCGACGATCGCTGGTTACCAAGGGCGACGCGACGGACTCTGACGTCGAGCAGCTGCTTGAGGCAGCGTCACCGCTGCTCACTCTGTCGATCGGGACTCAGTGTCCGCATTGCGACGAACCGCAGGAGGTCGGGTTTGACATGGCGGGCTATCTTGTCGCCTCGATTGGCGCTGAGCGCGCATTCCTGATCCGCGAAACGCATCTTCTCGCATCGCGATACGGGTGGACCCGTGAGTCGATCATGGCATTGCCGCGCGGCGACCGGCGCGCCTACGCCGCCTTGATCGAAAGCGAGCGCAGCGCGGCGCTCTCACGCCGGTCCGCATGAGCGCCTACCTGCAACGGTTGTACGACCGCGCCGCGGGCGTGCTTCCAGCAACTCAACCGACGCTTCGCCCCGGTTCGCCACTGGCCCGGTTCGATCAACGGCTTTCTATCGGTGAACTGGCACAGGACTTCAGCTTCGGTTCGGTCCCTGGAGCGCCGGCGGACGAACGGGATGCCATCCAGATACCCGTGGCCTTGGACCCGCTTGCTCCCGTTCCTCGCGAAATCAGCTCGCCGCCGCCGGGTACTGCCCAACAGCAAGCGCCAGCGGAACAGACGGTCAAGGGCACCAAGCCGCAAACGGCAAGGGAGCGTCAATCAAAGCGGCGCGAGGCAATCGCACGAGACGACGCACCCAAGCCGATGCCCCCGAGCGACGTAAGCGATCGGCGCAAGAGCAAGTCGCCCGAGACTTCGCCGCGGCAACTTCGCGCCCGACCGGTTGACGCCACGACCGACGCGTTACCGCCGGAAGCGCCGAAACAGTCGCCGTCCGTTAAGATCGCCGAATCCCGATCGCGAGATGGCTCGCCGCCACCACCACCGCGTGAATCTGCACCGGCGACCACGCGCCTGATGTCCCCGGACTCTCCCGATCGACGCGAACCAGCAAGTTCACCGGCGAAGGCGACTAGTCCCGAAAGCCGTCCCGGTCCTCCGGCTCCGGCCGCATCGACCGACAAACCCGCCACGAACCGGGCCGCCCCGGTTACGCCTGAGCCTGTCGCTCGACCGTTGGTCCGGACGCCCTCAGACACCGTCACGCTTCCGGAACCGGCCTTCGATTGGTCAGCGGTCGACCGGCGGATCGAGGCGGCCGTGCACGCCAACGGCAAAACCCAGCCCACGGCTCCGAACCGGACGCATCACCCCCCCAGTGAACTCATCGATGGCGGCGATCAGGCGACGGTGCCCGCCTTCCTGACCGCTGCCGAGGCGTCGGTAATCGGATCGATTGAATCGTCGAGCCGCCACCGGATGCTGTTCGGGACCAGGTGGCGCTGAGCCATGGCCCAGGTCCCCGCCAACATTTCGGACATTACCCAGGCGCTGGCGCAGTTGCTGCAACTGAACGTTTCGCGAATTGCCGGGGCGTCGATCAATCCCTTCAGTGTGTCGAAACTCCCGCCCGAGAAGGCTGAGGAGGCAGGCGACACGCGCCTCAACATCCACCTTTACCACGTCTCGCAGAATAATGACGGCGGCCCCGACCTGCCGATCGGCGGATCGCCGCGCAACCCGATCGCCACGCGGCCGATGCCAATCAAACTCTTCTACGTGCTGACCGCCCACGCGATGATCAACGACACTACCGATGACGTCACCAGCCAACACGCGCTGATGGGATGGGCGCTCAAGACGCTTCACGACTACGGTGAAGTATTCGAGGATACGGCGGTCGACGGAACGCAGATTTTCGATTCCTCGATCACCCTCGACGGGCGCGGTATCGAAATCATCATCCGGCCGCTGGAGCCAGAGGATTCGATCTCTTTCTGGTCGACCGACCAGGTCCGGACGGCTCGCCTCGCTGCATTCCTCGAGCTTCGCACTCTGCTTCTTCCGCCCGAGCCAAGGCGCCAGGCAAGCGGTCTGGTCGGCGACCTCGCGCTCGGCGTGTTTGGAGGTCCCGCACCCCGGCTCGAACGGACCGCATCGGTCATGGAATTCACGCTTCCACCGACAGCCGGCGGTTCGGTCTCTCGCGTCCCTCGCGAGCCCGCGGTTGCGGTCCTTCACTCAACGGCCGGCAAGCCCGACGCAAGAGTCCAGATGTTCGGTGCGGCCCTGAACGACGAGGGCCGAGCGTCCCGGCTCGTTCTTCGCGGCGACCCTCTTCCCGGCCCGGCCGTGATCGAGGTCGCGGACAATCCGTCGTGGAACATCGATTTCGGCAGTAGCCAGGCGCTGCTCGAGGTTCGCCCGTCGGTGGTTGCCAAAGTGGGCGACACGGTCGCCCCGCTCAATCTTGTGCCGGGGCTTTATTCGCTTAGCGTCATCCGGGAACGGAAGCTGGCGACCGAAAGTGGGGCCACCCGGCCGGCGGCCATGGAGAGCAACCGGCTCCCCCTCGCACTCGCGCCGGCAATCAAGCTCGTGCAGCCGATGAGCCTGCCAAATCCCGAGCGCATCAAGATCGTTGTCGACCCGGCTTTCGACGTGAGTGCCGCGGGAATGGACGCCCAGGTTTCGATCGGCGCGGATGCCTATCAAAAGGTCGACAGCTTCGCGAACAACATCGCGAAGGACAAAGGAACATTCGAGGCGTCGACGTCGTCGAGCTATGAGGTTTCCTCAGCGTCCGGAGCCCCCCTTGGCAGCGGGACCTACCCGGTCAGGCTGTCCGTTAATGGAATTGACGCGCCACCCTACTGGCTGGAGATTCCGTGATGCGCGCGGGACCGGGATCGCGCCGGTTGCCGGCCGCCGTTCTCGCCGTCGAGCGAATCCGCTTGCGCATGGCCATTCACGGTGCGGCCGGAGAAACTACGGAGCTCGAATCCGAGCTCACCGAGGTCGAGCGCAGGCTGGCGGGAGAGGAAGGGCGCGATCGCTTGCGACTGGCGCAGATATTCGGGCTTTCCGGGCCCGAACTCGACGCGCTTGACCTGTCCGTCGCGATTGCGGTTGAGCCAATGCTCGGGCCCATGATCGGCGCGCTGCAGGGCTATCCCGACCGACCGCTTGCCAGCGAAATCGCGCTCCGCCTTCTCTTCGGCCACGGACCTCAGGCAGTAGTCAGGGCGGCCGGTGCGCCATTGAAGTGGGGTCTGCTCGTTTCCGTTGACTACGCCCCTGGTGAACCGGGGGCGTGGTTCGCCGATGCCGCGACCGTGGATTGTTATTTCTCTCGCGTCAGCCCGGGCGATCTGCCGGTGCGCGGAATTCCGAAGGTCACACCGCTTCCTGAATGGGACGTCGCCAGCGAGGTGAAGCGACTGGCGGGACTATTGAAAGAGCAGCGGCCGATCCGCGTCGCTATTCGCGGCCGGGACGGAAGCGGACGAGCAAGCATGGCGCAGTGCCTTGCCGACGGCCTCAAGCACCGGGCCGTGCTCATCGACGCAGCGCTTGCGAGCGGTTCCGGCGGACAACGCGCCTATCTCGTCGCGCAGCGGATGGGATTGTTGGGTGCCTGTGCGCTGGTCTGGCGCGGCGTACCCGAAGAGCCGCCAGGGGCGATGCCGATTTGCCCGCTGCAGTTTTTCACGCTTACGCCCGACGCGCTGCTGCCCGCGCGCGAAAACGCAATCGACATCCACCTCGACGTCCCACCGATGACGCCGAAAAGCCTCGGAAAATTGAGCCGCCTCTACCTGCCGAAGATGGCCAAGGCGCTCGATCAGAGCCTGATGCGGCCGCTCGCCGGCGATCTTGCGATGGCCGGTGCGCAACAGATTTCAAACTCACAAGCTCTGTCTGCATGGCTGCGTCAACGTAACGCGTCCCGCGCGAAGCACGTAGGGCGGATCGAAAGCGCCGAATTCGACTGGAACGATCTGGTTCTGGCCGATCCGGTCATGGGCCAACTGAAGAGCTTCGCAGCCGAGGCTCGGCAGCGTGCGAATCTCCTTGCCCAACCGGAGCGGAGGCGGGTGTTTTCGGGGTCCGCGCACCTGTCCGCGATGTTCACCGGTGCCCCTGGCCTGGGCAAGTCGATGTCCGCGAAAGTGATCGCCCGCGAGCTCGGCCTGGATTTACTTTTCGTCGACACGTCGGCGCTCGTCAGCAAATACATCGGCGACACCGCCAAGAACATGACCGAGGTCTTCGCAGTTGCACGCGAATTTCCGTGCGTCCTCGTGTTTGAAGAAGCCGACGGCATCTGCGGGGCGAGGGTCAAGCAGGAAACCTCGAACGACAAGCATCACAACGCAGATACCGGGCACCTTCTCCAGCTCATGGAACGGCACGATGGGGTCGTGATCCTGTCGACCAATAAGCGCGGAAACGTGGACCCCGCCTTCATGCGGCGGCTCCGCTACATCATCGAATATCGACGGCCGTCGCAGCTCGAAGCCGAACGCATTTGGGACAACATGCTGCAGGTCGCCGGGCTCAAGGCGAATGCCCGGCGCAAGCTCGTCCCTTCACTTGCCGCCGCCCACGACATGACTCCGGCGCAGATCAAAGGCGCCGCAATCACTGCTTCCTATCGCGCCCTGGCACGCGGGACGGCGGTCAGCGGTCAGGACGTCGAAGAGGGAATACGATTCGAATTCCAGAAGGAGGGCAAACTCGTCAACGCCGTGCCGGGGTCGCCGACGCGGGAGGCTCAGCGTGGTTGACACCGGCTATCCCCGCTCGCCCGTCGTCCTTCGCGGCGCCTTCGTCCAGCTGCTCGAGGATCTGGGGGTCATCATCCCCAACATCGTGCCGTTCCAATATAATCCGGCCAAGGTGACGCGCGGGTTTCAGCCCTGGAATCCATTTGCAACGTCGCCGCAGAACCAGGCGTCGCAAACCCCGCTGGTCCAGCCATTCGATCCGCAGCAGACATATCGATTCGACCTCGAGTTCGATGCCACCGACGATCTCGAAGCCGGCAATCCGGTGGCGATGACCACCGGCATCGCGTCGCGGATCGCAGCATTGCGTAAGCTGATCGAACCAAGCGCGGGCTTGTTCGGCGATCTGATCGCCAGCGCCGGGGCGCTTGCCGGCAATGCTTCCCGCCAAGCCGAGCGGCCGGCCGTTCCGATCACGCTTTTCGTGCTCGGGCCAGGGACGGTGTTGCCCATCCGGATCACCGAACTTTCAATCGATATCAACGAATTCTCGCCGCTGCTGTACCCGATGATGGCGAAAGCCACGGTCGCCCTTCAGGTGCTCACCCCTGATATCTTCAAGTGCAAGGAGACCACCGCCACGTCGGTCGCCGTCGCCGCCTACAATTTCACCAAGCTCCAGGAAGATGCGCTCGCCATCCTCAACGTGACCAACGTCGCGACGGCGATCGGGTCCTCCTTGCCTCTTTAGGGATTCCGCCGATGGCCAAGTTTGACGCCAAAAGCCGTTACGTCCTTTACGCCGAAACCCGGATCGGCATGGATGCTCGGGGCCGCGACGTCCCATGGGTCACGCCAGCTCGAATTCCCGAGATGACGCTGCTTGGCCAGCACCGGCGGAAGCAGGGCCAACGACTCGACCGCCTCTCGGCCCACTATCTGGATGACCCGCTGGGCGGCTGGAAAATCGCTCACGTCAACGACGCGATGACCGTCGAAGCGGTCGCCGACGCCCCCTTGATTTCGATCCCGGTGAAAGGCCGCTGATGGGCTTCGGCGCAATCATCACGTCGGGCGAAAATCATCAGCCGTTGGACGACCGGCTGATGGGTTGGGTGATTGAAGCCCGCGTCGAGCAAAAGCTCAGCGACGCGACCAAGATCGCACTCAGGTTCGAGGACGACCTGTGCGACGGCGGGTCGGAGATGGAGGGGCGGGCCGAGTTTCATCCTGGGGCCATTCTCGGCGTGATGATCAGCTACGGTGACGAGCTGTCCTGCCTCGGATTCGGCCCGGTTACCAGGGTTCGGTCGTCATCAATGGTCGGTGGCGCCGGCAGCTGGATCGAAGTCACGGTTACCGACATGCGCGAAACGATGGACCGGACGGCGGTGCAGGCAACCTACACCGGGAAGGCGTCGGAAGCCGCGCAAAACATCCTCGACGCCTATCACTTTACGCCCGACTGCGAGGAGACACGAAAGGAATATTCGACCGGGACAAACGCCCTCACCCAGCGCGCGACCGACCTTGCGTTCGTCAAGGACATCGCCCGGAAGAACAACCTGGAATTCTGGCTCAGCTATGAGACCGAGACAGCCGGCAGCTCGTTCAGCGTTACCACCACTGCTAATCTGAAAAGCTCGCCAGAGCGGCCGGACCGGTCGGCGATCCCCCTCGGCGATCTCCTCCCGATACCGCCGATCCTGCAACCCGACGCGGATCGCGCAATCAGGATCAACCCGCCGCCAAACGAATGCGTCTCGGTCGGGCGGTTCGATGCCCGAATTGATTTCGACCGTCCCAACGCCGCCCAGGGGTTCTCCCAGGATGTTCGTAACGGTGACTCGAGCGAGCAATCCTCCAGCCCACCCGATCCTTCGCTCGACAGCGATGCGCAGCCGATCGCCAACTGGACGGATTCAACCCGCACGGTCCTGGCGCCGGCAGCGACGACCGACCCGCTCGACCAATTCCTCGCGCAGGAAGCCGAGTTGACCGAAGCTAGCTGGTTTGTCGAAGTCGATGGCTCCGCCACGCTCGAGCAATTGGGTTTCATCATCGAGCCGCACCAGGTTGTCGACGTTCAATATGCCGGCCCCCGACTGTCGGGTCCGTATCAGGTGATGAGCACCCTCCATGTCATCAATGCCGCCGACCATTACGTCGATTTCAAGCTTCGGGCGAATGGGCTTCGGCAGGGGAGCGCGTCATGAGCCCGGACGTGGATCGGCTGGTTGAGGGTCTGTCGAATCGATACTTCGGCAAATACCGGGGCGAAGTCGCGAGCACGTCGGACGAGACCAATCGCGGACGGCTTGAGGTCCGCTGTCCCTCCGTGATGGGCGAGAAGACTGTCTGGGCTATGCCGTGCACGCCTTATGCCGGCGATCAGCTCGGCTTCTTCGCGTTACCGCCAGCGGGGAGTTCGGTCTGGGTCGAATTCGAGGCCGGCGATCTCAATCAGCCAATCTGGTCTGGCTGTTTCTGGAAAGACGGAGAAATCCCGTCCGGCGATGCCGCCGAAGGCGTCTTTTTCATCCGGACTCCGGGCATGACCCTGCGCATCGACAACGATGCCGGCGAAATCGAGATCGAGACCAGCGGCGGAAGCAAGGTCTCGATCAAGGGTGACGAAATCAAACTTGAGGCTCCGCAAATCGCGCAGTCGGCAAACGGAGCTTCAGCGAAGCTCTCGGCCAGCGGCTTCGACGCGATGAACGGCGCCCTGAGCGTGGTTTGAGGAGGCGCGGATGGCATCGCCGGTCTTGAGTACGGCCGCCGGCGCGAACGCCGGCTCACCGGCCGTTTCGACGATCACCACCAACAGCAGAGTAAAGACACAAAGCGGGTTCGTCTCGCTTCAAACCGATGTCCCGCAATTTGCGGGGCCGCCGGTCACCGGGACGTGGCTCGTCGCCGGGTCGCGGGTTTTCGTCCAGCAGGTGCCCGTCGTCCCGCAAACGGGAACGGGAATCGCGATCATTCCGCCGTCACCTTCACCGTCGACCGTACCGATGTCCGTGACCCTCGGCGACGCCAGGGTGCAGGCGACCTGAGATGGCCACGACGGTTCGCCACATCCGATATCCTTTCTGGATCAACGGCCTGTCTGGCCGGGCCGGAGAAGAAGGCGATTATGGCCAATATATCCGCCAGCTGATCCGTCAGGTCATCCTCACGGCCAAGGGGGAGCGCGTCTGCCGCCCCCAATTTGGCGCTGGTATCCGCCGGCAGGTCTTTGCGCCCCTCACTAACGAGACAGCGGCGCTGACCCGGACCATTGTTTATGAGGCGCTCAACCGCTGGCTTGGGCGGTTCATCCGCGTCGATCGCGTGGACGTCAAAACAGACCTGTCAACGCTCACCGTCACGATCGAATATCTGCTGATTGCACGCGGCGAAGTCCGCGTCCTCAATGAAGACGTGGCGCTCTGATGGCCGCGCCATCCCGCAAGGCACTCCTGTGTGCGCAGACCACCAAGGTCATCACCGGCATCGAGTTCGTCCAGATTCTGGATCCGACGGTACAGACCGTCCTGCACATATTCTTCGTGATCGACCCGGATAAGACGGTACCGCCGCTGGCGACGGCCGCGGACCTGGCGAACCCCGCGAACACCGCACCGAATATCGGGATTGATCTTGTCGCGCTGAATGGTGAGCCCGCCCCGCTGGTTGTCGGCAAGCGATGGGTGTCGGTGACGGTCGGCGGCATCACCCGCGCTTGCCTGGAAATTATCGTCGATCGGCCAGGCGGGTTCGTGCCGTACCGATTGACGCTCCATCACATCAAGCCGGCGACCGACCCAAACCAGATCGATCCGTTCCTCGGCACCATCGTCTTCGATTTCAAACAGGCCTGCGAGACAGGGTTCGACTGCCGCGCCGAGCACGTTTGCACGCCCGACCCAGGAGTCGACTTCCCGGTCGATTACCTTGCTCGAGACTTTGAGAGTTTTCGAACTGCGCTGCACGACTTTGCCGCTCAGCGTTACCCGGAGTGGGCCGAAGCGATCGAGGCCGACTTCGCCACGATGATGCTCGAGATCATGGCTGCGCTCGGCGACGATTGTTCGTGGCAGCAGGACCGCAATGACGCCGAAGCGCGGTTCGGTTCGGCTACCCAGCGAGCGAGCCTGTTTCACCACGCCCGTCTCGTCGATTATTTCCCCGATCGTGGGGCCGCGGCCGGCGGACCGGTTCGCCTGGTCGCGCTAACCGGCGGCACGCTTGCGGCCGATAGTTTGTTCTGGGCAGCGAGCGAGAGTTCGGACCCGGTACCGTTCACCGTCGATGCGCCGGTGTGGGTACACCCAAGCTGGAACACGCTTCGCTATCACGGGTCCGATCCCGAGCTCGACTGCATCGCCAAGGGTGCATCGTCGCTCCTCGTCGTCGCTCCAGCGCCTGTGGCGGGAGATACGCCCCTCGGGCTCAGCCGCCCGGATTTTCTCAAGGCTCGTCTGGGCCTCATCCTGTCCGATCCAGCTGATCCGTCGAAGGGCCGCAAGGCCTGGCCGATCACGATCCAAAGCGCGGTGGAGTTGGCTGATCCACTCATCCTGACAAGCGGCAACCCCACGCCATTGCTGCTGATCCAATTCGCCGACCCGGTGCCATTCGATCTTCCGGTCGACGGACTTACGCTCGCCTTGAATGTCGCAACGGTTACCGCGGGACGTGTCGTGACCGAGTTCGCGCGTGCCGGCAACGATCAAGATCTCAACTCCAAATATCCGACCATGTTGCCGCTCGCGATGAGCCGGCTGTTGACGGTTCCCAGGCTCATCGAGCGCGAGGGACCGATCGACCTCACGTCGCAGGCTCGATCACGGATCGCGCGGATCGGCCTGTTGGGGACCGAGGATAGTTCACTGCGCTTCCCGCGCGACGGCTCGGACCCGGTGGCGATTACTGAAATGGTCCCGCCAGCCGCCTTCGTCGCTCCAATTCCGACCGACCTCGTGGAGTTCATGGCGCTGTTCGCACCCGGGCCCGCCTATCCCTATTTCGACGACCTCCTGACGATGGATCTCGACAGCGACGGCTTCACCGTCGAGCCGGGCATGTGGCGCACGGTCGCCACGTTCCAGCGGATCGGAGGCGACTTCGCGTTTCGGGATTACGCGACAGACCGCGGCTGGTCGGTGAAATGGGGTTTCGGGGATTTCGGCCGGCCGCCCGATGACGCGAGCGTGCTGCAAATCGCCTATCACACCGATCCAGGCACGCGCGGCAACATTCCCAGCTTCGCGCTCGCGTTGTCCGTGTTCAACGGTCCCGACCCCGATCCCGGGGTAACTGGCTTGCTTTCAGCCGTCGAAAATCCCCTTCCGTTTAACAATGCGCGGAGCGAAGAAGATGCACGCTCCATCCGGCGCAACGCGCCCCAAGCCTGGCGCGCCAACCCGCGGCGCGCGGTCAGGCCGGAAGATTATTCGGCGATCATCGAGAAATTGCCATGGGTCCAGCAAGCCTATGCGACGACGCGCTGGACGGGCAGCTGGCCGACCGACTTCATCGCGGCCGACCCGCTCGGATCCGCCGATCTGACGAGTGACGAGCGCCGTTCGCTCATTCGCGAGATCGATTGCATCCGGCTTGCCACACGCGACGCGCGCGCAGTCGATGCGAGCTACCGCGACATCGACATCGACATCGTGGTCTGCATTGTCGCCGGGTTCGACGAAAGCCGGGCACTGAAGGCGGTCCGGGCGGCACTGGCACCGCCCGGCTTCTTCGATCCGGATAACTTCACCTTCGGCCAGCCGCTCTTCCGGTCAGCGCTGGAAGCCGCGGTCCAGGCGGTGCCTGGAATCGCGCATGTCGAAGCGATCAGGATCCGGGTCCTTGATGGGCGCGATCCTGGCAGGGGCAAGTGGCGCGACTTCACCGAAGCCCGGCTCGATGCTGGCCCCGACCAGATCATCAGGCTCCAGAATGACCCCGACAGATCGACGCTCGGGCTGCTCACCGTCCATTCGCACGGAGCGCTCGTATGACCCATTACAAGCCGCCAGAATGCTGCCCGGAGGGGCTTCACCCGCCGCTGTTCGATATTTCGCCGGGGTTGAAGCGGTTGCCGCGCGAAACCGCTCTGTTCGGCGGTTGGCGGGCAGCGCTGCTGAAGCGCATCGGACAGCCGTCCATCGTCTATCCCGCCGGCCCTTCACCGCTTTCGGAATGGGCGGCCGATAGCGAGGGTGATCTCGGCGTCATGATCCTCGAGTTTTGGGCGTACGTGCTGGACGTCCTCAGTTTCTACGATGCTCGCATTGCTGAGCGAACCTATCTCGGGACTGTCACCGAAGCCCAAGTGGCCAAGGAAATCGTCGACCTTATTGGTCACGTGCCAAGGCCGGCCCTGGCGTCGAAAGTGGAGCTCGCGCTCGACGCCGATGGCACCGCCGACCCGGTGGCCGTCCCCGTTCGCACTCGCTTCAGGAGCGAGGCGTTCGGCAGCGAGCCACCGCAAGCTTTTGAAACGATGTTGGCGAGCACGATCTGGCCGCAGCGTAATCGCTGGACGTTCGCACCATGGCGCCGAAACGAGTTTACCGGTCCCCTGCGACTGAACCCGGGACAGGCGCCCGCTCGGGGCACGGTGATCATGCTCGCGACCGGAACAAGTCCAGTGTTCGCCGGCCGCGTCGCCGCCGTTGCCACCGAAGCCGCCAGCGATGGCGGTCGCTACCAGCGCGTAACGCTGGAAGGTGAGCCATCGCTCAGCGCTCTCGCCGGCTCGGCGACCAATTCCGTAAGCGCCTTTGCCATGGGGCTGACAACCGGCCTGTCACCGCTCGTTTCGGCCAGTGAACGCGTGGACGAAACCGGCGGCGATGCCAAAAATCTGATCCTTGATTCGCTCTATCCGCAGATCGGCGAGGGCGGCAACGCGGTCATCGAGTTCACTGACGCCGGCGGAGTCGCGACCTTCCGCGCCGTCACGATCACGCATGCCAAGGTCGACAAGGATATTCCGACCGGTGTGACGGGCGTGAACGCCAGGCTCAGCTTGTCGAAGATTAGCTTCACGCTCTCGGCGACGCTCACTGGCAAGTCGATTACAGTCCACCTCATTCCACGCCTGTTGGGCAAACCGACGCGACCCGCTGAATCAGTGCGCACACTTGCCGACCTTAGGCTCGACGGCTCGCTTGAATTGCCCGCGCCCCCGCTGGGAAGTGCGCCCGTGGGCGGGGATTTCATCGCGCTTGGGGCGTCAGCGCGCGGCGCATCGCTAAGCGGCAACGTCGCCGAATTTGGCGAAGACCGGACTTTCATTCCAGGTGCCGACGAAGACGAATTTGTCCAGCCGTTGGTGACGCCGGTGTCGTTGCTCGGCAACGTCGTCACGGCGGTGCGCGGAGAAACCGTACCAAGTGAAGCCCTGGGGTCAGGCAATCCCGCGCTCGCCTGGCAGCGCTTCAAGCTCAAGAAGAAGCCGCTCACATGGGTTGCCGACGCTCACGCGACGAGCGGCCGATCGCCGCAGATCGAGGTCTACGTCGACGGGATCCGGTGGGAGTGGGTCGAAACGCTCTACGGCCATCGTGGCAACGAGCGAATCTATACGATTGAAATGGAGCATGACGGTACCGCCTGGATCTGCGGCGGCGACGGTCGGACCGGCTCCCGCTTCTCGAGTGGCGTGGAAAACATAACGGCGACCTACCGGTTCGGGGCCCAGGCAGCGAAACCGCCCGCGGGCTCGATCAAGCAGATCGTGCAGCCGGCGAAGGGACTGCTTCGGGTTTCATCACCGCTGGCGCCATTTGGCGGCGCCGATGCGGAAACTGCCGCGGAAACGAATGCCGCCGCACCGAATGGTGCGCAGTTGCTCGGGCGGGCGGTTTCCGCGGCCGATTTCCTGGCGATGGCCCGCAACTCCAACGGAATTCTGAATGCCGCGGTCAGTCAGGGCTGGGATTCGCATCTGCTTCAGCCAGTCATCGCAATCTATTACATCGCCGACGCGGGGGATCCGGGTCCCGACCTCAAGGATTATTTGAGCCTTCGCTCGCTGCCGGGATTGGCGATCACCGTGACTGCGGCAACAGCAGTTCCGGTAGCCAACTTCGACGTGAGCCTGGAAATCGATCCGGATTTCAACGCGGACAATGTCCGCCGCGACGCGTCCAACGCACTCTTCGACCTTGACGTCGGTCTGCTCGCTCCGCGGAATATCTCAATCGGCGCGCCCCTGTTCCACAGCATGATCACCGGCGCATTGCACCGCGTTCGCGGAGTCAGGGCAGTCTCGACAATCAACTTTGACGGGGCGGAGATGGGCTATGCCCGTTACGCCGGGCCCGGCGCCTGGTACGACATTCTGCCGGTCGGACGGGTGATCTGAAATGACCGGTCCAACCCGCACCGCACGAGACGATTTCGAACGGCTCTACGCAGAGAAATTCTGGGACTTAATTCCCGAGACGTATCGCAACGAAGACGGCCTCGCGGAGCCGCCGGGGCAGTTGCGAGCACTGGTCGAACTCGTTGCTTGCGAAGCCGCGATCGAACGGCGCAGCATCGATCGGCTTCTGGCGGACAGTCGGGTCGAGGAAGCCGATGACTGGGCGCTTGCCTACATCGGTCAACTGCTCGGAACGCGCTTTATCAACCCGTTGAACAGTGCCGGCCGGCGGGTCGATATCGCCAGGACGCTTGCTTACCGTCGGCGCACGGGCACCGCCCGGCTCCTTGAAAAGCTCGCCAATGATATCGCGGGCTGGGATGCCAAATTGTCCGAAGCATTCCGCCGGCTCATCCGCTTCCCCCATGCGCTCGACCGGACGTTCGACCCTGGCCCGGTTACAGGTACCTTGCCCGGGGGTTGGCCCAACGTCCGCGCGCTCCGCATCGGCGACGTCGTCGACGGGCCGTTCGACGATATGGCGCACCGTCCCGACTTCCGGGCGGGGCGCGGGGTTCGCGGCCTCTACAACATCCCCAAGGCCAACCTCTTCCTCTACCGCACTTACGCGTTCCCGCTTCGCGGCATCGACCCGGTCCGGCTGAATGCCCGCCACTATGCCCTCGACCCGTCGGGCCGTGGGAGCTTCACCTTGTTTCAGCCCGGAGACCCGGAGCGGGCCGAATGCGATGCGCCAGCTGAATGGCAGATCAGAATGCCGATCACCTGTCGCCGGATGGGTGCCGTTCGATACTGCTTGCCGGATAGTGCGGCGACCGGCGGGCTCAACTGGGGTTTGCTCGTCGGACGCAGCTTCGAGTCCGCTGAAGACTTGCTCGCCACCGCCACCGCGGAAGGCGTCGGGAACCTCCCCGCCCTCCCCATGGCCGCGCTCGACCCGGAGTCGATCAAGGCGCACCTTATCGCGCATCCGGGCAACATCCTTCCGGCGATTGATATCGCATTCAAGGGCAGCCGGTTGATGCCGCACCAGATCGCCGGCGCGGGGCTTCGTGACTGGGCAAACGGAGTGACTCCTCCGGACCAGGTCGAGGCGATGCTCGATCCCACCCATGGCCTGCTGCAGCTCGTCCACCCACCGGGCGCAAGCGGCGTCACGATCCGGCTCGACCAACTCTATTATGGCCAATATTTCCCGGTTGGCGCCGGGACTTATGACCGAAGCGGCGAGCTGCCTTCCGTCGCCGGCACTGCAATAGCGGTCCCGACACCCAATCTGTCCACCCTGTCCGGGGACCTCGAAGCGATGACGAGCCGGACCTTTCGCCCGGTCACCGCGTCGGACCGAATTGATATTGTTGCCGACACCCGGATCTGGGCTAGCAACGACGAACGTCCCTATTTCAAGCTGAGGCCGGCGGCGGGCGGTAACGCCATAGAGATACGCGCAACCGTGGCCGGTACTGCGCTGGAACTGGACGGGTTGTGGCTCGGCGCCGCTCTCGCCGGAGCGATGGCCGGCACCACCCTGGCGCGGCTGCGGATCACCGGGGAATGGGATCGAATCGTGCTTCGCCACATGACGATCGATCCGGGCGGAGTGAAAGCTGCGCTCGCACCGACTGCCGGCGAACCATTCGCCTTTGAAAACGGCAAACCCATTCCGCACGTCCGGATCGTTATCGAGGGCCAGGTCGAAGACCTGATCATCGACCGATCGATCGTCGGCTCGCTCCACGACAGCGGCGCGGGGCTGACGAGCGGGCTTTCCGCGTGCAGTGCCGCGCGCGTCACAATCGCCGACTCCGTCGTTCACGGTTTGGCCGGCGCACCGGCAATCGACATGCCGAGCGCGAATTTCACGATCGACCGCTGCACCATCCTCGGCGACTGCAACCTGGGGCGCGCCGAAATCTCGAATTCGATCATCGATGGCAAACTCGAGGTCCAGGATGCCCAAGGCAGCTGCCTGCGCTTTTCCGCAGTCGCCGGGGGGGCACGGATTCCCGGGCCTTATCGTTGCGTCATCATGCCCGACGGTCTTCCGGCGGGGATGTTCGACTCCAGGCGCTTTGGCGACTGGGATTATTGCCGGCTCAGCGCCTCGTGCCCCGAAGGGATTGCCGAGGGAGCCGAGAACGATGCCGAGATGGGCGTTTTCTACCGCGCCCTTTTCCCGATCAAACGTGACGACCTTCTGACGAAAATTGCCGAGTTCGCTCCGGTGCAAGCCGTCGTCCAGACAATTTTCGAGACCTGAAAGGGGCAAGCATGACCGCCGACATCTCCCGCAGGTTCAGCGATCGCAACAAGCTCTTTGCTGCACTTCAGCGTCAGCAAGGGCGGATTCCAACCGACGCCGAGGAAGACAGCGGCGATGATATGCTGCGCTCTGCGCACGAAGTGTCGTTCGCCGAAGCGATCTCGCCGCTCGGAAGTCCCGACGACGGTTTCAAGATTGCTCTACGACCGGGCGACAATACCGGGTTCGATATTCTCGCCGGAAGTTTCTACCTCGCGGGCAACCGGATCGAGAACCCGGTCAAGCTCGACTTCAAGGATCAGGCCAAGGGTAACTGGCTGACGATGGCCGCCGCCGACCTGCCGATCGCCGGAAGCAAAATCGCCGTTTGTCTTGAGGTCCATGAGCATACGATCAGTGCGACCGAAGACGCGGAGAATTTTGATCCCGCACTTCGGGGCGCCGATGGTGCCGCTCGTAAGCGGGTTAGCTGGCGGGTCCGTCAGGGACCGACGACGGCCGCCACCTGCGACGCCGCGCTCGCCGATCTCTTCGACACCGCGACTCTCGCCGCTCGAGACCCGTTGACTGGTGAACTCAAGCCGACCGGCACGCTGACCGTTGGCTTTGATGGCGACGGCGCCGACCTCGACCTGTGCAAACCGGCGACGCAGGCCGGCTACCTTGGCAACCGGAACAATTGTTACCGGGTGAAGCACAACGCCGCCGGTCGGTTCCTGTGGAGCGAGGACAACGGCTCGCAGCTTTACCGGGTAGCGATCAGTGCCGACCGCAAGTCGTTGAAGTTCATCACTCAGCCGCGAGATGAGTATCTGCGGCCCAAGTCCGGATATGTGATTGAGCTGCTCCGGCCTGACTTGCTGATGCCCAACCTCGAAAAGGCCGCGGAAGAGGACGGCTATCTGGTCAAGGCGAGCGCCAATTTCGCTGACGGATCGCTGGCCCTGTCGACGACGCTCGCGATCGAGACTCAGTTGGCGGCGTTCGATGCCTGGCTGAATGGCCTCGATCCGGCATTGTTCGACGATCCCGCCAAGCGCTGGTTTTATGCGCGGGTATGGACGGGCGGCGGCGAAGGAGCCGCTCTCGACCATGGCTTCACGGCCGGGACACCGGTTCAGCTCGCCGGCACTGGCCTCACGATCACCTTCAACGGCGCGGTTCTTCCGGGATCGAGCTGGACGATCGCCGCGCGACCCGATGCCCCCGAATTGGTACTGCCCTGGGCGCTCCTCCACGGGCTTGAAGCGCAAGCGCCGCGCCGTTTCATTGCGCCGCTGGCCATCGTCGACCTGACGACGGCAACCGTGCATCATTGCCGGCCGCATTTCCGGCCGCTGTGGCGGATCGAAGGATGCTGCTCGGTAACCGTCGGTGATGGTGAAACGAGCCTTGGCGATTATCAGCATATCGGCGACGCCGTCGCGGCCCTGCCCGCCGAAGGCGGGACGGTTTGCCTGCTTCCCGGAACGCATCGTGCCAATGTCTCACTGAGCGGGCGGACGAACATCCGCTTCAGCGGGTGCAGGGGCCGCTCGCGCTGGATCGCCGACAATCCGGCCAATCCCCTCGCGACCCTCACCGATTGCACGTCGATCAGCTTTGTCGACATCGAAATGGAAGCGACCGGCAGCTGTTGCATCCTCGCCACCAAGTCCAACCCGCTCGACGCATCGATCGCCAACGGCGGCCTCCTGGTCTGCGGTTGCAAACTGCTCGCTCGAGCCGGTTGGGCGATCTCCGCGCGTGATCAGGAAGGCTGCGTGATCGAACATAGCGAGGTTATCGCGGGACCATTGGCTGCCCGTAACGCGGCCGACCCCACGCAAACTTTTTCGGCGCTGTTCCTTGGCGGCCATCGCCTGCGAGTCGAGCGGTGCCGCATCGCGGCACCTCTCAGTGTTGGTCAGGCGGAGAGCCTCCGCGCGATGGGTGGAATCCACATCGCCGGCGGGTCGTCGGAAGTCGAAATCAGGCGCAACCTGATCGAAGAAGGCGCCGGCATGGGAATCATGCTGGGCTCGATTCATATCGAGACAGTGATCATCGAAGGACCGCCGCACTGGACCGAAGGTCCGGTCGGCGTTCGCTACATAATCGACGACGCCGGCTGCATCACGATCGTCTGGTATCCCCCGCCCGGGACGGGTGACGGCGGAGAGGAAATTCACTCTGACGGTGAAGTGACCAAGATCCGGATCATCGACAATGAAATCAGGGCCATGGGGTCGAACGGGATCGGCAGCTTTCCCGTCCTGCTGGTCGCCGAGGATGGCACCCCGGCTGAAGATGCGATCCTTGTTTCCTTCCTCAGCGTCATCGCCAACCACATCCACGGGTGCGCACGCTATGAGCCCGCTCCGCTGGGCCCAGTTGGCCGCATGTTCACGGGCCGCGGCGGCATCGCCATCGCCTTGCTGATCGATAGCCTGTTCGACGACAACCGGATTGAAGAGAACGGCGGCATCAGCGGCTACGAAAGTTGCGGAATTTCGATCATCTACGGCGAGACAACCCGCATTTTCGATAACGTAATCGCGGCCAACGATGTCTGGCGTGAACGCGTCAAGGCGCTTGGCCCCAACAGCGGGATCGATATCAAGCTCGCGGTCGGAGGCCTTCCTGCGGCAGGCGACCCGCAAGTCTCGGGGGTCAGCCTGGCAAGTGGTGCGGGAGCGAACTTCACCAATGCCACAGGAGCAAATTTTGCCGCGACAGGCCGTCGGACCCCTGACTCTCAGGCGGTGGTAATTCACGGCAACCAGGTTGATCAGCCAGCCGGTCGGGCTGTTCGTTTGCTCGCGATTGGCCCGGTTTCAATGCAGGACAATTTCCTCACCGGTGCCCAGCCGAGTCGTCTGTTCTCGGATCTGGCGGGAGCGATCAAGATCATTGGCCTGGCCGTCAACAACATGGCCAAGCATGTGCAGCAACAGCAGCTGGTGATCATCGAAACATTGCTTGATCTGGCCGGCGGCGACGCCGTGCAAATCTTCAACCTCGGATTGGCGCAGGACATCTTCACCCTGATCTGGAGCCGCGGGATCCGGGACAAACAGTCGAGCGCTGCGACCGGAGAGGCCAACGGCGCATCGGGATCAAACAGCCTATCGGGCTTCATCGTGCAAATGGCCAACGCCCAGGTCTTCGCTGCTCTCCCGGCGATTTTCCAACGCGGCGGCGAGACCATGCTCGTCGATAATCAGATTTCGCTCCGGCGACCTTTCGTCGGTGGCCCGCAGGGCTCGATGAGCGCCATCCTCGTGGTAACGCTCGACGATCTGGAGTTCAGTGACAACCAGTTCGAGGCCGATATCGAGCGCGGTTGGGTTCTGATCGATGCCATCCTGTACGGCGTCACAACGCGCGCAGTCGGCAACCGCGGCCAGGAAGGTGCGCTCTGCTGGCGTTCGATCCAGGCCTACGGACTCGCCGCCAACAATGTCGCGCACAATCAACTGACCTGTCCGCTTGCCGCGACTGGCGCCAACGTCGTCGCCGTTCACAACCAGATCGCCATCTAGGGAGACGAGTAATGCCGGTAGACGAACGGACCGCGCTGGGACTGTCGAAGCTGGCGAAATCGCTGCCGGGTCAGGCACGGCTTCTCGAACTCGCGGCGCTCGCCGGCAACGGACTGGCCGCGCCGCTCGCCAGGGTCCGGGCCAACCAAGCACGCCGCGAGGCCGGCAGGGCCAGGCTTGCATTTGGGTCGCGGTCTTCCGAATATTCGCGGAAGGTCGCGGAGCAGCAAGCCGCCGAGCAGCTTACTGCGTCGATCGATGCCGAAATCGAGCGCCTGTCGCTGAACCCACCCGTCCCAAGAGAAGGGGAAGTCGCGGTTTATGGCTATGTCCGCGACAACGGGAGGCCGCTGCAGGGAGTCGGCGTCTCGCTCGACGGCGCCCGCGGCAAAGCCGGGATCGAAACGAAGACCGGCGTCGACGGTTCATTTGCGCTAACCGGGACGGCAGCGGAACCGCTCGGCCTAACGGTGCGCAAGGGCAATGCGGTTCTCAGCGCCGATGATGACGCGCGTTACACCCCGGCGCCGCGCGCTTTTTACCGGCTGATCGATGTCGGTGACGGCGACGGGAAAGGTCGGGACCGCACTTCTTCGAGGCCGATCGAACGGCCCGCGCTCGCCAAGCCTGCTGAGAAAGCCCCGTATGACGGCCTGACGCTCGGACAGGCTTTGGCCAAGCTGGCAGAAGACGGAAGGCCGCTGCTGCGGGTTATCTTGACCCCTACGGAGGACGAGCACGGTCACGTCATCGGCGCGACCATGGACTCGCGAAATGGCGCCGTGACGCTCCAGATCGCAACCAGCGACGGGCATTCCGAGCGGCTGGATGCGCTCGCGGTGCTGATCGCCCAGGATCCGAAGGCCGAGCAGCTCGGGTTGGGCACGATCGAGCAGGCCCGCAAGCGCCTCAAGACAGCTGAGATCGAGACGCTTGAAGATGCGCACGGTCTCCTCGATCTCTCGGACGCCACGATCGCCCGCAAGGCCGAGGTTCAACGCGGCGTCCAGGCGCGGACCCTGCGCACGTTGTTGCAGGATGCGCTCGACAGGCTCGAGCCGCGCTAGGCGATGGCCGCGCTCGCCCTCGCCCGCAAACCGCTGGCTCGCCAAGGCGGGACTGCGGCACAGGTGCCGGCATCGGTCCAGCGCAAGCTCGAGGTTGGTGGGGCCAGCGACCACTTCGAACGCGAAGCGGATCAGGTTGCCCGCCGCGCTGTCCAGGGCGGCGGCCCCGTCGCCATTCCGCCGACGATCTCCCCCTTGAGTGCCCAGTGCAAACCAATGTCCGCGAACTCGCGCAAGGCGCCGGAAGAGAAAAAGCCGGCCAAGGCGCAGCGCAAGGCGGCCGGAAAGACACCCAAGGTAGAAGAGGACAAGAAGAGCGGCGGGCCCAAGGCGCAGCGCAAAGCAGCCGCTTCAACCAAACCCGCCAAGACGGACGAAACGAAGAAAGGCGGCGCCAAGGCCCAGCGCAAGGCTGCATCCGCCTCGCCCAAGAAGCAAGAGGAGAAACCGGCGAAGGGAAAAGCCCAGCGCAAGGCGTCGGCGAAAACCCCCAAGGTCGATGAGGACAAGAAGGCCGGCGGCAAGCAGGCGCAACGCAAGAAAATCGCGACGCCACCGGAGAGAGAGGAAAAGGCCGGGACCAAAAAGACGCAGCGAAAGGCGCAGCGCGACGACGGCGGCGCCGGGAGCGCCGGCGGGGTCGCGCCGGGCGCGGTGGAATCGTCAATTGGGCGCATGCAGTCAGTCGGCTCAGGCGGCC
>Ga0070668_100000478_pt1 | contig 26527 bp, 22 predicted proteins | sample KBSS43metaG_FD_64661 | JGI IMG/M metagenome (GOLD analysis project Ga0070668, IMG submission 64661) | Switchgrass rhizosphere microbial communities from Kellogg Biological Station, Michigan, USA - KBS S4-3 metaG | ecosystem: Host-associated > Plants > Roots > Rhizosphere > Soil ...
CTGACCGGCGAAGGCCACGTCGGCAAGGTGTACGAGCTCGCCGCCGACGAGTCGTGGAGCTACGCCGACCTCGCCGCCGCGGTCACCGCCGCCGCCGGCAAGCCGGTGTCCTACCAGGACGTTCCGGCCGAGCAGCACCGGCAGATCCTGGTCGGCGCGGGCCTGCCCGAGCCGGTCGCGGCCATGCTGGTCGACGCCGACCGCGGCATCGCCGACGGCGAGCTGTCCTCGGCTTCGGGCGACCTGCGGACCCTCATCGGCCGGCCCACCACGCCCCTGGCGGAAGCGGTCACCGCTCTCGTGAAGGGCTGACCGGCAGCCGGAAGACGCCGTTCACGCGCCTCGGGACCGCAGTCCCGAGGCGCGCAGGGCGGCCTGCATCGCGAACCGCGCGTCCGGGTCGTCGAGCCGCTCGCCGAACGCCTGTCTCAGCTGACGCACGCGATACCGCACCGTCTGCGGGTGCACCGCGAGATCGACCGCGATCTTCTCGGAGTTGCCGCCGTTCTGCAGCCAGGACAACAGGGTTTCGCCGAGGCGGCGGCGGGTCCGGTCCGGGAACTGCGCGAGCGGGGCCAGCTCCCGCTGCGCGACCTGGTCCACCAGATCCTCGTCGGACAGCAGCCACAGCGTCGTCAGGTGGTCCGCGCACCACGTGACCGGAACGTCCGGCAGCGTGCCGTCCCCCACCAGCCGCAGCGCGCCGCGCGCCCAGCGCAGCGACTGCGCCGCCGCGGCGAGGTCCGTCGCCGGGCCGACCGCGACGCGCGTGCCGAGCCGGGCGAGGCTCCGCGCGTCCACCGGGGCGGGCACCAGCAGGTACGGCTGCGGGGACTCGAGATCGGCGAGCACCTCCGGACCCCACGCGCCGCTCACCGCGGCTTCGGCGGCCACCGCCGCCGCCGCCTGGGGCACCGGCCAGCCGGCCGCCGCCGCGAGCTCGGCGAGGACCGCGTCCGGGACCACGCCCGGTCCGGTGAGCAGCCGCAGCAACCGCCGCCGCAGCCCCGCCCGGGTGCCGTCGATCTCCGCCCGCGCTTCCCGGTACCCCCGGCTCGACATCCGGGCCAGTTCGTCCGCGAAGCCGAACAGCATCTCGGCGAGCTGCGCCATCACCGGAGACGAAAGCTGGTGCCGTCGGCCCAGCCGCATGATCCACCGCCAGCCCACCCGGGTGCCGACGCGGTACGCCGCCTGGAGGTCGTCGAGCGTCCGCCCCTCGTGCGCCTCGCCGGCGCCGAGCCGGCGGCACGTCTCGTACAGCTCTTCCCGCGAGGCCAGCGGGTCCTGGACGAGATCCACGAAGAGCGCGACGGCGCACTCGACGCCGTGCCGGGTGACGCGGCCGTAGGAGCCGTCGCCCGGCCGGGCGTAGACCGGGACCGCCCGCCACACCTCCCGGACGATCCACTCCACCAGCGCCGGCACGGCCGGCCGCATGAGCGCGGCCAGTTCCGCACGCCGGAGCCCCTCCTCACCCGCGTCCCGGGCGACCGGGACGCGCTGCCGAGCACTGTCGCGGGACACCAGCTTCCTCCACGGGGAGACGAGCCACGTTGCACGCTTTACCGAGCAGTAAAGCAGAGGAGACCGTAGAGTACACCTCCATGAGCCGGCAGAGTTCTCCTGATCGATCCAGCACTCGCCGCAGCCCGGCCGCCCGGCCCACCGACGACGAACTGCTGGACGCCGCTCGCGCCGTGTTCGCCGAGCGGGGGTTCGCGCAGGCCACCATGGGGCTGATCGCGGACCGCGCCGACTCCACCAAACCCACGCTTTACGCGCACTTCGGCGACAAAGCCGCGCTCTTCCGCGCCACCGTGACCCGCGAGGTCGCCGCGTTGCAGAGCTGGGTCTTCGCCACCTACGAAACGGCGAGCGCGCGCCCGCTGGAAGACCGGGTCCGGCTCTCCGTGATGGCCATGTTCAGCTACGCCGCCGCCCACCCGGAAAGCTTCCGGCTGCTGTTCGGCTCGGCCGTCGACGAAATGACGGACGAGCGCCGGGCGCTGTCCGATACCATCACCGCGCACGTGGTCGCCCAGATCCGGGACCACCTGCGCGCCCACGGCCGCCCGGCCGGCGTCGCCGCGGACCTGCTCGCGGCGATGATGGTGGGCCTCGTCGGGCGGGCCGCGACGCACGTCTCCCACTCCCCCGGCGTCGACCCGATCGCGGCGGGCGAACTGGCCACGGGCTTCGTCATGGCCGCGCTGCGCGGCCTCGACCCCGCGCTGCTGGACCACGTCGACACCGCCCGCACGGCCGGACAGTGCGCCAACTGAGCGTCCACATCGGACTGTTTGTCACCCGCGGAACAATTCGCGGCGCGAACTGAACCACCCTCTTGCACTGGCCGGTAACCGCTGCGACGCTGCCGTTACCGCAAGCGAAGCTGTGTTTCCGCAAGCGAAGCGGTGTTTCCGCCACCCCCGGAAAGCGCTTGCCGACCCCCTTTTGTTTCGTAGCAAAGAGGTGTTCAGCCATGAAACGCGTCCCCCGTCTGCTTTCCGCCGCGGCCACGGTCGGCCTGGCCCTCGCCGGCCTCGGCGTCGCCGCCGCGCCGGCGGCTTCGGCCGCACCGTGCACCGACATCGACGTGCCGGTGGCCCGCGGCACCGGCGAACCCGGCTCCCTGGGGCTCATCGTCGGCGACCCCGTCTTCCAGGCGGTGCAGAACCGGCTGCGCCCGCGGTCGGTGAGCAGCTACGCGGTGAACTACCCGGCCGACCTGAACCAGCCCACCTCGGTGCAGCGCGGCAACACCGACCTCGTCAACCACGTGCGGACGCAGGCCGCGGCCTGCCCGCAGCAACGGTTCGTCCTGGTCGGCTACTCCCAGGGCGCCAACGTCGTCGACAACTCGATCGGCATCAGCAGCGCCGGCGCCGTCGTCGGCGGCCCGATCGCCGCGACCATCCCGGCGGACCTGGCACCCCGGATCGCGGCGATCCTGTTGTTCGGCAACCCGATCCGCGCGATCGGCCGTCAGGTCACCGGCACCTACCAGAGCCGCACCAAGGACTACTGCGCCTCGGGCGACCCGGTCTGCCAGCCGCTCGGCACCAACATCCTGGCCCACCTGAGCTACGGCGGAAACGCCGCCGACGCGGCCGCCTTCGCCGCGGGCAAGGTCTGATCGCGAGGCCTCGGGCACCGCGCACGGTCTACTGTGGACCGATGGCCTCGGACGTCCGCGCGGCCGCGGCCGCGCGGACGTCCTCCAGTACCCGCCGCAGCGGCTGTCCGGTCGCTTCCGCGGCGGCCTTCACCTCCTCGTACTCCGGCTGGGCCGTGACGACGACGCCGTCGAGGTAGCCGCGTTTCACCGAGACCGGCCGCCCGCGGTAGTCCACCGTGACACTGTCGCGGGGCAGGGCGCGCCGCTCGACCGGGGACAGGCGGACACCCAGCGTCGAGGTGTGGGCAAAGATCGCGGCGCACACGCCGTCGACGCGGTCGGGCGCGGTCAGGACCGTGAGGACGACCCCCGCCCGGCCCTTCGGTGCCGTCACCGGGGCGCACCAGGCGTCGGCGGCACCCGCGCCGCGCAGGGCGGACAGGACTTCGGGCCACAGCCGGGGATCGAGGTCGTCCACGGTCGTCTCGACGACCGTCATCGTCGTGCTCAGCCACGCCGGGGCGGCCCCGGTGCCCGCGCCGACGACCACGCGCACGATGTTCGCGTGGCCGGGCGGGTCGGCCGTGCCCGCGCCGACGCCGGTCTTCAGCGGCACGCAAGCCGGCATGGGGCCGTACGCGGTGGCCAGGGTGACGAGCAGGGCCGCCCCCGTCGGCGTGCACAGCTCCCGCGCGGCGGGGTGGGCGGCGACCGGGGCGGCCGCGCCGGTCAGCAGCGCCAGCACCGCGGGCGGGGGCACCGTGAGCCTGCCGTGCGCCGCCGTCACCGTCCCACCGCCGACCGCGATCGGCGACACCGTGACGCTCGCCTCCAGCAGGCCCAGCGCGTGGAGTCCCAGCGAACACCCGACGATGTCGACGATCGCGTCCAGCGCGCCCACTTCGTGGAAGTGCACCTTCGCCGGTTCGATGCCGTGCACGGCGGCCTCGGCGTCGGCCAGCCTGCCGAACACCGCGGTCGCGAACCGTTCGACCGGGCCGGGCAGCGCGGCCCCCGCGATCAGGTCGAGGATTTCGGGGAGGTGCCGGGCATGGCGCGTCTCCGGAGCTTCGACGACGACCTGCCGCGCCCGCAACCCGTGCCGCCGCACCACTTTCTCCGTGAGCCGGACGTCGTCGACCGGCAGCCGGGCGAGCCCGTCGACGATGACGCCGAAGTCCGCGCCGGCGTCGACGAGCGCGGCCAGCAGCATGTCACCCGCGCAGCCGTTCCCGGCGTCGACCCACCCGATCGTCACGACGCCACCGACTGCCGCGCGACGCGGGCCGCGGCGACACCCGCGCCGAAGCCGTTGTCGATGTTCACCGTCACCACCCCGGGCGCGCAGCTGTTCAGCATCGTGAGGAACGCGGTCAGCCCGTCGAGGTGCCAGCCGTAGCCGACGCTGGTCGGCACCGCGATCAGCGGCGCGCCGCACAGTCCACCGAGGACGGTCGGCAGCGCGGCTTCCATCCCGGCGATCGCCACGATCGCGTCGGCGCCGGCGATCCGGTCGCGCTCGGCCAGGAGCCGGTGCAGCCCGGCCACGCCGACGTCGACGACGAGATCCGGTTCCGCGCCGAAGACCGCCACCGTCGTGGCGCATTCGCGGGCGACGGGCAGGTCCGAGGTGCCCGCGCAGACCACGGCCACCCGGCCGCGGGGCGCCGGCGGCTCGCCGAGGGTGACCGTGCGCCCGGCGTCGTCGACGTGACTGCCGGGAAGCCGTTCCCGGCACAGGGCCCGGGCTTCCTCGTCCACCCGGGTCGCGAGGACCGCCCGGCTCGGGTGGGCCTCGTGCAGCCGGGCGAGCGCCGCGACGATCTGCCCGGGATTTTTACCCGCGCCGAACACCACTTCGGGATCGCCCGTCCGGACCATTCGATCGAGGTCCAATCGCGCGAAGCCGAGATCCGCGGTGGGGGCCGTTGTTCCATCTGTCGATACCACGGCCGACACGTTAGTGTTATCCGGCTGCCCATGTAAACTGCGCGGGGGGAGCTGCGCACGAATTCGGCAATGTGTTGACTGGGCGGAACCGCCGGTATCGACTTACTCACACGCAGGATGCCTCGATCGGAGGATACGTGCTCGTCTTTTGTCATGAATGGATCACCGCGCCCGTGCGACCAGCGGTGATGTCGCCATGAGTACCGGGATAGCCGGCCGGCTGCTGAGCCGGCTGCGTTCGCTCGACGGCGTGGCCGTCGCGTTCTCCGGCGGGGTCGACTCGGCGCTCGTGCTGGCCGCGGCCTTGCGGGCGCTGCCGGCGCGGCGGGTGCTGGCCGTGATCGCCGACTCGCCCAGCCTGGCGCGGGCGGAACTCGAGGCGGCGCGGGAGTTCGCGGCCGGCCTCGGCGCCGAACTGGCCGAGGTGCCCGTGGCGGAGCTCGCCGTGCCCGGTTACCGGGCGAACGCGGGCGACCGCTGTTACTTCTGCAAGCAGACGGTGCTGGGCGCGGTCGGCGAGCTGGCGGCGCGGCGCGGCCTCGCGCACGTGGCCACCGGAACCCACGCGGACGACCACCGTGCGTTGCATCGGCCCGGCCTGCGGGCCGCTCGGGAGCTGCACGTGATCGAGCCACTCGCCGACGCCGGCCTGGGGAAACGGGATGTTCGCGCGCTGGCGGCCGAGTGGTCACTCACCGTGGCCGACAAGGCGTCGACGCCGTGCCTCGCGTCACGTATCTCCGTCGGGGTTCCAGTCACTTTAAGGAGGCTGGGTCTGGTGGAACGGGCCGAGATCGCCGTGGGGGCGCGGCTGGCCGGAGCCGGGGTCCACCCGCGTGATCTGCGCGTCCGGCTGCTGGGCGAGGGGTTCCGGGTCGAGCTCGACCCGGCGGCGTCCGCGGCCGTGGCAGCACGGCCCGGGCTCGGCGAGGCCGTCCTCGCCGCGCTGGACGACGTCGGGCTGACCGGCCTGGGAGAGGTCGCGGTCTACCGCGCCCCCGCGCTCGCGCCGCCACCCCGGTCCGGCCGGCCCGTTTCGCCGAAATGTCCCCCAGGGTGATTGTGTCGTAATCGATGGTGACCTGAAAACCGACGGAAAAATCAGCAACCGAAATCACCGGCACCCGGCCGAACGTATTCGGCCACCGACCGCCACGGAACGCACACGGTCCGGGATCGAACTTCGTGATCCGATCATGAAATTGTCACGCCGACGCATTGGGTGAGCACGCCGGACCGCTTCCCTCGCCTTGCCGAGCGCATTTTCAGCTATGTTTCCGGAGGATGCGCGAGCGCACCGCTGCGAGCGGTGGCCGCCCGTGCACGATGGGGGAGGATTTCGTGTACTTCAAGTTGCTCGGCACGTTGCGGGTCCAGCGTGACGGGGACCGGGTGGACCTCGGGGGGCTCCGCCAGCAGCGGCTGCTCGTGCTGCTCCTGCTCAACGCCGACAAGGTGGTCAGCGCCGACCGGCTGCTCGAAGCCATGTGGGACGGCGAACCACCGGTGACGGCGCGGCGGCAGCTGCACAACGCCGTGGCCGCGCTTCGGCGCAGTTTCGCCGCGGCCAAGCACATCGTCGTCAAGGACGGCCCCGGCTACCGCATCCACGTCGACCCGCAGGACATCGACGCCCACCGGTTCACCACCATGGTCTCCTCGGCGTCCGCGGCCGCCGCCGCCGGGCGCACCGCCGCGGCCGTGGAACTGCTGGAAGCGGCACTCGCCCTGTGGGACGGACCGGCGCTGTCGGGGCTCAACAGCCCGGCGTTCGAGAGCGTCGCCGCGCGGTTCGAGGAGAACCGGTTGTCCGCGACCGAACGGCTCATCGGACTGCGCCTGGACGGCGGAGAAGCCGCCGCGCTGGTGCCCCAGCTGGGCGAGCTCGTGTCGCAGCACCCGCTGCGGGAGGAGACCCGCAGGCTGCTGATGCTGGCGCTGCACCGCTGCGGCCGCAAGGCCGACGCGCTCACCACGTACGAGCAGTGCCGCCGGCTGCTGCGCGACGAGCTCGGCGTCGACCCGGGCGCGAGCCTGCGCGACCTCTACGAGCGGATCCTGCGCGACGACCCGCCGCGGCCGCGAAAGCCGTCCCCGGCGCCCGAAGCGCCGCCCGGGCCGGGGCATCGCTCCTTCCTTCCCTACGACACGGCCCACTTCACCGGACGCGCCGGGGAACTGCGGTTCCTCACCGGCTGCCGCCCGGCCGCCGGGACCGCGCTGGGCATTCTCGCCCTCGACGGCATGCCCGGCGTCGGCAAGACGACGCTGGCCGTCCGGCTCGCCCACCAGCTGGCGCACCGGTTCCCCGACGGGCACCTCTTCGTCGACCTGCACGGGCACACGGCCGAGCAGGAACCCCTCGCCCCGGACGCCGCGCTGGAACGGCTGCTGCTGGACTTCGGGCTCCCGCGCGAGCAGATCCCGCAGGACGGCCGGCAACGCGCGGCGCGCTGGCGGGCCGAGCTCGCCGAGCGGCGGGTCCTGGTGGTGCTGGACAACGCCCTCGACGCCCGGCAGATCCGGCCGTTGCTGCCGGGCACCGGGACCGCGCTGGTGATCGTCACGAGCCGGCGGCGCCTCGCCGGCCTCGACGGGGTGACGTCGCGCTCGCTCGACGTGTTCTCCCCCGACGAGGCGGCGGCGCTGTTCACCCGGATCGCCGGCCTCGACCGCGCGGGGAGCCGGCCGGACGCGGTCGCCGAGATCGTGGCCCTGTGCGGATTCCTGCCGCTGGCGGTCAGCATCGCCGCGTCCCGGTTCCACCACCGGCCGGTGTGGACTGTCGACCACCTGCTGAACCGCCTGCGCGATCGGGCGAAGCGGCTCGGCGAGCTCACCCTCGGCGACCGCGGTGTCACCGAACAGCTCGAGGTGTCGTACCGGAAACTCCCGGCGGCGCAACGGAAGCTGCTCCGCGTGCTGGGCGCCACCACCCACCCCGGCGAGGAGTTCGACGCCGACACCGCCGCGCTGCTGCTGAACCAGCGTGTGCCCGAGGTGGAACGGCTGCTGGAAGAGCTCGTCGACGCGCACCTCGTCCGGCAGCGGACCGCGGGCCGGTACCACTTCCACGAGCTGGTGCAGGACCACGCCCGGGCCAAAGTGGAGGAACTCGAAACCGGAGACGGCCTGCTGACCACGTTCGGTCGCACGACGCTGCCGTCGGTGACCAAACTGGAGTGCGGCAGCTTCGGCTGAACCCCCTGCCCCGCAACCCCTTCGCGCTGATGCACCACGGATGCGCGGACGAGGCACCGCCGATGGCCGCGCCGGGCAGGCTTCTCCTCGGAGCCGGCCGGCCGGACCGCGGCTCCTCCTCTGCCGTCGCCGTCGCGGGCCCGCACCAGAAAGCGAAACCATGGAGTTCACCCACAAGACCGTCCTGAGCCCCCAGCTGCGCGCCCAGGTGCTCGAGGACCCGGGTATCGGCGGCGGCAACCTGCTCCCCGCGATGCTCGAGCTCAACCCGTTCCCGGACGAGCCGTTCCTCCACTCGCTCACGCCGATCCCGTACACCGACGGCGAAACCCGGCACTGGTTCAGCCTCCGCGACCTCGACCACCTCGTGCAGAGCTGGTCGGTCTGGTACCTGGAGCAGGGGGTGCGGCCACACGACCGGGTCGCCGTCTTCCCGCCCGACTCCATCCAGTACTTCATCCACCTTTCGGCGCTGGCCCGGATCGGCGCGATCAGCATGCTGATCAACAGCAAGGCGCCGCGGGAGAGCGCGGTGGCGCTGTGCGAGCGCAGCGGCGCGACCGGCCTCTACACCGACCGGGAACGCCTCGACCGGATCACCCCGGACCTCGACCGGCTGAACCTGCGGTGGATCAGGACCATGGAAGAGCTGCCGGCCCTGCCGTCGGCCGTGCTGCCGGACGCGGACCGCTTCCGCCACCACCCGGACGACCCGGTCGGGCTGATGCACTCCTCGGGCACCACCGGGCTGCCGAAGCCGGTGATCCACACGCACAAGACCCTGCTGGACGGCCCGAAGTGGCGTGCGGTCAACTACCAGGAAGAGCCCGACGCCGTCATCTTGAACGCGCTTCCCCAGTCGCACCAGGGCTGTGTCTCGTTCAACGCGTACGCGGTGCTCGGCGGCCAGCCGATGGTGGTGTGGCGCGACGTCTCCGGTGAAGAGCTCGCGAGCGCCGTCGAGACGCACCGGCCGAGCATGGTGATGGCGTTCGGCCACGCGTACCCGGAGCTGGCCGCGATCGAGACGCCGAAGGGCGCGCTCGACTCGGTGAACATCTGGGTGTCCATGGCGGACGCCATCCACGAACGGCACCTCAAGAACATCCTCGCGCGGCGCTCGCCCGGCCTCCCGCCGGCGGCCTTCCTGGACCGGCTGGGGACCACCGAGCTCGGCTGGGGCGTCCTCATGCAGCCGCGCACCCTGGCCACCGAGCGCGACGACCGCTGCGTCGGCAAGTCGGTCGGGTACGCCGAAGTCGCCATCCTGCGGGAGAACGGCACGCTCGCCGAGCCCGGTGAGATCGGCCTCCTCGGCGCGAAGCCGCCGTCGATGACCGTGGGGTACTGGGGCAACCAGGACACCTACTACCGCAGCAAGCTCGCCGGGTACTGGCTGACCGGCGACGTCGCGTACCGGGCCGAGGACGGCACCTTCTACCAGGTCGACCGCGCCGTCGACGTGGTGCACACGGCGAGCGGGCCCGGCTATTCGGTGCTGATGGAGGAGCTGATCCTCAACGAGGTCGCCGGCGTGGCGGACTGCACGGTGATCGCGGGCGGGTGGGGCGACCGGAAGGTCGCCGTCGCCGTCGTGACCGGGGACGGCGTGGACCCGGAGAAGGTGCTGTTCGCGGCCAACGAAGCGCTGCGGGCGCACGGGAAGCCCGAGCTGTCGGTGGTCGAGGTCGCCAGTGGCGACGGCGACTTCCCGCTCGGTGTCACGGGCAAGTCGCTGAAGCGCTACCTGCGTGACAAGTACCAGGACCTCACTGTCTACGTCCGTGACCGCCGGGGAAAGAACCTCGCCACGAGCGATGCGCTCGGGTGACCCCCTTCCGAGAGAAGACGACCGTCGTGACTGACCAAGACCTGCTGCTCGTGTTCGACGAGACCGTGACCCGTGCCGGGGTCGACCGCTGGGTGCGGCACCTGGAGTCGGCGGGCTCGCCGACGCGGATCTACCGGCTGGGCGCGAGCCACGTGCTCCCGGTGTCCGAACCGGACGGCGCGGACGCCGTGGCCGCGGCCGGACCCGACCTCCCGGTGCCGACCCGCCGCGTGCCCCGCGAAGGCCAGGCCTGGCTGGGCCGCCGCGAGCTGCGCCCGGCCGGGACCGAGGTGTCCCTCGGGCCGGCCACGATCGGCGACGGCTCGGTGGCGGTGATCGCGGGGCCGTGCGCGGTCGAGGACCCGGAGCAGATGACGGCGACGGCGGAGCTCGTCGCCGCGCACGGTGCGGTGGCCCTGCGGGGCGGGGTCTTCAAGCCGCGCACCTCGCCACACGCGTTCCAGGGGCTCGGGTTCTCCGGGCTCGAGCTGCTCATCGAAGCCCGGAAGCGGACGGGCTTGCCGTTCGTCACCGAGGTCGTCGACCCGGAGCACGTCAAGCGGCTCGCCGAGGTGGTCGACGGGTTCCAGATCGGCGCCCGGAACATGCAGAACTTCGCGCTGCTCAGCGCGGTCGGCCAGAGCGGCCTGCCGGTGGTGCTCAAGCGCGGGTTCGGCTGCACCATCGAGGAGACCCTCGCCGCGGGCGAGTACCTGCTCCTCGAAGGCAACGACCAGGTCATGCTGTGCGAGCGCGGCATCCGCACGTTCGAGCCGTCGGCGCGGTTCACCCTCGACCTCACCGCGGTGGCGCTGTGGAAGCAGCGCACCCACCTGCCGGTGATCGTGGACCCGAGCCACTCCGGTGGCCGTCCCGAACTGGTCGAGCCGCTGTCGCTCGCCGCCGTCGCGGCCGGTGCGGACGCGCTGCTGATCGATGTCCATGTCCAGCCGGAGCAGGCGCTCTGCGACGGCAACCAGGCGCTGAGACCGGAGCAGTTCGCCGGGCTCATGACGCGGCTCGCCGGCGCCGCGGCCGGTCTCGGCCGCTCATTGAGCGGCGGCAACTAGTTCGGGAGTGGGACCGGAGTGACAGTGTTCGGTGAGACGTCGGAGATCGCCGTGGTGGGTCTGGGTCCGCGCGGCCTGTCGGTCGCGGAACGGCTGTGCGCCAGCGCCGGGGAGTTCGTGCCCCGGGGCGGCGTGCTCGTCGTCCACCTCGTCGACCCGGAGGTGTTCGACGGCGGCCAGGTGTGGCGGAGCACGCAGGACCGCCTGCTGCTGATGAACACGGTCGCCTGCCAGGTGACCATGTTCGTCGACGAGACCGTCGAGTGCGCGGGCCCGGTGGTGCCCGGGCCGAGCCTGTACGAGTGGGCGCGCTCGATCGCGCTGCTCGGCAGCCCGGACGTCCCGGACGCCGTCCGCGCCGAGGCGGCGGCGCTGGGGCCGGACGACTACCCGTCGCGCGCGTTCTACGGCAGCTACCTGCGGTGGACGCGGCGGCGGATCACGCGGCTCGCGCCGCCGTCGATGCGGTTCGTGCCGCACCGCGCGACCGCGGTCGACGTCCGCGACACCGGCGGTGGCCTGCAGGAGGTCGTCCTGGACGACGGGAAGACGCTCGGCGGGCTGCAGGCCGTCGTACTGGCCCTCGGGCACCAGCCGCACGAGCTCGGCGCGGACGAAGCGGGCTTGAGCCGCTTCGCCGCCCGCAACGGCCTGCGCTACGTCGCGCCGGGCAACCCGGCCGACGTGACGCCGGCCGACGTGCCCGCGGGCGAGCCGATGCTCCTGCGCGGGATGGGCCTGAACTTCTTCGACCACATGGCGTTGTTCACCCTCGGGCGCGGCGGCACCTTCACCCGCGGCCCGGACGGCGTGCTGGCCTACGCCCCGTCCGGCCGGGAGCCGCGCCTGGTCGCCGGGTCGCGTCGCGGCGTGCCGTACCAGGCTCGCGCCCGGAACCAGAAGGGCGCGTTCGGCCGGCACGAGCCGCGGTACCTCACCCGGGAGGTGATCGCGCGGCTGCGGGGCGGCGCCGAGCCCGCCGACTTCCGCCGGGACGTCTGGCCGCTGATCGACCAGGAGGTCCGCGCGGTCTTCTACACGACCCTCGTGCGGGAGCGCCGGTGCGCCTGCGACGTCGGCGAGTTCGTCGCCGCGTTCGCCGCGGCCGAGCCCGCCGAGGTGCCGGCCACCGGGGATCCGCTGGCCATCCGGGAGAGCGACGCCCAGCGGAACGTGCTCACCAAGTTCGGGCTGGACCCCGAGCACGGCTGGGACTGGCGGAGGATCGCGACACCCTACTCCGCGGCCGACCTCGGCTCGACCGCCCGGTTCCGCGCCCGGCTTCGCTCCTATGTGGACAGTGAGCTGCGAGAAGCCGGACTGGGCAACGTGACCGGGCCGCTCAAGGCGGCGCTGGACGTGCTGCGGGACCTCCGCAACGAGATCCGGCTGGTCGTCGACCACCGCGGGCTTTCCGGCGACTCCTACCGCGACGACCTGCAGCGCTGGTACATGCCGCTGAACGCCTTCCTGTCGATCGGGCCGCCCGCCGAACGCGTCGAGCAGTTCGGCGCGCTCCTCGACGCCGGCGTGCTCGAGGTGCTCGGCCCGGACCTGCGGGTCGAAGGCGTCGACGGCCGGTTCACCGCGTGGTCGGCGGCCTGCCCGGACGTCACCGTGCGGGCCACGACGCTGATCGAAGCCCGCCTGCCGGAGCCGGACCTGCGGCGCACGACGGACCCGCTGCTGCGGTCGCTGCTCGCCCGCGGGGAGTGCCGGCCGTACCGCATCCCCGGCCGGGACGGCGGCGAGTACGTCACGGGCGGGCTGGCCGTCACGCGGCGGCCCTACCACGTGCTGGACGCCGAAGACCGCCCGCACCCGCGGCGGTTCGCGTTCGGCGTGCCCACCGAGGCCGTGCACTGGGTGACCGCGGCGGGCATCCGGCCCGGCGTCGACTCGGTGATCCTCGGGGACGCGGACGCGATCGCCCGGTCCTGCCTGGCCGTCGTCGCGGACCGGGCCCGGCTCCACCACTTCGGGAGGACCGCATGACCACCGACCACGGCATCCTCGCCCCGGCGTGGGCCGCGACGGGCGCGGGCGGCCTCGTCGGCGACCACGCGCTGCTCGCCGCGATGCTCGACACCGAAGTCGCGCTGGCCGAGGCGCAGGCCGAGCTGGGCGTGATCCCGGCGGCCGCGGCCGCGGCGATCCGGGCCGCGGCACTGCCCGGCAACCTCCGGCCGGCGGCACTGGCCGAGGGGGTGCGGGAGACCGCGAACCCCGTCGTCGCGTTCGTCGGGCAGCTCACCGCGGCGGTCGACCCGGCCGCCGCCGAGTACGTGCACCGGGGCGGTACCAGCCAGGACGTCCTGGACACCGCGTTGATGCTGCTCTGCGCGGCCGCACTGGACCGGATCGGGCGGGACCTGCTGGCCTGCGCCGAAAACCTGGCCGGGCACGCGCGCCGGCACCGGGACACGCCGATGGCGGGGCGCACGCTCACCCAGCACGCCGTGCCGGTCACCTTCGGGCTGAAGGCGGCCACCTGGCTGCACCTCGTGCTCGACGCGTTCGAGCGGGTCCGCCGGGTCCGCGCGTCCCTGCCGGTGTCGCTCGGTGGCGCGGCGGGCACGCTCGCCGCGTACCAGCAGTACGCCGGCGGCGACGTCGAAGGCACCCTGCGGCTGCCCGACCTGGTGGCCGAACGGCTGGGGCTCGCCCCGCAGGCCCTGCCGTGGCACGGCATCCGCACGCCGATCGCCGACGTCGCCTCGGCACTGCTGGTCACCACCGGCGCACTCGGCAAGTTCGCCGAAGACGTCCTCGTGCTGTCGCGGACCGAGATCGGCGAAGTCACCGAGGAGCGGGCGCCGGGACGCGGGGCGTCGTCGGCCATGCCGCAGAAGCACAACCCGGTGTTCGCCACCCTCATCGCGACCGCGGCCCGGCAGCTGCCGCCGCTCGCCGTCGTGCTGTTCGGCTCCATGGCGGTGCCCGACGAGCGGTCCTCCGGCGGCTGGCACGCGGAGTGGCAGCCGCTGCGGGAATGCCTGCGCACCGCGGCGGGCGCCGCGGCCAACGCCGTCCGCCTGGCCGAGTCGCTGCACGTCTCCCCCGAGGCGATGGCGGCGAACCTGCGCCTCACCCGGGGCGCGATCGTCTCCGAACGCGTCAACGCGGTGCTCGCGCCGACGCTGGGGAAGGCGGCCGCCAAACGGCTGCTGGCCAAGGCGTCCGCCGAAGCCGAACGCACCGGGGCCGACCTGGCCGGCGTCCTCGCCTCCGATGTGGACATTCCGCCCGGGCTGCTGGACCCCGCGGGCTACACCGGCCTGTCCGGCCCGCTGGCCGACCGGGCCGTCACCCGCTTCGAAGAAGTGTTCAAGGAGTGCTCATGACCACGCTGGAGTTCGCGCCGGAGCGCGCCGAGCCGATGCCCGCCGAGCGGCGCGAAGAACTGCTCGGCACGCCCGGGTTCGGCTCGCTCTACTCCGACCACATGGTGACCGCCCGCTGGGACGCCGCCCGCGGCTGGCACGACGCCCGCCGCCGGCCGCTCGCCGAGTTCTCGCTGCACCCGGCGACCATGGCGTTCCACTACGGACAGACGGTGTTCGAGGGGCTGAAGGCGTTCTGGCGGCCGGACGGGCAACGCGCCCTGTTCCGCCCCGAAGACCACGCTCGCCGGTTCGCCCGCTCGGCGCGTCGCATGGCGATGCCCGAGCTGCCTGTGGCGGACTTCGTCGCCGCGCTGGAGGCGTTGCTGCGGGCCGACGGCTCCTGGGTGCCGCGGGCTCGCGGGCACAGCTTCTACCTGCGGCCGTTCCTGTTCGCGGCGGAGACGCACCTGAGCAACCGGCCCGCCGAGGAGTACCTGTTCGCGGTGATCGGCAGCCCCGCGCGGCCCGCGGCCGGTGCCGGGCCGGAGCCGATCCGGCTGTGGGCGTCGCCCGAGTACGTCCGCGCCGCGCCGGGCGGCACGGGCACGATCAAGTGCGGCGGCAACTACGGCGGCTCCTACGTCGCCCAGCGGGAGGCCGCGGCCCACGGCTGCGACCAGGTCGTCTGGCTGGACGCGGGCGAGCGCCGGTACGTCGAGGAAGTCGGTGGCTCCAACCTGTTCTTCGTGGAGCGCACCTCGGGCGGCCCGCGGCTGGTGACGCCGCCGCTGAGCGGCACGCTGCTGGCCGGCGTCACCCGCGACTCGATCCTGCGGCTCGCCGGCCGGCTCGGCCTCGCGGTGGCCGAGGAGCCGGTCGCGCTCGACGACTGGGAACGCGGCTGCCGCGACGGCCGGATCACCGAGACGTTCGCCTGCGGCACCGCCCGGGCCATCGCGCCGGTCGGGCACGTCGTCACCCCGGACCGCGGGTGGGCGGTCGGCGACGGCAGGCCCGGCCCGGTCACCCGGCGCCTGCTCGACGCCCTGCTGGACATCCAGTACGGCGAGACGCCCGACGAGTTCGGCTGGCTGCGGCTCGTCGCCACCGACGCACGGGACGAGGAGCGCGCGTGATTCCCAAGGTCGACTTCTACTTCGATCCCGCCTGCCCGTTCGCCTGGATCACCTCGCGATGGATCCTCGAGGTCGAGCGCCACCGCGAGATCGCGCTGCGGTTCCGGGTGATGAGCCTGGCCGTGCTGAACGAGAACCGCGAGCTCGAGCCGTGGTACCGCGAGTTCTGCGACCGCGCGTGGGGCCCGGTCCGGGTCTGCGTCGCCGCCGCCCGGGACCACGGCGAGGAGGTGCTGCGCGACCTCTACACCGCCCTCGGCACCCGGATCCACAACGGCGGGAACAAGGACTTCCCCGACGTCGTCGCCCGGTCGCTGGCCGAGGTCGGGCTCCCGGCCGCCCTCGCGGAAGCGGCGGTCGGCACCGGCTGCGACGAGGCGTTGCGCAAGAGCCACGCCGAGGCGCTCGAACCGGTCGGCGCGGACCTGGGGACGCCGGCGATCCACATCGACGGTGTCGGCTTCTTCGGTCCGGTGCTCACCGCGATCCCACGCGGCGAGGACGCGCTGAGCGTCTTCGACGGCGCTCTGGCGCTCGCGCGGAACCCGCACTTCTTCGAGCTGAAGCGGGCCCGCACGCCCGGCCTGAACTACGAGTGAGGGAACGGACATGAGACGCATCGGGTTTGTCGAGTCGAACCGGTCCGGGTCCGGGTTCGACGCGCTGCGGGCGGCGCGGCGGCTGGGCCTGCACGTCACCTTCTTCAGCTGCGGGCTGGAGCGCTACCACGCGACACCCGGCGGCACCGAGGTGCTCGCCGGCTGCGTCGACGAGTTCGTGTCCTGCGCGACCCACGAGCTGGGCCCGCTGATCGAAGCGGTGAAGGAGGTCGACGCGCGGCAGCCGCTCGACGCGCTGCTCTCGGTCGCCGAGTACGAGGTCGTCCCGGCGGCCGAGGCGGCCCGCCAGCTCGGCCTGCCCGGTCCCGACCCGGCCGCGATCCGGATCGCGCGCAACAAGGCCGGGCAACGGCGGCGGTGGGCGGCCCACGGCGTCCCGATCCCGGAGTTCCGCGCCGTCACCACAGCCGAAGAGGCCACGCGGGCCGCCGAAGAGATCGGGCTGCCGTGCGTGGTGAAGGCGGTGGACGAGACCAGCGGCGCCCACGTCGTCCGCTGCACGACGCCGGCCGAGGTGGCCGGCACGTTCGCGGCCATCCGGTCGGCCGCGACCAACCGCCGGGGCCAGCTCCGGCCGCCCGAGGTGCTCGTCGAAGAGTGTCTCGTCGGGTTCGAAGTCAGCGTGGAAGTGCTGGCGGAGGCGGGCTCCGTCCAGGTGCTCGGGGTGACCGACAAGCTCCTCGGTGGCCACAACCGGTTCGTCGAGCTCGGCCACAACTTCCCGTCGGCGCTGCCGGCGCCGGTCCGGCGCGAGCTGGAAGCGGCCGCGGTCGCCGCGACCACGGCGGTGGGCTTCGACCTCGGCATCGCCCACGTCGAAATCAAGTACACGGCGGCGGGTCCGAAGCTGATCGAGATCAACCCGCGCCCGGCAGGCGACCAGATCACCGAGCTGATGGACCGCAGCCTCGGGCTGTCCACGATGGAGCTGCTCCTGCGCCAGTACCTGGGCGAGACCGTCGGGCCGGTGCCGGCCGACGCGGTGCGGGGCGCGGCGATCCGTTACCTCACCGCGGATCCGGGCGTCGTGGAGAGCGTGTCCGGCCGGGAAATCGCCGCGGCCGTGCCGGGGGTCTGCGAGGCCGTGGTGTCCGTCGGGCCCGGTGCGCGGGTCGAGGCGTTGCGGGTCAACGAGGACCGGGTCGGGCACGTCCTGGCCACCGCGTCCGGCTCCTACCTGGCCGGGCGGATCGCGGAAGCCGCGGCCCAGCAGATCGCGGTCTCGACGCACGCCGGCTGATGCGTGTTCGATGTCCCGCCGATGGTCGCGTCGGCGAGGCTGGGTCCACCGGGCGCCGAGCCCTTGTCCCCACGGGAGAAACGACATGCCGAACCTGGTCATGGTGATGCCCTACCAGGCTTACCTCGAGAAGGCCCAGGCGGAGGGCTTCCGGGTCACCGCGATCTGGGATCCGGCCGAAGCCGGCCGGCTGTTCGGCGCGCAGGCCCCCGGGTACCTCCGGAAGGTCGAGGCCCTCGCCGACGGCTTCCGGCTGGCGGACTTCACCGACACCGCCGCCTACGCCGACGCGATCCGTTCGGCCGTCCGGGAAACCGCGGCCGAGCACGTCTGGCACGTCGGGAGCGAGGAGAGCATGCTGCTCGCCTACCAGGTGGCCGACGAACTGGGGAAGGCCGTCAACTCCCCCGCGTCGGTCGCGCTGCTCAACGACAAGCTCGCCATGCGGACGCTGTTGCGGGACAAGGGTATCTCGTCGATCCGGTTCGCCACCGCGCACCGCTGGCAGGACGTCGCGGGGCTGCTGGCCGATTTCACCCTGCCGGTCGTGGTGAAGCCGGCCACGTTGTCCGCCAGCCGCGGGACCTTCCTGCTGACCGATCCCGCCGACCTGCCCGCGTGGGGCGCGCAGCTGGCCGCCTACGGCTACGACGGGCCGCTGCTCGTCGAGGAATACCTGCGCGGGCCGGAGTTCAGCGTGGAGACGCTCACCGTGCGCGGTGAGCACCACGTGGTCGGCGTGACGCGCAAGCTGCTCGGCCCGCTGCCGCACTTCGTGGAGCGGGGTCACCTGTTCGGCGAGCCGGAGACGGCCGAGACCCGGCAGGTGGCCGCACTGGCGCTGGAGCTGCTCGACGCGGCCGGGTACCAGTGCGGCCCGGCGCACACCGAGGTCATCCTCACCGCGGCCGGGCCGCGGATCGTCGAGTCCCAGGCCCGGCTCGGCGGGGACAAGATCCCGGACCTCATCCGCATCGCCCGGGGGTTCGACGTCAAGCGCGCGATGTTCGCCGCCCTCGCCGGCCGGGTGTCCCGGCCCGATCCGGTGGCGTCCGTGGGCCACATCGCGTACTTGAGCTTCCCCGGCGGAATCCTCCGGTCGGTGTCGGGTCTCGACGACGTCGAGGCACTGGACTTCGTGGACACCCTGAACTTCCCGTTCGAGCCGGGGGACGTGCTCCCGGAGACGGTGAGCTCCAAGACCCGGCACGGTTTCGTGATCCTGACCGCCGCCGAAGACGCCGCCCAGGCGCTCGCCCGCGCGGACCGCGTGCGGGAACTGATCAAGGTCGAGGTGGAGACCCGATGAGGACCTTCTTCGCGCTGCACCGCAACGTCCGCGTCCGGATCGGGCTCGCGTTCGTCCACAAGCTGATCGACGCGATGATCCTCACCTTCATCGCGATCTACCTCGCTGCCCACGTCGGTGTCGCGCTCGCCGGTGCGCTGATCCTGGTGTTCGCCGTCTTCGCGGTGTTCGGCATGCTGGCCGGCGGGCACCTCTCGGAACGCCGGGGACGCCGGCCCGTGCTGATCGCCGGCGACCTCGTCGGCACGGCGTTCCTGGTGCTGATGGCCGTGGCGTACTTCGCGGACTGGGGGCCGCTCGCGGTCTACTTCAGTTACGCCGTCGTGAAGTTCGGGACGAACCTGGCTCTGCCGGCCAACGACGCGACGATCATCGACGTGACGCCGCCGGCCGACCGCAAGTACGTCTACACGGTCAACTACTGGGTGATCAACGTCGCGCTCGGCGGCGGCGCGCTGCTCGGCGCCTTCCTGTACAGCTCGCACTTCGGCGCGGTGATCCTCGGCGGCGCCGTCGCCATGGCGTTCGCGCTCACCGTCACCGTCGCGCTGGTGGCGGAAACGAAACCGGAAACGCCCGCACCCCCGGTCAAGCTCACCGGGGTCGCCCAGTTCGTCCAGGGGTACAAGGTGGTGCTGGCCGACTCGACCTTCCGGCGGCTGATCATCGCCGCCACCCTGATCCTGACGCTCGAAGGGCAGTTGAGCACGGCGATCGGGATCCGGCTCGCCACCGGCTTCCCCACCCAGGCCGTGTTCCCGTTCGGTGCCGTGAACGGCGTGCAGATGCTCGGCGTGCTCAAGGCGGTGAACACGGTCCTGGTGGTCGTGTTCGCGCTGTTCGTCAACACGCTGCTGCGCCGGATGCCCGACCGGGCCCGCCTGTACGCGGGCATCGCCCTGTACGCGGGCGGCTTCGCGGTGCTGGCGGTCAGCGACGACGCCTGGCTGCTGCTCACCGCGTGCGTCGTGCTCACCGTCGGCGAGCTGATGAACCTGCCCGTCCAGCAGGCGCTGCTGGCGGAGCTGGCCCCCGAGGACGGCCGGCCGCGGTACCTCGCCGCGTACTACCTCCACATCCGGTTCGGCCAGGTGGTCAACTCGGTGCTCATCAGCCTGAGCGCGGTACTGGCCACCCAGGGGATGGCCGGGATCTACCTGCTCTTCGGCGTCGTGATCATCCTGCAGTACCGCGCGATCCTGAACCGCCGCCCGGCGCCTGCCGACGCACCCGTGTCCGTCTGACCCAGGGAGATGACCATGTCGGAAAAGGCGAACCGGGTCACCGAGGCCTACCTCGCGGACTGCGCGGCGCCGGACAGCCGGCTGCGCCGCGCCCTGGCGGAGCTCGATATCTCGGACACCAAACGCGCGGCCTGGCCGCGGCTGCTGCCCCGGCCCGTCGTGGTCGACGAGGCGGAGTACCGGGCCTTCGGCCGGGACCTCGTCACCGTCTACGACCTCGTGACGAGCCTGCCGCAGCGCCTCTTCGACGGCGACTTCGAGCGGTTCCGCACCGCGCTGGGCATCGACGACGTCCACCACGCGCTGATGTCCCGGCTGCTCGGCGCCGGACCGCCGCCACTGTACGGCCGCGCCGACGTCTACTACGACGGCTCGGCCTTCAAGCTGCTGGAGTACAACATCGGCAGCGCGCTCGGCGGCCTGGACATGGTGGGCACGCTGCCCAAGGCGTACCTGCGGGTCCCGGCCGTCGCCGAGTTCGCCGCCGAACACGGTCTCGGCTACCTGGACATGGGCTCGGACCTCGCCGAAGCCCTGCGCAACGCGGGCAAGACGATCGGGGCCGGCGAGCCCGTGGTCGCGGTGCTGGAAGGGCCCGGCGGGATGACGACGTACGGCCACCAGCGGCGCGCGATCGCGGAACTGCTGACCGAGAACGGCATCGACGGCCGGGTCGGCGAAATCGGCGACCTGGAGTTCCGCGGCGGCAAGCCGTACCTCGACGGCACCGGCGTCGACGTCATCCTGCGCTACTACGGGCTCGAGGAGATGCTGGCGCACCCGGACGGCGTCGCGCTCATGGAGCCGGTCTTCCGCGCCCACGAGAACGGCAGCGTCGTGGTGTGGACGCCGAGCAACGTCTACAGCAACAAGGGCACGCTGGCGATGCTGTCGGAGTTCTCCGGCGACAGCAGGATCTTCTCCGCGGCAGAGCGGGCGGCGATCGACCGGGTCCTGCCGTGGAGCCGGATGCTCGGCAGGCCCGGCGCCGGCCCGGACGCCGGGCGCATCGAGGAGTGCGTGCGGCGCCAGGACCACCTCGTCTTCAAGCCGACCGGCCTGTACGGCGGCCAGGGCGTCGTCATCGGCCAGGAGGTCGACGGCCCGACCTGGCTGGAGACGCTGACGGCGGGCTCGCGCACCGGCTCCCTCGTGCAGGAGATCGTCCGCCCCAACCTGGAAACCGTGATCGACCCGGAGACCGGCGCCCGCTCCGAGTGGTACGCCCTCTGGGCCGCCTTCATGACCCCGGCCGGCCTGTCCGGCGGTGGCGTGCGGGCGATCCCGCCCGGCGGCACCACGGTCATCACCATGATCAACAACCCGGATGTCCGCAACACCTGCCTCTTCACCTGCTGAACAAGGAGTACCCCGATGGCCCGGCTCGTCGACCTGACCCACGGCTTCTACGACGGAATGCCGTCCTACCCCGCCGACTGGTTCCCGAAGTTCGCCAGCGAACGGTCGATGACCCCCGAGACCGACCCGTACGGCACCAAGCGCACGTTCTCCTACCTGCACGTGTTCCCGCACAACGGGACGCACATGGAGTACCGGCTGCACTTCTTCCCTGGCACCGAGGGCATCGACGAGGTCCCGCTGGAGACGCTGATCGGCCGCGCCTGCGTCGCCGACCTCTCGCACAAGGGCGAGCTGGAGCCGGTGACCGGCGAGGACCTGGAGAGGACGCTGCGGCCGGTGTGGCAGCGGGGCGACCGGCTGCTCGTCCGCACCGACTACCTGCGGCACAACTGGGGCCGACCCGACTACTGGGACCGCCCGCCGTTCCTGACGCCGTCCGCCGCCGAGTGGGCCATCGAGAACGGCGCGAGCCTGTTCGGGCTGGACTGCCTGACCGAACGGCCGGGCGACGCCGAATCCCCGGTGCACCACGCGCTGCTCGCCGCCGGGATCCCGCTGCTGGAGTACGTCACCAACATGCACGAGCTGAGCAAGCAGGTCGTGCAGCTGTTCGCGCTGCCGACCAAGGTCGCGGGTGCCGAGGCCGCGCCGGCCCGCGTCATCGCGCTGGAGGAGACCGATGACTGAGCGGGTCGCGCTGACCGCCGTCGGCGGGGACGCCGACGTCCCGGGCGGCCTGCACCGGCTGTTCGACCTCCTCGGCGGGCCGCTGGCCGGGCTGGCGCCCGGCGCGGAGGTGCTGATCAAGCCGAACCTGTTCCAGACCGCACCCGGGTTCCACGTGCGCCCGGCGCTGCTGGCCGCGATCGCACGGGTCGTCGCCGACCACGGCGCGCGCCCGGTGATCGCCGAGCGCACGCACGCGATCTACGAGATCCTGCGGGACCACGAAGCCGCGAAGTACGCCCGCGTCGTCAGCTTCGACGACTGCCCCCTGCGCATCACCGGCATCCCGGGCGCGACGTCGCTGCGGGTGCCGATCGCCGTCCCGGAGATCATCCTGGACTGCGACTTCTTCATCGGGGTGCCGCAGCTGCGCACGCACGCGAGCGTCGTCTACTCGAACGCGATGAAGAACCTGGTCGGGCTGCTGCCCGGGTACACCACCCGGATCGTGCACATGGCGGGCGTCGACGAGTCCACAGTGGACCTCAACGTGCTGCGTCCGCAGGACCTGGTCGTCTGCGACGGGACCACGGTGATCGAGGGCAACTACCCGATGGACGGGCAGGCGCGCGAGGCCGGGTTCCTCGCGGCGAGCCGCAACGCCGTCGCGCTCGACGTCGCGGTCGGCACGCTGGCCGGGTTCGAGCCGGCCAGCGTCGCCTACCTCCGTGACGCGCACGAGCGGGGAATGGGCCCGCTGGACCTCGCCGACATCGAGCTGCTGGGCACGCCGATGGCGGAACTGGCGTTCGACATGGTCAAGGCGCCGGTCGAGATCGTCGTGCCCCGTGCGGGGATCCACGTCCACGCCGAAAACGCGTGCCCGGCGTGCAGCCGGTTCGTCGCCGGGGCCATGCGGGCGCTGGCGGAGGAACTGTGCGCCTGGGACGGGGAGATGACCGTCATCTCCGGTCCGCAGGTGACGATGCCGCCGCTGCGCGGGGTCGTGGTGCTCGTCGGGAACTGCCTGTACGAGAGCCGTGACCTCGGGATCTTCGTCGAAGGGTGCCCGCCGCGGGCGATCCAGCTCGCGGCGTTCCGGTACGGCATGGGCAAGACCGTCGGCGCCCACGAGCGGACGCAGTTCCGGGTGCCGCCGAGCAGGGTGGGCGGGGCGGGATGATCGCGTCCGCGTTGTCGCCGGGCGCCCGGCTGTACCGGCACGTCGTGCCGCTGGCGTCCGAAGTCGACCCGGTGACGGCTGCCGCGGCGCTGCGTCCCGCCGGGCGTGTCATGCTCACCGCGGGCACCGGCGGTGCGTCGGCGGTGCTGGCCGCGGGGGAACTCGCCGTCCTCTCGCACCCCGGCGGGAACGGCCACGCGCCGCTGGCGAGCGCGGTGGACCTCCTGGCCGGGCTGGACCTGCCGCCGGAGACCTCCGACACCGAACGGGCTTGGTACGGCTTCCTGGGCTACGACGCCGCGCGGGACTTCGAGCGGCTGCCCAGCCGGCACCCGGCCACCGACCGGCCGGTGTACGAGTTCTTCCTGCCCGAGGTGCTGGTCCGGTTCGCCGACGGGCAGGTGATCGGCCGGGGGACCTCGCCCGCGGCCGCCCGCCGGGTCGCCGAGCAGGTCGCCCGGACGCTGACCGGGGTGACCGTCGCGCCGCTGGGCGTCGTCGCCGTGGGCACCGGGCGGTTCGGGTTCGCCTACGACGAGTACGTCGACGCGGTGCGCCGCGCCCAGCGGCACATTCTCGACGGGGACGTCTTCCAGCTCGTGCTGTCGAACGCCTGGACCGCACCGGCCACCGTGGACGGTCTGCAGGTGTACCGGCGGCTGACCGGGATCAACCCGTCGCCGTACCACTTCTGGTATTCCGGGCCGCGGTTCGAGGCCGTCGGCGCGTCACCCGAGCCGTGCTTGACGTTGTCGGGCGGCCGGGCGCTGATCCGCCCGCTCGCCGGCACCCGCCCGCGCGGGCGCGACGGCCACGCCGACCGGCTCGCCGAGGACGAGCTGCGGTCGTCGGTCAAGGAGCTGGCCGAGCACCGGATGCTCGTCGACCTGGCCCGCAACGACCTCGGGCGGGTGTGCCGGCCGGGCAGCGTCTCGGTCGGGCGGCTGATGGAGGTCGAGCGCTACTCGCACGTCATGCACCTGACGTCGGACGTGTGGGGCGAGCCGTCCGGCGAGCGGGGGACCGACGAGCTGATCCGGGCGACCTTCCCGGCGGGCACGATGACGGGCACGCCGAAGGTGCGCGCGATGGAGATCATCGACTCCCTCGAGCCGTCCCGGCGCTGGCTGTACTCGGGCGCGGTCGGCTCGTTCGGACCGTCCCATGTGGACCTGTACCTGACGATCCGCAGCATGGTGTGCTGCGACGGCGAAATCCGCCTGCAGGCCGGCGGCGGCATCGTGCACGACTCGGACCCGGCGGAGGAGTACGCCGAATGCCTGGCGAAACTCGGCTCGGGCGCCCGGGCGCTGGGCGTATCGGTGGAAGGGAACGCCGCGTGATCTGCGTCATCGACAACTACGACTCGTTCGTCTACAACCTGGTGCAGTACCTGGGAAAACTCGGCGCGCGGTGCGTGGTGCACCGCAACGACGAGGTGAGCGTCGAGCAGGTCGCCGCGCTCGGCCCGGAGCTGGTCCTGATCTCCCCCGGCCCGGGCGACCCGGCGGACGCGGGCATTTCGGTCGATCTGGTCCGCCGGCTGGCGGGTCAGGTTCCCATGCTGGGGGTGTGCCTCGGTCACCAGGCGATCGGCGCGGCGTTCGGGGCGGACGTCGTCCACGCGGCGGAACCGATGCACGGCAAGTGTTCCCCGCTGGCCCACGACGGCCACGGCGTGTTCACCGGCCTGCGGAACCCGCTGACGGTCGCGCGTTACCACTCCCTGGTGATCGACCCGGGCACGCTCCCGGCGGAGCTGGTGGTGACGGCTTGGTCCAGCACGGGCGAGGTGATGGGCATCCGCCACCGGACGCTGCCGGTCGAGGGCGTGCAGTTCCACCCCGAGTCGCTGTTCACGGAGGACGGGATGGACATGGTGGCGAACGCGGTGCGGGGGCTGCGGAGCCGGAACGCGGCGCAGGGCCTGGTCGTCGCCTGACCAGACCCTGCGCTTTCGTCAGCAGTTCGACGGTGCCGGTTCCCCGTTGAACCGCTTCGTGATCCACTGGTGCGCGTCCGCGTTCCCGGCGAGGATTCCGGTGGCGTGCTCGGCGAGGTAGGTGGTCCACTGCTCGCGGACCCCGGCCGCGCAGTACGCCCGGTGCAGCGTCTCCGCCTGCGGGGTGTTGACGATTTCGTCGGTGCTCGCGTGGTACTGGAACACCGGCACCCGCGGCGGGTTCGCGCCCAGCTTGTTCTGCGCCAGCCGGGCCTTCCACTCCGGCGTGCCCAGCGGATCGGACGTCGTGAAGTCGCTGATCTTCTTGAAGGAGTAGTTGAGCAGCAGCTCCGCGGTGCAGGCGTTCTTCTTCGCGTCGGCCAGCTGCTGACGGCCGGTGGCGTTGAGGAACGAATCCAGCTTCAGGTCCGGGTAGGCGGCGTCGAGGCCGATCGAGGCGAAGGCGAGGAAGCCGAAGCCGATGAAGCCGTCGAGTCCCTTGGCGACCTCGGTCAGGTCGGCCGGGACCCCGCCCGCGACGACGCCGACGACATTCAGTTCCGGCGCGTAGGCCGGCTGCTTCTCCCCCGCCCACATCGCTCCGCCGCCGCCCTGCGAGTAGCCCTGGAAGATCACCTTCGCCGACTTCGACAGCTTGGCGGACGGGAGGTTCTGCGCGGCCCGGACCGAGTCGATCACGGCGGGCCCCATGGACTGCCCGGTGATGTACGTGGGCACCGTCGTCGGCGAATAGCCCTCGTAGTCGGTCATCGCGACGGCGTAGCCGCTGGACAGCGAGTCGTTGACGGCGGGCTGGTCGTAGAGCGTGCCCCGCTCCATCGCCTTGGACGCCGTGCACTTGAACGCCGGGCCCTGCGTGCCGACGGCGTACCCGACGATCGGCGCCGTGGCGGGGTCCTTGCCCTTCGGCACCAGGATCGTCCCGGTCACCGCGTCCGGGCGGCCCTGCGCGTTGGTCGACAGGTACATCACCTGCCAGGCGTCGGCGTTGAGCGTGTTCAGCAGCGGCACCGAGGGACGCCAGCGGAGGACGTCACCGGGCTTCCCGGCCGGCAGCGGTGACGGCGGGGTGTAGAACGAGTCGTCGAACGGTCCGGGCAGCAGGGGTGCCGCCGCGCCGGCGGACGGGCTCGTGGCCGTCACCGCCAGCGCGACCAGCGCGAAACCCAGGAGCGCGGACCAGAAGCGTCGAAAATGGACAGACTTCACCACAAACCTCCATCGGAGAGGGGCTCTATCAGAGAAGGGAATGCGCTCAGGCCGGGAGGCCGAGCGCGCCGGCGAGGACCGGCCAGGACTGGTGCA
>Ga0070668_100000487_pt1 | contig 26306 bp, 23 predicted proteins | sample KBSS43metaG_FD_64661 | JGI IMG/M metagenome (GOLD analysis project Ga0070668, IMG submission 64661) | Switchgrass rhizosphere microbial communities from Kellogg Biological Station, Michigan, USA - KBS S4-3 metaG | ecosystem: Host-associated > Plants > Roots > Rhizosphere > Soil ...
GCCCACGTGTACGACAGGCAGATCACCGCGGGAGACGCCGGGTCGGTGCCGAGGAGGTACGTGCCGCGCGGCATCCGGTCGGTCAGCGTCATGCTCATCGTGTCGCGGCCGGTCGCCGGATCGGGGTCCAGCCAGAACGGGCGGTCGACCGGCACGAACACCTTCGACGACTCCATGTAGTGCGTGCGCTCGATCGCCGTCCAGTGGTCGATCGGGAACAGTGCCTCGTCGCATTCGATCTTCGACAGCAGCATCCAGCTCTGCGCCGTGAACACCGCCGCCGGGAACGTCCGGATGTGCCCGGAAGCGTCGGTCACCGTGATGTTGTTCGGCGCCGTCCGGTGCAGCCTCGTGACGCCGGGGCGAGGCGCGCCGCCGTGCAACGACGACAAACTCGTCCCGGCGGGCCAGAAAGCCATCGACGAAGGCGCGTGCTCCCACAACCGCAACGGCAGCTGCTGACTGCCGCCGACGATGCTGCGGTGCTCGTCGTCGGCGCCGGTGTAGACCACGCGCAGGATCTCCAGGATGGAGTTCGGGAAGTCGGTGTCCCAGCCGCCCGTGCCGAAGCCGACCTGGCCGAAGATCTCGCGGTGACGGAAGGACGCGAACGCGGGCGAATCGCAGAGGAACCCGTAGAACGTCTGGTTGTCCAGCCGGGGCACCAGGTCGTTCCACAGCCGCTTGACGGTCTTCGCGTCGCGGTCGCGGATCGCCGTCTGCATCTCGGCGAAGAAGGCGTGCTCCGCGAGCGTCCGGTCCCAGGCCGCGGCGACATCGGCGAACACCGCCGGCAAGTCGGACGGCGTCCGCGCGTAGTGGCTCTGTCCCTTCAGGTCCACGACCGTGCTCGGCGTTCCCGGCGCCAGCGGGTTCGGGAACGGCGTCGTCTCGAGCCCGACCTTGTCGATGTAGTGGAACAACGCGGTCGACGCCGGCGGGAAACGCATCGCGCCCATCTCGGCGACGACGTCGTCCGGGCACCCGGGGAACCGCACGCTGCGCAGCCGGCCACCGATTTCGGCGACCTCGTACACCACCGGGCGCAGACCCAGCTTCATCAGCTCGTACGCGGTCACGATGCCGGAGAGACCGCCGCCGATCACCGCCACCTCGGTACCGTGCCGGTCCACGGGCACCGAGCCCAGCCCGGCGGGATGCCCGAGGTAGTCGTCGTAGGCGAACGGGAAGTCCGGGCCGAACATCGTGATCGGGCGGCCCGCCGGTTCGTCGTGGTGGATCGCGGTCGGAACGGCGGAGGTCATGCGGTGCTTCCCCGGTACAGTTCGGGCCGTCGGTCGGCCAGGTGGGTGTTCTCCAGGCGCGACGCGGCGAGCGCGTCACGGGTGACTTCGGCGGTGACCAGCGCAGGGCCGGAGCCCGCCCGCGCCAGGACTTCGCCGGTCGGCGCGACCACGCACGACCGCCCGCAGTAGGTCAGCTCCCGCTCGGTGTCACAGCGGTTGGCATACGCGACGAACAGCTGGCTTTCGTACGCCCGCGCGGGCACCAGCGTGTCGGCGACCACCTCATAGGGGCTCATCAGCGCGGTCGGCACGGCCAGGAGTTCGGTGCCGGCCAGCGCGTGCGCGCGGACCATCTCCGGGAACTCGACGTCGTAGCAGATCAGCAACCCGACCCGGACACCGCCGAGCTCGGCCTGCACCACCGCTTCGGAACCCGGCGTGAACCACGCCTTGTCGAGATCGCCGAACAGGTGCGTCTTGCGGTAGTTCGCCAGCCGCCGCCCGGTCGCGTCGATCAGCTGGACGCTGTTGTAGACGTTCCCGCCGTCGGTTTCCGGGTAGCCGTACGCCAGTGCGACGCCGGTTTCCCGCGCCAGCGCGGATATCCGCCGCGAGGTGGGGCCGTCGGCCGGCTCGGCCAGCTCGTGCGCCCGGACGCCGATGTGGTAGCCGGTGGTGATCATCTCCGCGGTGACGACGAGATCGGCACCGGACGCGGCGACGGCGCCGGGCAGGTTCGCGTACGGGCCCTGGTGGATCGCGACCTTCATGCCAGGCTCGACCTTCGGATGCCGTAGCCGAAGTAGATCAGCAGGCCCAGCGCCATCCAGCCGCCGAAGACCACCCAGGTGGCGCCGTCGAGGCTGAGCATCATGTACGCGCAGCACAGCACGCCCAGGATCGGCGTGACCGGCGAGAACGGCACGCGGAACGAGCGCGGCCGGTCGGGCTGGCGCCGCCGCAGCAGCAGGACGGCGACGTTGACCAGCCCGAACGCGAACAGCGTCCCGATGCTGGTGGCGTCGGCCAGCTTCCCCAGCGGGATGAAAGCGGCCAGGGCGGCGACAAAGCCGGAAACCACCAGGGTGTTGATCCGGGGAGCGCCCGTCCGGGAATCCACTTTGGATAGTGCTTTCGGCACCAGGCCGTCGCGGGACATCGCGAACAGGATGCGGGTCTGTCCGTAGAGGACGGTCAGCACGACGCTGGAGATCGCCACGATCGCGCCGACGGCGAGCAGCCCGGCCCAGAACGGGTTGCCCGACACGGCCGCGAGCACGTGCGACAGCGCGGCCTCCTGGCCGTCGAACTCCTGCCACGGCAGCGCGCCGACGGCGGCCACGGCGACCAGGCAGTACAGCACGGTGACGATGCCGAGCGAGAGCAGGATCGCCCGAGGCAGGTCGCGCTGCGGGTTCTTCGCCTCCTCCCCCGCGGTCGACGCCGCGTCGAACCCGATGTAGGAGAAGAACAGCTTGGCGGCGCCGGCACTCATCCCGGCCAGGCCGAGCGGCAGGAACGGCGTGAAGTTCCGGGCCCGCACGGCGCTGAACGCGATCGCGCAGAACAGCACCAGCGTGCCGATCTTGACCACGACCATGATCGTGTTGGCCCGCGCGCTCTCCTTCGCGCCGGAGAGCAGCAGGACCATCGCGAGGACCACGACGACGATGGCGGGCACGTTGACCACACCGCCCGAGCCCGGCGGCCCGCTCAGCGCGTCCGGAATCGCGAAACCGAAGGCGAGCCGCAGCAGTTCGTTGAGGTACTGGCCCCAGCCGACGGCCACCGAAGCCACCGAGACGCCGTATTCGAGCACCAGGCACCAGCCGCAGACCCAGGCGACCAGCTCGCCGAGCGTGGCGTAGGTGTAGGAGTACGACGAGCCGGACAACGGGATCATGCCGGCGAGCTCGGCGTAGGACAGCGCCGAGAACAACGCGGTGATCCCGGCCAGCACGAACGAGAGCACCACCGCCGGGCCGGCCACCGGGACGGCTTCGCCGAGCACGACGAAGATGCCGCTGCCCAGCGTCGCCCCGATGCTCAGCGTGGTCAGCTGCCCGAGGCCGAGCGACCGCTTCAACGTGCCATGATCACTTTCGGCGATCAGGTCGGCGACCGGTTTCCGCCGCACCGCCGCGGCTCGCAGAGTCATGCCGACGACCGTATCTGCCGCTCCCGCGCCGCAAAACAGGAGAACGTTGCGCGTACAGATGAATCACAGGTGAGTCATTGCACAGAACGCGCGAATCATGGCGAATCGTTCCGCTCGGCTCCCGGGCAGCCGGCGGGGAGCAGGAGGGTGAACGTCGGCGGGTCCGGGCGGCTCAGGCGCAGCCGGCCGCCTTCGGCCTCGGCGAGGCTGCGCGCGAGCCGCAGGCCGATCCCGTGGCCGCGGGGGGCGGCCGCGAACGGGTCGGTCTCACCCAGGTCGGGACCCTCGTCGGTGACGTCGATGGCGAGCGCGTTGCCGGCGTCGCGGGCCACCACCGTGACGGTGCCGCGCCCGTGCGTCGCCGCGTTGTCCAGCAGCACGCCGAGCACCTGCCGGACCGCCGCGGCCGCCGCGCGCGCCGGGGGCGGGTCCTGCCGGGTGATCCGCAGCGTCCGCCCGTGCGGCGCGAGCAGGGCCTCGCCGGACTGCCGGAGTTCGTCGAGGAGGGCGTCGAGATCGAGCTCCGCGCGGGGCGCCCGGCGTTCGCGGCCCAGGGCCAGGAGGTCCTCGATGGTGCGTTCCAGCCGGTCGGCGGACGCGATGCCCGCGCGGATCGCCGCGTACGGGTCCGCGGCCGGCGTCTCCAGCGCGGCTTCGAGCTGCAGGCGCAACCCGGTGAGCGGGGTCCGCAGCTGGTGCGACGCCTCCGCGGAGAACGCGCGCTCGCGCTCCAGGGTCTCGCCGATCCGGGCCGCCGTGGCGGCCAGTGCCTCGCCGACCCGGTCGATCTCGGCGATGTCCGCGCGCGGCGACCGGGCGGTGAAGTCGCCGTCGCCGAGCCGCTCGGCCGCGGCGGCGAGTTCTTCCAGCGGCCGCACCAGCCGGATGGTGGACCGCCGGGCCATCAGCCAGCTCACCCCGGTCGCCGCGACCGCGAGCCCGGCCATGCCGACCCAGGTCAGCACGATCCGCAGCCGCAGCTGGGCCAGCGGCAGCGCGGCGCGGACCACACCGGTCACCCGGGAGCCGCTGACCACCGGCACCGCCAGCGCCATTTCGTCGTCTTCGCGGCCGATGACGACGTCCACGGTGGCCTTCGCCGCCTGCCGCTCGACCGGGCCGGCCACGGCGGGGCCGCGCCCGGCGAGCAGCCGCCCGTCCGGGGCGTAGATCCCGATCTCGCCGGCGGCTTCGTCGTCCTCCTCGTCGAGGGGTGGCACGGTCGGCGTCCGCCCGGCGTTGAGGTCTTCCGACACGGCGAGCGCGGTGGCGTCCGCGGCGCGCTCCAGGTCGCCCTTGGTGTCGTCGTGGTAGTACTGCCACACCGCGATGCCCAGCGGCAGCGCGAACAGCACGGTCGCGACCAGCGCGGCCAGCACCGTCAACGAGGTGATCCGACGGCGCACGGCTACCCTTCGGCCGCGGTCCGGGCGGGGTCCTCGAGCCGGTAGCCGTGCCCCCGCAAGGTGGCGATCCGGGGCACCTCGGCCTCGGGCCCGGCCGCCGCCGAGAGCTTGCGGCGCACCGCCGCGATGTGCACGTCCAGCGTCTTCGTCGAGCCGTACCAGTGCGCGTCCCAGACCTCGGACATCAGCGTCTCGCGGCTGACCGCGACGCCGGGCTGCTCGGCGAGCCGGGCCAGCAGGTCGAACTCCTTGGCGCGCAGCACGACCTCGCGCCCGCACAGGGTGGCGCGGCGGCCGGCGATGTCGACGGTCAGCCCGCCGATGGTCACCGGCGGCCGCGCCCCGGCCGGCGCGCCGCGGCGCAGGTGCGCCCGCACCCTGGCCAGCAGCTCGCCCAGCCGGATCGGCTTGGTGAGGTAGTCGTCGGCCCCGGCGTCGAGGCCGACGACGACGTCCATCTCCTCCTGCCGGGCGGTGAGGATGACCAGGACCGCGGCGGGCAGCGCGGCCCGCAGGCGGCGGCAGAGCTCGACGCCGTCGAGGTCGGGCAGGCCGAGATCGAGCAGCACGAGGTCGAAATCGCCGGCTTCGGCGGCCTGCTCGGCGGTCCGCCCGTCGCGGCGCCAGCACACCTGGTAACCGTGCAGTCGCAGGGTCGATTCGAGCACGCTGCCGATCGCCGCGTCGTCTTCCACCACCAGCAGGTTCGGCATGCGGGGAAGCCTACGGTCTACTCCGCTTTGGCACCGAAACCGATCCGCGAAATGCGCAGTGCGGCTCCGGTCACGGCTTCGGTCATCCGGGCGACCTCGGCTCCGCCGAACCTGCTGGTCGGACCGGTGACCGCGAGCGCGGCCAGCACGCGCCGCTCGCCGTCGTGCACCGGCGCGGCCACGCTGGACGCGCCCACCTCCGGCTCGCCGTGGCTGACGGTGGCGCCATCGGGGCTCTCGGCCGGGCCGGCGAGGACCCGGCCGGCGGCCCCGCACTCCAGCGGCAGCTCGTCACCCACGCGACCCACGTGCCGGATGGCCTGCGGCCCTTCCTGCTGGGCCACGCAGACCAGCACGGTGGCGCCGCGCACGTAGAGGTTCACCGTCTCGCCGCAGTCCCGGGCCAGCTCGCGCAGCACCTGGCGGACCGGTTCGGGCAGCTGCCACGCGGTGTTCGCCAGCTGCGCCCAGCGCAGCATGCCGGGCCCGACGGTGATCCGCCCGTCCGGGCGCGTCCAGAGCAGGCCGCGCTGCTCGCAGGTGGCGATCAGGCGCAGCACCGTCGTCTTCGCCAGGCCGCTGGCCGTGGTGAGGTCCTTGACCGCCCAGGTCCGGCGGTGCTCGGTGAACAGGGCGAGCAGGTCGAAGGTGCGCAGCACGCTGCGGACCGCTCCTTCGTCGCCGTGCTGGTCTTCCACCTTCATCGCCCGACCTCGCACCGGATGAGCCGCCAGATGGTCCCAACGTACCGGCGTGCGGACCCTCAGGCCACGTGCCGCTCGAACGCCGCGACGGTCTCGGCGAGCACCTCCGCCCCCGGCCGGGCCCACAGCCCGGCGTTGAACACCTCGACCTCGATCGGGCCGGTGTAGCCCGCGGCCTCGACGCGGGCGCGCAGGTGCCGGTGGTCGATCGGCCCGTCGCCCGGCAGCGCGCGGCCCAGCAGCGGGTCGGGCAGCGGCACGAGCACGTCGCACACGTGGAACCCGGCGATCCGGCCGGCGGCCGCGGCGATCGACTCCTCGATCCGCGGGTCCCACCAGACGTGGAACTCGTCGACGACCACCCCGACCTGCTCGGCCGGGTGCTCGGCGGCGATCGCCAGCGCCTGGTCCACAGTGGACAGCACGGACCGCTCCGCGCACTGCATCGGGTGCAGCGGTTCCAGGCCGAGCCGCACCCCGCGCTCCCCGGCGTACGGCGCGAGCTCGCCCACGGCGTCCGCGACCCGCTGCCGGGACGCGGCGAGGTCGTTGCCCGCGATCCCGCCGACGACCAGCACGAGGACCTCGGCGCCGAGCGCGGCGGCTTCGTCGATCGCTTCGCGGGTCTGCGCCACACCGTCCACAGCGGACCCCTCCGGCGTCACGCCGGTGAAGAACCCACCGCGGCACAACGACGAAACCCGGACCCCGTGCTCCTTGAGCAGCCGCGCGGCCTCGTCGACGCCGGTTTCGGCGACCTTGTCGCGCCACAGCCCGATCCAGCCGACGCCCGCCGCGGCGCACCCGGCCACCGCTTCGGGCAGCGACCAGGCCTTGGTGGTGATCTGGTTGAGGCTCAGCCGGGCGTCCATCACGCCACCCCGGCGACCTGCAGCAGCGGCCGCATCCGGGCCACGGCGAGGTCGGGGTCGGCGAGCACACCTGCCTCGTCGGCGAGCCGCAGCAGCGTGGCGAGGTGGGTGATCGTGCGGGCCGACTCCTGGCCGGCGATCATCCGGAAGTGCCGCTGGTGGCCGTTGAGGTAAGCCAGGAAGACGACGCCGGTCTTGTAGTGCCGGGTCGGCGCGCGGAAGATCTCGCGGGCCAGCGGCACGGTGGGGTCGAGCAGCGCGTGGAAACCCGCCCGGTCGCCGTCGTCCAGACGACGCAGCCCCGCCGCGGCGACCGCGGCGATGGGGTCGAAGATGCCGAGCAGGGCTTCGCTGTGGCCTTGGCCGTCTCCGGCGATGAGCTCGGGGTAGTGGAAGTCGTCGCCGGTGTAGCACGCGACGCCCGCGGGCAGCGCCCGCCGGAACCCGGTCTCCACCTCGGCGTCCAGCACCGAGATCTTCACGCCGGCGATGACGCCCGCGTGTGCGGTGCAGAGCGCCACCAGTTCCCGGGCCGCGGCGCGGACGTCGTGGTGGCCCCAGTAGCCGGCCAGCGCCGGGTCGAACTGCTCGCCCAGCCAGTGCAGCAGGACCGGGCCGCTCGCCTCGGACAGCAGCTTCCCGTAGGCCGCGTGGTAGTCGTCCGGGCCGGCCGCCGCCGCGGCGAGTGCCCGGCTGGCCATGACGACCGGGATCGCGCCCGCACGGGAGACCAGGTCCAGCTGCTCCCGCCAGGCATCCACAATGGACGCCACGGTGGCCGGCCCCGGCGGCAGCTGGTCGGTGCCGACGCCGGCGACCCACCGCCGTCCGGCCGCGATCGCGCCGGTGCGGGTGACCAGGTCCTTCGTCGTGGCCCAGTCCAGGCCCATCCCGCGCTGCGCGGTGTCCATCGCCTCCGCGACGCCGAGCCCGCACGACCAGAGGTGCTCGCGGAAGGCCAGCGTCGCGTCCCAGTCCACGGTGCCGGGCTCGTCGGCCAGTGCGTCCGCCACGACGTGCGCGGCGGCGTAGGCGACCCGCGACGCCGGCGGCGTCTCCGGCGGCCCGGGGAGCGGTGGCCCGGACGGCGACCAGTTCAGCAGCCCGCCGCCGGGAACCGGGAGCACGAGCATCGGTGACCTCCGCGAGAGAGTAAGAAAGCGCTTTCTCGATCCACGGTAAGGCCTGCCCCGAAATGCGACAAGGCCTGTCCGCGGCTCAGCGCTTGGGACGTCCGGTGCTTTCGCGGAGGACGACTTCGCCGGAGAGCCGGACCGTCCGCGGCCGCGTGCCCGAGGAGCCCTTGATCGCCAGGTCCATCGCCCGCTCGCCCAGCTCCTCCAGCGGCAGCCGCACGGTGGTCAGCGGCGGCGCCAGGTCGCGGACCACCGGGATGTCGTCGAAGCCGGCCAGCGAAATGTCGCCGGGGACGGCCAGGCCTTCCTCCCGCAACGCCGTCATCGCGCCGATCGCCATCACGTCGGTGACGGCGAAGACGCAGGTCGGGAGCTTGCGCTTGCGGCCGGCGAGCAGCCGTTTCGTGGCCTCGTAGCCGCCGTCACGGCTGAACGCGGCCTCGAACACGTCGTCGTCACGCAGCTCGATGCCGTGATTGGCGAGCTCGTCGGAGAAGCCGGCCACGCGGTCGATCACGGTGCTCAGCCGCCGCGGCCCGGCGAGCACGGCGAACCGCTTGTGGCCGAGCCCGACCAGCGCCTTCGCCAGCGCCGCGGCGCCGCCCTTGTTGTCGGGCTGCACGGTGTCGATCTTGAGCCCGCGGTGGCGGCTGACCGCCGCGACCTGCCCACCGCCGCGGCGGTAGGGCTCCAGTTCGGCGGCCATCGCGCGTTCCCACGCCCGGTCCTCGAACGCCGAGCCGATCAGCAGGATCGCCGCCGCCCGCTGGGCGCGCAGCGTCGAGACGTAGGCGACCTCGCGGTCCGGATCGCGGAACGTGCCGGCCAGCATCACGAGCAGCCCGTTGTCGGTGGCCACCCGCATCACGCCGCCGGCGATCGCGGCGAAGTACGGATCGCTGACGTCGTGGCAGATCACGCCGACCGTGCGGTGGGTGCCGCCGGCGAGGGCCTGCGCGTGCGCGTTCGGGGCGTAGGCGAGCTCGGCCGCGGCGGCGGAAACCCGCTCCCGCAGGTCGGCGCGGACGGACGCGGTGCCGTTGAGCACCCGCGACGCCGTCGCGAGCGAGACGTTCGCGCTGCGTGCCACGTCTTCCAGTGTCACGTGCGGCCGGGCCTTCATGGCTGGCTCCTCCAAGATCGGTTTCGAGTGTCTCCGCGTGCTCGGTCGGTGCAATCTACTGGGAGGGGGGTGGGCCGGGAGAAGCCGCTGGCCGGGGGACCTGACCCGTTCGAGTGAATTGTGCGGGAAGATCGGCGCCGGCGGGTGTGTTGCAAACCAGGAGAACGTTCAAGTGGTGAGCCCGCCACGCCCGAGGTCCGCGAAAGGAACCACGCATGCTGTTCGGTGACGAGCACGTCCGCCGCTACGAGGAGACCGACGGAGAGGTCGGCCACGACTGGCAGGAAGGCGTCCCCACGCTCGTCCTGACCACCACGGGCCGCAAGACCGGTCAGGAGCGCAAGTTCGCCCTGATCTACCAGGAGGTCGACGGCAACCCGGTGATCGTGGCCTCGAAGGGCGGCGCGCCGAGCCACCCCGGCTGGTACTTCAACCTCGTCGAGCACCCCGAGGTCGGCGTGCAGGTCAAGGCGGACAAGTTCACCGCGCGCGCCCGCACCGTCTCCGGCGAGGAGCGCGCGAAGCTCTGGGACAAGCTCGCCGCCGTCTGGCCGGACTACAACGAGTACGCCAAGAAGACCGACCGCGAGATCCCCGTGGTGGTGCTCGAACGGCAGTGACGTTCTCGCGGTGACTTTCCTGCTGTGATCTGCGCCGCGTTCGGTGCGCGTGCGGGACGATCCAGCCGGTCGTCGGCTACGAATGACACTCATGACCGACCGCTGGACCGCCCTGCACCTCGAGGGTGAGCTGCTCACCCGGCGCCAGATGATCGCCTACGGCCGGCGCTTCGCCCGCGCCGGCCGTGGCGCCTGGTACAGCTTCGCGATCGAGGTGGTCTGGCAGTTCCTTGTCCAGACCACCCGGTTCCGGGTGCGCGGCTCGCACCACATCCCGAAGTCCGGCGGCGTGCTGGTGGCGTCGAACCACCTGTCGTTCGCCGACCCGGCGACGTTGACGGCGTTCTGCCTGGCCGCCGGCCGCGTGCCGCGGTACCTGGCCAAGGCCTCGCTGTGGAAGCTGCCGGTCTTGGGCCGCGTGATGCGCTCGGGCCGGCACATCCCGGTCTACCGCGGCGCGGCGACGGCGGCGGAGGCCTACCGCGACCTGGTCGCCTCCGTGCGGGCCGGTGAGTGCGTCGCGGTCTTCCCCGAAGGCACGTTCTCGAAGGACCCCGACGGCTGGCCCATGCGCGGCAAGACCGGCATCGTGCGCGCCGCACTGGAGACCGGCGCGCCGGTGATCCCGGTGGCCAACTGGGGGACCCACCACCTGCTGCCGTCGACGGCGTGGTTCCCCCGCGGGGTGCCGCGCAAGACGGTCGACCTGGTCGCGGGGCCGCCGGTCGACCTGTCCGACCTGCTCGGCCGCCCGCTCACCCGCGAGGTGCTGGAGGAGGCGACGGCACGGATCATGGCCGCGGTGACGGCGCTGCTGGTGTCGATCCGCGGTGAGGAACCGTCGGTCGCCGCCTGAAATTGTCGGTGGTGGGTGAGAGCCTGCCGGCATGACGATTTCCGGATTCGGCTACGAACGGGTTCCCGTCGGGGACGTCCGGCTCGGCGTCGCGCACGGCGGCGCCGGGCCACCGGTGGTGCTGCTGCACGGTTTCCCGCAGACCCACCTCGCCTGGCGGCACGTGGCGACGTCGCTGGCGCGCGACCACCGGGTGATCTGCCCCGACCTGCGCGGCTACGGCGGGAGTGACAAACCGCCCGGCGACTACTCGAAGCGGCGGCTGGCCGCGGACGTCGTCGCGCTGGCCCGCGCACTGGGGCATGACCGGTTCGCGCTGGCCGGCCACGACCGGGGCGCACTGGTGGCGTTCCGGGCGGCGCTCGACCACCCGGAGGCGATCAGCCACCTCGCGGTGCTCGACGTCATCCCGGTCGTGGACCTGTGGGCCTCGCTCACGGGCACCGCCGGCGTGTTCGCGTTCCACCTCTTCCTGCTCGCCCATCCGCCGCCGCTGCCGGAACGGCTGCTCGCCGCGGCGCCGTCGGCGTTCTTCGGCCACTTTCTCGACGTCTGGGCACGGGATCCGGCCGCGATCCCGCCGGAGGTCCGGGCGGCGTACCTCGCGGCGGCGTCGGCGCCGGAGGCGATCGCGGCGGTGTGCGCGGACTACCGGGCGAGCGCGACGATCGACGCGGAGCACGACGAGGCGGATCGCGCGGACGGCCGACGGCTCACGATGCCCGTCGCGGCCCTGTGGCAACGGCCCGCCGTCGAGCTGCCCTTCGACCCCGCGGCGGTGTGGGCTTCGTGGGCGCCCGACCTGCGGACGCACGTGCTCGACTGCGGGCACTTCCTGCCCGAGGAACGGCCGGAGGAGGTGGTCGAGGCCCTGCGCGGGCTGGTCGCCGCTTGAGGTCCGCGTCACCCCGCCCCGACCTGCCGGAAAGGGTAGCTTCGAGGCATGAGTGCACAACACTTTGATGTCGTCGTGCTGGGGGCCGGAGTGGGCGGCTACGTCGCGGCGATCCGCGCGTCCCAGCTGGGGCTGAGCACCGCGGTGGTCGAGGAGAAGTACTGGGGCGGCGTGTGCCTGAACGTCGGGTGCATCCCGTCGAAGGCGCTGCTGCGCAACGCCGAGCTGGCGCACGTCGTGACGCAGGAGGCGAAGGCGTTCGGCATCTCGTCCGACAGCCCGATCCGCGTCGACTACACGGCAGCCTACGAGCGGAGCCGGAAGGTCGCCGACGGGCGCGTCAAGGGCGTGCACTTCCTCATGAAGAAGAACAAGATCACCGAGATCGACGGGCACGGCGTCTTCGTCGACGACCACACCCTCGAGGTGAACGGCTCGCAGGTGACGTTCGACCACTGCATCATCGCGACGGGCGCGACCACGAGGCTGCTGCCGGGGACCTCGCGCAGCGAGCGGGTCGTGACCTACGAAGAGCAGATCCTTTCCAGCGAGCTGCCGTCGAGCATCGTCATCGCCGGCGCGGGCGCGATCGGCGTCGAGTTCGCCTACGTGCTGCACAACTACGGCGTCGACGTCACCATCGTCGAGTTCCTCGACCGGATGGTGCCGCTGGAGGACGCGGACGTGTCGGCGGAGCTGGCGCGCCGCTACCGCAAGCTCGGCATCAAGGTGCTGACCTCGACCCGCGTCGAATCGATCGACGACTCCGGTGCGTCGGTGCAGGTGACCGTGTCCTCGGAGAAGAACGGCCGGCAGGTCCTGTCCGCCGACAAGGTCCTGCAGGCCATCGGTTTCCAGCCCCGGGTGGAGGGCTACGGCCTGGACAAGACGGGCGTCGCGTTGACCGACCGCGGCGCGATCGCGATCGACGGCCGCGGCCGGACGAACGTCGGCCATATTTTCGCGATCGGCGACGTGACGGCGAAGCTGATGCTGGCGCACGCGTCCGAGTCGATGGGCGTGGTCGCGGCGGAGACGATCGCGGGCGCGGAGACGATGGAGCTCGACTTCCCGATGATCCCGCGCGCGACCTACTGCCAGCCCCAGATCGCGAGCTTCGGCTGGACGGAGGAGCAGGCCCGCGAGAAGGGCTTCGACGTCCAGGTCGCGAAGTTCCCCTTCACGGCCAACGGCAAGGCCCAGGGCCTCGGCGACGCGGGCGGCTTCGTGAAGCTGATCAGCGACGCCAGGCACGGCGAGCTGATCGGCGGGCACCTGATCGGACCGGACGTCACCGAACTGCTGCCGGAGCTGACGCTGGCCCAGCAGTGGGACCTGACGGTGCACGAGGTGGCGCGGAACGTCCACGCCCACCCGACGCTGGGCGAAGCGGTGAAGGAAGCGATCCACGGCCTCGCCGGGCACATGATCAACATGTAGCCGCCGGCTCCGGTTCGGCGTGGTACGGGGGCACGTCGAACCGGAGCTCGGGCCGTTCCCAGGCGACCTTCGGGGGCTTCGGCGGGATCGTGCCGGTGCGCCGCGCGCCCATGCGGACGTAGAACGGCAACGCGGGCGGGTGGGACACGACGCGGACGCTGCGGATCCCGCGGGCCCGGGCCTGGCCGAGCATGTGCGCGACCAGGCGGCCGCCGATGCCCAGCCCCTGCGCCGCGTCCGCCACGAAGAGGATGTCGAGTTCCGGTGGATCCGCCAGCAGCGCGTAGAAACCGAGGACTTCCCCGTGGGCCACGGCGGTGAACGTGGGGTTGGCGTCGATATAGGACGGTGTGACCGCGTAGCCGTCCAGGATGGACGCGTAGTCGCCTTGGTACGCCGAGGAAGCGTGCATCAGGGCGGTCAAGGCGGCGGCTTGGTCCGCCGTGGCGCGGATGATTTCGGGCTGGCTCATGCTTCGCAGCCTACGAGGGGAGTCCGACAGTTTCGGGTCGTCGCCGTCCGGAACACCTTGACTTCAAGGTAACTCGAAGTTCCAGACTGACCTCCGGAGAACTGGAGGAAAGCCATGAAAGCTGTAGCGTTCACGGAGTTCGGCGGGCCGGAGGTGCTTCGCGTCCTCGACCTGCCGGAGCCGCACGCGGGGCCCGGCGAAGTTCGGGTGCGGGTGAAGGCCGCCGGGGTGCAGCCGTACGACGCCGCCGTTCGGGCCGGGTGGGAGCCGCCCGGTCTTGTCCTCGGCTGGCCGCGCGTGCCCGGCAACGAGTTCGCCGGCGTCGTCGACGAAGGCAGCGGGGACATCGAGGCCGGCACCGAAGTGCTGGGCTTCACCGCCGTGCGGGCCGCGGCCGAGTACATCGTCGTCCCGGCCACCGACGTCACGCCCAAGCCGCCGGAAATGCCGTGGGAGGTGGCCGGCGGGTTCACCGCGGGCACGCAGACCGCGTCGATCGCGCTGGAAGCGCTGAAGCTGCGCGAAGGCGAGACGCTGCTCGTCCACGCCGCCGCCGGGTCGGTCGGCACCGCCGCCGTCCAGCTCGCGAGGCTCAAGGGGGCCGCGGTCATCGGCACCGCGAGCGAAGCCAACCAGGACTACGTCCGCTCGCTGGGTGCCACGCCCGTCGTCTACGGCGATGGCTTGAAAGCCCGTGTCGAGGCCGCCGCGCCGCAGGGGATCGACGTCGTGCTCGACGGAGCGGGTGGGGTCGCTCTCGACCTCTCACTCGAACTGGTGAAGCAGCGTGACCGCATCCTCACTCTCGTCGACCACGGCCGGGCCGCGGAACTCGGCGTGCTCGTCTCGAAGTCCGGACGTTCCGCCGCCCGCCTCGCCGAGCTGGCCGCGCTCTACGCGAAAGGCGACTTGCGGTTCCACGTCCGGCGCGCTTACCCGTACACCGAGGCCGCGGCCGCTCACCAGGAAATCGAGACCGGGCACGGCCGGGGAAAAATAGTTCTCACATTCTCTTGAGCGTTCCAGTATGTGGGCATCCGGACGGTTAAGACTTTGGTCGGTGGACCACTGACCGGTTACTCCTTAGATTCTCCCCATTACACCCGTTCGGGTGTCATTCGGTCGGGCGGCCGAGTACCACAGGGAGACATCGATGGTGAGATTCAGCCGGGTGGCCGCGCACGCGGTTCCGCTGACGGTCGGCGCATTGCTGCTGACCACTGGGGTCTCGGCGGCGCAGCCGTCCACGGTGGACGCGGCGACCGCGCGCACCGGGGCGGGCATCGGCGCGCTGCAGAGCATCAAGAAGAGCCTCACCCCCGCCGAACGCAAGCAATCGAGTCAACTGGTCATCGAGAAGCGATTGCGGGCCGACCGGTCGCTGGCCGAGAAGCTGCCCGACTACCGCTCGGGTGTCGGCGTCACCAACGCCGGCACCGTCTCGGTCGACATCGCCACTCACGGCAAGGCCGTCGCGAACGCCATCAAGGCGGCGGGCGGCACCGTCCGCTTCGCCGCCCCGGACGGTGCCGTCCGCGCCGACCTGCCGCTGTCCGCGCTGGACGTGATCGCCGGCCGCGCCGACGTCGCCGAGGTCAAGCCCGCGGCGCAGGCCACGACCTGGAGCGAGCCGGGCACCAGCGAGCCGGGCAACCGGGACGCCGGCGTCACCGCGGCCGCGCGGGCCGCCGGTGCGCAGGCCGCCGCCGCCACCCAGGTGTCCGAAGGCGACAAGGCGCACGGCGCCGACGCCGCCCGCACGACCTACGGCGTCAGCGGCTCCGGCGTCAAGGTGTGCGTGCTCTCCGACGGCGTCGACTCGCTGGCGAAGTCCCAGAGCGCCGGCGAACTGCCCGCGGTGGACGTCCTGTCCGGCCAGAAGGGCAGCGGCGACGAGGGCACCGCGATGCTCGAGATCGTCCACGACCTCGCGCCGGACGCCACTCTCGGCTTCGCCACCGCGTTCACCAGCGAGGCCAGCTTCGCCGCGAACATCCGCGCGCTGCGCACCACCGGCAAGTGCCAGATCATCGTCGACGACGTCTCCTACTTCGACGAGTCGCCGTTCCAGGACACCCAGGTCGCGCAGGCGGTCAACGACGTCACCGCGGCCGGCGTCCTGTACTTCTCCTCGGCCGGCAACTCGGGCAACGCGACCGACGGCACCAGCGGCTACTACGAGGGCGACTTCCGCGCGTCCTCGACGACGATCAGCGGCGTCACCGGCACCCCGCACGACTTCGACCCGACCAGCACCACGCAGAACTTCGACGCGCTTTCGGCCGGCTCCCTCGGCAAGCCGGTGACGCTGTTCTGGTCCGACCCGTGGGGCAAGTCCGCCAACGACTACGACCTGTTCATCCTGAACTCCGCGGGCAGCGTCGTGGCCTCCAGCGAGAACGGCCAGTCCGGCTCGCAGAACCCGTACGAGATCGCTTCGGTGCCTTCGACGGGCTCCGGCTACAAGGTCGCGGTCGTCAAGTACAGCGGCGCGGACCGGTTCATCGCGCTCAACGTGATCCGCGGCCGCTTCGTGGCTTCCGGCTCGCTCAAGGCGTTCAGCACCAACGGCGTCACGAACGGCCACTCGGCCGCGGCGAGCGCGTTCAGCGTCGCGGCGGCCCCGGCGGCGGGCGCGTTCACCCGGCCGCTCGAGACCGGTGACCCGGCGAACCCGGCCGGCCCGTACCCCGGCCTGTACACCGCGTCGAGCAAGTGGGAGCGGTTCTCCTCCGACGGCAAGCGGCACCTGTTCTACAACGCCGACGGCACCGCGATCACCCCGGGCAACGTCTCCTCGACCGGCGGCACGACCCGGAACAAGCCCGACATCACCGCGGCGGACGGCGTGGCGACCTCGGTGGCCGGCTTCCAGCCGTTCTACGGGACGTCGGCGGCGGCCCCGCACGCGGCGGCCATCGCGGCGCTGCTGCTGTCGGGCAAGCCGACGGCGACGCCGGCCCAGATCCGCACGGCGCTGGTGTCGAGCGCGATCGACCTCGGCCCGGCCGGGTTCGACACGGTGACCGGCACCGGCGTGATCATGGCCGGCCCGGCGCTGGGCGCGCTCGGCGTGGCGGCCAAGTAAGCACCTGCGAAACGGGGGTCCGGTGTGAGCCGGGCCCCCGTTCGTCATTTGCCGGCGACGAGCAGGTGGAAGCCGAACCCGCTGTGGGCGAACCGCTCGTGCCTCGACAACCCCAGCCCCGCCGCGTTCAGGGTCGCTTCGATCTCGGCGATCGGGCGGATGCGGAAACCGTTGTCGGTGAGCATCCGGGCGCGGCCCATCAGGTCGGGGTCGCCGATGCCCAGCACGAACCGCCCGCCCGGCGCGAGGACCCGCGCGACCTCCGCGAAAGCCTTCCCGAGGTCGTCCACGAAGTAGACCGTGTTCGTCGAGACGATCGCGTCGACCGAGCCGTCGCCGAGGGGCAGCGAGGTCATCGGCCCCTCGCTCAAGACCAGCCTGCCCGCCTCGATCTCCCGGTGGAAGGTCCCGCGCGCCCGGTCGAGCATCGTCTTCGAGATCTCCACTCCCTGCACCGTGCCGGCTTTCCGCAGCAGCAGGCCGAGACCGAGGCCGCCGCCGAAGCCGATGTCCAGTGCCCGTTCCGTGCCGGACAGTTCCAGCGCCGCCACGGCTTTCACGACCGCTTCCCGGTTTCGGCGGTTGAGCGCCGAGCCGACGAAGCGGCCGCGCAGGCCGCTAGGGTGGCCGAGTTGCCGGGCGAGACCGGCTTGAAAACTCTCGCGAAGACCCATACGGGCAGTGTAGGAGGCGGGATGGTGAAGACAGCGGTCGTGACGGGGGCCGGGTCGGGGATCGGCCGGGCCGTGGTCCGCGCCCTGCTCGAAGACGGCTACCTCGTCGCGCTCGCCGGGCGGCGGGCCGATGCGCTGATCGAGACCGCCGCCGGGCACGAGAACGCGCTGACCATCCCCACCGACGTCTCCGACGAGGACTCCGTCGCCGCCCTCTTCGGCACCGTCCGCGAGCGGTGGGGCCGGCTCGACCTGCTGGTCAACAACGCCGGCGTCGCCGCGGCCGGCACCGTCGCCGATCTGTCCGTCGAGGACTGGAAACGCACCGTCGACGTCAACCTCACCGGGATGTTCCTCTGCGCGCGGCAAGCCGTCCGGCTGATGAAGGAGCAGGACCCGCGCGGCGGCCGGATCGTCAACAACGGCTCGATCTCCGCGCACGCGCCGCGGCCCGCGAGCGTCGCCTACACCGCGACGAAGCACGCCGTCACCGGGCTGACCCGGTCGATCTCGCTGGACGGCCGGGCCTGGGACGTCGCCTGCGGGCAGATCGACATCGGCAACGCCGCCACCGAAATGACCGAGCGGATGGCCGCCGGCATCCCGCAGGCCGACGGCCGGGTGCTCGCCGAGCCGACGTTCGACGTCCGGCACGTGGCCGACGCGGTGCTGTACATGGCCGGCCTGCCGCTCGACGCCAACGTCCAGTTCCTGACGATCACCGCGACGACCATGCCGTTCATCGGCCGCGGCTAGGACAGCGGCCAGGGATCAGCGGAGACGGTCGAGCCACGGGTGCGGGCCGTACGTCCGCTCGAGGGCTTCCGCGAGCCACCGTCGCTGGGCAGCGTCGAGTACGGGCAACGCGGCCGCGAAGTCCTGCTCGTCCTTGGGCCGGGTCTGCCAGGCCTTGGCGAACAGCTGCACCTCCGGTACCAGGTAGGGGATGCCATCGGGCGAAACCGCGCCCAGCCGGTCGACGGCGCGCCGCACGGCGTCGTTCCGGTGGGAGAACCACTCGTCGCCTTCGGACTCGTCGAGCATCACCTGGATCCGCCACGGCTCCGCCGGTCCCGGGCGGCACCACACGTCGTCGACGCCGGCGGGCAAGAACTCGCCGCGCCGCCAGGGACGCAGCGTGCCGGGCGGATCGGCCGCCCACCACTCCCACGACGACAGCGCCTCCTGGACCGCGAGCTGGTCGCGCCGGAGCAGCAGGACGTCGACGTCGCCGTGCTCGCGGAACGCGTGCCCGACGGCGCGTTCGATCGCGTGGCCGCCCGCGATCCACCACGGGCACGCCAGCCGCGAAAACAGCGCCGCCACCTCGGACGGAGCGGCCGGGTCCCAGGTCACGAGACCGAAATCCCCGCCAGGACCGGGCCGGTGAACGGCGTCGTCGTGACGTCGTGCACGCGCGACGACCAGACCCCGTGGCCGTGGCCGGACCACAGCGGGGCGACCGGCAGGTCGCGCAGCAGCTGGTTCTCCGCCAGCCGGTACAGCTCGCCGGCTTCCTCCGCGGTCGCCGCCGCGTCCGCCAGCGCGAGGTTCTGGCGGAAGACGTCGTCGGTGTAGCCCGACGCCGAAGCCAGGTCCGACAGCAGCTCGTACGGGCTCGCCGTGGCCGGCTTGACGTCCAGCGTCGCCGGGCCGTCGAGCGGGCCGGTGTTCGGTGCGGCCTGTGCCGTCACCGAAACGTCCAGCGCCTGGTGCAGCCCGACGACCAGCGTCCGCGTCCACGCCTCGGCGCCGGGTCCGAAGTAGACGGTCGCGCCGCCGGGGAAGGCCGCCTGCTTCAGCAGGGCCTTGCCGGCCGCCGCGTCGAAGGTGCACGGGCGGCAGGTGCCGGACCGTTCGCCGGGCGCGTCCGCCGGCGGCAGCAGCGCCTTGGCCGGGTCGACCTGGTGCGCCAGCGGACCGGCTTCCAGCGCCGCGCGGTCGACGCCGAGCGCGAAGCCGTGACGGACCGTCGCGTCGGCGAACCGGGGGTTCGCCACCGGGAACGCCAGGTAGCCGGCCTGCGGCAGGGCCCAGGTCGCGTGGCGGTCGCCGAATTCGCCGTGCATGGCTTCGTGCTTCTCTCCCGGGACCTCGGTCGCCAGGTCGAGCGTGCCCGCTTTCACCGCGTCGTACTGGGCGGCCGGCTCGCCGACCCGCAGCTCGATCTCCGCGACCTTGCCCTGGCCGACCCGCTTCAGCGTGCCGCCCGAGCCGGGCCGCCAGGTGCCGTCGAGCCGGTACGGGCCGTTGCCGACCGGCGCCTTCGCGAAGCCGTTCCAGTCGCGGGAGGCGAGCACCGAAGCGGGCAGCGGCACCAGGCCCGGCGCGGCGAGCAACGCGGGCACCTGGCCGGACGGCCGGTCGAGCGTCAGCGCGATCGTGTCCGGGGCCGGTGCCGTGATTTCGCGGGCTCGCAGCAGTTTCGTCAACACCGCCGAGGACACCCAGCGCTCGGCCGCGACCACCTGCCAGGTGTCCACATAGGACTGCGCGGTGACCGGGGTCCCGTCGTGGAACGTCGCGGGCCGCAGCTTGACCGTCCAGTGCACCCGGTCGGTGCTCTCGATCGACTCCGCCGCCCGCGGCGTGACCTTCCCGGAAGCCGCGTCGTAGTCGGCGAGCGGGGTCCACAGCGCGCCGGTCACCAGCCGGCCCGCCTGGTCGGCGAGGTCGGCGGGCAGCAGCGTCGCGGGCTCGCGGATGCCGACGGACAGGACACCGGGACGGGCCGGATCGGAGCCGGCACAGCCCGTGACGGCGAGGGCCAGTGCGGCGAACAGGACGAGCAGACGCATGCGCCAGTCCTACCAGCCAGGAGGCAACCAAAGGTGGTTGTGTCCGGTTGATCTCCGTCGTACCGTTCGGGTGGTCACGCTCGCAGCGCTCTGGGAGGTTCCGCGTGCGCACCTGGTTGCGGTCGTGCTTCGCCGCCGTCACCGTCAGCGCGACCCTGGTCGCGACCGGGTTGCCGGCCGCCGCCTGCGGCGAGGACGACAAGCCCGCGACGCCCGCCGCGCGCACGCTGGGTGACCCCGGGGCGATCAAGAACGTCCGGTCGGTCGGCAGCGTGCCCGACGCCGCCGGCGCCATTTCGATCAACTTCCTCGACTACGGCCGCCGTGACGTCATGGTCGTGTCGGGCGAGTTCGGGCTGAAGGTCTACGACCTGACGAAGAACCCGGCCGCGCCGAAGCTGGTCGGGCAGGTCAGCATGCCGGGGCTGTGGGAGACCGAGGACACCGAGGTCGACCAGGACCGCAAGCTGGTGTTCCTCTCCCGTGACCCGCGTGCGTTCGGCGGCACCACGCACACCGGCGAGTCCGGCATCTACGTCGTCGACGTCTCGAAGCCCGAGGCCCCGGCGATCCTCAGCTACGTGAACGTGCCGGCCGGCCACACCACCAGCTGCGTCGACGGCTGCCGCTACCTGTGGACCGGCGGCCCGGCGAAGGCGGACAACCAGCCGGCGGACTGGGGCGGGCGGCCGATCTGGGTCACCGACATCCGCGACCCGAAGCACCCGAAGGTGAACCCGGAGCCGATCGAGCTGGCCCGCAACGACGGCAAGACCGACTACGTGCACGACGTCCAGGTGGACGGCAACGGCGTCGCCTGGGTGTCCGGGCGCGGCGGCGTGCGCGGCTACTGGACGAACGGCGTGCACCGCGACCCGCTGACGGGCAAGGTCCGCCGCGCGACGGCGCACGAGCCGGTGCCGTACGCCGGTGGCGGCATCGCCGAGACCGCGGCGCCGTCGCGGTTCATGCACAACAGCTTCCACCCGGCAGGGCACCGCGTCGGGGACGGCGCCTGGCGCGGCCAGGACCTGGTCTACGCGACGGAAGAGAACTTCGTCGACGGCTGCGCGGGCGACGGCGTCCTGACGATCTCGTCGCTGGCGGGCTCCTACCACGGCGAAGGCTGGCGCTCGACGCCGGAGAAGCCGTTCCGCCTGCAGAGTGTCGGCACCTGGAGCGTCAACGGCCAGGAGGGCAGCGACCCGGCGTCCGACGACTGCTCCGCGCACTACTTCGACGTCCGCGGCAAGATCCTGGTGCAGTCGTTCTACGCGCAGGGCACGCGGTTCCTCGACGTCAGCGACCCGACGAACCCGCGGCAGATCGCCTACTACCGCCCGGGTGACGCGAGCGCGTGGGCGCCCTACTGGCACGGCAAGTACGTCTACGTCGCGGACAACACCCGCGGCGTGGACGTCCTGCAGCTGACCGCCTAGGACTCGCCTAGGACTTCAGCCAGACCGCGGTGTCGGTCGGCAGCTCCACGCCGGCCGGCCCGCTGGCCAGCAGGATCTCGCCGTCCGGCAAGGGGACCGGCGACGCCGAGAAGTTCAGCACGAACGTGAACCCCGGCGCGCGCGTGAACGCCAGCACGCCTTCGCCCAGGGAAAGCCACTCCAGCTCGCCGTCCGGGAGTTCGCGTCGCAGCCGCAGGCCTTCCCGGTACAGCGACAGCATCGACGACGGGTCGGCGGCTTCGGCCTCGGCTGTGTACGAAGCCCACTCGGACGGCTGCGGCAGCCATGCGGACGGCCCGAACCCGAACGGCGGCTCGGACCCGGACCACGGCAGCGGCACCCGGCAGCCGTCACGCCCGGGATCGGCGCCGTGTGTCCGGGCGAAAACCGGGTCCTGCCGCAGCTCGTCGGGGATGTCCAGGACCTCCCACAGCCCCAGTTCCTCGCCCTGGTAGACGTACAGCCCGCCGGGCAGCGCGAGGGTCAGCAGCGCCGCCGCCCGCGCCCGCCGGGTGCCCAGCTCCCGGTCCACCGGCCGCTCGTGCAGCCGGTCGGCGAAGCTGAACCCGGTGTCGCCCTCCCGGCCGTAGCGCGTCACGTGCCGGGTGACGTCGTGGTTCGACAGCACCCACGCGGCCGGCGCGCCGACCTCGTCGTGCGCCCGCAAAGTCCGCTCGATGACGTCGCGGAAGCGGCCGGCGTCCCACGGGCAGACCAGGAAGTCGAAGTTGAACGCCGAATGCAGCTCGTCGCGCCGCAGGTAGCGCGCCGCGCGTGCCAGGTCCGGCAGCCACATCTCGCCGACCAGCACGCGCTCGCCCGCGTAGCTGTCCGCGATCTTGCGCCACGACCGGTAGATCTCGTGCAGCCCCTCCTGGTCGGAGAACGGCGTCTCGTCGCCGTCGTCGACGTCGGGCAGCCGCGGGTCCTTGACCAGGCCGTCGGCGACGTCGATGCGGAAGCCGTCGACGCCGCGGTCGAACCAGAACCGCAGCACGTCCTCGAACTCTTCGCGGATCTCCGGGTCGTCCCAGTTGAAGTCGGGCTGGCGCGAGCTGTAGAGGTGCAGGTACCACTCGCCGTCCGGCACGCGCGTCCACGCCGGCCCGCCGAAGCGCGACTTCCAGTTGTTCGGCGGCTCGCTCCCGTCCGGGCCCCGGCCGGGCCGGAACCAGAAGCGCTGCCGCTCCGGCGATCCCGGGCCGGCGGCGAGCGCGGCCCGGAACCACCGGTGCTCGTCGGAGCAGTGGTTGGGCACGATGTCGATGATCACCCGGATGCCCCTGGCGTGGGCTTCGGCGATGAGCTCCGCCGCCTCGGCGAGCGTGCCGAACAGCGGCTCGATGTCGCGGAAGTCGGCGACGTCGTAGCCGCCGTCGTCCATCGGCGACGGGTACCAGGGGGTGAACCAGATCGCGTCGATCCCCAGTCCGGCCAGGTGGTCCAGCCGGGCGCGGACGCCGGCGAGGTCGCCGACGCCGTCGCCGTTGCCGTCCGCGAAGCTGCGGATGTAGACCTGGTAGATCGCCGCGCGCCGCCACCAGCCGGTCTTGTCGGTCACGAAAGTGCCCCCTCCTGGTCGTCGTGGAAAGCTCAGCCCTTGAGGCTGCCGGCGGTCAGCCCGGCGAGGATCTGCCGCTGGAACGCCAGGAACAGCGCCACCATCGGCAGGCTGGCCAGCACCATCCCGGCGACCAGCACGTTGAGCGGCAGGTCGATCGCCACCCGTTGCAGCATCACCGAGAGCGTCTGCTTGCCGGTGTCCGGGAACACCAGCAGCGGCCAGATGAAGTCCTTCCACGCGGTGACCACCGCGAGGATCGACACCACGGCCAGGATCGGCCGCGAGATCGGCAGGATGATCCGCCAGAGCGTGCGCACCGGCCCGGCGCCGTCGATGCGCGCGGCATCGATCAGCTCGTCGGGGATCTGGTCGAAGAACCGCTTCAGCAGGTAGATGTTGAACGCGTTCGCCGCCGCCGGCAGCCACACCGCGGCCGGTGAGTTGATCAGGTTGAGGTGCAGCAGCGGCAGGTCCGTCACCGTCACGTACGTCGGGACCAGCAGCGCCGCGGCCGGCAGCATCAGCGTCGCGAGCATCAGGCCCAGCACGACGTTGCCGAACTTCGGCCGCAGCTTCGACAGCGCGAACGCGGCTGGGACGTCGATGGCCAGCTGCGCCAGCCACGCGCCACCGGCGACGACGAGCGTGTTGAGGAAGTACTTGCCCAGGTTCAGCTGGTCCCAGGCGTCGGCGAAGGTTTCCGGATGCCATTCGTGCGGCACGAGCGTCGCCGGGGTCTGCGCGAGTTCCTGCGGTGACTTCATCGCCCCGGTGACCGCCCAGTACAGCGGGAACAGGAAGGCCAGCAGGAACAGCACCAGCGTGCAGGCGAAGATCACGCCGTAGCCGATCTTGCCGCGTGGGCTGCGCAAGGTGCTCGGCGAGACGAGGGTTCTCATGACTGGTCCGCCTTCCGCGTCAGCCGGACGTACCAGGCCGAGAACACGCCGAGCGCGACGAACAGCAGCAGGCTCATCGCGCTGGCGGAGCCGAAGTCGTTGTAGACGAAGGCGTAGCGGTAGAGCAGCAGGAGCACGGTGACCGTGGAGTCGTCCGGGCCACCGCCGGTCATCACGTACGGCTCGGTGAACACCTGCATCGTCGCGACGACCTGCAGCAGCAGGAGCACCAGCAGCACGAACCGGGTCTGCGGGAACGTCACGTGCCGCAAGCGTTTCCACAGTCCGGCACCGTCCAGCTCCGCGGCTTCGTACAGCTCGCCGGGGATCGTGCCGAGCGCGGCCAGGTAGATCAGCGTGGTGCTGCCCATGTTGGCCCACGTCGAGACGAACACCAGTGACAGCATCGCCGTGCCGGACGAGTCGAGCCACTGGCCGCCGGGCAGGCCGGCCGCGCCGAGCGCGGAGTTGAACAGGCCGGGACCCGGGTCGTAGAACCACTTCCACATCAGCGCCGTCACGACCGGCGGCAGCATCACCGGCAGGTAGACGGCGAGCCGGAAGAACGCCTTGGCGTGCCTCAGTTCGTTCAGCAGCACCGCGGTGAGGAACGGGACGGCGAACCCGAAGACCAGGGCGAGCCCGGTGAACAGCAGCGTGTTGCGCCAGGCCACGCCGAACAGCGGGTCGGCGAAGAGCCGGGTGAAGTTGTCGAACCCGACCCACGTCGGCGCGTTGACGAAGTCGACCTGCTGGAAGCTCAGCAGCACGCCACGCACGATCGGGTACCAGGAGAACAGCGCGAACACCACGAGCGCGGCGCTCAGCAGGCCGTACGCGGTGAGGTTCTCCTTGACCTTGCGGCGCACCGGAACCGCCCGGACCCGCGACGACGACGTCACGGGCCAGGCGAGCAGGCTACTTGACCTGGGCGAGGACACTGTTGACCTTCGACGCGGCCGACGACAGCTGCTGGTCGATGTTCACGTTCCGGTCGGTCAGCACGGCCTGCATCACGCTGTCGAGCGCGGCGTAGATCTGCTGCGCGTTCGGCGGTTCGATACGGCCCTTGATCCTGCTGGTGGTGTCTACATAGGACTGGAAGTTCTGCGCGGGGACGTTGGCGTACTTGGCTTTCAGGGTGAGCTGCTGGTCGCGCACCGTGCCCTGCCAGACGTCCGGGGTCGGCTCGGCGGGCAGGCCGACCGGCTGTTTCCCATCGACGTACTGCTGGATGTGCTTCTCGAAGCGGTCCGGGTTGAGGTACTTCCACTGGATCCATTCGAGGCCCGCCTTGATCTTGTCCGGCGCGGCCTTGGGGTTGATCATGTAGCCCTCGCCGCCGAGCAGCGTGCCCTGGCCGCCGGGCATGCCCGCGATGCCGTAGTCCTCGTACTTGCCGTTGAACTGCTTGACCAGCACCGGCACGTTGTCCGGGGCGGCCATGTACATGCCGAGCTGGCCGGCACCCATCATCCGTTGCACGTCCTGGGCCTCGAGGAGCTGCTTGGCGCCCATGGAGTCGTCGGTCCAGCGCATGTCGTGCAGGTACTGCAGGGCCTTCTTGCCCTTGTCGTTGGCGAAGCCGGCGACCCACTTGTCGCCGTCCTTGCGGGCGACGTCGCCGCCCATGGAGTACAGCCAGCCGGTCAGGTGCCAGCCGCCCTGGTTGTTCTTGCTGTAGTCGGCGTACCCGACGACGCCGTTGCCCAGCGCGGAGATCTTCTTCGCGGCTTCACGGACTTCGTCCCAGGTCTGCGGCGGCTTGTCGGGGTCGAGCCCGGCCTGCCGGAACAGCGGACGGCTGTAGAGCAGGCCCATCGTGTAGTTCATCGTCGGGAGGCCGTAGAGCTTGCCGCTCGCGTCACGGAAGTTGTCCAGCAGCTCCGGCTTGAGGTCGCCGACGTGCGGGACGCTCTTCGCCGCTTCCGTGATGTCGGCCGCCTGGTGCCGGGCGATGATCTGCGCCGGGTCCGTGAAGTAGACGTAGTAGACGTCTTCGAGCTGCCCGCCGGCGAGCTTCGCGGAGAACGTCTTGGGGTCCATGAAGCCTTCGTGCGGGTCGATGTCGATGTTCGGGTGCGCAGCCTCGAACTCCTTGACGTCGGCGTCGAACACGCCGCGCTCGAACGGCTGGCTGGTCGGCGGCTGACCCGTGACGGTGATCTTGACCTTGCCGCC
>Ga0070668_100000488_pt1 | contig 26299 bp, 24 predicted proteins | sample KBSS43metaG_FD_64661 | JGI IMG/M metagenome (GOLD analysis project Ga0070668, IMG submission 64661) | Switchgrass rhizosphere microbial communities from Kellogg Biological Station, Michigan, USA - KBS S4-3 metaG | ecosystem: Host-associated > Plants > Roots > Rhizosphere > Soil ...
CGAGTTCCCCTGGGAGGTCCTGGGCCGCGCCGCCACTCGGATCATCAACGAGGTGAAAGGCGTCAACCGCGTCGTCTATGACGTGACCTCGAAGCCGCCCGGCACCATAGAGTGGGAGTAACGGGACTGTAAAATTTCAGTAGAAACAATGTATTACTGATTCTCGTTGATGATGCGGGCCGGATCATTCCGAGACCATTCAGCGGCTCCAGAAGGAGAGTTCCGCCCCTGAGACCTCAACTGAATTGGCGGTTCGCTGCGCCAGCGCGCAGGGGTTTGACGGTGCGCGAGATCGAGCAGTTCATCCACCGACCACTGGTCATAGGCGTGTTTGCCGTACTTGCACGCGAGCACGGATCCATCGCTTGCCAGGAGAAAGTCCGCAGGCAAGCCAATGCTTCCGCCTTGCGGGTTCATCGATGGCGCCGTCGCGCCTTGGGCGACAATCGCGAAGGCGCTGTGGACGACGCCCCCGAGAATGAACGGCCAGGCGCGTGGGTCGAGAAGTGCGCGAGCGGAGGCATCGACGCCGAACTCGGCATAGAGCCTCTTCCCAGGATCGGCGATGACGTCGAATGGAAGCCGGTCGGCATGGACGAGGAGATCCTCGGCGGTCGAATGGAACACCACCACCTCGCGAATGTTCGCCGCCTCGATCTCGGCGTGCCGCTGGATAATCGAGTGCAGATGCAGATTGCAGACCGGGCAACCGGCGAAGCGACGGAATTGCAGGTGGATCCGTCGCCCGCGGTCTGGAATGCTGACCGGCGCGCCTGTGATGGCGCAGAGTTGGCGAGCCGCGACGCCGTCTCCGGGTCTTAGCTTGAGGGATCTTGCGCCAATGCTCATCAGCATCGCTCCCGATCTCTTGAAGGCGCTGCGATGCGCTCCCCAAATGCATCCGGCTTCGTCGCCAGCAGGTATTGAAGGCTGAGCCAGCCAAGCGGGCCACCATCGGCCTCGGCAAGATTTGCGCCCGGCAGCAATGGCCTCAAGCTATTGAGATCGAAAGTCCGATGCAGATGGTGGCGTGCGACCCAGCCCACCCGTTGCGGGCCGCCGTAATCCACGAGCAGTAGCCGACCGCCAGGGCGCAGCACCCGAGATGCTTCCTTCAGCGCCGGCGATCGTTCGGGATCGAGCAACATATGCATCACCGTGGTGATCATGACGGTGTCGAAAATGCTGTCACCGAACGGAAGAGCCACGGCCTCCGCCTCGAGGAAGCGGAGCGACGCATTAGGTTTGAACGGTCGCCCTTTCCGGCGCGCTGCCGCGATCATGCTGGTGGATACGTCGACGCCACAGACTGATCCGTGAGGCTGGGACCGCCGCCACGCGGCGATGGCCAGAGTCCCAGTTCCGCAGCCGATATCGAGCACGTTGTGGCCAGCGGCGACATGGGCCAGGTCGAGAAGCCGCTCGCGGTATTTCCATTCGCGCCCCCGGGTCATCCCAAGCAGCATGAGATCGTAGAGCCGCGGTGAGCCGAGGCCTCGTGGGTGGTGGGAGCCTACGTCATGCATTGAGGCCTCGTTTCCCTAGCGGTGGGGGCTGAAACTCGAATGCCTGTATGATATTGAACTACTGTCCGGAATTTCGAAGGAATCCGGAGGCCCACTGTCTGCTAGCGGACGATTGCGAACAAAAAATCCGGATCTTTCGGAGTCCGTGTGATGGCAAGGAAGGCTGATCGCCGCACGTTGCGGACCCAGATGGCGCTACGTTCCGCGCTGATCGGTCTCCTACGACGAAAGGACTACGACGGGATCACAGTCCAGGAGATCATCGACGAAGCCAACGTCGGGCGCTCCACCTTCTATGCGCATTGCTCGGGCAAGGATCAGTTGCTGCGGCTTAGCCTGCAAATACTTCGCACTGAGCTCACGGAGGCCCAGCAGATCGAAAGGTCAAAGGGTGCAGAACCCGGACTTGCATTCAGCCTGCCGGTGCTGGAGCACATTCGGGAGCATCGTGATCTCTATCCGTCGCTCGCGCATGGGCGCGGCCGAGAGTTGTTCATGAGTGAACTCAAGCTCGTCGTCTCAAATCTTGTTCGCAGCGATGTCGCTGAGCTGCCGGCAGCTACAGGCGTCCCGCCGGAGGTCAGGGTCCAATATGTCGTGGGCGCCTTCATGGCCGTATTGACCTGGTGGATCGAACACAAGGTGAGAATCGCTCCCATCGAAGTCGACGCCATGTTCCAACAGCTGAGCCAGGGGCGCCGTCTGGGTCGTGATTGACCGTTCACCGCATATCGACGCCCGCCCTATCAGGCCGCCGATTTGATGTGGTCGATCAATGAGCGGAGCTTGGGGAGCATCTGGCGCTTGCCCGGATGATAGAGGAAGACGCACGGCGTCATGACGGCGAGGTCGTCGAGCACCGCCTCCAGCTTGCCGTCGGCGATCGGCGCGCGGACGAGCGGCCCCGGCGCCTGCGCCAGTCCCACGCCCCGGATCGCCCCCCGATCAGCGTCAGGTAGTCATGCGCGATCAGCGGACCGGAAACCGCCGCCTCGATCCGCTCGACGGGCGGCACCGGCAGTGAGGAGGTCGCCGAACTGCTGGCCAACGCCGGCGCGCGGGTGATCGTCGCCGATCATGACGCCGGTTGGGCGCCCGGGCTGGCTGCTCGGATCATCGCCCGCGGGGGGAGCATGCGGGTAGCGGACGTCGACATCGAGGACGAGGCCGCGGTCGCACGGCTGTTCACGGGAGTGGCGCGCGACGAGAGCCGGTTGGACATTCTGGTGAACTGCGCGGGCCTCACGATCCGCCGGCCGCTGACCGAGACGACGACGGAGATCTGGGATCGGTTGCATTCGGCGAACCTGCGCTCCAACTTCCTCTGCATGCGCGAAGGGGTGAAGCTGATGCTCGGCAGCGGCGGCGGCCGCATCGTCAACATCACCACCATGGGCGTGCTGCACCCTGTGCTCAACGGGAACGCAGCCTACAGCGCCTCGCGTGCTGGCGTGACCCAACTCGGGCGAAGTGCGGCGCTGGATTACGCCGCTCAGGGAATACTCGTGAACACCTTGCTAGCTGGGCCCATACGCGGAAAGGTTCGCGAAGACCCGATGACGGCGGCGCAGCTCTCGACGGGCCCCATACGAGAAGCGGGCCGCCTGCCCCTTGGCTACGGCAGCATGACGGACATCGCCGCAGCGGTGCTATTCCTGGTGTCGCCTGGCGCGCGCTTCATCACCGGCCAAGAAATCGCCGTCGATGGAGGCTTCCTGCTCACCTGATCGGGACGTCGCTCGGCGCATCGATCTCGGTGGCCATCACCGGATGATCGGGCGCAAGTGCCCCAGCATGTGTTTGATGGTTGCCGCGCCGCAGCTGTTCCCTACGCGCTGGACCGGCCACAATGCCTGTCCGTGCGATTGCGGGGCCGACGACGATGATCAAGGTTATGGTGCTGCTCTCCAGATTGCCGGGCGTGACGCGGGAAGAGTTCAAGGCGTACTACGAAACCAAGCACGCCCCTCTCATCGCCAGTCTCATACCGAGCCTCGCGGTCTACCGGCGCAATTATCCGGACGTCCGCGACGCCCGCTTCCCATCAGGCATGAACGACGTCAATTTCGATTCGGTGACCGAGCTGGCCTTCACCGACCGCGCTGGTTTTGATGCGTTCAAACGTATCACGAGCGATCCGGAAACTCTGAAGATCATCCGCGCCGACGAGGCGAATTTTCTAGATCATACCAAAACCCATTGGTTCGTCATGGAAGAACACTCGAGCGATCTTGCGAAACCTTAGGCCTTCGACGAGGTCGAGGCGCTGAAGCAGCTCAAGCACCGCTACGGCAACTCGGTCGACCGCTGCCCGGACGAAAGGGACGAGGCGGCGCGGGCGCTCTCCGAGCTCTTCACCGAAGACTGCGTCGCAGACTTCACCCAGATCTTTGGAAAGGTGTTCGACGGGCGCGACGAACTCCGCACTCATTTCGGCAAGGTGCTTCCGGATGCGCGCGCGTGGATGTGGCACAGCCTCACGACCCCGATCGTCGAGATCCACGGCGACTGGGCCAAGGTCGAGTGGCTGCTACGCCTTGTCTACGCCGCGCGATGATCCCCAGGCCGAGCCGAAGGCCAGCTATGGGCGCTATTTTGACGAGTCCGACAGGACGCCGAACGGATGGAAACAGTCGCGGCTATTCTTCCGGAACGAAACGCGGGCTCGGCCTGCTGGGTGAGGGGGCCGATCCACGCCATGAGCTCCGAGATCAGCTCCGCTCGGCCAGTTGAGACTGAGGCAGTCCGACCACATTCGCGGCTTGCAGGCGGTCGATGTCGGCGTCGTCGTAGCCCCGTTGGCGGAACACCCGCGCCGTGTGCTCGCCGCAGCCGAGGTAGGGCTGGCCGATGATGCAAGGCGTGTCCGAGAACCCGTGACGGGGGCATGGCGCCAGTAGCGCCCCTGCGCAGCGAATTTCTCGAAGGCCTTGCTCTCGGTCGGAACCATCAGTCCGATCTCCCGGGCGTGGGATCTTCATAAAGGAAGCGGATCAGCACCGTCGGCGCCGGTCATGCTGGCTAAGCGACAATGAGATCGCCGCCAAAATACGGCTTCAGGCCGGCGTCGAGCGTTTGGGGCGGCGGCCCCGCCGGATCGCGCAGCCAACGCCACATGCGGCGGATATCGATCGGGCCGTTGACGCTCGAACGGCCGTGCTCGTTGCGGTAGTAGCTCGTCACGCGCGGATCGGAATAGACCATCATGCGCTCGGCCCGGTCGAGTTCGTTCGTTGAACCGCCAGTATGACTCGGCGTCGACTTCGACGTAGAAGGGAGCGTTGCGTTCTATCCACAGCACCTGGTCCGGCAGCCGGTCGGCATAGGCCTCCGTCGGGTAGCACCAGCTCGCGTTGCGCTGGAACAGGTAGGTGTGCGCGGCGAGCTTGGCGATGATGGGGACGGTCTGATAGCCCGACGCGCCGGAGCCGATGACCGCCACGCGCTTGCCGGTCAGATCGAGGTCGTCCGGCCATTCTGCGGTGTGGCAGGCGACGCCTCTGAACGACTCCAGCCCCGCAATCTCAGGCTTTTGGGGACGAGACAGGAAGCCGACGCAGCTGAACACGGCGTTCGCCCGCCACGACCGCGCTCCGTCCGGACCGCTTGCCTGGATGTTCCAGGTGTGGGTCTCCTCGTCCCAAGCCAGATCGGAAACCTCGGTGTCGAAGACGAAGTGCGAGCGAAGGTCGTGCTTGTCTAGGATCCAGTTCAAATAGCGGACATTCTCGTCGCCCGGGCAGAAGGAGTAGGCCTGGGGAAACTCGAGCCCGAACAGGTGCAGATAACCGCGACTGGGCGTGTCGACGCGAATGCCGGGATAGCGATTTTCGAACCAGACGCCGCCGACTCCCGAATTCTTCTCGATCACGACGAACGGAATACCGGCGGCCTTGAGGTGAACCGCCGCGTTGACTCCGGACATCCCGCCGCCGATGACGACGACGAAGAAGCTTTCCTTCCGTTCGCGCGTCGGCTCATTCTTCCACTTCAGCCCGCGCGCGACGGGATACAAGCCGGTCTCCTCGATCCACATCTCCATCTCGGACATCGGTATGTCCTTGCCGGCGGAGAGTTCGAGGCTGCGCGGAAGCCGGTTGAGCGGGCCGATATCGATTTCAGTCTTGCTGCTGTCGCGCAGCTGCTTGAGGAGGCGTGCGGCCTTGGCCCTGATCAGCTGCACGTCCGCTTCGCGGGTGAGCAGGTCGACGTGGTTGTAGCCGTAGGGTCTCCGCTCGACGGGCATCCCCGCCAGCTCCTCTTCTCCCGTCAACTGGTACAGCAGACCGCGGAACACCAGCGGATCGGCATGCGCCACGCAACCGTCTATGGTCGCGTCGCTGGCCTGCAGCAGCTCGTTGCTTATCTGAATTGGCCTTGCAAGCCGAGGGACGGCGGCGCTCGCGAATGTCGCCACGTCTGCAGTGTTTGAAGCGTCGCTCCACATCGGTTGTCAATCCTGTCGTGGAGTCGGACCGCCGAGGTGCTGGCTCCGGGTGGTCAAATCTGGCCCGCCGGAACTATCAAAATCGCGCCCGCGACAGTCAACCGGTCAGCAAGAACTCACCGCAAATACATGAATACGTATTCGTCAGGACGGAAAATTGCGTTGATGCCGAGACATCAAGAACCGACGGCGATGGCTTACGCGGCGGCGATTTCGCTTCGCAGCATCTCGGCATACTCCTGCTCGCGGCCGGCGACCTGCTCGGGCGGCGCGCCGATCCCGAGGACAACGGGCGCGCTGACGAAATCGCGATCGATCGCCACGCCCAACGCCCGGAGCGGTCCGGCAATGCCGCAGGAAAAGCCCTGCTCGCGCACCGTGCGCACGCGCGCGAACAGTTCGTTCGCGGTCAACAGCCCGCGTGGTCCGCACAGGCGGCCACGATCAACGATCGAACTGATTTCCCGATCTGGCCGGGAGGCCAGGAAGGCCAGCCCGGAAACGGAACCGGCAAGCGGCACTTTCAACCCGGGTTGGATCCTTTCGCGCCGGACGTCCGGGACGAAGTAGTCGATGACCTGCATGCCCGACCTGGAGCGCGTCGTGAGGGCCACCGTCATGTTGGGCAGGTTGCGGTGAATCGATTCGATCAAGGCGTGCAGTCGGCCGTGTTCGGGGTAAAGCTGCGCCAGTTGACCGGCGAACGCAGCGGTGCGCGGCGCGGGACGGTAGAGCTTGGTGCGCTCGTCGCACAACAGGTAGGCGCTGTTCACCATGGTCTTGAGCAACTGGTCCGCGCTCGACCTGGCGATGCCCAGCGCGTCGGCGATCTGCGCCCCCCGAGCGGGGCCGGGGCATTCGACGAAGAACTTGAGGACATCGAGCGCCCTGACCGCCGACTTCGATACGTTGCGCGGATGCGGCGCGACAATGCCGTACCCGTGGCGGTCACGCTCCACGTCGACCATACCCTCCTCCGCTCGCTGAGTTTCCGACTAGTCGGTCGCGCCGCCGCCGACGTTCTCCTCAATGAAAGCCAGACATAGCGCGTTACATCCGCCGCCGCCAAATCACGGGCGGTGCGACGGCGATCAGCCATTGGTCAAGATGCGACGCAGAAACCCTTCCATCAAGGCGAAGCTCTCTATCGAACAGGCCAGGTCGGGAAAGAGGGTGGGGGACACGTGCTGCATGTCGGCGATCGCGTGGAGTTCGACAGTAACGCCGTGGCGGGCGATCTCGCCGGCGAGCAGCAGGCTGTCGTCCAGCAGCACTTCGGCCCCGCCTACGATGATCTGTGTCGGCGGCATGCCGGAGAGATCGGCGAACACAGGCGAAGCCAGCGGATCGCGCGGATCGACACCCTGCAGGTAGAGCTCCGCGGCGTCGGAGGCCCGTTCGAGGGAAAAGAGCTGGTCGGTCCCGGCGCGGCTCGTGTAGGCGCCGGCGGAGACTCTCATGTCCACCCACGGCGAAAGCAGCATCGCTCCGGCGAGCCTGGGCGCGGGAACATGCGTGCCGAACCGCGCCGCGAGCGTAGCGGCGAGCCCGGCTCCGGCGGATTCGCCGCCGAGGACGATCGTCTCGTCCGGCGTTTCGGCGAACAGAGCCTCGATCACCGCCGCGCTGTCGTGAATGGCGGCGGGGAACGGAAACTCCGGGGCCAGCCCATAGGCCGGCGAGATGATCCGCCAGCCGGACCGAGCGGCCAATTGCGACGTGAAGCCGGTCAGGCGCTCGGGAGAGCCCGCGCGGTAAGCGCCGCCGTGCGCGAACACAAGCGTGCCCGGCGGGTGGCCCGGTGGAGTCAGGCAGAGGCAGCGCACGTCGCCCAGCCGGCGTTCCTTGATCTCCACGTCCGGGTGTTCGCGATAGGCTCCGGGCCGGGTAGAGCTTCCTTCGCGGCGCTCCAGCACCGACGCATCGGGAGCGTGGCCGGCGCGGCGGGGCGGCAGGGCAAGAGTTCTCATGGCGCTTCCGTTCATTGGGGAGCGCCGCCCGCTCCCGGGGAAAGGCGCCGCCAACCCTGCAGGGCTGCAAGCCCGCGCCCGCGCCGCAGCATGGCATACGTCATTGTGTATTTCGCGAAGGGGGGCGGATTGCTTTGACCGAAAATCGAGCTCGGGCAACAATACATTCCCGACCTCATTCCAAATTTAAATTTGGTATTCATTGCTCTACACTGAAGTAATGTGATCCAATTCGCAGTAAGTATCGCGAGACTGTTCTGGTTTCAACGCGTGCGCGAAGTCCGTCTTGAGCAGGCATGGATCGTCGAGCGTCATCCAATAAGGCGCAGCTGGACGGCGCATGCAGATCGTCGGCGAAGCCGTTCGCGCGCGCCCGAGACCACGACTAATCTCGCCCTGGGCGGTGCGTCCGGGCTCGACGCAAAATCCGCCCGCTTGACGCGGAGCAAGGGCTGACATGAAGAACATCGATCTGACAGGACGCGTCACGCTGGTGTGCGGCGCCGGCAACGGGGGCATCGGCGCGGCGGTGACCCGCGCCCTGGCGGATTACGGCGCGACCCTGATCGCGGTGGACCGGACGCAGGAACTGGCGGACGAAATCGCCGAGGAGGTGCGCGCCAAGGACAAGGAGGTCCTGGCGCTCGGGGTCGACCTCATGGACCCCGTCCAATGCGCGACGGTCGTCGAGACGGTGAAGCAGGCCTATGGTCGGCTCGACAACGTCGTCAATGTCGTCGGCGGCAGCAAGAAGTCCTATTGGTTGCCCCTGGAGGAGTACCCCGACGAACTGTTCTCGGAAGTCTTTTCGCTGAACCTCGACGCGACCTTCCGCATTTGCCGCGACGCCGGCCGGTACATGCGCGACCAGGGGGCCGGCGGAGCAATCGTGAACTTCGCCTCGATCAGCGGGCTTGCGGCGGCCCCCTATCACGGGCCATACGGCGCCGCCAAAGCCGGCGTCATGGCGATAACGCGGACCATGGCCGAGGAGTGGAAGCGCTACAGGATCCGCGTCAACGCCATCGCCCCCGGATCGGTGTTCACGCCCAGCGTCCAGGCCAAAGGCGGGATCAAGCTCCACGATCAACCCTATGGCCGCACCCAGCTTGAGGCCGAAGAGGTCGCGTCGGCGGTGGCGTTCCTGCTGTCGGACGCGGCGAGCGGAGTGACCGGCCAGATCCTGCCCGTGGACATGGGGGTCAGCGCATCGCACCCCCTGGGCGGGCCAGCATATTTCGAGCACATCCGGGCATAGGGAGGGCAGCCGTGAGCGCCGCGGATTCGGCGATCGGGGTTGACGTGGGGGGCTCGTTCACCGACGCCGTCGTGATCACCAACGGCGAGGCGTGGCGCGCAAAGTCTCCCAGCACCTATCCCGACGTCGGCCGCGGCGTGATGGAAGCCTGCCGGCTCGCCGCCGCCGCATCGGGGCGCTCGCTGGCTGACCTGCTGCCCGACGTAGCGCGCTTCGGCCTGGGCACGACGGCCATCACCAACGTCATCGCCACGCGCAGTGGCCTCAAGGTTGGGCTGCTGATGACCAAGGGTTTCGAGGAAATGCTGCGCCTCGGCCGAGCCCGGATGATCCAGGTGGACGGCTGGCAGACGTCTCCGCCCCCTCTGGTCGAGCAGGGCGCCGTGGTTCCGGTGAACGAACGGATCGACCGCAATGGCGCGGTGCTGAAGGCGATCGAGCCGGACGCCGTGCGGGAAGCGGGTCGTCACCTCGTCGAGGTGATGAAGGTCGACAGCATCGCGGTGTCATTCCTTTGGTCGTTCATCAATCCCGCCCACGAGCGGCTTGCGGTGGAACTCCTCCGCGGGAACTTTCCAGGCGTGACCGTCACCAGCGCCGCAGAGCTGCGGCCGGTGATCCGCGAGTACGAGCGCACGACGCTGGCCATGCTCAACGCCTACAGTTTCGGCGCCTTCACCCGGATCGAGAAGCTGGCGGACGAACTGCGCGACGCCGGGCTACGGGCGCCGGTCCTGCTGTGCCACTCGGGCGGCGGCACCATCTCCATAGGCCAGGCGCGCGAACAGCCGGTCTGGCTGGCCGAATCCGGGCCCGCCGCTGGGGTTACGGCTGCGGCGTTGCTGGCGGCTTCCGTCGGCGAGGACAAGGCGTTGACGTGCGACCTGGGGGGCACGTCGTTCGACGTCTCGCACATCGCCGACGCCTCGCCCGCGCGCCTGCAACGGGGCGACTTGATGGGCATTTGGACGGCCCTCCCGCGAGTGGACGTGGAGTCCGTCGGCGCGGGCGGCGGATCAATCGCCTGGGTGGACGAGCGCCGGATGCTGCGCGTCGGCCCCCGCTCGGCCGGCGCATCGCCGGGTCCTGCCAGTTACGGCCGGGGCGGAACGTCGGCGACCCTGACCGACGCCCTGTTGGTGCTCGGCTACATCGACCCCGCGAGGTTCTTGGGGGGCAACATGGTGCTCGACGGCGACGCGGCCGTCCGGGCCTGCGAACGCGTGGGCGCCGCGCTCGGATACGACGCCGTCGAGACGGCGTGGGGAGTGCGTGAAATCGCGCTCGCCGAAATGGCGAAGGCGGCGCGCACACGGCTCGCCCTTCACGCGCTTTCCCCCCGCGAATACCCGCTGATCAGCTACGGCGGGTGCGGGTCGCTGTTCACCGCGGACGTGGCGCTGGCGATCGGCAGTCCGCGCGTGCTTGTCCCCGAACTCGCATCGGTGCTCTCAGCTTTCGGCGCTGCGACGACCGACGTGCGCCGGGAGCGCGTGCGCACCTTGCTGCGCCGCTTGCCGGTGCCGGCGGCGATAATCGACGAGAGCGTGGCCCAGTTGCGCGGGGAGGTGACGCGCGATCTGGCGGCCGACATGGCTCTGGAGGCCAACCGGCGCGTGGTCTTCGAGGCTGACCTGCGATTTGTCGGCCAGCGTTGGGAAGTGACCGTCACCCTGCCGGCGGAACCGACCTTGGGTGACGGCGGAGCCCAGCTGGAGGCGCTGTTCCGCGACGAGTACCTGCGCCGGTACGGACCAGCGGCGACCGGCGCGATTGGCGTCGTGGAACTGGTCGCCATCCGCGCGATCGGGATAGGCGCGGTTGCGGCGGGGGAGCTGCTCCGGCGACCTTGCGCTCCCAAGGCGCGCCATGCCGCCGTTAGAGCCGGCGCACGCGCGGTTCGGTTGGATCGCGTCGGCGCGGCGGTGCAAGTTGACGTCTTCGACGGAACGACGCTCAATCCGGGCGACGAGATCACGGGACCGGCCCTGGTCGATGGCGCGGACACCACCGTCTGGATACCGGGCGGCACGCGGGCCACGCTCGACCTCAATCGCACGATCGTCGTGGAGATCGGCGGATGAACGTCCAGCTCCAGCGCGGCCGCGCCGACCCAATCGTCGCTGAAGTCCTGCGTACGCGGCTCGAAGCGATCGGCCAAGAGGCCGGGGCCGCGGTCGAGCAGACGGCGATCAGCCCGATCGTCACCGAGAGCAAGGACTATTCGGTCACGATCTGCGACGCCGCCGGCGCCCTGATATCGGCGACCGGGGTCGTCGAACTCCATTTCGGAGCGGCCGCGCACGCGGTACGCTGCACGATCGAGCGCTACGGCGACGACATCGGCCAGGGCGACCTTTTCATCGCCAACGACCCGCACAGCGGCGGCGGGCTGCATCCGCAGGACGTGGTCGTGCAGCAGCCTGTGTTCGTCGAAGGCCAGCTGGTCGCCTGGGTAGCGCTCGCCGCCCACATGATGGACATGGGCGGCATGGTGCCGGGCTCGTCGGCGGTGATGGCGACCGAATGCTTCCAGGAAGCTTTGCGCCTGCCGCCGGTGCGGCTCAAGCGGCGCGGTGAGGAAATCACCGACGTCTGGGACATCATGCGGACCAACATCCGCACCGCCCATCTCGTCGAGATGGATCTGCGCAGCCTGGTCATCGGGGCGCACGTGGCGGAGACGAAGCTGGAGCAATTGATCGGGGGGATGGGCGCGCACCTGTTTGCAGCGTCCGCACGCTTGCTGATCGACAGCGCCGAGAAGGTTCTGCGCGACCACATCTCCGCGATCGAGGACGGCTCCTACAGCTCGACCGCGTGGGTGGAGTGGGGCGATTCCCTTTTCAAGGTGCCCTGCAAGCTCGAGGTCATGGGGGACCGAATCCGCTTCGACCTTCGCGAGGCGCCGCCGCAGACCCCGCACTTCTTCAATTCAAAGGACTACATCATCCGGGCGGTGATGACGCCCCTGCTGCGCCAGCTGCTCGCGCCAGGCCTGCCGCTGAACCAGGCGATCTACAGCGTCGTCGAACTGTTGTGCACGCCTGGTACCCTGGTCCATTCGCTCGTGCCCGCGCCGATCGCGGCGGCGCACATGGACGCCGCCGGCGCTGTCGCCTCGGCTGCGATTCAGTGCCTGCAACTGGCTATCCACGCCTCGCCGAACGCCGGCGGCCGGCAGTTCAACACCGCGCCGCTGATCGCCGCGTACGGGACCGGGCGATGGTCCTACCGAGGCGAAGGCGGGCAGCGGCACGTCTTCACCATCATCGACGGGGCCTTCGCCGGCAGCGCCGCGGCGCAGGACCGCGACGGGGTCGATCTCAACCGCAGCTTGATCCCGGCCGGCAGCTCGCTCGAGTATGCGGACATCGAGATCCTTGAGGCCGTCTATCCGCTTATCTTCCACGAGCGGCGCAACCGCATCGGGGATCATGGCTACGGCGAGTATCGCTCCGGCTCCGGTTGCCTCGAATCCTTCGGGCCGCATGGGATCGACGAGATCGTCGGCAACATGACCGGAACCCGCGCCTGGTTCCCCGGAGAAGGCGCGGGGGGCGGTCTGCCCGGTGCCACCACCCGTTTCCGGGTTCACCGCGCGTCGGGGGCGGTCGAGGAGGTCAAGGCCCAGTCGGTAGGCGTGACGGTGGGCGCCGGCGATCGCTTCGAGACGAGCTGCGCCAGCGGCGGCGGCTTCGGGGATCCGCTGGAGCGGACGCCGGCGAGGGTCATCGCCGACATGCGCGATCGGCGGCTCGATCGCGCCACCGCGGAAGCCATATACGGCATCGCCCTCACACCGAGCGGCGAGCTCGACGAGGGGGCCACCGAGGCTCGACGCGAGGCGTTGCGGGCTGAGCGGCTCGCGGCCGCCCGGCCGCCGCTGTGGCAGGCCGAACCTGGGCTGGAGCTCTCGGAATCGCCCGCCCTGCCGCTCTACCCCGGCGTGGTCCAGCGTGGTCCGTTCGCCGTGGCCGACCGTTCGGGCGCGATCCTCGCCATTGCGCCGGGCGACTGGCTGGATGGATGCGCGGTGCTGGACTCCCCGATCCGCGTCGGCGAGGTTCAACTCCGCTGCTACTTCGACCCGCTCTCCGGGCGGCAGCTGTACGCCGGTGTCCACCGCTCCGGCGAGCGGAGCTCGATTGCGATCGCCCCGGAGCGCTGGGTGCGCGCCGCCCCTCGGGAGGAGGCTCGCGATGAGCGACCATGACCTGATCATCCGCAACGGAACCATTTACGACGGCCTTGGCGGAGCGCCGTTCGTGGCCGATATCGGCGTCCGCGGCGAGACCATCGCCGACATCGGCAGGATTACCGGCAAGGCGCCCGAGGAGATCGACGCCGCCGGCCGCATCGTCGCCCCAGGCTGGGTCGACATCCATACCCACTACGACGGTCAGGCCACCTGGGATTCTCGCCTGCAGCCGTCGTCGAACATGGGCGTCACCACAGTCGTCATGGGCAATTGCGGGGTGGGCTTCGCGCCGGTCCGTGCGACCGATCGTGAAGCGCTGATCGGCCTGATGGAAGGGGTGGAGGACATTCCCGGCGCCGCGCTGCACGAAGGGCTGCAGTGGAACTGGGAGAGCTTCGACGAATACCTCGGAGCGCTCGAGCGGATCCCCCACGACGTCGATGTCGGCGCGCAGGTTCCGCATGGCGCGCTGCGGGTCTACGTCATGGGCGAGCGTGGGCGTCTGCGCGAGCCCGCCGCCGCCGAGGACCGGGCCGCCATGCGCCGACTGGTCGAAGAGGGGCTGCGGGCCGGCGCGCTCGGCTTTTCCAGCTCTCGCACCATCCACCACCGCACCGTGACCGACGATTACACACCGAGCTTTGGCGCCGCGGCGGAAGAACTGATCGCCATCGCCGAAGGCATGGCCGCGGCGGGAAGCGGGGTGATGCAATATACGACGGACAACGCCGACGAGGAGGAGGAGTGGAGCCTGCTGTGCACGCTCGCCCGCACCTCCGGGCGTCCGCTCAGCGTCTCGATGACCCAGCAACCGTCCGCTCCGGACAAATGGCGGCGCGTGCTGGCGCGCATCGAAAGCGGTCGCGCCGCGGGCCTGAAAATCTCGGCGCAGGTGCCCGGCCGCTCGATTGGGCTGCTCATCGGGCTGCAGAGCAGTTCGCACCCGTTCATCGACCGGCCGAGCTATCAGGCGCTCGCTCATCTGCCGCTCGCCGAGCGGGTGGAAAGAATGAAGCAGCCGGACGTCCGGGCCGGCATCCTCTCCGAACCCGCGGTCGGCCGGACCAACTTCCTCAATGCGATGATCGGCAACTACGACCGCATCTTTCCGATGGGTGATCCGCCGGACTACGAACCTGATCCCAGAGACAGCGTCGGGGGGCTCGCCTGGCGGACCGGGGCCGATCCCCAAGACGTCCTCTATGACGCGATGATCGCCCACGGCGGTCGCGATTTCCTGTACCTGCCCAAGAGCAATTACGTCTCCGGCGACCTCGAGGTGGTTCGGAAGATGCTGGAGCACCCCTACACCCTCAACGGGCTGTCCGACGGCGGGGCGCATGTCGGATTGATCTGTGACGCCAGCATGTCGACCTACTTCCTCACCCACTGGGCGCGTGACCGCGCGCGCGGCGACCGGCTCGATCTGGCCCGGCTGATCCGACGGCAGACCCACGACACCGCCACGGCCGTCGGCCTGAGAGATCGCGGCCTGCTGCGCCGGGGCTACCGGGCGGATCTCAACGTCATCGACTATGACAACCTGCAGATCCGCCCGCCGGAAATGCGTTACGATCTGCCGACCGGTGCGAGGCGCCTGCACCAGGAAGCGCGTGGGTATGACGCTACGGTGCTGGCCGGCGCCGTCACTTACCGCAACGGGGAGGCGACCGGAGCCCTTCCCGGCAAGGTCATTCGCGGGCGGAAGCCGGAACCCTCCGCACCGCCTAATACCGGATGCTGACCGCCCGACAACAACACGGAGGAGACCCTGAATGGCGAAGGTGACCGGCGTCCAGCATATCGCCATCGCGGTGAACGACATGGCGAGCGCGCTCAAGTTGTACCGCGATATTCTCGGGATGGAGCTGAAGTCCGCGCAGGGGCTGCAGGCCAGCTACGAGCAAACCGGATTGCTGGTGGACATGAAGCGGCCCCGCCGCCTCTACAATCTCGACATGGGCAATGGCTCTGTCCTGACCCTGGCGGAAATCCCGGACGGCCAGCTTTCGGGGCGCAAGTCCGGCTTTGCCGTCGCATTGTGGCCAGGGGAGGACGAGGAGCCAGGATTCCTCGGCGGCGTCGACCACATCGGCATGAACGTCGACAGCGAGGCCGACCTGGTCGAACTGCACGGCGCGCTGAAGGAGGCCGGCTACCGGGTTTCGGAAATCCAGCGCCTTGGCGTGAACCCCTGGTGGAAGCAGTTCTTCTTCTATGACACCGATGGCAACGCGATGGAAATAACCACCTGGGATTGGGGTGATCCGGCGTGGGAAGAGCGCCGGAAAATGCTGCAAGGCGACGGCCAGGCGATGCTCTTCCAGGATCCCGAACCAGTCTGGTAGTCAGAGCGTAAAGGTGGAACATGCCCGATAACTTGTATCCACCGGTCGATGAGTATCGCCACGATCGGTTGCTCGACCTCGTTGGCGCGGGAAGGTAGCGCCGTGGACGCTAGCTTACGCGCGTGCGCGACTACCTGCAGGGCGCATTCGTGACCGCACAGGCGGACGGAATCACTTGGGCGCCGCCGCGAATGTACGGGATCCAGATCGACGCCAACGCCTTGGTCATGGATCATCAACTTGCCGATTGGCTCCAGAAGGTTGGTGGCGAACCCATCCGCTCCGCCGATGGGAACCATCGCAATAACGCGGGTTCTGACGAGCTGCGCTTTCCGCTATCCGGAGGTTCGGGCTGAACCGGCAAATGGATGCGCGCGCCCGTCGTGATTGTAACTGAGAGTACCTCTCGAAAGAGGCCAGGTTTTTCAGTTTCGTGCCTGGTCGGCAGGCCCAGTATCGTCGAGCCTGCGCGCCATGTTGGTCTGCCTCGGAACGCCACCAGAGGAGTTGATAGCCATGAACGCCGTCACGGGTGTGAAATCCAACTGTTTTGGGGGGCGAAAGGTCATCGACGTAGATACGCACCTATCTGAACCGCACGATCTATGGACCAGTCGCGCGCCCGCCAGCATTCGCGATCGCGTCCCTCAAGTGAAGGCGCATAAAGGGCAGCTGTCGTGGGTGATCGACGGCGACATCTCGATCGGCGACGGGGCGCCGGCGAACAGCTCGATCCGAAAAGACGGCACGAAGGTCCAGGACGTCAGTATGCTGAAGCTGACGATGGACCAGGCCCATCCAGGTTCATGGCGCCTCAAGGAACGTTTAGAATACATGGACGACCACGGCATAAGCGCTCAGGTCGTATATCCAAACCTACTTGGGTTCGGCGGCCAAAAAGCCGCGCTGGTGGAACCAGGTCTGCGTCTGGCTTGCACCGAAATCTTCAACGACGCCATGGCGGAGATGCAGCAGGACTCGGGTCAACGGTTCTTTCCCATGGCGCTGCTGCCCTGGTGGGACGTCAAGCAGGCCGTCAAGGAAGCCGAACGCGCGCATTCGCTGGGGCTACGCGGGATAAACATCAATTCCGACCCGCAGACGAAGGAAGGGCTCGATGGCGCCAAGCTTCCTGACCTCGGGCATCCCTACTGGGACCCGCTGTGGGAAGTTTGTTCTGATAAAAGTCTTTCCGTCAATTTCCATATCGGCGGCAGTGAGCAGTCGATGGATTGGTTCGGTGATCAAGGCTGGAGCTCGCTTTCGACCTCTTTCAGACTCGGGCTGGGCGGAGCCATGCTCTTCTTCAACAATGGTCGTGTGCTAGGCAACCTCATATACAGCGGTCTGCTTGACCGATATCCAAGGCTTAGATTTGTCTCGGTCGAGAGCGGCATTGGCTGGGTGCCGTTCATGCTGCAGGCTTTGGACCACCAGTATAAGGAGTGTTCCGGCAGCAGGGGGCTCGAAATGCTTCCCTCGGAATATTTCAAGCGTAACTTTTATGCGTGTTTCTGGTTTGAGCGCAGCGAAAGCCTTGCGACAGTGATTCGGGATGTCGGCGTCGATAACGTCATGTTCGAGACGGATTTCCCACACCCGACCTGCCTCTATCCGATCGACGACGTCGCCGGCGCGCTCAGCGGCTTGACCGATGCAGAGTGCGACAAGGTCCTCTGCGGCAATGCGCAAGAGGTCTACCACATCGAGGTTTGACAGCTCGAGCGAGGCAGCGCTCGCCGAACTCGCCGCGGCGGGGCTCCGACTGGTGGTCGAGCAGTGCGTGCCGAGACGACATCGGAATGAAAACGGTTTGGGAGTGCGACATGACGAAAATTGTCCGATTCGAGTGCGATGGCGTGCGTTACGGCGAGCTCCGCGAGAACACCATTTGCCCGTTAGATGGAGGTTTCGGCGCGTTTACGGCCTCGGAGCAGGCCCCGATCCCGCTCAGCGATGCGCGCCTTCTCGCCCCCGTCGCGCCCCAGAAGATTGTCGCAGTCGGACCGAACTACCATGCGCATCTGAAGGGAAGGCAGCCGCCTCCGCGTCCTCATTACTGGATCAAGCCGCCAAACACGCTGCTCGATCCCGAAGGCGTCATCGAGATTCCCGACCTTCCGCCCACGACTTGTCATGAGAGCGAAATTGCGGTGGTCGTCGGCAGCACGACCCGCAATGTCTCGCCTGAAGAGGCCCAGGCCCACATCTTCGGCTATACGTGCATCAACGACGTCTCCGGCGGCCTGATGCACGATCCGCCGATCCATGTGACGTCGCAGTGGATGGTGGATGGCAAGATATACGACACATTCGGCCCGCTCGGGCCTCACATTGAAACAGAGCTAGATCCGCGCGACCTGGAGATACAATGTCGCGTGAATGGAGAAGTCCGGCAGCGTCATCGCACGTCCGACATGATCTGGACGCCGGTGGAGCTTGTCTCCTTGATCTCGCACGTCGTGACTCTGTTCCCGGGTGATGTCGTCGCCACCGGGTCGCCTCCGGGCGTCGCGCCGCTCAGGCCCGGCGATGTCGTGGAGGTCGAGGTGGAAGGAATCGGAGTCCTTCGCAACCGCTGTGCGGCCCGATCCTGAAGCGCCGCTACTCAACAGGGGTGCGCTACGGATCAGCCGTCCCGCTGGCTCAATATGAATTCGTCGAACGCGGCGGCGATACGGCTTCGGTGCACGCCCTTGGGGCGAACCAGACTGAGCGCGCGTGTAAATTTGAAGTCACGAACGTCGAGCCGAACCAGTCTCCCGTCCGTGACGTCGTCGCGGACCAGTTCACGGGAAAGGCAGCCGATACCGCCCCCGGCGATGATGAGATTGCGTACGGCCTGATTGCTCGTCGCTTCGATACCCACCGGCAGACTGGCGCCCAACGTTTCGTGCAGAAGGATCCGCAGCCGGACCGATGACGAGGCAAGGTATTCGCGCATGCACCAGGACGCGCCCGCCAAGTCGGAAAGCTCGAGCGCGGTGCGCGAGGCCAGCGGGTGGTCAGGCGCGCTCACCAGCCACAGCTCGTCCGTACGCCATTCCGTGGCGTAGACCTGCGGCGACCCCGCGACGTGCTCAACCAGCGCCGTCTCGAGTTCCAGCCGTTCGATGGTCTTGGCGACCATGCCCGACGGCAAGGTGCGGATCTCGATTTCGATCTTCGGATTCAACCGGCGGAACGCGACGCAGAGCTGCGGGAGGATCACTTCGGCGATCATGCTGGTCGCGCCCACCACCAGGCGGCCCTCCACCACGTCTTCGTTGCGCCCCTCGAGCTCGTCCACTTGGTTGATGATCGATTTCACCAAGCGTCGCAGCCGCTTACCCTCTTCCGTGATCTGTACGGAACGGCCTTGGTTGTGGGAAAACAATGGCCGCTGCAGAATGATCTCAAGATCTTTGAGGGATCCGCTCGCGGCGCCTTGGCTCATGCCCAGGGATTTTGCCGCTTTCATGATGCTGCCGCAGGTCGAAACCGCCTCGAAGACCTGCAACTGGCGTAGGGTTACTTTCATCGCGGCGATCCTGATGCGTGCGAAAATTCGTAGCTACGACGTCCGGTCAAGAACCAGGAACACTCGGCTGGTTCCGCGGCGCCCGGCAAGCGCCAGGCCGGGCGGCGACGGTCCGGCGCGGTCGTCAGCGCTTTGGGCGATGAGCAGCAGAATATCTGCTTCGCGCCCACTCGCCGATCTATTCAAATGAACATGATAGGGAACGCAGCTCAATGAAATTTATCTTCAGCATGCCGTTCTTGACCTGCCCGCCCAATCCAGAATTTGTCACCCAAGAGGCCGTGATCGCGCTCATCAGCGCTGCGGAGGAGGCCGGATTCGCAGGGGTCTCTTTCACCGAACACCCGATGCCCGACGAGAGTTGGCGACAGGCGGGCGGCCACGACGATATCGATCCGTTCGTCGGCTTGTCCTTCGCGGCGGCGGTGACCACCCGCCTGCGCCTTTTGACCTATCTTTGCGTGGCGCCCTACCGAAACCCGTTTCTCCTTGCGAAGAGCGTGGCTTCGCTCGACGCCTTGTCGGGAGGGCGGCTGATCCTGGGCCTGGGGGCCGGTTACCAAGTCTCGGAGTATGCAGCGCTCGGCGTCAACTTCGATGAGCGTAACGCGCTGTTTGACGAGACGCTCGAGGTGCTGCCGCTGGCGTGGTCGGGAGAGCCGTATCGAGCATATTCACCGCGCGCTCGGCGGCGCGGGCGATAATGCGCTCGGACGTGGCCTCGTCCGCTTCTCCACCAAACATCATTGCGCCCAGGCAGATCGGAGAGACTTTCAGGCCTGGCCGGCCGAGGCTTCTATATTGCATTGTTGGTCCGACCTCTCTCTCTCTCTCTCTCTCTCTCTCTTCGCGACGAGGCTGGTCTAGATATTAGGGCTCACTGCCCGGCTGAGGGACCGATCACCAGATTGTAGTGGAGATCGACCTCTATACGGTAATCGGGCGGGCAGATGGTCGTCGAGTCGGGCTCCTCCACGATCGCTGGCCCGAGGATGATGTCGCCGGGGGCGAGGCGGGCGCGGTCGTAGACCGTGCTCTCAACGAAGCCCTCGGCGCTGGTGAAATAGGCCGGTCGGGTGTTTTTGACGGCGCGGGCCGGATCGCCATCGCCGCGCTGGCCGATGCGAGCGAGCGGCTTGTCGGCGGCGGCCCTCGCCTGCATGCGGCAATTCACCACCTGGCAGGTGTCGACCGAACGCAGGCCGCTGACCGCGAAGTAGGCTTCGCGAAACGCCGCTTCGGCCGCCTCGATGCTCGCCTCGGTGATCGGCCCATCAGGGATGGTGATCGGCATGTTGAGAACCTGGTTGGTGAAGCGCATCTCCAGCTGGCGGAGCAAGGTGAGCTTCGATTCACCGGCGAGGTCGCTTCGGGCTTGGCGCTCCATTTCGTCAAACGCGCTCTGCAGGCGCGGCAGGTCGGCGTGCGACGCCGGCATAATGGTGGTCAGGACGTAATCGTACAGAAGGTCCGACACCAGCAGGCCCATGGCGGAGAGCACGCCAGGCGAGGGGGGAACGATGGCCGTGGGGATGCCGAACTGCTCGGCGAGCTGCACCACATGCAGGGGGGCCGCGCCCCCAGACGCAACGATTGCATACTCGCGCGGGTCAATGCCGCGCTGCAAGGTGACGATGCGCACTGCCGAGCCCATGCGCACGATGGCCAGGTCGTAGATGCCCTTGGCGACGGCCGTGGACTCCATTCCCAGGCGGTCGGCCAGCCTGGTGATGGCGGCCTTGCTCAGCTCGGCGTCGATCTCCATCCTGCCGCCCAGGAAGTAGGTCGGGCTGAGGTAACCCAGGGCGACATTCGCGTCGGTCACCGTCGCCTCCGTGCCGCCCAACTTGTAGCAGGCGGGGCCGGGAAAGGCGCTGGCGCTGCGCGGGCCGACCTGCAGGAAGCCACCCTCGTCGATCCAGGCGATGCTGCCGCCGCCAGCCCCGACCTCGGCCAGGTCGACGACGGGGATCCGAATCGGCTCGCCTTCGCCGGAACCGCCGTAGCTGGCCTTGCCGCCGACGCGGAACTTCTGGGTGATGCGGGGCCTGCCGTGCTGGACAAGGCCCAGCTTGGCCGTCGTTCCGCCCATGTCGAAGGCGATCAGGTCGGGCAGGCCTCTCATGTGCCCGACGTGAGCCGCGGCCATGACGCCTGCCGCGGGGCCGGACTCGATGGAGTAGACCGCGCGGCGGGCGGAGTCGCCCGCGGCCATGACGCCGCCGTTGGACTGCATGATCTGCAGCGGGCAGGGGATGCCTATTTCCGCCAGCATGTCGCTCAGCCGGCCGACATAGGCCGAAAGCGTGGCCCCGACGTAGGCGGCGATCAGCGTGGCCGCGGCGCGCTCGTACTCGCCGTATTCGGGCCAGATCTGAGAGGAGACGCTGACGTAGAGGCCCGGAAGCCTCTCCCTCACCAGAAGCTCGAGCTGGCGCTCATGTTCGGGGTTGGCGTAGGCGTGCATCAGGCAGATCGCCACCGCCTCAGGCTCGGCCGCGGCGATTTGCTCCACGACGACGCTTGCGACCCGCACGTCGAGCGGCCGGTGAACGGCGCCTTTGGCGGTTATCCGTTCATCGATCTCAAACACCATGTCCTGAGCGACGAACGGCTTTTCGCGCTGGTAGTTCACCTCGAACTGTTGCGGACCCGTGGGGTACTGTTTGCTGATCGCGAACATGTCGCCAAAGCCCTTCGTCGCCACGAAAGCGACCTTGGCGCCCCGGCGCTCCAGCACGAGATTGGTAGGCAGCGTCGTGGCGTGAACAAACCGCTTCACGTCCTCAGGCGCGCATCCGGTGATCTCGAGCGCCTCTTTGACCGCCTTGAGCACCCCCTGAACTGGATCGGAAGGCGTCGTTAAGGTCTTGATGCTGCGCGTCTCGCCGCTGGGCGCAGCAGCGATCACGAGATCGGTGAAGGTGCCGCCGATGTCGACGCCAATGGAATATTCGAATTTCATCCTTGGAGCCTTAATTTGCGCGCAGCAGGCGTGTCGCTTGGACGTCGACTTCGGTCGCTTCGGGATTGACGACGACCCCGTAGGTCACCCTGGCCGCCTCGCGGGTGACGACGCCGGCGCGCACATCGTCCAGCACCCGCTGCGGTTCCCGCTTGCGAGGATCGCCGTAGCCCCCGCCGGCCGCGCAGTATCCGGTGAGCACGTCTCCGGCCCGCAGCGGATGGTTCGTCTTCATCGTGGGCAGCCGCAGCTCGCAGTCGGTCCCTTCGTTCAGGACGTATCGGCCGGGCGCGCCCGGGAGGCCGCCCTCGACGCCCGCCGGCGGCAGCCGGAACCGACCCGTGCCGCGCGTTGTGAGTTGGCCGTCCTCGAGGAAGGTGACACGCTTCGCCAGGGAGGCGGAGCCGCGGTAGGTCCCGGGGCCGCCGGTGTCCGGCTCGAATCGATAGAAGTCGTAGACGAGCGGATATTGGATTTCATAGGCCTCAATGTTGCGGGCGTAGCCCGCGCCGCTGAACATCACGAAGGGCAGGCCGTCGACCGCGTCGCTCCGGGCCCGCGCGCCCCCGACGCCGAAAATCACGTCGATCGTGCTCCACATCCCGCCCGTCTCCGGGTTCCTGCCCTGGACGTTGAAGCTGCAGGTCGATCCGGATGAAGCCACCGAGCGGTCCGGAAACAGCGGCCGCAACGCGTTGTTGATCGCGTCCACAATAGCGAGGCCGGTGTTGAAGCGGATGTTGCAAGCCGCCGGATAGCGGGGGTTCACCACCGTTCCCTCCGGAAGGATGATCTTGATCGGCCGGAAGAACCCCTCGTTGGCGGTGATGTCCGAGGGAAGGTAACAACGCAGCGTGAACACGGTGAAGCATACGGACTGTGAATAGGAGCTGTTCGTGGGGCCCTTCGCCTGGGGGGCGGAGCCGGTGAAATCGAAGGTGATCTCCGAGCCCGCGACCGTGATCTTGACCTTCACCTCGAAGTTCTTCTCCGGCTCGATGCCGTCGTCATCGCCGAAGTAGGAGGCGTGGTACACGCCGTCGGGGATGGCGCTGACGCCGGCGCGCGTCATCCGCTCGGAATAGTCGAACATCTGCTCGACGATTTCCGTCAGCAGCGGTGCGCCATACTTGCCGACCAGCTCCCCAATGCGCAGGGAAGCGACGTTTCCGGCTCCGGCGAGGGCTTCGATGTCTGTGCGCAGTTTCCCCGGCGTGCGGCTGTTGCCCAGGATGATCCGCATCACGCCTTCATTCAGTACGCCGCCTTCGTAGAGCTTCGTGGGCGGCAGGATCAGGCCTTCGTGAAAGATCTCGGTCCCGTTCGCGGGCAGGCTTCCCGCGCACGTCCCGCCCAGGTCCCCGACCAGCATCATCACCGCCGACCAATAGGCGACCCGGCCTTCGTGGAAGATGGGCCGGAACGCGCCGACATCGGTTGGGTGGATGCCGCCGTTGAACTGGCTGTTGCTTAGGATTGTGTCGCCTTCGCGAAGCGCCGCTTCCGGGAACTGGGCGAGGACCTCCTTCAGCATCCAACGCAGCGCCTCGACGTGCGACAGGCCGCCGGAGCTCTTGGCGATCATACGGCCGTGACGATCGAAGAGGCTGCAGGCGACGTTGTCGGATTCGGTGACGAAGGCGGAGCCTGCGCTCCGCGCGGCGCGGATGCCTGCCTCCTGCGCCACCATCTCGAATGCGTTTTGAACGATCTCGCACAGAATCGGGTCAGCCATGTTTGGTCCAGCAAGTGGCGATGCCGCCATGAAGCGGCCAATAAACTGCGGGCTCACGGCGTTTCGATAAAGCCGCCAATCTGCGATACGAGTGATCGGGAATTCCGATGAGGTGCTCTCGATGAAGATTACCCTGCGCCAGCTACAGGTTTTCGACGCCATAGCGTGAGCGGGGCGGCTGAGCCCCGCTGGAGGGGTAGCTCGTGATCGGGGCGACGCCGATGATCGCGGAGACGCTCCTGCCGGGACTGTGCATCGAGTTCAGGCGCCTCGCCGGTCTGCCGCGGTGCGTGGTGGCGATGGAGGCCTGTGCCGGGGCGCATTACTGGGCGCGGGAGCCGGCGGCGCTCGGACATGAGCTGCGGCGGCTGCGGAGGTCGCGGCGTTGTGGGCGTGGACACGAGACCAGGTCCACCTGTCCACCTGTCCACCTGTGAACAGGCGGTCGTGTTCGCATGAGCCGGTTCCCCTCGATCAAGTCGGAGCGGGCGCCGACTTCAGCCGAGCCAACCGCGCCGCCACCCCTCCCCGACCGGCCCATCGTCGGCCAGGCCCGTCGCCCGCCAAGGGAAGAAGGCGGTGAGCGGGTATTTAGCGCGGCGCCTGAAGGAAGAGCACGCAGTCGTGCAGGGCCTTATAGGCTCGACCTCACCCGCGCGGCGCCTGCCGTCCGCACGCCCGTGGTGTTCATGCTCGGCCGTCACGACCGCCACGTTCCTCGCAGCCCTGCTGGGCCTCCACGCGCGTGGCGTGACTAGTCCTGCTTCGGCCGCCTCACCGCACGAAGCTTGCCGCTGTCGCCGCCCCCGCAGAAGAACGTATCGCCGCCGTTCGACTCCAATCCCGACACGGCCACTCCAGGAGGCATCTCGAGCTGTGAATGTCCGGAAGCTGGAGCGGGCGGACGTCCGCTCATGGCGTGGATCGGTCGGGGGTGCGGCCGGCCTGCGTCTTGAAATTGTACGAATTAATGTACATATGTGCGGCCGGAGGTCGCTATGGACGTACTCAGCTATTCCGAGACGCGCGCCAAGCTGAAGGAAGTGATGGATAGCGTAGTGGACGACCATTCTCCGGTGGTGGTCACCCGCAAACGGGGGGAGGCCGTCGTCATGGTGTCCCTCGCAGATTGGCGGGCGATGGAAGAAACGCTTCACCTCCTGAAGAGCCCTGAAAACGCACGGCGCCTGAAGGAGTCAATTGCCGAGCTCGAGGCCGGCGGTGGCAGCGAGCAATCGCTCGTCGGGCCTTGAAACTCGTCTTCGCTGAGCGCGCCTGGGAAGATTACCTGCGTTGGCAGCGTTCGGATCCGAACGTCTTAGAGCGCCTAAACGGGCTCATCCGAGAATGCACACGCGCCCCATTTCAAGGTATGGGCAAGCCGGAGCCCCTCAAGGGCGATCTCAAGGGCTGGTGGTCGCGTCGCATTACGCTTGAGGATCGCTTGGTCTACCGCGTCATTGGTTCTCCCGGGGCCCAGGAGCTGCAGATCGCGCAGTGCCGCTATCACTATTGAGCGGAGCTGATCGTGGGGAACTGGCGCTGGAACGCCGGTGCGAGCGTCAGCGTGTTGGAGGAAATCCAAGGGCCGCTCCGGGCGCTTGTCGACAGAAGATCGACGAATAACCCGCAGGGGTTCTGAGCGGCGGTTTTGTAAGCCGATGGTCGGCGTTTGTCCCGGGGCGCGAGGCTGGGGATGGCGGGAGATCACATCGTTCACACCGAGACGCCCTCAGGCCCAGGCGAGTGCATCCTGAGTAAGGCTGCGGTTGGCGCCCGTCCCCGGAGACCGCACCCACGTGAACGTCCTGTTCCTGGAGCGATCCCAACGTCAGCTACTGGCGCGGGTGGGTCTGGATTACCGACCTCGGTCGGCCAGCGCACGCGGAAATCTGTCCGAAATAATGATGCAGATGCTTTCAGAAAGCGGCCATTAAGCCAGCGTAGATAACGGCGTTCTGAGATATGGCGAATTTCGCACCAGCCCGCGTTAACCATCACTGCTATCTAAAATTGTAAAATCTTGTAACGGCCATTCGCCAGCGGGCGCTGCTTCCGGAATACCTGGACGACTACGTCTCCGAGGAGAACCCGGTCCGGGTGGTCGACGTCTTCGTGGATGAACTGGATCTTGCGTCGCTCGGCTTCGAGCGGGTGCAGGCGGCCTCCACCGGACGGCCCGGCTACCATGCGGGTTCGATGTTGAAGCTCCTGACCGAGTTCGACACCACCGGTTTCAAGGGCCAGACCCCCCGGCTGTGGGACGCCATCTACAAGGAGGGCAAGGACCTCTTGATGAACCTGCTCGACATCGAGGTTCCGGTGATCG
>Ga0070668_100000493_pt1 | contig 26119 bp, 24 predicted proteins | sample KBSS43metaG_FD_64661 | JGI IMG/M metagenome (GOLD analysis project Ga0070668, IMG submission 64661) | Switchgrass rhizosphere microbial communities from Kellogg Biological Station, Michigan, USA - KBS S4-3 metaG | ecosystem: Host-associated > Plants > Roots > Rhizosphere > Soil ...
CGCGGAAGCCAGACCACCCACCCGTCAGGGGACCGCCCATCCTCGCCTTGCACCCAGCGGAGAAGCAACCCACCACCCGGCCGTCACCAAGCTCGCCCGTCCCAGCGCAAGCAGGTCCAACCCACACCCCCGCAACCCGCCCCGGCGCAAGCAGATCCCACCCGACCAGCACCTGCAAAAAAGGTGACGCTCAAAGCGAAGCGACCGCAGCCGCCACCCTGGCCCGCAGTCCCTCCGGCAACGGCGCATACCCCAACCGACCCGCAGCGGCCTGCCCATCCCGGCTACTGGCGTACCCCAGGAAGCGCTTGGCCAACGCCGGCGTCCCGGTCCGGCAGACCACCTCGTACGTGACCAACACCAACGGATAGGCCCCCGCCCCCGCCACCTGGTAGTCGATGCCCAGCTGAAGGTCCCCGCCCGTCCCCGTGATCCGGGCACCGGCCACGGTCCGCGCCGCCGCTTCGTCGCTGAGCGCCGGGAACTCACCGGCCGCGTTGCCGACGCGCGCCGCCGGTAGGTTGTGGACACCCGCGTACGATCCCTCGATGTAGCCGACCGCCCCGTCCAGCCGCTCGATCGCGGCCACGACCCGGTTGCTGCCCTCCGCCCCGATCCCCCCGGGCGCAACCCACCGCGGCCCACTGCCGAACTGCCAGCCACCCACCGCCGCACCAACCAGAAATTTCGTGAAATTATCGGTCGTGCCCGAGTTATCGGAGCGGTGCACGGCACGGATCGGGGTCGCCGGCAACGTCACCCCCGGATTGTCGCGACGGATCTCCGGAGCGTTCCAGCCGGTGATGCGCCCGCCGAAGATGCCGGCGACGGTGGCCGGGGACAGCCGCAGATCGTCGACGCCGGCCACGTTGTAGGCCAGCGCGATCGGCCCGACCACCATCGGCAGGTGGATCGCCGGCCCGCCGCAGCGCGCCTCCGCCTTGGTCTGGTCGGCGGCGGCGAGCGGCGAGTCGGAGCCGGCGAACGCCCCCGTGCCCGCCAGGAAGCTGCGCACCCCCGTACCCGAACCGACGCTGGCGTACGAGATTGTCGCGCCCCGGCACCCTACCTGGTAGTTCTTGATCCAGGTGTTGACCGCGTCGGTCTGCGCGGACGACCCTTGCGCGGCGATCGACCCGGTCGTGCAGCTGATCGGCGGGACGGCGATGAGGTCGCTCGGTGCCTCGCACCCCGCGACGGCCGCGAGCAGCACCACCGCGACGATATGACGCTTCATCCTCTCCCCTCACCGGTATTCGGCGAAGCGCCGCCGCACGGACACCAGGATCAGCAGGACCACCACGGCCATCCCGGCCACCGGGATGACCGCCCAGCCGGTGAGCAGGCTCCGCGTCTCGCGCACCGATTTGTCGAAGACCGCCTTGCGAGCCACCGCGATCCGCCCCGCCGCCGCGTCGTAGTAGGAGAAGTCGAAGGCCGCGTCACCGCGCCGGATGCCCGTCAACGCGTCCACCGCCTCCGCCTTCCGGCCCGCCCCGGCCAGCGCCGTGATCCGCTCGTGGTCCCGTTGGTAGCCGGCCCACCGGCTCACCACCTCGGCCGACTGGACCGGGCTCACGTCGGGCCCCCCGGTGACCCCCGCCAGCCCGCCCGCGATGCTTTCCCCGCCGCTGCCGCACGAGCCGCCGCCGGTGAGGCATTGTGTCTTGGCGGTGAAGTCCTGCGCGTAGTACGCGAGGTTGCCGCTGATCAGGTAGCGGCTGCTGTCGGCCGCCGCGTCGTAGCTGATCGCCCGCGCCTGGGACAGCGCCAGGAACGGGGTGAGGCTTTCGTCGCGGGCCGTGCCGAGCCGCTGCCCCTGCACCGCGAGGACGGTCACCGCCGGGACGACCACCGCGACGGACAGCACCGTGGCCGCGATCAGCGCCGGGTTGAGGATCCGGCGGAACCGGCGAGCCAACCATACTTGCAGCCCGGCCAGCACGATGACGAGCGCCGACCCGAGCAGGATCGCCAGGACCGTACCCGCCGTCTCGGTCACCCTTTTCGCCGCGTACGCCTCGTCGAGCCGCGTTTCGCTCGCATCGCGCAGCCTTTTGGCGGTCGGCAGCAGGTCGAGGTGCATGACATTGGTGGCCTGGGTGTAGTAGCCCGGCGCGTCGGCTCCCGCGGTGAGCGCCTGCCAGACCCGCTGCCGATAGACGGCCAACTGGTTGAGCAGGTCGAGCACGATGGCCCGGTCGGCGGCGTCGGTCGCCGTGCCGAGCGAGCGCTGGATGTCGGTGTCGACCTGCCGGCTGCGTTCCTGGTAGGTGCCGAGCGCGTCGACCTGGCTGCCGGCCAGCGCGTCCGAGTCGCCGATCAGCACGAGCCGGGCGACCTGGGCGTCCATGTCGCTGAGCGCGAAGTAGACGTCGGCCGCGATGGTGGCCTGCGGCGCGGCCACCTCGCCGATGATCCGGACCTGGTCCTGGAGCCGGGCCATGACGAGGCTGGTCGTGGCGAGCAGGGCGGCGGCGGTGCCGACGGCCACGGCGACCCAGAGGCGGAGCCGGGCGGGAGTCTCGGGCCGGGCGGCCCGGCGGATCACGGTGCGCGTCGCTTGGAGAACTGCGGGCACGGCGTCACGGTAGTGCACCGCGACCGCCCGGAAGACCGGCAAGGAGGCGAATTTTTCCTGTTCACCGCCCGTTTGCCGGGGGTACGCCTAATCCTGCCGCAGGCGTTGGTGCGGGACCCCGGCCGCGGTGAGTTGCGCGGCGAGCAGTACGGACGGGTTGTGCACGAACACGGCGACCTGGTGGTCGTCGCCGAGCAGGCAGGCCGCGGCCACCGAGCCGAGGTTGACCGGGTCGAGCTCGGGCACGTCGGCCAGGTCGACGATCAGGCGCAGCGGCCGGACCCGGCGGACCGTGTGCACCAGCACCTGGCGCAACTCGACCGCGGAGTCCATGCCGAGTATGCCGTGCGCAGTGATCACCACACTGCCGTCGGCACTCGTCCGCACTTCGAGCACAGAGCCATGCATCGATGGCACCCTTCGTCACCGTGCGTTCAACCGCCGGACCACACTACGACGCCCACCGGCTCCCGTCGACCACCGATCGGGGGAAATAGCAGGTCTAGCCCACTTTGCTCGCACGGTAGTAATCGCGGGCGCCGTCGTGCAGCGCGAGCACGCCGGTGAAGACCGCCGCGTGCGGGTCGATCTGGCCGACCGCCGGGATCCGGCCGGCCGTCGCCGCGGCCGTGCGGAACAGCCGGCCGGTGGCGCGTTCCACCTGGGCCGTGGGTGCCGTGTCGGTGGTGACCAGCAGGCTCGGTACGGCGATGGTGGTGATCGCGGCGGTCATCCCGCGGTACGTCCCGGCCGGCACGGGCTTGGTGCGGTAGACCGACCCGTACGCGGAACGCAGTTTGTCCGCGGCCTCGGCGAGGTCGACCAGCCGGATCGAGGTGCTTGCCGCCAGGTCGGTCATGCCGGGGGTGGGCAGCCCGCCGGACCAGAAGAACGCGTCGATGCGGTGCTCGTGCAGCGCCTCGGCGGCCTCGGTGAGGCTCATCTCGGCCCGGATGACGTCGCGCCCGGGCCGCAGGCCGGCGGCGCTGAGGATCCGCTCGGCGACCAGGGCGGTGCCCGATCCGTTCGAGCCGACCGACACGCGCAGCCCGCGCAGGTCGCCGATGGCGTAGACCGGCGATTCGGCGGGGGTGACCAGGTGCAGGTAGTCGTCGTAGAGCCGGGCCACGGCCCGCACCGGCACGGGGCGCGGGAACGGCGCCTGGCCGCGGAGGGCGGCCACCGCCACGTCCATCGTGCTGAACGCGAACGTGGCCCGGCCGGCGGCGAGCAGCCGCAGGTTTTCCACCGATCCGGCCGTGGCCAGCGTCGTGCCGCCGTCGGCGTCCGCGAGGGCCTGGCCGAAGTCGTGGTAGACCCCGTTCGGGGTGCCGGTCGCGTAGACGGCCGGCCCGGCGTCCCGGCCGCCGTGGCTTGCCGTCGCCCATTTCGTGCCGGCCACGGCCACCGCGGCGATCAGCAGCAGGACGAGGACCGCGGTCCGCGGGCGGGTCACGACGCACCGGCCGGGGCGTACGGCAGGCGGAGCGTCACGTGCAGGCCGTGCGGGGTGACCGCGGCGAAGCTCAGCGACCCGCCGGTCGCGTCCAGCAGGGCCCGGGCGATGCTCAGCCCGAGGCCGCAGCCGGGGATGTTCTGGTGGGCGGTGCTGCGCCAGAATCGGTCCCCGATGTGGGCCAGGTCCTCCGCGCTGAGCCCGGGACCGGCGTCGACGACGTCGATGCGTACGCCCGCCTGCTCCGCGGCCAGGTCCACCGCGACCTCGCCGCCGGCGGGGCTGAACTTCACGGCGTTGTCCAGGACGGAGTCGAGCGCCGACGAGATCAGGACCGGATCGGCGAGCGCGGTGAGCGGGACGGCGGACGCGGCCGGGCCGCGCAGGCGGACGGGGCGGCGGTCGGCGACCGGCTGCCACGCGTCGAGGCGGCCGCGGACCAACTCTGCCACGTCGACCGGCGCGGGCCGGGCCGCGATGTGCAGGGCGGTGGCGAGTTCGAGCAGCTCGTCCAGGATGACGCCGAGCCGGGTGGCCTCCTCGCGGGCCGGTTCGAGCTGCCGGCGCTGGTCCTCGTCGAGGTTCATGCCGAGTGCCTCGAGCCGCAGGACCAGCGCCATCAGCGGGTTGCGCAGCTGGTGCGACGCGTCGGCGACGAACGCTTCCTGCCGCTGCATGGCCAGTTCGACCGCCTGGGCCATGCCGTTGAAGGTGGCGGCGAGCCGGCGCAGCTCGACCGGTCCGGTGGTGGCGTCCACCCGGGTGGTCAGCTCCCCGGTGCTGATCTGCCGGGCGGCGGTGTCGAGCACGTCGACCGGGCGCAGCACCCATCCGGCGAGCCGCGCCGCGACCAGCACGAGCAGGGCCAGCGCGGTCAGGTCGGCGAGCAGCAGCAGGCCCAGGTCGCGGCCGAGGCCGGCGCGCAGGGCGGCGGTGGAGGAGACGGTCACCGCGACGGCGATGACGTTGTCGGCGCGGACGACCGGCACGGCCACCACGATCGGCCGGTCCGTCCAGGGCCAGACGATCGGCGGTGCGGAGCTCTGGTGCCCAGCCCGCGCCTGGCTGATCCGTTCGGTGACCTGCCGTTCGTCGAGCGCTTCGAGGCGGCCGGCGACCGCCCAGGTGGTGCCGCCGCGGCTGATCACCGCGGCGGTGCTGCCGTACAGCTCGGCGTAGCGGGCCACGTCGGCGCGCAGGGTCTCCTGGTCGACGGCGGTCGTGGCCTGCTGGGCGCCGGCCGCGAACTGGGTGGTGTCCTGCAGCCGGTCGACGAACATCTCCTGCTGGCGGCCCGCGGCAAGGCTCCGGGCGAACGGCAGGCTGAGCGCGGCCAGCACCGCCGCGAGCAGGAGCAGCAGCAACGCGATCAGCCGGCGGCGCACGCGGTCAGCCGTCCGTGGCGGCGGGCGGGACGAGCCGGTAGCCCACCCCGCGGACCGTCTCGATGACGCCGGGTACGCCGAGTTTGTGCCGCAGCGACCCGACGTGCACCTCCAGCGTGCGGCCGGCGCCCTCCCAGGCGGTGTTCCACACCTCGCTCATGATCTGTTCCCGGCGGAACACCACCCCGGGCCGGCCGGCCAGCAGCGCCAGCACGTCGAACTCCTTGGCGGTGAGCGGCACGGGCCGGCCGGCGACGTGGACCGTCCGCGATTCGAGGTCCAGGCCCAGCGATCCGAGGCCCAGCGATCCGAGGCCGGGCTGCTGCGGCGGCTCCGGGGCGGACCGGGCCCGCCGGGTCACCGCGTGGATGCGGGCCACCAGTTCGGCGACGTTGTACGGCTTGACCAGGTAGTCGTCCGCGCCGAGGTTGAGCCCGTGCACCCGGGAGCGGGGGTCGGCGCGGGCGGTGACCATGATGATCGGCACGGCCGAGATCCGGCGGATCTGCGCGCAGACGTTGAAGCCGTCCCGGTCGGGCAGGCCCAGGTCGAGCAGGACGGCGTCGGGCCGGTCGGCGGTGAGCTCCAGCGCCTGCTCGCCGGTGCGGGCGCAGGCCACGTCGAAGCCGTGCTGGGCGAGGACCGCGCGCAGGGCGGCCATCACCCGGTCATCGTCCTCGACGACGAGCAGTTTCATCGGGTCTCCGTGTGGTCAGTACCGGTCGACGGCCGGCGCCTCGGGGATGGCGGGGTCGAACCGGCCGGCCGTGTCGGTCCACGCCTTGGCGTACCGGCCGTCCTTGACGATCCTCTCCAGCAGATCATTGAGGAAGGCGCGGAAGCTGTCGTCGCCCTTGCGGACGCCGATGCCGTACGACTCGCTGGTGAACCTCTTGCCGACCAGCGCGAGGTCGTCGGGGTGGGCGGCCACGAAGCCGGTGAGGATGACGTTGTCGGTGGTGACCGCGTCGACCCGGCCGGCCAGCAGGTCCGCGGTGCATTCGGCGTACGTGTCGTACTGGATCAGTTGCCGGTCGGCGTCCTTGAGATAGCTCTTGATGTTTTCGGCGGGGATGGTGCCGGTGCCCGAGCAGACCTTCTTGGTGCCGTCGCGCAGCGAGTCCGGGCCGGTGATCGCGTCGTCGTAGCGCCGGGTCATGATCTGCTGGCCGGCGACGTAGTAGGGCCCGGCGAAGTCGACCCGCTGCTTGCGCTTGTCGTTGATCGTGTAGGTCGCGGTGATCAGATCGGCCCGCCCCTGGACCAGGTAGTCCTCGCGGACCTTGGCCGGCGTCGCCACCCACCGGATGCGCTCCGGCGGGATGCCCAGCTCGGCGGCGATGATCTTCCCGATCTCCACGTCGAAGCCGGCGGGCCGGCCGTCCGGCCCGGCGAGCCCGAAGCCGGGCTGGTCGAACTTGCTGCCGATGGTCACCCGGCCGGCCGCGTGCAGCCGGGCCATCGTGGTCCCCGCCGCGAAGGCGGCCGGCGCCGGCGCCACCGGCCCGGCGCCGCCGGAGGTGCAGCCCGCCAGCACGCCAACCGCCAGGACCGCGAGGACTCGTCGCATCGGCACCTCCCACCCGCAGATCTAGCAGAGACGGCGGCCCGTGCGGCGCCGCTTGAGCTTCCCCAGAGCTACAGCCCCTCGTCGAAGAGGCCGCCGATGAGCCCGCCGAGCCGGGACCAGTGGCCGACCGACCGGACGGCCGCCGCGTCGGCGTCGCCGGCGGCGGCCAGCTCGACGAGCCGGTCGTGGTGGTCGATCGTGTCCTGGCCGCCCACCAGCGTGGCGAACTTGCGATACAGGATGCGGTGAATCGTGGGGTGCAGCTGCTGGATCTGGCGGGTGAGCACGGGATTGTCGGCACGCCCGACGAGGACGCCGTGGAAGTCGTCGTCGGCCCACAGCGCCGCGGGCACGTCCTGGGCGCGGACGGCCTTGGCGAAGCGGGTGTTGGCCCGGCGCATGGCGGCGAGGTCGGCGGGCCGCAGGTGTGGCACCGCGGTGCGCACGACCAACTCGTCCAGCACCTGGAGGACGACGAGGGTGGACTCGACGTCCTTGCGGTCGAGCGTGGCCACCCGGGTGTACACGCCCGGTTTGAACTCGATCAGGCCGATGCCGGCGAGCTTGGCGAGGGCCTCCCGCACGGGCGTTCGGCTGAGCCCGAGCCGCACGGCGAGCTCGGTGTCCTTGATCGCCTCGCCCGGCGCGAGCTCACCGTTGATGATCGCCTCACGGAGGACGTCGTACGCCGCGGAGCGCATCAGCTGCTTTTCGACCGGCCTGCGATATTCTGCGAGCGGCATATCGCGCATCTTAGCCTCCCGCGGGCAGCGTCGGCCGGGTCAGGCGGTCCGGGTCGCCGAGCACTTCGTCGAGCCGCTCCCGGCTGAGCAGGCCACCGCCGAGCACCAGGTCGTAGACGCTGGCCCCGGTGGCCGCGGCCTGCAGCGCGAGCTCGGTGGCCTGGGCATAGCCGATGTACGGGCTGAGCGCCGTCAAGGTCGTCACGGAATGTTCGACGGCCGCCCGCAACTGCTGCCGCTGCGCGGTGATGCCCGGCACGCATCGCTGCGCCAGCACCCGGCAGCCGGCCGCGAGGTGGGCAATGCTGGTGAACAGGCTGTGCGCGATGACCGGCTCGAACGCGTTGAGCTGCAACTGGCCGGCCTCGGCCGCCATGGTCACGGTGATGTCGTTGCCGATCACGGTGAACGCGATCTGGTTCACCACCTCGGGGATGACCGGGTTCACCTTGCCGGGCATGATGCTCGACCCGGCCTGCACCGGCGGCAGCCGGATCTCGCCGAAGCCGGCCCGCGGGCCCGAGGACAGCAGCCGCAGGTCGTTGCAGGTCTTGGAGAGCTTGACGGCGATCCGCTTGAGCACCCCGGAGAGCTGCACGAAGACCCCGGCGTCCTGGGTCGCCTCGACCAGGTCCGGCGCGGTGGTCAGCGGGATCCCGGTGATCTCGGCGAGGTGCCGGCACACGATCCCGGCGTACTCCGGCGGGGTGTTGAGGCCGGTGCCGATGGCCGTACCACCGAGGTTGATCTCCCGGATCAGGGCGGTGGCCTCGGCCAGCCGGCCGAGATCCTCGCCGAGCATCACCGCGAAGGCTCCGAACTCCTGCCCGAGCGTCATCGGCACCGCGTCCTGCAGCTGGGTGCGCCCAATCTTGAGGACGCCGGCGAACTCGGCCGACTTGGCTTCGAACGCCGCCCGCAGGCCGGTCATCGCCTCGGCCAGCCGGGCCGCGGACAGGTGCAGGGCCACCTTGACCGCGGTCGGGTAGACGTCGTTGGTGCTCTGGCTGCGGTTGACGTCCTCCAGCGGGTGCAGCAGGTCGTAGCGGCCCCGGTCGTGCCCGAGGATCTCCAGCGCCCGGTTGGCGATGACCTCGTTGGCGTTCATGTTGGTCGACGTCCCGGCGCCGCCCTGGATCACGTCGACCACGAACTGGTCGTGCAGCCGGCCCTCGCGAATGTCCTGGCAGGCGGCCACGATGGCGCCGGCCTTGACCGGGTCGAGCAGGCCGAGGTCCCGGTTGGCCCGGGCGGCGGCCTGCTTGCAGCAGGCCAGGGCCAGGATCAGGTCGGGGTGCGCGGCGATCGGCACGCCGCTGATCGGGAAGTTCTCCAGCGCGCGTACGGAATGGATGCCGTAGTAGGCGTCGGCGGGGACGTCCCGGTCGCCGAGCAGGTCGTGTTCGGATCTCATCGGCCGGGCCTTTCCGCGAGGCGCCGCTGTACGTGCCGGGCCAGCGCCGACAACAGGTGGTTGACGGCGACGAAGCCGGCGCCGACCACGACGTACACCTGGATGGGGTTGCCCAGATTGCCGATGATCTGCTTGGCGATCACCATGGTCTCCTCGTAGCTGATGATGAAGCCGAGCGACGTGTCCTTGAGGACCACCACCAGCTGCCCGATCAGGGCGGGCAGCATGATCCGGTAGGACTGGGGAAGCAGAATCGTCCAGGTGGTCTGCGCCGTGCCGAGGCCGAGCGCCGCGGCCGCCTCGCCCTGGCCGCGGGACAGGTTCTCCATCCCGGACCGCAGGATCTCGGCGAGCACCACCATGTTGTAGACGGTCAGGCCGATCACCACGTACCAGAGGTCGAGCTCGAACGAGACGCCCAGCTCGGGCAGGCCGCGGGCGGCGAGGAAGATGGTGATGACCACGGGCAGGCCGCGGAACACCTCGACGCAGGCCCGGGTGATCGCCGCGAGGACGCGGCTGAGGACCCGCAGCAGCAGTGCCACCGGCGCGGCCAGGCCGGCGAACCGCCGGCTCTGCGCCGCCCTGAGCTGCACCCGCAGGACGGCCAGCAGGGTGCCGCCGACCAGCGAGCCGGCGATGGCCAGCGCCGCCGCGAGCAGCGTGTTGGCCGCGCCGAGCCCGATCCGCTGCCAGACCAGGGCGAACGACTCGTTCGACGGGTCGACCAGCGGGCCCCACATCGCCGGCGAGAACTGGCCCTTGTCCGCCAGCGGCCGGTAGACCAGCAGGTAGGCCGCGGCGGCGACGGCCACCGCCGCGACGCCGCTGCCGATCCGGGTGAGCCGCCGCGCCCGCGGCCCGGGCACCTCGAACAGGACGCTCATCGCAGCACCGCCCGGCGCTGCTCGAGGCGGTCGAGGAACAGCCCGACCGGGACGGTCATCAGCAGGTAGCCGGCCGAGATCCCGACCGCCACCGGGAGGAACGGCTCGCCCTCCACCGAGGTGAGCTGGTCGGCGACCGAGGACAGGTCGCCGACCACGCCGAAGAAGCCGGCCAGCGCCGAATTCTTGATCATCGCGATGATCGCCTGGCCGAGCGGCACCACGGCCGCCTTGCCGGCCTGCGGCAGCACGACCGACCGCAGGTTCTGGGCGAAGGTCAGCCCGAGCGAGCGGGCCGCCTCGGCCTGGCCGGCCGGCACCGCGTTGACGCCCGCGCGGATCGCCTCGCCGACGAACGACGCGGTGTACAGGGTCAACGCGATCACCGCGAAGCGGAAGTACGGCAGGTCGGTGCCGAGCCGGTCGAAGACCACGTCCAGCCCCGGGATCCGCAGGAAGTCCGCGTTGGACCCGAGTGCCGGCAGCCCGAACGCGGCGAAGAACATCACCACGGTCAGCGGCAGGTTGCGGAACAGGGTCACGTACGCGGTGCCGACCGCCCGCAGCGGCGGCACGGGCGAGATCCGCAGCGCCGCCACCACCGTACCGAGCAGCAGCGCGCCCGTCGCCGAGAGCAGGCACAGCTGGAGGGTGAGCCAGAGGCCGCCGGCGAACACGTCGAAACGGTCCAGGAGCACGCCCATGGGTCAGTACCGGTTCAGGGTGGGCGGGGTCACCGGCGCGGTGTCGTACTTGCCGGCGGTCGCCTGCCAGGCCCGTTGCCACCGGCCATCTTTGTACGTCTTCTCCAGCACGTCGTTCACGAAGGCGCGGAAGGCGTTGTCGCCCTTGTTCACGCCGATCCCGTACGGCTCGCTGGTGAAGACGTCGCCGGCCAGCTTGAACGCGTTCTGGTCCTTGGCGATGAAGCCGAGCAGGATGACGTTGTCGGTCGTCACCGCGTCGACCTGCCCGCTCTTGAGCGCGTCGCGGCACTTGTCGTAGGTGTCGAACAGCACCAGCTGGCTCGCCGCGTCCTTGAGGTACTCCTTGATCTTCTCGCCGTTGACGCTGCCGGTGGCCGAGCAGACCTTCTTGGTGCCGTCGCGGAACGAGTCCGGGCCGGTGATCGAGGTGTCCGCCTTGCCGACCATGATGGTCTGGCCCGCGGTGTAATACGGCCCGGCGAAGTCGACCCGCTGCTTGCGCTTGTCGTTGATCGTGTACGTCGCCGCGATCAGGTCGACCTTGTGCTGCTCCAGGTAGTCCTCGCGGACCTTGGACGGGGTCTCCAGCCACTCGATCTTGTCGGCCGGGATGCCGAGCTCCCCCGCGATGATCTTCGCGATCTCCACGTCGAAGCCGGCGGGCTTGCCGTCCAGGCCCTTGAGCCCGAAGCCCGGCTGGTCGAACTTGGTGCCGACGGTGATCTTGCCGGCCTTCGCGAGCCGCTGCATCGTGCTGCCGGCCGGGAACGCGGCCGCGTCGACCTTCGGCGTCGCGCCGCCGGCCGCGTCGCCGCAGGCCGCACCGAGCAGCCCGAGCGCGGTGATCACCAGCGCCGACGTGAACTTCTTGACATACATGCCTGTGCTCCTCATCAGTGCAAGATTTTCGAGAGAAAGTCCCTGGCCCGGTCGCTGGCCGGGTCGGCGAAGAATTCGGCGGGCGGCGCCTGCTCGACGATCTGGCCGTCGGCCATGAAGACGACCCGGTCGGCGGCCCGCCGCGCGAAACCCATCTCGTGGGTGATCACGACCATCGTCATGCCGTCGCGGGCCAGCGCGGTCATCACGTCGAGGACCTCGTTGACCATCTCCGGGTCGAGCGCGCTGGTCGGCTCGTCGAACAGCAGCGCCTTCGGCCGCATGGCGAGGGCCCGGGCGATCGCGGCTCGCTGCTGCTGCCCGCCGGACAGCTGCGCCGGATACTTGTCCGCCTGGTCGGCGATGCCGACCCGGTCGAGCAATTCATGGGCGTACGCGCGAGCCGCGGCCGGCTTCTCCCGGCGCACCTTGACCGGGGCGAGCACGACGTTCTGCAGGATCGTCTTGTGCGCGAACAGGTTGAAGGACTGGAAGACCATGCCCACGTCGCTGCGCAGGCGGGCCAGGTCGCGGCCCTCCGCGGGCAGCGGTTGCCCGGCGAAGCGGATCTCGCCGGCCTGGATCGGCTCCAGCCGGTTGATCGCCCGGCAGAGCGTGGACTTGCCCGAGCCGGACGGGCCGATGACCACCACGACCTCGCCCGGCGCGACGGTCAGGTGCACGTCGCGCAGCACGTGCAGCGGCCCGAACCATTTCTGCACGCCGGCGAGACTGATCAGGGCACGGTCCGCGGCCGTTCCGGCCGGTCTGGCCCGGGTGGTGGCGGGATTGGTCGGCATGTCGTTCTCCAATGCGGTTGTTGTCCGTCTCGTTCTCCGCGGTTCGGGGTCGTTCATGGCCGGGCGACGGCGTAGCGGGTGGGATCGGCGGCGGTGCCGAGCGCGGCGGCCACCACCGCCCGGGCCAGCACCCGGGTCGGGTCGATCACCGGGACCGGCCCGCACCGCTCGCCGAGCACCAGCGGGATCTCCGTGCAGCCGGCGATGATCACCTGTGCGCCGCGGCGCGCCAGGCTCGCACCCGCCGACCCCAGCGCGGCCGCCACCCGGGCGCCGCGGTCGCCCGCCTTCACCGCCCGGATCGCGGCGGCGACCAGGCTCTCCTGCTCGTCGTCGGTGGGCAGCACGGCCGCCAGGCCGGCCCGGCCGAGCCAGTCCTGGTAGAGGCCGGCGCGTACGGTGCCGGTCGTGGCGAGCAGGCCCACCCGGCGCACCGGCGGGGTCAGCTCGGCGACCGCGCGGACGGCCTGGTCGATCATGTGGACGACGGGCACGCCGGTCCGGCCGCCGGCCGGGCTGAGGAAGGCGTGCGCGGTGTTGCACGGCACCGCTATCAGGTCGGCTCCCGCCCAGGTGAGGACGTGCAGCCCGTGCCGCAGCCACGGTGACGGGTCGGTGCCGCCGTCCAGCAGCGCGGCGGTGCGGTCCGGAATGGTCGGGTCGGACCACACCACGACCTGCAGGTGCTGCTGGTCGGTGGTGGCCGGGGTGGCCTCCACCAGCTTGCGGTAGAAGTCGGCGGTCGCCGCCGGCCCCATGCCGCCCAGGACCCCCACGATCGCCGCTCGACCGGTGCCCACCTCGATCGCCGCCTTCCGCATGCAGTATTCTGCGTACTGCACGCGAGAGGCAGTCCGCCGGTGCCGGCCCGCCGGGGTGGCCGGCCGACTACGAGTCAACCGGTGTGACGCCGGTCATCCGGCCGACTTGAGCTTGACCAGAGGTTGGCGGACTGTCAGGGATGGACGGCGGGGAGGGTGACGGTGACGGTCAGGCCGCCGCCGTCGCGGGGCTGAGCAGCGCAGTCGCCGCCGTGCGCGCGGGCCACCGCCCGGACGATCGACAGGCCCAGCCCGAACCCCCGGCCGCCGTCGACGCGCTCGCGCCGCAGCCGGCGGAACGGCTGGAACAGCGTCTCGATCTCGTACGCCGGCACGACCGGCCCGGTGTTCGACACGGTCAGCCGCACCCGGCCCGCTGCCGTGCCGGTGCCGACCGACAACCGGCCGCCGGGCACGTTGTGCCGGACGGCGTTCTCGACGAGGTTCTGGGTGAGCCGCTCCAGCAGGATCGGGTCGCCCGACACCGGCCCGGGCTCGAGCCGCCGGACGACCGCGAGGTCGCCGGCCTCCGCCTGGTCCAGCACGTGCCCGGCCACCTCGGCCAGGTCGACCGGGGTCCGCTCGGCGATGTCGTTCTCGGCGTCCGCCAGGGTGAGCAGGCCGTCGATCAGCCGCTCGTGGCGCTCGTTGACGGTCAGCAGCGACTCCCCCAGCCGCACCGTCTCGGCCGGCGCGCCCTCGCGGGTCACCGCCAGCTCCACCAGGGCACGGTTGAGGGCGAGCGGCGTACGCAGCTCGTGGGAGGCGTTCGCGACGAACCGGCGCTGCCCGTCGAACGAGCGGTCCAGCCGCCCGAGCATCACGTCGAACGTGTCGGCCAGCTCCTTGACCTCGTCGCGCGGCCCGTCCAGCGCGATCCGCTCATGCAGGCCGCGGCCGAAGCCCTCGGCGCGGGCGATCCGCCCCGCGGTCTCGGTGATCTTCTGCAGCGGCTGCAGCGCCCGGCCGGCCACCACCCAGCCCAGCGCGCTCGCCGCCGCGCCCACCCCGAGCAACGCCACGCCGCCCTGGGTGAGCAGCGAGTTGAGCGTCTCGTCGCGCAGTTGGCGGCGCTCGGCGCGGGCCTCCTCGAACACCTGCTGCAGCGAGACCTGGGTGCCGTCGGCGAGCTTGATCGGCGGCAGCGCGCCGGCGATCTGGCTGGACCGCCAGTCCACGCCGGGATCGGCGCCCAGCCGCTTGTCGAGCTGCCCCTGCATCAGCAGATAGGTCACGCCGAGCAGCAGTGCGCCGGCCACAAAGAACAGGCCGCCGTAGAGCACGGTCAGCCGCACCCGGATCGTCCAGTACTTCATCGCAGTTGGTATCCCACTCCCGGTACGGTCCGCACGACCTGTGGCTCGCCCAGTTTGCGACGCAGCTTCATCACGGTGACCCGGACGACGTTGGTGAACGGGTCGATGTGCTCGTCCCAGGCCCGTTCCAGCAGCTGCTCGGTGGACACCACCGCGCCGCCGGCCCGCAGCAGCTCGGTGAGCACGGCGAACTCCTTGTTGGCCAGCGGCACCGGGCGGCCGTCGCGGAACACCTCCCGGCGGGCCGGGTCGAGCCGGATCCCGGCCCGTTCCAGCACCGGCGGCGCGGCCCGGCCGGCCCGCCGGATGAGCGCGTGCACCCGGGCGGACAGCTCGGCGAAGGCGAACGGCTTGGGCAGGTAGTCGTCGGCGCCCAACGCCAGCCCGGCGACCCGGTCGCGCACGGCGGCCGCCGCGGTCAGCATGAGCACCCGGGCCGGCATCCCGGAGTCGACGATGGTCCGGCACACGTCGTCGCCGTGCACCACCGGTAGGTCGCGGTCGAGGACGACGACGTCGTACTCGTTGACCGCCAGGCGTTCCAGGGCGGCGTCGCCGTCGTGCACCACATCGACCGCGAACGCCTCCCGGCGCAGCCACTCGGCGATCGCGTCGGCCATGATCTTCTCGTCTTCCGCCACCAGGATCCGCACGTCACCCATGGTGACGCAGGACCGGATAACGCCGCCGTTAACAGCCGCCCGGCCGGGACGGGTGAATATGGACAAAAAACGCAACGCCGCCACCAGGACGGCGTTGATCCGGTGAATTCACTACTCACCTCAGCGGGGGACATCGATGGGCATCCCGGACAGCGTGGCGCCGGACTCCGGCCGTGACCCGATCACTCGACGCGGCGTGCTGGGTGCGACCGCCGCCGGTGCCGCGGCGGTCGCGCTCGGCGGCACGCTGCCGGAGACGGCGTCCGCGGCACCGCCGGCGGCCCGGACGCCCGCCGCCGGCGGCGACCTGCGCGCCGCCGCGGGCGTGCCGTGGAAGCACGCGGTCGGCGACCCGCGGGGCAGCGAGATCGCCACGAAGGCCGGACGCGACAAGGAGGGCCGCTTCGGCGTCATGTTCAAGGACGCCGAGCCGTTCACGCCGCCGGACGACCTGCTCCACTCGCTCGCCGTGGTGATGTCCGAGCCGGCCGGCGCGCCCCTGGACAACCCCGACATCCCGGCGGGCTTCACGTTCCTGGGCCAATTCATCGACCACGACATGACGCTGGACCGCACCCCGCTGTCCGCGCAGCAGACCGACCCGCTCGCGCTGACCAACTTCGACACCCCGTCGTTCGACCTGGGCTCGCTGTACGGCCGGGGACCGGCCGCCGACCCGGAGATCTACGAGCCCGGCGGCTCCGGCCGGCTGCGGGTGGTCCGCAACGCCAACGGGGTCGACGACCTGCCCCGGCGCACCGACGGCAGCGCGATCATCGGGGACGGCCGCAACGACGAGAACCTCATCGTCTCGCAACTGCACCTGCTCTTCGCCAAGTTCCACAACCGCTGCCTGGCCACCGGACTGGCGACGAACCTCGCCGAGGCGCAGCAGCTCACCCGCTGGCACTTCCAGTGGGTCATCGTGCACGACTTCCTCCCGCACGTGGCCGGCCCCGCGACGATGGCGCGGTTCCTCGGCGGCGGCGGCGCGCCGCCGAGCTTCAGGCGCGAGTTCTACAAGCCCCGCAACCCCAACCGGCCGATGATGCCGATCGAATACTCGGTCGCCGCCTACCGGTTCGGGCATAGCATGATCCGGCCCGGCTACCTGCTCAACGCCCGCACCACCCCGCCGGCCGCCGCGCCCATCTTCGGCGCCGAGGGCTCGGACCTGCGCGGGAGCCGGCCGCTGCCGGCCCGGCTGGAGATCGACTGGCAGCACTTCTTCGCCGTGCCCGGCAAGCCCGCGACGCCGCGTAACCAGGCCCGGCTGATCGACGCCAAGCTCTCCGCGCCGCTGTTCAACCTGCCGCCCACGGTGGTCTCCGACGCGGTCACCTCGCTGGCCGAGCGGAACCTGCTGCGCGGCAAGCGGCTCGGCCTGCCCGCGGGCCAGGACGTGGCGAGCCGGATGGGCGTGCCCCCGCTGACCAACGTCGAGCTCGACCTGCCCTACCCGGCGCACCCCGGCTGGCAGGGCAAGGCGCCGCTGTGGTTCTACCTCCTGCGGGAGTCCGAGCTGGAGCACGGCGGCAGGCGGCTGGGCCCGGTCGGCGGCCGCATCGTCACCGAGGTGATCCTCGGCATCCTGGACGCCGACCGCGGCTCCTACCTGCACGCGAAGCCGGCCTTCAGCCCGAAGCCGCCGATCGCGCCGGCCCCGGGCGAATTCCACATGGGCGACCTGGTCGCCTTCGCGTCTCAGTAGCGGCAGCGCAGCACGACCAGGGTCTTGGCGGGTACGTCGACGTGCCCGCCGGCCCGGGCCGTCCGGCGGCGGGCGGCGAGCAGCGGGTCCGCGGTGTTGACGACGACCTCCCACGTACGCCCGAAGTCGCGGCCCGGCACCGCGAACTGCACCCGGTCCCTGAGCGGGTTGAACAGCAGCAGGAACGAGTCGTCGACGATCGGCTCGCCGAGCGCGTCGCGTTCCGGGATGGCGTTGCCGTTCAGGAAGACTGTCATGGTCATGCCGCCGGCGGCCGCCCAGTCGTGCTCGGTCATCGGCTCGCCGTCGCGCCGCAGCCAGGCGATGCCCGGCACCTTCGCGTCGCCCGCCGGTTCGGCGGTGAAGAACCGGCGGCGGCGGAAGATCGGATGCTCGGCGCGCAGCCGGGTCAGCTCGCTGGTGAAGCGGGTCAGCACGTCCTGGTTGCGAGCGTCCGCCCAGTCCACCCAGCTGAGCTCGTTGTCCTGGCAGTAGACGTTGTTGTTGCCCTGCTGGGTGCGGCCGAGCTCGTCACCGTGCGAGATCATCGGTACGCCCTGGGACAGCAGCAGGGTGGTGAGGAAGTTCCGTTTCTGCCGCTCCCGGAACGCGACGATGTCCGGGTCGTCGGTCGGGCCCTCCACCCCGCCGTTCCACGAGCGGTTGTGGCTCTCGCCGTCCTGGTTGCCCTCGCCGTTCGCCTCGTTGTGCTTCTCGTCGTACGACACGAGGTCGGTCAGCGTGAACCCGTCGTGCGCCGTCACAAAGTTGATCGACGCGATCGGGCGGCGGCCGTCGATCTCGTACAGGTCGGCGCTGCCGGCGAAGCGGGACGCGAACTCGCCGAGGCTGGCCGGCTCGCCACGCCAGAAGTCGCGGACCGAGTCGCGGTACTTGCCGTTCCACTCGGTCCACAGCGGCGGGAAGCCGCCGACCTGGTAGCCGCCGTCGCCGACGTCCCACGGCTCGGCGATCAGCTTCACCTGCGACACCACCGGATCCTGGTTGACCAGGTCGAAGAACGCGGCCAGGCGGTTCACCTCGTGAAACTCGCGGGCCAGCGCGGCGGCCAGGTCGAACCGGAAGCCGTCCACGTGCATCTCGGTCACCCAGTAGCGCAGCGAATCCATGATCAGCCGCAGCGACTCGTGGTGCCGGACGTTCAGGCTGTTCCCGGTGCCGGTGGTGTCGTAGTAGTACTGCCGTTCCGCGTCGACCAGCCGGTAGTAGGCCGGGTTGTCGATCCCCCGGAACGACAGCGTCGGGCCCAGGTGGTTGCCCTCGGCGGTGTGGTTGTAGACGACGTCCAGGATCACCTCGATGCCGGCCTGGTGCAGCGCCTTGACCATCGCCTTGAACTCCTGCACCTGCCCGCCGCGGCCGCCGAACGACGCGTAGTCGTTGTGCGGTGCGAAGAAGCCGATGGTGTTGTAGCCCCAGTAGTTGCTCAGCCCCCGCTCGGCCACGTTGCTGTCGTGCACGAACTGGTGCACCGGCATCAACTCGACCGCGGTCACCCCGAGCCGCTTGAAGTGCTTGATCATCTCAGGATGGGCCAGGCCCGAGTACGTACCGCGCACGTCCTCCGGGATACCGGGGTGCCGCACCGTCATGCCCTTGACGTGACACTCGTAGATCACCGTCTCGTGGAACGGTATCCGCAGTGGCCGGTCGTTCCCCCAGTCGAAGAACGGGTTGATCACCACGGACCGCTGGGTGAACGGCGCCGAGTCGGCGTAGTTGGCCGAGTCGGGATGCCCGAACCGGTACGAGAACAGCGCCTCGTTCCACCGGTTGTGCCCGTCGATCGCCTTGGCGTACGGGTCGAGCAGCAGCTTGCTCGGGTTGCAGCGCAGCCCCCGGGCCGGGTCGTAGGGCCCGTGCACCCGGTAGCCGTAGCACTGGCCCGGCACGATCCGGGGCAGGTAGCCGTGCCAGACCAGCGCCTCCCGCTCCGGCAGCTCCACCCGGGTCTCGCCGCCGTCCTCGTCGAACAGGCACAGCTCCACCCGCTCGGCGACCTCCGAGAAGAGGGCGAAGTTGGTGCCGCCGCCGTCGTAGGTCGCGCCCAGCGGGTATGGATTGCCCGGCCAGATCTTCACGGCGCTGTGCGTTCCCGTTTCGCGCCCCGCTCAATCCCCGATGTCACGCGTCAAGGTGCGCGTCGACGTGCCAGCCGCCGTCCGGCGACGGGCCCGCCGAGAAGGTACCGCCGAGACCCACCACCCGTTCCCGCAGGCCGATCAATCCCCGTCCGGTGCCGACCAGCCGGGCGGAACCGCCGGGCGGAGCCGGCCCGTTCGCCACCCGCACGGTCAACGACCGGCCGCCGGACTCGCCGCGGACCAGCACCCGGACCTCCGCACCCGGCGCGTACCGCAGGGCGTTGGTGAGGCCCTCCTGGACGACCCGCAGGGCGGCGTGCGCGCGGTCGCCGTCCACACCGTCCCGGGAGCCCTCCAGCCGGCAGGTGACCCGCAGGCCGGTACGGGCGGCCTGCGCCACCACGTCGTCGATGAGCGCCAGGTCGGGGTTGGTCACCTCGGTGCCGGCGAGGAGGTCGATGAGCCGCTGCAGATCGGCCTGACCCTGCCGGGCCGAGGCGGCGATCACCTCCAGTGCGGCCGCGGCCGCCGCCGGGGAACGGTCGACCAGCCGCTGCCCCGCGGCCGCCTGCACAACCATGACGCTGAGCGCGTGGCCGACGATGTCGTGCAGCTCGGAGGCGATGCGCGCCCGCTCGTTGCGTACCGAAAGCTCGGCGAACAGCTCGCGCTCGGCGTTCAGTTCCCGCCCCCGCGCGGCCAGTTCCTCGGCGGTCTCCCGGCGCAACCGCAACGCCGTCCCTGCCACGAAGCCGGGCAGCGTGAGCACGATCAGGCCGGGACTTTCGTCACCGGAGATCAGATACAGAGTGGTCAGGTATGCCACGTAGGCGCCCACCGCCAGCCACGCGGCCCGGCCGCCGAACCGCTCGGCGGCCAATGCCCCGTACGCCACCAGCGCCAGCAGCACGTAGTTGCTGGGCTCCGGCCCGAGGAACAGCGGCACCAGCAGCAGCGCCGGGCCGGTGAGCAGTACCGCGAGCGGGAACCGGCGCCAGCCTGCCAGCGCCGCCGCCCCCACGGTCATGCAGACGGCCCCCACCCACTGCCCGGCGCCCCGCGGCCCGCCGTCGACCGCGAGCGGAACCGCGACCGCCGCGAGGGCGGCCGCCGCGACGAGGAACTCCGGACGGCGCCACACCGGCTCAGGAGCCGACCGGCAGCAGGGCCACCACCCGCGACTGGCCGCGCGTGGTCCGTACGGTCAAGGAGCCGGCATGCAGCAGGGCGCGCTCCCGGGCCCGCCCGATGGCCGCCCGCAGGTCGGCGCCCCGGGCAGCGGGACCGGAAACCTGGATCTCCACCGCGTCGTCGGCGAACCTCATCGCCACGCCGACCGCGGCCGGTTCGTCCCGGGCGAACGCGGTGACCAGGTGCTCGACGATGCGGTATGCCGAAAGCTCGACGCTCGCCGGCAGCAGGCGCGGGTCGCCGGAGACCCGCAACCGTGAGCCGGGCCGCAGGTGGCGGGCGAGCAGCGCGTCGAGGTGGGCGACGGACGGGACCGGGGCCAGCGCGACCTCCCCGCCGCGGAGCAGGCCGACGATCTCCCGCATGTCGTCCAGCGTGCGGCGGCTGTCCCGCTCCAGGGTGGCCAGGATCGCCCTGGTGGCCTCGGCGTCGCCGGTCGCCGCACCCTGTTCGGCGGCCGCCGCCAGCTGGCTGAGCCGCTGGTCGAGCAGGGTCTCCAGGCGGACCGACAGCTGCAGCCGGTCGCCGCTGACCTCGAGGGCCGCGCGCTCGTCCCGTACCCGGCGCAGGTCCTCGTTTCGTTGCCGCAGATCGCGGGCCATGGCCGAGCGGTGCGCCACCACCCGGCCGATGCCGAACAGGCCCGCGCAGAGCATGAGGACCACGGGCAGCATGCCGGGGCCGGCGGCCGCGTCCCGGATCAGGACCAGGGCGCTGAGCAGGCCGACTCCGGCCGGCGCCAGCCAGCGGGTCCGCCCCTCGGCCGGCCCGCGCCCGTGCCCCTCGGCCGGCCCGCGCCCCTGCCCCTCGGCCGGCCCGCGCCCCTGCCCCTCGGCGGGATCGTGCTCGGTGGCCAGCCCGCTCAGGTAGGCCAGCACGAATGCCAGTGGCAGCCCGGCGCCGCAGCGGACGGCGGTGCCGAAGGCCAGCACGTGCACGGCCATCGCCGCGCCGGAGAAGAGGACCACGCGGGCGAGCCCCCGGCGCCACCAGAGCACCGGGAGCGTCGCCGCCAGGAAGACCGGCAGCATCAACCAGGAATGCGAGTCGGTCCGGAGGACGAGGTCGTCGTTGTAGATGTTCATGACGGCCAGCACCGCCGCCAGAACGCTGAGCACCGCGGCCAGGGCGGCGTCCACGGGGCGAACCCCTCGGAGCAACTCGGTGCGCACCATGACCTCCGAAGCGATCAGGTCAGACGTACGACGGCGCGGGCTCGGCGACCGCTTCGGTGCTGGACCGTCGCCGCAGCCCGGCACCGATGCCCCAGGCGATGGCGGCCATGACCGCGGTGACCGGGATGATTCCCCATCCTGCGGCCGAGTCCCGCACCAGGACAAGTGCCTGAACGGCGAAGGTCGCGGCCAGCAGGGCCACCGAATGCCAGCGCTTGGCGAGCCGGCCCGCGGCGTAGGCCAGGGCGAACGACAGCGGCAACCCGGCGCCGCACCGAATCACCCAGCCGAACGCGAGCACGTGGACCAGAAGCGCGGCGAGGGTCACGCCGTACACCACGAGCAGGTTCCGTCGCCGCCACAGGATCGGGACGGTGGCGGCCGCGAATACCGGAATCATCAGCCAGGACTGGGAGTCGATCCGCGTGGTGGCGTCCGGATCGGCGAGCATGTTCTCGACCATCAGGGCGACGCCCAGGGCGGTCAGGAGCGCGGCGAGAACGGCGTCACCCTTGCGGATGCCGGTGAAGACAGTGCTCACGAGGGTTCCTCTCGAAGGCCGATCGGGGCGATCGGGTCTGCTCCGAGGCTAGGATCCGGGCCCGGTCGCAATCGTCCTCAGCAGGGACGAACTCCTGGCCACGGCGTCCTTCTGAAGGAGTACGCGGGGTGGACGCGGTTGCCACAATGACGAGGTGCCCGAACCCATCCGCGTGCTCATCGTCGACGACCAGCAGCTCGTGCGCACCGGTTTCGGGGTGATCCTGGGGGCCGAGCCGGACATCGAGGTGGTCGGCGAGGCGGGCGACGGCATGGCCGCGCTGGCCCAGGTCCGGGCCACCCACCCCGACGTCGTCCTGATGGACATCCGGATGCCGGAGCTGGACGGCCTGACCGCCACCGAACGCCTGATGGCGATGCCCGATCCGCCGCGGGTGGTGGTGCTGACCACATTCGACCAGAACGAATACGTCGTACGGGCGCTGCGCGCCGGCGCGTACGGCTTCCTCCTCAAGGACGCCCCCGCGTCCCGCCTGATCGGCGCGGTCCGCGCCGCGGCCGTCGGCGACGCGCTGATCGAGCCGTCCATCACCCGCCGGCTGGTGGAACGCTTCGCCGCGCCCGCCGACGAGCCGGCGGAACTGCCCGAGGCGGTGCGCGGGCTCACCGATCGCGAACTGGAGGTGCTGCGCCTGGTGGCCCGGGGCCTCTCCAATGCCGAGATAGCCGCCGAGTTGGTGGTCGCCGACACCACGGTGAAGACCCATGTGGCCCGCATCCTGGCCAAACTCCAGGTCCGCGACCGCGTCCAGGCCGTGGTACTGGCCTACGAGTCAGGCTTCGTCACACGCTCCCGCTAGCCCCGCCCGACCCGATGCCCCGCCCCCAGGCAACCCCAGCGCCTGTCTGGCGGTATCGCCCCCAGCGCTCGGTGACGATCCGTGCCGGCGCCCTCGGCACGGACCGTCACGTGCTACGCGTTGCGTGCCACGGCCGTGCGCCAGCCGGGTAGGCCGGCTGCGGGCCGCTGTCGTGGGCCGACGTAGTCCGCCGACGGGCGAATGAGCTTTCCGAGGCGCTTCTGCTCCAGGATGTGTGCGCTCCACCCGGCCGAGCGGGCACAGGTGAACATCGCCGTCAACATGTCCGCGGGGACCTGCGCGAAGTCGAGGACGATCGCCGCCCAGAATTCCACGTTGGTCGCCAGCACCCGGTCCGGCTTGCGTTCCCGCAGTTCGGCCAGGGCGGCTCGCTCCAGCTCCAGCGCCACCTCGTAGCGCGGCGCCCCGAGTTCCCGGGCGGCCTCCCGCAGGATCTGGGCCCGCGGGTCCTCGGCCCGGTAGATCGCGTGCCCGAAGCCCATCAGCCGCTGCCCGCCGTCGAGGACGTTTCGCACGTACGCCCGCGCGTCGCCGGTCTTCTCCACCGCCTCGACCATGCCGAGCGCCCGGGCCGGCGCCCCGCCATGCAGCGGACCGGAGAGCGCCGCGACCGCCGCCGACAGGCACGCGGGCACGTCCGCCCCGGTGCTGGCGACCACCCGAGCGGCGAAGGTGGACGCGTTCATGCCGTGCTCGGCCGCACAGATCCAGTACCGGTCGATCGCCGCGACGTGACGCGGGTCGGGCTCCCCCTGCCAGCGGATCATGAAGCGTTCGGTCGCGCTCCGGCCGGCGTCGACCAGGCGCTGCGGCACGGCCGGCCGATCCGCGCCGCGAGCCGACTGCGCGACATACGACAGCATCGTCACGGAGGCCCGGGCCAGGTCCTCGCGGGCCTGCGCGTCGTCGATGTCGATCAGCGGCCGCATCCCCAGCCGCGGCGCAAGCATCGCCACCGCGGCCTGCACGTCGACCCGGACATCACCCGAGTGCACCGGCAGCAGGAACGGCTCGCCCCCAGCGAAAGCATCACCACCACCACCACCCGACCGCGCGGACGGCCCGACCGGCTCGCCCGGGGCGAGAGCGTCGCCGCCCGACCGCCGGGACGCGGCATCCCCGCCGCCCGACCGCGCGGGCGACCCGGCCGGCTCGCCGGCGGGTAGGCCTGCGTCGAAGTCGCCGCTGGTCAGCAGGCCCCAGACGTCGCCGAAGGAGACCTTGCCCGCCAGTTCGCGGATGTCGACGCCGCGGTAGCGCAACGCCCCGCCGTCCCGGTCGGGTTCGGCGATCTCGGTGTCGAACGCGACGACACCGGCCAGTCCTGGATTGACAGTCAACATGTAATCAACATGTCTCTTCACTATGTTGACGTCAACATTGATCCAGTCAATATGAGAGCATCTCCACATGCTCTCGGACCCCCACCTGCTCACCACCGACGAGGTCGCGCACCGCCTCGGCGTCAAGCCCGCCACCGTCTACGCCTACGTCAGCCGTGGGCTGCTCAGCAGCCGTCGCAACGCCGACGGCAAGGGCAGCCTGTTCACCAAGGACGAGGTGGATGCCTTCGTCGCCGCCCGCAAACCGAGCGGCACTCCCGCGATTCAGACGGGCATCACGCTGATCAAGGACGGCAGCCTGTATTACCGGGGCCGGGACGCCTGCGTGCTCGCGCGCACCGCCAGCTTCGAGTCGGTGGCGACCCTACTCTGGACCGGTGATCTCGACCACGCCGGCTTCCGGCCGGAGGGCGAGGTCCGCGCGGTCGCCTCGGCCGCCTCCGGCACACTGCCCTCGTCGGCCCGGCTCACCGACCGCCTCCGGGTGATCGTCGCGGCCGCCGCCGCGGCCGATCCGCTGCGCTTCGACACCTCGCCGGCCGCAGTCGTCGCCACCGGCCGCTCGCTGCTGGCCACCATGGGTTCGGCGCTGCCGATCAGCGTGATCTCGACCGCGCAGATCCTCCGGGAGAAGGTCGGCGACTCGCGGCTGGCCCGCACGCTCTGGCACCGGTTCACCGTGGCGGAGCCGTCGGAGCGAGATTGCACCGAGCTCAACGCCGCCCTGGTCCTGCTCGCCGATCATGACATCGCGGCGTCGACGCTGGCCGCCCGAGTGGCGGCATCGACGCGCGCCCACCCGTACGCCGTGGTGAGCGCCGGCCTGGCCGCGCTGGACGGCCCGCTGCACGGCACCGCGAGCAGCCTGGCCCACGGGATCCTCGCGGAGGCGATCACCCGCAAGGATCCGGTCGGCACGATCGCCGACCGGTTGCGGGAAGGCGGCACGATCGCCGGGTTCGGCCATCCGCTCTACCCGGACGGCGATCCCCGGGCGGCCACCCTGCTGGACATGCTCGCCGACGACCCGGTCTTGAAGTGCGCCACCGAACTGATCGAGGCGATGCGCACCCGCTCCGGCATCCATCCCAACATCGACTTCGCCCTGGCGACGCTGACCTTCCAGAAGAACCTCCGGCCGGACGCGGGCGAGGCGATCTTCGCGGTCGCCCGGACGGCGGGGTGGCTCGCCCACGCCCTCGAGGAGTACGCCGATCGCCCCAGCCGATTCCGCCCGACGGGCCGCTACGCCGGCCCGACTCCGACCCGCTGAAGCAACCGCCCTGCACCACAACGATCCGCCGGCCCGGCCCCCCACCCCCACCACCACCAGGCGAAACCGGCCGCAACGCCAGCACCGACCGGCGCGATCTGCTGCAGCGCCACCACCTGGCCCCAGACCGACTCCACGGATCCGACCCGCTCCGGCCAGGGCCGCCCAGCCGCGGGACGCGGCCCGCGTTGCATGGAGCAACTCCGGAGATTCCCGGGCCGCTCTCAGAATTCGCTGCCGAGGTGCTGTCAACGTGGACAGTGCGCAGACGCGCCGTTGGTTGGGCGACCTTGGCGCAGGCCCTACACTGCCTCCATGCCGCATGACCGGCCCCGCGTGCTCCCACCCGAAGTCTCCGGTGGGCAGGCGACGGTCGCCGGTCCGGCTGTCCCGACGCCGCGCCATGGGCGTTGGCGGGCGGCACTACGCCGCCGGCCCGTTCGTGAGGTTGCACGTCAACTCGGCCGGGACCCCGCAACCGTTCTCGACGATCTCAGGGAGCTCGATGAACCAGTAAAGTCGGCGAGCAGCCGGATTTCATTGTCGACGGCGCGACGGTTGCGCCGTCATGTTCTCCGATCCGCCAACCATCGTTCTGACCTAGTCCGATCGAACGACGCCGATTCCGTGTCCGGCCCACCACTCGCGAGAGGATGGATCGGCCTGCCCTCCCGTAAGCCCAACTTCACCGGTCGACAAGCAATCCTGGCAGAGCTGC
>Ga0070668_100000497_pt1 | contig 26019 bp, 26 predicted proteins | sample KBSS43metaG_FD_64661 | JGI IMG/M metagenome (GOLD analysis project Ga0070668, IMG submission 64661) | Switchgrass rhizosphere microbial communities from Kellogg Biological Station, Michigan, USA - KBS S4-3 metaG | ecosystem: Host-associated > Plants > Roots > Rhizosphere > Soil ...
CCTGGGTCGCGGGCCTGGACGGGATCGAGGCCTACGAGCGGATCGAGGTGCTCTACTGGCTGCACGAGGCGCGGCGCGACCTGGTGCGCCAGAGCCCGGCCGACGACGGGACGACCCGCGGCACCTTCTCGCTGCGCTCGCCGGTGCGGCCGAACCCGATCGGCTCGTCCATCGTGACGCTGGTGGAACGCGAGGGCGCGGTGCTCACGGTGCGCGGCCTGGACTGCCTGGACGGCACGCCGCTTCTCGACCTCAAGCCCGACCGCAGCGGATTCCGCCCCCTGGCCCCGCCGCATCCGGGAGATGGTCAGACGGGGTGAGGGGACCTAGCGCGACCGAGCGTCGCGAGACCCTGCCAACACCCGTCATTAACCGTTTCGGAACGAGGCCCCCCTAGCCTCCAGGTCCGCGCCGCGTTCGCCTGCGCGATGGGGAATTTCGGATGCTGCCGCAACGCCGGGAACCACACCGTGCATTGGCGCCGAACGCCGAGACCCGCGCGCCGTTTGTCCGGCTGATCGACCTGCAGCTGATCCCGATGCCGAACGGCGTGCTGGGCGTCGCCGAGGTCTCCAAGCACATCGGCTTTGCGGTCCATCGGATGTACTTCATCAAGGACGTGCCGCCCCGTCAGGGGCGCGGCGGACACGGCCACAAGGCGCTTCGCCAGTGCTTCGTCTGCCTGCGCGGCTCGGTCGACCTGGTGGTGACCAAGGATGGGGTCACCGAGCGGCTGCACCTGACCGACACCCAGGCCGCGGTGGTCGACGCCGGGTGTTGGCGCGACCTGAACGATTTCACCAACGACGCGGTGGTGATCGTGCTGGCCTCGGACGAGTACGACGAGGCCGACTACATCCGCGACCGCGCCGCGTTCGCCGAGTGGGAGGCCGGCCGGCTGGCGATCGACACGGTTCCCTACCTGGACCTGCGCCGCTACGAGCGCGAGGTCGGGCCGCAGATCGAGCTGGCCATCCGCCGGGTGCTGAAATCCGGCGCGCTGATCGGCGGCCCGGAACTCGCCGCCTTCGAGACGAGCTTCGCCGCCTATTGCGGGGCGGAGCACATGGTGGGGGTCGGCAACGGCCTGGACGCCCTGGTGCTTGCGCTGCGGGCCTGGGGGGTCGGACCTGGCGACGAGGTGATCTGCCCGGCGCACACCTTCGTCGCCACGGCCCTGGCCATCGACCAGGCGGGGGCGACGCCGGTGCTGGTCGATGTGGAGCCGGACACCGGACTCATGGACGTCGCCAAGGTGGCGGCGGCGATCACGCCGAAGACCCGCGCGGTGATCCCGGTCCACCTCTATGGCCACCCCGTGGATATGGACGGCCTGCGCGCCGCGATCGGGTCGCGGGACATCCGGGTCCTGGAGGATAGCGCCCAGGCGCATGGCGCGCTCTACAAGGGCTCGCGCTGCGGCGCCCTCGGCGACGCGGCGGCTTTCAGCTTCTATCCGACCAAGAACCTGGGCGCGCTAGGCGACGGCGGGGCCGTGACGACGACCTGCGCCGAGACGGCGCGCCGCGTGCGCCGGCTTTCCAACTACGGGAGCGACGTAAAGTACCGGCATGAGGAGCTGGGGACCAACTCGCGGCTGGATCCGCTGCAGGCGGCGGTGCTGGGCGTGAAGCTGGCGCGGCTGGACGCCTGGAACGCCCGGCGCAGCCAGCTCGCCCTGCGGTATTTCCTGGGCCTGGCGCATGTGCGCCAGATCGCCTTGCCGGCGGTGCGACCCTGGGCCGAGCCGGTCTGGCACGTCTTCCCGATCCGGGCCGGGGCGCACCGGGACGCCCTGAAGGCGCACCTCGAGGCGCACGGGATCGGCGTCAACATCCACTATCCGACCCCGGTGCACCTGCAGCCCTGCTACGCCGGCCGCTGGCGGGCGGGCGACTTTCCGGCGGCCGAAGCTCTGGGGACCTCGCTGCTCAGCCTGCCGCTCGATCCCTTCCACAGCGAGCCGGAGATCGAGCTGGTGATCCGCAGGATCGTCGAATTCTTCGGCGAGGCGCCATGACCGTGGCCGGACGCCCGGACCTTTCCCGCGCGCGGCAGGTGGACCTCGCCGCCGTCGAGCTGGACTATGAGGGCTTTCGCGCGCTGGCCCGCAATCCGCACCTGAACGCGCAGGAAAAGATCGGCTTTCCCAGCGCCTATCGCGATGGCTTCGAGCCGGCGATCCTGGACGACATAGCCGCCAAGCTGCCAATGCTGCGCGAGGCGGAGGGCAAGACGGTCGTCGATATCGGCCCCGGGTGCGCGGCCCTGCCGAAGATGATCGTCGATCTGTGCCGCGCGCGGGGCCACCGTCTGGTGCTGGTGGACAGTCCGGAGATGTTGGCCCTGTTGCCGGACGTGGCGGGGGTGACGGTCAAGTGCGCGGGCCTTTTTCCGCGCAACGGAGCCGCGGTCGCGGCAGCCGCCGGCGGGCCGGCGGACCTGATCCTCTGCTACAGCGTGCTCCACTACGTCTACGTGGATTCCAACCTGTTCGATTTCGTTGACGCGGTGACCGGGATGCTGGCGCCGGGCGGGCGGGCGCTGATCGGCGACATCCCCAACGCCTCCAAGCGGCGGCGCTTCTTCGCCAGCGAGACCGGGCGTCGGTTCCACAAGGCGTTCACGGGCTCGGACGAGCCCTATCCCGTGCGCTGGAACGAGCCCACGCCGGGCAAGATCGACGACGCGGTGCTGGCGGGCCTGGTCGCCCGCGCGCAGGGCGCGGGATGCGACGCCTATGTGACGCCGCAGGCGCCGGCCTTGCCGATGGCCAACCGGCGCGACGACCTGTTGATCGCGAGGCCCTGACATGGCCGGCAAACCCCTGGTGATCATCGGCAACGGTGAAATCGCCGAGATGGCCAGCGAGTACTTCACCCACGACAGCGACTACGAGGTCGCCGCCTTCGCGATCGGCGAGAGCTTCATCAAGGATCGGCGACTGCACGACAGGCCGGTGGTTCCGCTGGAAGGGTTGGCGGCCAGCCATCCGCCGTCCGGCTTCGAGGCCTTCGTCGCCATCGGCGACGGCCAGCTCAACCGGTTGCGGCGGCGGCTGGTGGAGGAGACGAAGGGCCTGGGCTACCGGTTGGCGAGCTACGTGAGCTCGCGCGCGTTCGTCTGGCGCAACGTCTCGATCGGGGAGAACGCCTTCATCCTGGAGCACAACGTGCTGCAGCCGTTCGTGACCATCGGCGATCACGTCACGCTGTGGAGCGGCAACCACATCGGCCACCGGTCGGTGGTGGAGGACGACGTCTTCATGGCCTCGCACGTGGTGGTGTCCGGCTTCTGCCGGATCGGCGCGCGCAGCTTTGTCGGCGTCAACGCCGCGTTGGCCCCGCACGTCTCGGTGGGCGAGGACAACTACATCGGCATGGGCGCGGCGATCACCGCCTCGACCGAACCCGACGGCATCTACCAGGGCAACCCGGCCGAACGGCGCAGCGTGTCGGCCAAGCGGTTCTGCCGGGTCCGGGACCAGGCTTGAGGGCGCTGGCCTACGAGCCCGCCATGGCGGCGGCCTGGAACGCGGTGAACCGAGCCGCGCGCAACGGCCATTTCATGTTCGACCGCGGCTTCATGGACTATCACGCCGACCGCTTCGCGGACGCCTCGATGACGCTGTGGGCGGACGGGCGGCTGGCCGCCATCCTGCCCGCCAGCCGCGCCGGCGACGAGGTGGTGAGCCACGGCGGGCTGACCTTCGGCGGATTGGTCAACGACGACCTGGGCGTGAGCGACACGCTGGCGGCCCTGGACGCCGTCGCCGCGGCCTGGGCGATGCAGGGCGCGCGGCGGCTGACCTACAAGCCCTCGCCGGCGATCTATCACCTGCGGCCGGCGCAGGAAGACCTCTACTGGCTGTTCCGCCGCGAGGCGCCCCTGGTCCGTCGCGACGTCACCGCGGCGATCGACTACCGGGCGCGGGGGGCGGTCTCCTCCCGGCGGACCCGGGGCGCCCGCAAAGCCGCCAAGGCCGGGGTGGCCTTCCGCCGCGTCGACGGCTGGGGCGCATACTGGACGCTGCTGGAGGGGGTGCTGCAGGGCCGCCACGGGGTGCGTCCGACCCACAGCCTGGCGGAGATCGAGCTGCTGGCCGGACGGTTCCCTGGCGAGATCGAGCTGCATGTCGCCGAGGGCGACGGCGAATTGCAGGCCGGCGTGGTGATGTTCGTCACGCCTCAGGTGGCGCACGCCCAATACATCGCGGCGAGCGAGGCGGGGCGGGAGACGGGCGCGCTGGACGGCCTCTTCGAGCATCTGATCCACGGGTATTCCGGCCGCAGCCGCTACTTCGACTTCGGCATCTCCAACACCGAGCAGGGACGGGTGCTGAACGAGGGCCTGATCCGCCAGAAGGAGGAGTTCGGCGCGAGCGCCGTGGCCCACGACTTCTACGAGGTGGCGCTGGCCTGAGCGGGGCGCCAGGCGAGGCCCATGCCGCTGCGCCCGAAGCCGTCGCCGTTGTAGAACAGGAGCTCGCGGTCGCCGACCCGGCAGGGGGCGCCGAAACAAGTCATCTCCCTTTCCCAGGCTTCCGCCGGCTCGCTGAGGACGTCGGCGAAGGCGCGGCCAGAGAGGTCGCCCTCCGGGACCTGAACCAGGCGGTAGCCGTGCTCGGTCCGCACCGAGATCATCAGCATCGGGGCGCCGGCGTGGTGCGTGAGAACCGGGCGACCGAACCCGAGCTCGCCCTCGGCGCGGTTGGGCGAGAGCAGGGTGCGGCCTTCGCCCGGCCAGGCGAACAGGCTTGGCGAGCGCATCTCGCGCAGTTCGTAGACCGGCACGCGCTTGCCGCCGGCGTCGCTGACGAACGCGTCGCCGGCGATGTAGAGCATCCGCCAGCCGTCGGCGTCGCGCGCGACGAACGGGGCGGTGCGGAACAGCCGCTCGGCCGCCGACGCCGGGAGCAGGGGGCCGCCCAGCTTTCGGAAGGCGCGGCCGTCGGGGTCGCCCGCCGCCAGCCCGGCCAACAGGGTGTAGGGCTCGTCGCCCTGGCTCCGGCGCCAGCCGATGTAGAGCAGGTGGAGCTGGCCTTCGTGAACGACGAGCTGCGAGGGGTTCACGCCGTCGCAATCGAAGTCGCCCGGGGCCCCGACGTCCAGCACCGGCGTCCGCTCCACATGCAGGACGCGGTGAGGCGGCTCGCGCGCCAGGTCGGCGAAGAACACCCGGCCGCGCAGGTCGGCGTCGCAGGACGCGAAGAACACCCGGATACGGTCGGACAGCACCAGCGGCGTCGGGAGCATGGCGTGGGTCAGGCCCGGCGGACCGCCGGCGGCCTTGAGGACCAGGCCTAGCTTGCGCCACATAGCGTTAGGCGGCGCTCGCGCTTCTGGACCGGGCGGCCCAGGCGTCGAACATCGCGCGGTATTCGTCTTCCAGCCGGCGGGTGAAGCCCGCCTCGTCGCAGCACGGCCCGGCGTCGAAGCCCGGCCGCACGCGGGCGCGCAGGGCGTCGAGCGCCTGAGGATCGGCCGCCAGGGCGACGGCTTTCTCGACGAAGTCGTCAGGGTCGGTGGCGACCAATTCGTCCAAGCCCGCAGCCTGGACGATGCTGCGCGCGTAGAGCCCGCCGAGCGTCAGTTCCGGGCCGGCGAGGACCAGCACCGGAACGCCGTTGGACAGGGCTTCGAGGGTCGTGGTCGAGCCCGGCGCCGGCCAGGCGTCGAGCGCCAGGTCCATTTCGCCGAAGGCGGCCAGATATTCCGCGCCGGCGGAGTGGCCCTGGAAGGCGATCCGCTCCGGAGCGATCCCGTGCGCGGCGAAGCGGGCCTGGGTGGTCCGGCGCAGCACCGCATCGGCGTAGTAGCGGTACTTGAGCAGCAGGCGCGAGCCGGGCGTGCGGCGCATGGCGGCCGCCCAGGCGGCGACGCAGCCGTCGCTCAGCTTGCTGGGGTGGTTGAAGGAGCCGAACGTGACGCGGCCCTCGCGCAGGGCGGGGGTCGGCGTGGGCTCCGCGCGGCAGGCCGCAGGGCGGAAGACGGTGAACACCGGCCCGATCGGCCAGACCTTCTCGGTATAGTCGCGGCGGGCGTGCGGCAACCCCTCTGACGTGGCGTGCAACACGTAGTCCATCTCGTCCAGCCCTGTGGTCTGGGCGAAGTTGATCCATCCGGCCTGCACTGGCGCCGCGCGCAGGGCGAAGACCGGCAGGCGGCTGCCGGCGGTGTGGCCCCACAGGTCGTTGAGCACGTCGATCCGGTGGCTGCGGATCAGCCTGACCGCCTGGGCGTCGTTCAGCTTGCCGATGGCGTGGACCTTGACCCAGGCCGGCCATCCCGCCTCGGTGGCCGCATCGGCGGGATAGAGGAAGACTTCGACGGCGTCCGGGTCGTGGTTCTCGAACAGCGGCGCCACGAACTGGCGAAGCTGCGACCCGGAGAAATCAGGCGCCACGTAGCCGATGCGGAGCTTGCGCCCGGCGCTGGGCGGATTGGCGAACCGGGGCGGCGGGCCGGAGGGGGCGTATCGCTTCGACCACGCCCGGGCCTCGTCGGCGAACCGCCGGTCCCCCCCGTCGGCGAACACGTGCGGGAACAGCAGGAACTGGCCGACGCCCGGGGAGGGGAAGGTTTCCGCGGCGGCGCGGAACACCTGGATCGCCTCCTCGATGCGGCCCTGGTGCTGCAGCGACAGGCCGTAGCTGACCAGAGTGTTGGCGTCGACGTGGTCGGCGGAGATGGCCATGCCCCAGAACACCGAGGCCATGGCCACGCAATTGTTCCCGTAGAGGGTGGTGGCGACCCGGTTGGCGTAGGCGCCGTCGCTCTGGGCGGCGGCGAGGTCGGCGTTCATCTCGCGGGCCGCGGTCAGGGCGTGCAACGTGATCGCGTTGCTCATCGCCTCCGACGCCGCCTCGCGCGCGCCGAGCGCCGCTAGCGCGCTGGCCAGCCAGTAGCGGCACTCGGGCTCGCCGGGATGCCGGGCCACCAGGGGATTGAGACGGGCAAGTGCGCCAGCGGCGTCGCCGCCCAGCAGGAGGTCGCGAATTTCGGTGAGCGGCATGCGGGCCTCAGGCTTTGAGGACGGTGTTGGCCTTGAGGACGGCCGCGCCGGCGGGGTCGAGATCGACGCGGGTGGCGGTCAGGCTGAGGGGGCCGTTCAGCGCGGCGTTGACCTGGTCGATGCCGGCCCGCGTCCCCGGCCGGCGGGCCATGAGGTAGCGCAGCGAGATGCGCTCGTGGTCGGCGGCGTCGGGCTGGGTGCCGTGCAGGGTGCAGGCGTGCCACATGGCCGCGAAGCCGGCCTGGCCGGTCAGCACCACCTGGGTCGTCTCGGTCTCGCCGTATCCGCCGTTGCGGTAGGTCCAGGCCTCGGGACCCGAGCGGGCCAGGTCGTGCGGGAAGATCGAGCCGCCCAGGATGTGACTGCCCTTCAGGAGGTAGAGCGGCGCGTCGCGGGCGGTGACCGGGTGCAGGTAGATGTAGAGGGTGACGAAGTCGGCCTCGCGGTCCTTGTAGTCGATCAGGTCCTGGTGGAAGTCGATGCCGTAGAAATAGGTGACGTCGCGGTATTCGGGCTTCACGTACGCGCCCAGGTTGTTGACCGGGTTGCCGGCGATGCGCGCGCGCAGCCAGGCTGGCACGGCGCTGGCGGGGACGCCGCAGACCACCTTCTTGTTGAGGATCTCGTAGTCGGCCCCCAGGAGCGTGGTCACGGCCGAGACGATCTGGGGGCTGCGCTCCACGAAGCCGAGGTCGGCCTCGAAATGCTCCAGCAGGTTGCGGCCGGGGCGGGGATTGACGCCGGTGTACTGCGGGCAGGCGTCGAAGTCCTGCTCGCTAAGGAAGAGGCCGCTGTCGTAGGCACGCTCGGCGCGGATCTTCGCCAGCAGGCTCGCCGCGGCGCGGGCGTCGAGGGGCTTGGGGAACAGGTGGGCGCCGTCGTGCACGAAGTCGGCGAGGACCGGGTCCTGCACCAGGCGGTTCGCGGCGACCATGACGTTCATTCTGCGGCTCCCGCCCGACGACGGCGGCAGAGTCGGATGGTGCGGTTAATGCGGACTTACGGGGCGCGTTTTCGGCGGGCCCAGGGTGACGAGGTTTTGGGACATGACCTCGGGATTTTGTCGGCCAAAAATACTATCTAAGATAGTAAAAAGATGTCAAATGACACCAAAAATGGGCCGAATTTACCCGACTCCCAAGAAAGATGCTGCTGGCGCTACTGAGAGTGGTGACGAGGCGGCAAGGCCGGGGACGGGACGCGACGCCGCGGCGTCCCCGCGGGATCCTCAGGTCTTCTTCGGGACCGGCTCGGAGTTGGGCGCGCCGCACTTGACGAACTTGCGGCTGGTCTTGTCGCGGCACTGGCCGGTGGTCGCCGGCTTCTTGCAGAGGTTGGCGGCGACGAACTTGCCGTTGTCGCGGCATTTGCCGTCAGCGCCCAGGGCGGGGGCGGCCGCCGCCGCCGTGGCGCCCAGGGCGTAGGACGCGGCGAGGGCGGCGAACAGGGTCATGGAATGGCGCATGGTGGGCCTCCTTGAAGGGATGACGCCGCGCCCGGCCGTGCGCCTCAGTCCTCGCGCAGGAGGTTGAGACACGCACTGACGTGCATGTCCCCTCATGGCCGGCCTGAGACGCGCGGCGTTCGGCGGCGTCAAATCCCAGGAGCCGGGATTCCCGCCTGCGAGGGCGTAGGATCAGGCTTCGCCCGTTCACTGGGAAGGAATAACGCCGATGACAAACCTCCAACCGGCTCGCCGCGATCTCCTGGCGCTGGCCGCGGCCTCGACCGCCGCCCTCGCCGCCGGGCCCGGCGAGGCGCAGACGCCGCCGGTCGCCGCGTCGGCCTACGCGCCGCAGCCGGCGGCGCTGCCGTTCGATCCCAAAGCGGTGCCCGGCCTCTCCGAGAAGCTGATCACCAGCCACCACGACAACAACTACGTCGGCGCGGTGAAGCGGCTGGCGGCGATCGAGGCGCAGTTGGCCGGGCTCGACCCCGCAACCGCGCCTGGGTTCGTGCTCAACGGCCTGAAGCGCGAGTCGCTGATGGCGTGGAATTCCATGACGCTGCACGAGCTCTACTTCGCAGGCCTCGGGACCGGCGGCGCCTCGACGCCCAGCGCCGCCTTGGGCGCAGCCCTGGAGCGCAGCTTCGGCAGCCACGCGCGCTGGGCGGCGGAGTTCTCCGCAATGGGCAAGGCGCTGGGCGGCGGCTCCGGCTGGGTGGTGCTCGCGTGGAGCCCGCGCGACCGGCGGCTGACGAACCAGTGGGCGGCGGACCACACGATGTCGCTGGCCGCCGGCGCGCCGCTTCTCGCCCTCGACATGTACGAGCACGCCTACGCCATGGACTACGGCGCCAAGGCCGCGGCCTACGTGGACGCGGTGATGAAGGTGATCGGCTGGGGACACGCCAACGCGCAGTTCGCGAAGCTGGGGTAGAGGCGCGCGACTGCGCCCGGAGAACGGGGACATGCACGTCCGTGCGTGTCCCCTATGCTCAACCGCCGGCGGCCATCCGCTGCAGGTGGTGCTTGCGGTTGCCGTCGTACCAGCCGTCCGGCGCCCAGCCCTCGGCCTTGGCGAGTCGGCTGGCGAACAGCCAGCGGTCGCCGTGCGGCGCCAGCACGTCGAAGTAGCGGCCCCAGTGGTCGGGGCCGACCGCGGTCATGGCGCAGAAGTAGGCGGTGGTCTCCACCCGCTGCGGCGTCACCAGGCGGAAGTGGATGTTGGTGGTGAAGTGGCGAAGGATCGGGGTCTGGCCCTCGAAGGCGACGGGCGGGCGGGTGCGGGTGGCGCTGGATTTCAGCATCTCCAGGATCGCCGCGCGGCCGGTGACGGAGCCGCGGGGCGGCACCTCCATGACGGCGTCCTCGGCGAACTGCGCCACCAGGTCGTCGAGCCGCCCGCCGTCGCCCGCCGTGGAGTAGCGGGTGAAGGTCTCGCGCACCTGCTCGCGGACGATAAGCTCCCAGAGTTCCATGGCCGATCTTTCCAGATTCCGTGGTTGGGCACTGTGACGAACCGGCGGCGCTGCAACAACCGCCACGACGGCCGGACGCCCACGCCCTCAAATTCGCATGGAACGCGGCCGGAGGCAGCCGGCTTTAGGACTATCGACGGCCTCGCGCCCCACGCTGAGAAAGGTCACCCCCGATGCTCCTGCTCCCCGCGCTGCCCTATGGTTATGACGACCTCGCGCCGGTGATGTCCGGCGACACCCTGCGCACCCACCACGACAAGCACCACAAGGCCTATGTGGAGAAGGCCAACGCCCTGGCGAAGGCGGCCGGGCTCGCGGACCTGTCGCTGGAGGACCTCGTGCGGGAGGCCCGGCGGCGCGGCGACCAGGCGCTGTTCAACAACGCCGCCCAGGCCTGGAACCACGGGTTCTTTTGGGAATCCATGTCGCCCCGCTCAGGCGCGCCGTCGGGCGCCTTGAACGCCGCCATCGACAAGTCGTTCGGCGGGCTGGAGGGCCTGAAGACGAAATTCGTCGACGAGGGCGTGGGCCACTTCGCTTCGGGCTGGGTCTGGCTGACGGCCGGCGCGTCGGGCCTGGAGGTGATCTCGACCCACGACGCCGACGACACCTTCACCAAGGCGGCGGAGTTTCCCCTGCTGGTCTGCGACCTCTGGGAGCACGCCTACTACCTGGACTACAAGAACGACCGCCCGGGGTTCCTGAACCGCTGGTTCGACGACCTGGCCAACTGGTCCTTCGCCGAACGGCAGCTCGCCGCCAAGAGCGGGCAGGGCGGCGCCTACCGCTATCCGGTCGAAGCCCACGCGGCATAGGGGCGGGACTGAACAGCTAGGTCTGCATCGCATATGGCGTCTCCGGTCCCTTCGCCCCCTTCGGGGAGAAGGTGGCCCGGACTTGTTCCGGGGTCGGATGAGGGGCTCCCACGGCCTGTCCACCGCATCGTTCGGAAGCGCCGCGCGGTCCCTCATCCGACCCTGCTCCGCAGGGCCACCTTCTCCCCGAAGGGAGAAGGGTTCGGCTACCCCAATCGCTCTACGAACGCCGCGAGCTGGTCGAGGGTGGTTCCCCAGCCGTCGTAGAACCCTAGGTCATCGTGCTTCTGGGAGTCCGCGGCGTTCTTGTGCAGGACGCGCGCCGCGTAGCGCGTGCCGTCGCCCTCCGCCTCGAAGGTGATGATCGCGGTGAGCGCCAGCCAGGGCTCGGCGGGACGCCACCCCTCCGTCATGACCGTGGTGAAGACCAGGCGGGCTTGCGGGACGATGTCCAGGAAGCAGCCTTCGACATGGGGTTCGAATTCGCCGCCGCCGTCGCGCATGCGGGTCTCGAAGCCGCCGCCGGGGCGGAGGTCCAGCTTGACGACCTGGCATTCGAGGGGGGCGGGTATCCACCATTTCTCCAGGTGCTCGGGCGTGCTCCAGGCCTTCCAGATGACGGCCGGGGCGGCGTTGATGAACCGCGAGATGGTGAGTTCCGAGTCTTCAGCCGGCATCTTCGACGCTCCTAGACATCTGGGTTTCGACGTAGTCGGCAAGCCGGTCCGTCCGGGCCTGCCAAAGCGCAATCTGTTCGGAGAGCCAGGACCCGGCGGCCGCCAGCCGTTCGGCGTTCACCCGGCAGGTGCGGACCCGGCCGACCTTTTCGGTGCTGATCAGGCCGTCGCTCTCCAGGACCCGCAGATGCTTCATGAAGGACGGCAACCCCATGTCGAAGGGCGCCGCCAGTTCCTTGACGGGTGCGGGACCTTTCGTGAGGCGGCTGACGACCGCGCGCCGGGTGGGATCGGCGAGGGCGTGGAAGGCGGCGTCGAGCGAGGCTTGATGGTTCTCCATGTGGAGAACCATGGGTGAAGGTGTTCCATTTGGCAAACTAAATCGGCGTCTCCGGAGCCTTCTCCCTAAAGGGAGAAGGTGGCCGCCCCCGGGTCCAGCCGTAGGCTGGCCCGAGGATAAACTCCGCGGTCGGATGAGGGGCCGCGGGGCGTCTAGGGATTGTGCGGGTGGAGAGGTCGGGGGACCCCCTCATCCGTCGGCCTTCGGCCGCCACCTTCTCCCCGAAGGGGCGAAGGAAGATTTCAGAGGCGGTAGAACCTCAGGGCGTTGTCGCGGAAGAGGGCGGCTTTCTCCTGCGGGCTGCAGCCGGCGGCGATGCGCTTGTAGGCGTTCCAGAGCACGCCGTAGCTGCACGAAATGCGATCCACCGGGAAGTTGCTCTCGAAAACCGCGCGCTCTTGGCCGAAGGCCTCGATGCAGGTCTCCAAGTAAGGCCGCCAGGTCGCCGCGAGCTCCTCCGAGGTCGGCGGCGACGGGCGCTTGTGGAACTCGAAGCCGTTGATGGCCATGCCGAGGCCCCCCAGCTTGACGTAGACGTTGGGCAAGCGGCCGATCTCGCGGATGTCCGCCGCCCAGACCGGGAAGACCTCGGCATGCCGGCCCTTGTAGGGGCCGATGCCCAACGGCCCGCCCGCGTGGTTCAGCATGATCTGGGTGTCGGGAAAGGCGCGGGCCAGGTCGATCACGTCGCGGATCTGGGTGTGGTACTGCCAGGCCTCGAAGCTGAGGCCGAAGTCCTTCAGCCGGGCGAAGCCCTCGCGGAAGTCGGCAAGGCCGTAGAGCCCCGGCGGCGGGCTGGTGTGCGAGTTGCGGATGGCGTCGCCGGGGTGCCAGGCGCCCGAGGCGCGGATGCCGCGCAGCCGTCCGGCCCCGGCCCGCTCGTGCGCCTCGAACACCTCGGACACGGCGGCGCCCATCTGTAGCTCCGCGCGGGCGACGATGCCGGCGCAGACGCGCGTGGGGCCCCAGGCGCCGCTCTCGGCCATGGCGGCGACGCCGGCCATCGCCTCGGTCTCGGCGACGAACTCGAACCCCTTGGGCCGATTGGGCGCGTAGAAGGCGTGGGCCTCGACGAAGACGGTTTCCTCGACGCGATGGCCGGCCTTGCGGATGTCCTCGGCGAACTCGTCCAGCAGATAGCGGGGCCAGCCCACGCGGTCGGCCCAGAGATGGTGGTGCGGGTCGCAGATCGGCAGGTCCGGCTCGAGCACCGGCTCGGTCATCTCGTTGGGCTGCAGGGCGGGCATGGGCGGGATTCCTAGGCCAGAAGGCCGCAGCCCACCATGGAAAAGCGGATCTGGCGCGCGTGCGGGCGTATTGAGATGTCGCGGCGTCTGCGCCTAGTCTTCAAACGCCCGTCGGCACGGGCAGGCGGACGAGCCAGGGAGGCCTGTCGTGATCGAGCTCGACCACACAATCATCCGCACCCGCGACAAGGTCGGCTCCGCGCGCTTCTTCGCCCGCATCCTCGGCCTGGCGGTGGACGAAAACCCCGGCGGGCTGTTCGCCGGCGTGCCGGTGAACCCGTCGCTCACCGTCTATTTCGCGACGAGCCGGGAAGTGCCCTCCAACCATTACGCGTTCCGCACCAGCGACGCGGAGTTCGACGTCATCCTGGGCCGCATCCGCAACGAGGGGATCACCTACGGCAGCGGCCCCTTCCAGCCGGCCCTGCGCGACGGACAGATCGCTGAGGCCGACGGCGACCGGGGCGTCTACTTCGAGGACCCGAACGGGCACGTGCTGGAGGTGCGGGCCTGGACGCCCAGCGGCAAGATGGGGGCGCATTAGGGGGTGGCGGGCGCGCCCGTGCGCATCCGCACCACCTACACGAGAATGTGCATCGTTGTGATTGGCCGCTGACTCATCAAGCGCTCATCTTCCCGGCCCGTCGGTGAGGATGTCCCGCGTCGGCGCTGTCTTGCGCAGGGCGGGCGGCGTCGCGATCGGGACGGAATCATTCGACGAACGTCTTCGACCCAATCACGGGACGGCAGCGCCGGTCCTGCCGACCGGCAATATTGGCGAAGGATCAGATCGCCATGACCCACATCACAGCCAACGACGGCGCCAACATCTTCTACAAGGACTGGGGACCGAGAGACGCGCAGCCCATCGTGTTCCACCACGGCTGGCCGCTCAGCGCGGACGACTGGGACAACCAGATGATGTTCTTCCTGGCGGAGGGCTATCGCGTCATCGCCCACGACCGCCGTGGCCATGGACGTTCGGACCAGACCGACGGCGGCAACGAGATGGACACCTACGCCGCCGACGTCGCCGCGCTGGTCGCGGCGCTCAATCTGAAGAACGCGATCCATATCGGCCATTCGACCGGGGGCGGGGAGGTCGCGCACTATGTGGCGCGGGCGGAGCCGGGACGCGTGGCGATGGCCGTGCTGATCGACGCCGTACCGCCGGTGATGGTCAAGAAGGCGTCGAACCCGGGCGGGACGCCGATCGAGGTGTTCGACGGCTACCGCGCCGCGCTGGCCGCCAACCGCGCCCAGCTCTATCTCGATATCCCGACCGGTCCCTTCTACGGCTTCAACCGGCCGGGCGCGAAGGTCTCGGAGGGCCTCATCCGCAACTGGTGGCGGCAGGGCATGATGGGCGGCGTCAAGGCCGGCTACGAGTGCATCAAGGCCTTCTCGGAAACCGACTTCACCGAGGACCTGAAGGCGATCGAGGTCCCGGTGCTGGTGATCCACAGCGAGGACGACCAGATCGTGCCCTATGCGGATTCGGCGCCGCTGACGGTGAAGCTGCTGAAGAACGGCACGCTCAAGACCTACAAGGACCTGCCGCACGGCTGTTGCCAGACCCATCCGGAGATCGTGAATCCGGAGATTCTCGCCTTCATTCGCGGGGCTGGCGCGACGGCGCAGCGGCATCCGGCCGCCGCCTAGGCCGGCGCCTGGCGGTCACAAGGTCTTGCGTGTCCCCACGTTGTCGGATCACCCGAACCAGTTCGCCTTCAGAAGCGGCACTTCCGCCACCTGCTTGATGACGTCCTTCGTGCGGGATTCCACCTGCAAGGCGTCGATGTGGCCGTGGATGTCGATGACGCCCTGGTTCAGGGAAAAAGCCAGGTTATGGGCGGCGGCGTAGTCCGGAGTCGTGGCCACGGTGATGTGGGGCAGATACGGACTGTCCTGGCGGAGGGCCGCCTTCAGGGGCCCCGCGTGCAGGGCGTCGTGCAATTTCAGGATCGCGCCGAAACCTTCGTCCGGGATCAGAAAAACGTGGAAGCGGCGCACGGTGTGCTCCGGCACGACCAGGGCCGAGCGCAGACGGAATCGGATGGCGTGGATGGTCTTGGCGTAGGCGCGGACAGCTTTGGTGAAGTCGGCGGGCGTGGTGTTGAGAGTGGAGAACACCAAGGTGAAATAGGGTGCGCCCCTGCTGCCGGCGCGCCGGGACCGGATGTCGGTGAGCCAGGCGAGATCGACCTTGTTGAAGTGCGGCCGGGCGATGACTTCGAGCGATTCCATTGGGCCTCCCGCCGTGCCGACTGCCGCGACGGTACCTGGAAACATTCGATAGAACGTGAGGATGCGAACGAAATTCTCCACCGCCCGCAAGGTCGCCGCGCCGCGCCGCCGCTGATGGTCGTGAGCCGTTGTCGGTGACAGGCCCGTCCCCTTTGAGCTTGAACAACGGGCCCAGGCGTTTATGGCCACCCACTGGCGAATGAGTTCCGGACGAGTGTAGGCCGTGGCGGCAGGGCGACCCGAGGATCTGACGGACGGCGCGGGGCGGTTGCCGGTGGTGCTGCTGCCGGGGCTGAACACGACGCCCGAAGTCTGGAGCGACGTGATCGCCCGCCTGCCGGCCGACCGCGACTACGTGCGGCTCGAATGTCCGGCGCTGGACACGGTGGAAGCCGTCGCGGACGCGGTGGCCGCGGCCGCGCCGGCGCGCTTCCACCTCGTGGGCTATTCCTTCGGCGGCTACGTGGCGCTGGCGATCCTGGAGCGCCACGCGGAACGGGTCGAAAGCCTGGCGATGGTCGCTTCCAGCGCCATCGCCGACACCGAGGGCCAGCGCCGCTATCGCGACGACTGCGTCGCCGCCGCCGAGGCCGGGCGGCACGAGGCGCTGAACGCGGCCAGCGCGCCCATGAGCTTCAACGACGAGGCGGCGATCCCGCCGGCGCTGATGGACCGCTACCTGGCGATGATGCGCGCCTATGGCGCCGAGCGCTTCGCGGCCCACAGCCGGGCGTGCGCGCGCCGGCCCGACCGGACGCAGGTGCTGGCCAACACCGAGGTTCCCGTGCTGTTCATCGGCGGCGAGCACGACCGCGTGGTGTCGCTGCGGCGACAACAGGAGAGCGCGGCGGCGGCCAAGGCGGACTTCCGGCTGCTGGCCGGGGCCGGACACCAGGCGCCGCTGGAACAGCCGCAGGCCCTGGCCGAGGCGTTTCAGGACTGGTGGGCGCAGCGGCGCTGAGGCGCGGGAGCGTCCGGAAAGGCGGCGGCGGATGGCGGACGAGCGCTCGGGAGGTCCTTCTGCGGGCGCGCCGGTCGACGTGCGCGCGTTCCTGGATGAGGCGCGGTTCAGCCGCTACCAGAAGCTGCTGCTCGCGCTGTGCGTCCTCACGGTCTTCTTCGACGGCTACGACGTGCAGGCGGTGGCGGTGGCCGCGCCGCAGCTTCGCGCCGCGATGGGCCTGCAGCCGGCGCAACTGGGCGCGGTGTTCGCCGCCGGGTCGCTGGGCGCCATCGTCTCGGCGTTCGCGGTGTCGGGGTTCGCCGACCGCGTGGGCCGCCGGCCGCTGATCATCGTGAGCCTGGCGCTCTCCGGGCTGTTGAGCTTCGGCTACGTGCTCGCCGAGAATTTCGCGCACCTGCTCGTCCTGCGGCTGGTGGCCGGCTTCACCTTGGCGGCCGCGGTGACCATGGCCTACACCTATTCGGCGGAGCTGGCGCCCAAGCGCGCGGCGGCCACGGCGGTGATGGTGACGTCGGCGGGCTACGGGCTGGGGGTGGCCGCCACCGGCTTCCTCTCCGGCCTGATGATCCCGCTGTGGGGCTGGCGCTCGGTGTTCTACTTCGGGGGCGGGGGCACGCTGCTGCTGGCCGCGGTGCTGGTGTTCGCCCTCCCGGAGTCCGTGCGGGTGGAGGCGCTGCGGCAGGGCCGCGAGGCCCGCATCGCCCGGTTCCTGCGGCGGGTGGATCCCACCGCGGTCTTTGGGCCGGGACAACGCTTCCGCCTCGACGAGGAGGCCAAGCCCGGCGTGGTGTTCCGCAACCTGCTGGGGGAAGGCCGCCTGGTCCCGGCCACGGCCCTGTGGGTCAGCGCGTTCTTCATCAACTTCGTCATCTACATCTTCATGCAGTGGCTGCCCTCGATGGTGGCCACGGCCGGCGGCGGCGCGGGCCAGGCGGGCGGCGCGGTCGGGTGGTTCAAGGTGGGCGGCATCGCCGGCAGCTTCGTGCTGGCCGCCTACATCGACCGGCGCAGCAATCCCTATCCGGCCCTGACCCTGTTCGTGCTGATGAGCGCGGCGACCCTGGCGGCGCTGAGCGCCATGTCGCCCACCGTCGTGGCGTTCATCGTCGTCGTGGGGTTGGCCGGGGTCTGCCTGGGCGGGCCGCAGTACGCCTGGAACGGGCTGGTGGCGCGGCTCTTCCCGACCTACGTCCGGGCCGGCGGCATGGCCGTCTACGCCGGCGTGAGCCGGATGGGCGCCATGACCGGGCCGCTGGCGGTGGGCTTCCTGATGCAGGCGGGGTGGACCAACCAGGACGTCTTCCACGCGGCGGTGGCGCCCGTGCTGCTGGCGGCGGCGATCACCGCGGGGCTGTGGCGGCGGGAAGCTGGAACGCGGAGGTGATCTTCACCGAGCGCGACTGCAGCCGCCAATCCCCGTCTTCCAGGACCAGCACGTCGCTGTAGCGCCCGTAGCCCTCGATCCTGAAGTCGCCGGCGGTGGAGACGTAGGCGCAATAGCTCTCCGCCCCGAGCCGGTCGTCGTCGCGGTCGATGATCTCCAGAGTGGTGATCATGTGGATATGCGGGTGCTGGCTGGGCCGCGCCCAGCCCTTGCCCACGAAGTCGAGGATGGCGTCGCGGCCCTCCACCACGATCGGGGCGGCGCCGTTCACCCGCAGTTCCAGGCGCCCCTCGCGCGCCCAGCAGGCCGCGACGCCGGCCAGGTCGCGGTCGTCGGTGCGGAACTTCTGGCGCGCGATAAGGGCGCGCGCTGCCTCCTTGTCGGCGGCGGTGGGCGGCATGGGGGCTCCTCCCGAGGGCGGCTGGGGGTCGTCTGGGGCGCACTGAAGACCAATCGCCGGCCGCCTTCAACCGGATTGACAATATAACCAGTCGGGAGCCGGGGCTCGGGTCAACCGCGCTCGATGATCGAGCGGATGCGCGCGGCGAGCTTTTCGATGGCGAACGGCTTGCTCATGACGTGCATGCCCGGTTCGAGGTCGCCGTTGGAGACCGCGGCGTTCTCGGCGTAGCCGGTGATGAACAGCACCTTCAGCGCCGGCCGCTTCAGCCTCGCGGCGTCGGCCATCTGTTTTCCGTTCATGGAGCCCGGCAGACCCACGTCGGTGATGAGCAGGTCGATCTGCACGTCCGAGTTCAGCACCTTCAGGCCGGACGTCGCGTCGGCCGCTTCGATCGCCTGGTAGCCTAGCTCGTTGAGGGTATCGCCCACCAGCATGCGGACCGTGGGCTCGTCGTCGACCACGAGCACCGTTTCACCGTCCGCCGCGCGCGGCAGCGCGCCGGATTGCGTCACCTCGGCGGGGTCCAAGGCGCGTCCATGGTGCCGGGGCAGGTAGATCTTGACGGAGGTTCCGTTCCCGACCTCCGAATAGATGCGGACCTGGCCTTTGGATTGCTTGGCGAAACCGTAGATCATCGAGAGGCCCAGGCCGGTTCCCTGACCCGCCGGCTTGGTCGTGTAGAAGGGCTCGAACACCCGTGGCAGAACATCGGGCGCCATGCCGCAGCCCGTGTCGCTGACGCTCACCGCAACATATTGACCGCTCGGCATGTCCTGCAGGCTGGCCGAGGATTCATCCACCCAGGCGTTGGCCGTCTCGATCGTCAGGCGCCCTCCATCGGGCATCGCGTCGCGACCGTTGATGCACAGATTGAGGATCGCATTTTCAAGCTGGTTGGGATCGCAGAAGCACGGCCACAGCCCCACGGAGGTCACCGTCTCCAACATGATCCCGGGGCCGACGGTCCTGCGGATGAGCTCTTCCATGCCCGACACGAGCTTGTTGGCGTCGACCGGCTTGGGCTCGAGGGTCTGCTGGCGTGAAAAGGCCAGCAGACGGTGGGTCAGCGCCGCGGCGCGGGACGCCGCGCCCTGCGCCGCCATGAGGTAGCGCTCCAGGTCGTTGATGCGGCCTTGGGCGAGCCGGGTTCGCAGGAGGTCGAGACTGCCGGTGATGCCGGTCAGCAGGTTGTTGAAGTCATGGGCCAGCCCGCCGGTGAGTTGCCCCACCGCCTCCATCTTTTGCGACTGGAAGAGCGCCGCGCGGGACCGCTCGAGCTCCAACTCGGCTTCGCGGCGCTCCGTGAGGTCGCGGGTGATCTTGGCGAACCCGACCAGCCTGCCATTCTCACGAACCGGATCGATCACCACCATCGCCCAGAAGCGGGTGCCATCCTTTCGAACGCGCCAGCCTTCCGCCGCGAACCTGCCTTCTTCCTCGGCGGTCCGAAGCGCCCGCTTCGGCGTTCCCGCGGCCCGATCCTCGGGCGTGTAGAATCGCGAAAAGTGCTCGCCGATGATCTCTTCGGGGGGATAGCCCTTGATCCGCTCGGCGCCCGGATTCCAGCTCACCACGCGGCCTTCCGGGTCGAGCATGTAGATGGCGTAGTCCACGACCGATTGGACCAACTGCTCGTAGGCGGCAGCATTGAGGGGCCGGCGGGTGCGGGGCTCATCCTTCGTCGGCAAAGGGACTTCCAATCGGTCATTGAAACGGGCTCGCTGAGCCGCGCACAGACCGAACGTCGGCGACAGACCTAGCGTTCCAGCGTGCGGCTACCCATTCGCCGAGCCGACCGAAGATCCGCTCAGGCTCTGGCCGGCGCCTTCTGCTCGCCGCGGACCAGGCGGCCGGGCAGGGCGCCGGTGTGCTCACCGTCGCGATAGGTCACCTCGCCCTTGACGATGGTCGCCACGTAGCCGTCGGCGACCTGGCGCAGCCTGCGCCCATTGGCCGGCAGGTCGCGCACGATGGTCGGCGTGTGCAGCTTGAGCCGGTCCATGTCGATGACGTTCAAGTCGGCGCGGTAGCCCACCGCGAGCAGGCCGCGGTCGTTGAGACCCACGGTGCGCGCCGGCTCGTCGCTGAGCGCGCGGATCGCGCGGCCCAGGTCGACCTTCTTGTCGCCTTGCGCGTCGCGCACCCAGTTCTGCAGGTAGTAGGTCGGGAAGCTGGCGTCGCAGATCATCCCGTAGTGCGCGCCACCGTCGCCCAGGCCCAGCACGGTCTCGGGATGGGCGGCCATGGCGCGCGCCGCGTCCAGGTTGCCGTCCCGGTAGTTGGCGCCCGGCATGAAGATGATGTTGCGGCCGTCGTTCTCGATGAGCAGGTCGTAGATGTACTCGTGGGGCGAGAGCCCGCGCAGCGCCGCCTGGCGGTCGATGCGGTCGGCCTCGTCCGGCTCGTAGTTGGGCGGGTCGCCCATCAGGAAGCCGAAGCGGAAGTTGTTCACCGTCTTGATGTTCACCGGATTGGTGTCTTCCGGCTGCTCCGACAGGAGCTGGGCGCGCAGCATCGGGTCCTGCATCGCCTTGACCTTCTCAGCCAGCGGCAGGTCGAGCAGCGGCTTGAAGCTCGGGTGGTAGGCGAACGGGTGGTAGGACAGGTCCAGGCCGTAGAGCATGCCCACCGGGCGCGGGAACACCTGGGCGCGGATGCGCACGCCGTCGGCGTTGGCTTCTTCCAGAAGGCGCAGGGAATGACGCCAGCCGGCGGGGTCGCCGGTCGGCATCTGCAACAGCGAGAAGGAGAGGGGACGCTGCGCCTCCTCGGCGATGCGGCGCATCAGGCCGAACTCTTCCGACGCGTCGCCGATGATGTCGGGGATCAACTGGTAGACGCCCGCGCCCGCGTCCTTGAGCCCGCCGGCCAGCGCCAGGAACTCCTCCTCGTCGGAGTGCAGGCTGGGGGCCAGTTCGCCGGCCTTGGTGCGGTGCAGAAGGTTGCGCGAGGTGGTGACGCCCATGGCCCCGGCGCGGATCGCCTCGGCCGTCAGCGCGCGCATCCTGGCCAGGTCGTCGCTGGTCGGCGCCTCGCGCCGGGCGCCGCGCTCGCCCATCACATAGACCCGCAGCGCCGAGTGCGGCAGTTGGGCGGCCACGTCGATGTCGAGCTGGCGCTGGTCCAGCGCGTCGAGATATTCGGGGAAGGTTTCCCAGTTCCACGGCAGGCCGGTGGTCATGACCACCTCCGGGATGTCCTCCACCCCCTCCATCAGCTCGACCAGCATGTCGTGCTGCTCCGGCCGGCAGGGGGCGAAGCCGACGCCGCAGTTGCCCATCACCACCGAGGTCACGCCGTGGTTCGACGAGGGCGCCATGCGGTGCTCCCAGGTCGCCTGGCCGTCGTAGTGGGTGTGGATGTCCACGAAGCCGGGGGTGACGATCCTGCCCGCGGCGTCGATCTCCTCGCGCGCCTTGCCCTCGACCTTGCCGACCGCGGCGATGCGTCCGTCCTTGATCGCCACGTCGCCGACGAATCCCGGCCCGCCCAGGCCGTCGTGGATTTCCCCGCCGCGGATGATCAGGTCATAGTCGCTCATGGCAGCTTCCTTGCGAAACGAACGTCCGGTCCGAATGTGCGGTCCAGGTTCACCGGCCGCTTCCACCCTAAGTGACGCATCGCTGACGCCATGAATGTCACATAGTTGACAATTCGAGTCCGAGCGGCGCACCACTGAGCGCCATGCAAGCGCGCGACACCGCCCTATTGGAGGCCGATCCCTGGTTCGCGGCCCTGGACGCCAAACGTCGTGCGCGACTGGCCGGTCGTCTGCGCGTGCGGACCTTCGACAAGCTCCAACAGATCTACCGGCTTGGAGATCCGCCGGACGGCCTGTGGGTCCTGCTTGAGGGCGAGGTCCGGCTGATCAGCTACTCGGCCACCGGCGGCGAGGTGCTGGGCCTGATCCTGCGGCCCGGCCGGTGGTTCGGGGAGCTGTCCGTCCTGGACGGCGGGCCCAGGCCGCACGATGCGATCGCGCTTCGGCCCTCGCGGGTCGCCGTTGCGTCCCTGGCGGCGATCGGCGAGCTTGCGCGAGACGATCCGGAATTCTGGCGTAGTCTCGCGGTCCTGTCCTGCCATCACCATCGCAGGACGCTAGCCCGCATCGAGCGCAACCGGTTCCAGACCTCGAAGGCGCGCCTGGCGGCGTTGCTGAGCGCGACCGTGGACGAGGAGAAGCCTGAAGACCCGATCCGGATCAGCCAGGCGGAGCTGGCCAACACCGTCGGCGTATCGCGCCAGAGGCTCAACCGCCTGCTGGCGGAGCTGCGCGCCGAGCAGATCCTCCGCACCGCCTACGGCGCGATCGTGGTGACGGACCGCAAACGCCTGCGCGACCAGGCGCGCGGGTGAAGCGTTCGTCTGAAAGCGCGCACTGACCGGCCCGAGCAGGCTAGAGCAGAAGAAAATTCCAGAGGAGACATCTTGTGAGCGCCGATTTCCCGACTTCGCAGGCGACCGCCGCGACCCGCCCGACCGAGGGGTGGAGTCCGGGGCGCCGGCACTATGTGCTGGCGGTGCTGTGCGTGATCGGCCTGTTCAACTACGTCGACCGCCAGATCATCACCATCTTGATCGAGCCGATCAAAAAGGAGTTCGGGGCCAGCGACACGGCCATGGGCGCGCTCACGGGGCTGGTGTTCGCGGGGTTCTACCTGGCCGCCTCGATCCCGCTGGCGCGGGTCGCCGACGTGGGCGTGCGCCGCACGCTGATCGCGGTGTGCCTGGGGGTCTGGAGCGTCATGACGGCGCTGGGCGGGCTGGCGCAGACCTTCACCCAGTTGGCGCTCACCCGGGTGGGCGTGGCCATCGGCGAGGCGGGGGCGGGTCCCGCCAGCCACTCGATGATCTCGGACCTCTATCCCCTGAAGAACCGGGCGACGATGCTGGCCCTGCTCATCGCCATCCAGGCGGTCGGCATCGGGACGGGGGTGTTCGTCGGCGGGTGGCTGTCGCAGACCTTCAGTTGGCGCACGGCGTTCTTCATCGTAGGCGTGCCGGGCGTGCTGCTGGCGATACTGGTGCTGCTCACCGTCAAGGAGCCGCCGCGGGGCATGTCGGAGGCCGTGGCGGTGACGGCGGAGAAGCCGGCGTTCTGGACGGCGGTGAAGCGGCTGTGGAGCATACGAAGCTTCCGCTTCGCGGCGCTCACCGTGCTCTTCGGCTCGTTTCCCGGCTACGGCATGCTGGTGTGGGGCCCTACGATGTTCATCCGGGTCCACCACCTCAGCCCGACCGTGACGGGCTTCTGGTTCGGCGCGATCGCGGCCGGGGGACTGTTCCTGGGCGGGCTCCTGAGCGGGATCATCGGCGATCGGGTGAGCCGGGGCGACCTGCGCGTCTACATGTGGGTGGCTGCGGTGGGAACCCTGGTGTGCGCCCCCCTGGGTCTGGCGGCCATGTTCGTCTCCAACCCGTATGTCGGGTTCGTTTTCCTGTTCCTCTTCACGCTATCGATCTCGTTCCACAACCCGCCCTGCATGGCCATGGCCCAGACGCTGGCGCCAGTGCGCATGCGGGCGCTGGCCTCGGTGGCGATGACCATGGTGGTGACCGGAACCGGGGTGGGCGTGGCGCCGCTGCTGATCGGGGCGCTGAACGACTTCTTCACGCCGCGGTTCGGGCCGGAGGCTATACGCTATTCCCTGATGCTGATGATGCTGGGCGCGCTGGCCGCCAGCGCCTGCGCGATGATCTCGACGATCTGGATCCGCCGCGACTTCGAACGCACGCAGGCCGAAGCGGCGGGTTGAGCGTTATTGAAGCATGATCAAGCGCATCGTCCTCATCGTCATCACGCTCGGGCTTCTCGGCCTGCTCGCGGCCTCCTACGTGACGTCGAGGCAGTCCGGGAAGGAGGCCTATTTGCGGGATGAGGCGCTGAAGCCCGGATACGACGACGCCCTGGCCTCAGCGGAGCGGCATGTGCGGTAGCGCCATCGGGACAGGTGAGGGCGGGCTAGCAGGGCCGCATCAAATTCATCAGGTCGGCGATCTTGATGGTCGCAAAGTTCGAGAAGGTGTCGGACACGCCGTAGGGCAGGATGATGTGCGCGTTGTGCAGCAAGGCGCCGCATGTGTAGACGACGTTTGGAACGTAGCCTTCCCGCTCGGAGAGATCAGGCCGGACCAGCGGCTCATGCGATCGCGCCAGAACCTTGGACGGGTCGTCCTTGTCGAGGAGGGCGGCTCCAATCGAGTATCTTCGCACCGGCCCGACGCCGTGGGTCAGCAGCAGCCAGCCTTCCTCCAGTTCGATCGGTGAGCCGCAGTTGCCGATCTGGACGAACTCCCAGGCGAACTGGGGCTTGAGGATCGGCGCGCCCTCTTCCCACGTATAGAGATCGTCCGAGTAGAGCAGGTGCAGGTTTTCGTTGTCCTGGCGCCCGATCATCGCGTACTGGCCGCCGATCCGGCGCGGGAACAGGGCCATCCCCTTGTTGCGGGCCGCCGCGCCCTTGAGGGGCGACATCCGGAACGACAGGAAGTCGGTGGTTTCGATGAGCTCCGAGCGGATCGCCCGGCCGCTGTAGGCGGTGTAGGTCGCATAGAAGACCTGCCGGCCGTCATCGTCGAAGGCGACGAAGCGGGCGTCTTCGATGCCGTTGGACTGGGCCTCGGTGATCGGAAAGATCACCCGCTCGCTGATCGGTCCGGCCGGGTCGAAGGCCAGGTCCACCGTCTCCCCGTCCGGTCCCGACGTCCGGTTCACCACGGCCGGAACCGACGCCAGGCGCGGCGTCGGATCGATGGCGACGGCGCCGTCCGCCGCGATGGTTCCGGATCGGAAGGTCAGGGACGAGATGTGGCCTTCGCCGAGGGCGCGAAGGCTGAGGATGATGCGTCGGCCCCCTTCCGGGGCGCCAGTCTGATCGATGTCGAACACGATGCTCGGGTTGAAGAGCGCCGCCGCCTCGAAGGAATATTCGTTGAGGAAATAGGCTCCGACGAGCTGACGCTGCATCGGGGTGAAGACCACATGCTCGGCGAGCGCGTCCTCCATTTCGGCGGCGCGCGCCTCGAACTTGTCGATCAGGTTGCGGTGCCGGCCGTCGAAGTTCTCCAGCACGTCGGCCAGTTGGTGCGCCGCGGCCTCGGCGTCGAGCGCCAGGACCCGTTCAACGATATGGTTCGCGCGGGTCTTGTCCGTTGGATTGAGGTCGCGCGGCTCCGTGGCCGGCTTGAAGGGCCGGACCACGACCCTCGAGGGATCCGGGCGCAAATAGAGCGCCTGCCGGTTCAGGAAGGGGGATGGCGACAAGGCGGCCTCGGCTGTTCGGAGTGAGGTAGGGAATGGGCGTGGTCACGGCGGCCTGCGAAGGCGCCGTCCCCAGCCGCCGGCTCGCCTCGAGCTGGCGCATCTCCGCCAGGCCGAGAAGATAGGACAGGGTGGACTCAGCGCCCCGATTGTCGTTGGCCCGGTCGGGATGCAGGCCGTCGCGGCAAGCGCCGGTCTCCACGTCGGCCAGGGGCGTCGCCAGATCGTTGGCTCCGAGGAACCAGGCGAACGCGCGCGCCGCCTCGGCCGTCCAGAGGGCGTCGCCCGTCGCGCGCCATGCGGCGAGACAGGCGGAGATCGACGCGGCGGCTTCGATGGGCTGCTGATCGAAGGGTCGCGGCGTTGTGCGCTCATCGCCGAAGCCCTCGGATCCGACCGGCCGAAAGTGCTGCGCCGGCGAGGTCTGCACCCGCATGAGCCAGCGCAGCGACCTAAGGCCCGCCTGGATGTAGACGGGGTTGTTCCTGGAAAGCCCGGTGGCGAGGAGGGCCTGCGGCAGGCGCGCGTTGTCGTAGGCCAGGCCTTCTTCGAACCACGTCCAATCTGGGTTTTCCACGATGGAGAGGATCGCGACCAGCCGCTCGGCCAGGACGAGGCGGACGCGCTCCGCCGCCGCGTCGTCGCGGGTCTGCCCACAATAGGCGTCGAGGCCGAGCAGGGTGAACGCCCAGGCGCGGGGCGACGTGAAGCCCACGACGCTCGGCAGCGCTTCGGCGAACAGCGC
>Ga0070668_100000498_pt1 | contig 25961 bp, 21 predicted proteins | sample KBSS43metaG_FD_64661 | JGI IMG/M metagenome (GOLD analysis project Ga0070668, IMG submission 64661) | Switchgrass rhizosphere microbial communities from Kellogg Biological Station, Michigan, USA - KBS S4-3 metaG | ecosystem: Host-associated > Plants > Roots > Rhizosphere > Soil ...
GCGGCCGACTTGTAGCGCGCGAAGTCACCGATGGTGCGAGAGACCGTGGTCGTGAGCAGGTCGAGGATCTCCGCGTCGAGCGTGTCGAAGGCCGCACGCTCACGGCCGTACAAGTTGAACGACCCGAGCGACTGCTCGTTGGTGAACAGCGGCGCGGCAAGGAAGCTGCGCACCCCTTGCGCGCGGGCAGCGGCGCAGAACCGTGGCCAGCGTTCCCGCGCCTCCTCGGCGTCCACTAGGACGACTTCTCCGGTTCGGGCCGCGTGCAGGCACGGCCCCTCACCGGCGTCGTACTGTTCGCTGTCGACCTTCAGGGTGCGGTCGTCGGTGTGGACGGCGGTGTAGGTGCGACCACCCATGTCGATGGTGACGCCGGAGCTATCGGCTCCGTCGATCGCTTCGTGCGCGATCTCGACGAACTGCTGCAGTAGTTCCAGCAGGTCTTCCTCGTCGGCGACGCTGCGGCCGATGCGCACCAGTATTCGACCCAGCTCGGTTGGCGTCATCGCGCCCGTCGTCGCGGCGGCAGCGAGGTCGGCGGCCAGCTCGGTTGTGTCGTCGGGGGCGTCGACGCGGATCGAATTCTCGACGCGCGGGTCGTAGTTCGTCATGTGGGATTCATTTTGACATGCGCGTCAGAGGCCGTACGTCGCCTTGACCTGTTTGGTCTGGAAGTGCTCGACGATGATGCCGAGCAGGGGGATCGTCCCAGCCAGCAACACGCCGATGGTCTTGGCGATGGGCCAGCGCACCTTGACGGCGAGGTTGGCCGTGAAGAGCAGGTAGACGAAGTACACCCACCCGTGGACCACTCCGATCCAGCCCAGGTCGTCGACACCGAAGCCGTACTTCATGACCATCTCGTAGCACAGCGCGATGAGCCAGATACCCGTCGTCCACGCCAGTATTCGGTAGCCCAGCAGCGCCTTGCGGACGGTGTCCTTGGGCGTCGCGGGCGCCGGCTCGGAGGCCTCCGGTGCGTCGGCGGGCGCTTCGGGATCGGGGCTGCTCATTTGATCGTCCTGTCGTCGGTTTCTGCGTCGGCCTTGGCGAGCTCGGCCAGGTAGGCGTTGTACTCCCGCAGCTTCGGATCTTCGTCGGATTGCGTTGCGGGCTTGGGCCGTTCGGGCAACAGTCCCTCGGGGAGCTCGGTCAGATCGTCGCCGTGGGGCGTCGGTGGCGGGGCTTCCTCGTAGCGGACGAACTTGTAGTAGCCGTAGACGCAGAAGCCCGCGAACATGGGCCATTGCAGCGCATAGCCGAGGTTCTGGAAGGTGCCCGACGCGGATTCGTAGCGGGTCCACTGCCACCAGGCCAGGGCCAGGCAGCCTGCGGCGGCGAGGCACACCAGCGCGATGAGCGCCGGCCTCCTACGCCGTGTAGTGGACATTCGTCCACGGTACCGCGCGGTCCTTGGGGCCGATGAACTCGTCCATGCGGGCTGTATCGGCTTTGCGATAGACGGAAACGATGTACTTCGAGGACCGCGTCCAGTGGATGTCGAGGCTGTCGAGCGCGGCCGTGAACAGGCCGATGATGTCCTCCGAGCGGTTGGAGAAGTGGTAGCGGATGCTGGTCACTCCACGGTCGTTGGCGACGACGCGGCAGCCGTCGCTGTGGATCAGGCCGGTCAGAAACTCCTTTGTCTCTTGGTCGACGATCGCTTGCTGCCACGGTTCGAGGCGGATGAGCCTGTTGTGTTTGCGACCAGGGCCGTGCTGTGGGAAGAGGCATGGCCAGTGGTTCGAATAGAGACAGACGTTGACGCAGTTCCCCGCTTGTTTCAGGAGGGCGGCGCGTTGTCGGGGCATCAGTACGTTAATTCCGATTCGACATCGATCGATGATGCCGGGGTATTTGGTGTCGCACGCGATCCGAAGTCGCCACGATCGCCCCGCGCGAGAAATACATCCGTCACCCAAGTACATGCCGAGGAGGTATGCATACGGCGGAGCGGGAAGCGTCGAACATTCGTGGAGGACTCCGCACGGTGACGATGCGCCAGGTTGCCGCAGACTGCGTGGCGGGTTGCATCGCCAGTCACGGACAGTCGGACGCGGAATTCCCGTCGTTCTTGCGATGGCGCAGTCATTCAAGCCCGTGGCGATGAGACGCTGTACCTCGTTGAACTCCTCGGCGGACCGCACGACACCAAGGTAGAAAGGGTGTCCGACAGTCCAGCGCACGGGCAAGGCGCTAATATTGGCGGCGCTGCGGGCGTGACGCAACTGGCTGACGTGCCGGCTTTAGGTGCCGGTGTCCGAAAGGGCATGTGGGTTCGAGTCCCACCGCCCGCACCATCTGACCTCTGTCGGACGTCGAGTTGTCGTCGACGTCGCTGCGATCTTTCGACGACAACTCGACGTTCGAGCGGCGGTAGTCGTTCGCGCAGTGTGACGATCGCGACATGGCCCGGGCGACCCAAGCGCCTTGACTTCGTGAACGCCGCGTCCTAGCTTGGCAAGCAGTCGTTGGATTTCTGACAAGGTCGATGCGCCCGGTTGGGCGGAACGACAATCCATACGATTTGGCCTTTCGGCCTTCTCACCGAGATGGACGTTCTACACGTCGTCTCGTTCTAAGAATCAACCGCTAGGCGGTTGATAGTTCGGGTCCGTCTGTATCTGAGACCCACATTCACACATGCGGCTTCGTGCTGTTCGGTTCGGCAGGGCTCCCCTGGAAACGCGGCGGTCGAGGTCTTCTGTTCAGCTGCAAAGAGATTCAGCTGCAAAATGAGAAAGGAACACCTCATGGCATATGAGGACTTCATCATCGTATCGAGCGCCGATTCAGTCGTGAAATGGCCCCCAAAGAGCCTGACCGCGTTGAAGGTATCCGAGCTGCGCGCGATGGCGTCGGACATGAACGTCACGGGCGCCTCGGGACTGAGCAAGAGCGACCTAGTCGCGACAATCTCCGCACGAGTGGCCACCGGCGCTGCCGTCGGCGTTGGCGAAACCGCTGAAACACCGATTTCGGCAACACAATCGGAGAACGGAGCAGTCGTAGCCAACGCCTCGAACGGACACCAGGGCCAAACCCACAATGACGATGGAGCCGAGGGCCAGAGCAGGCGACGGACCCGCGACCGCAGTCGCGGCCGTGACAGCCAACAAAAACAGATCTCCGAAGACGATGTGCTGCAGCCGATTGCAGGAATTGTGGACATCGTGGACAACAACGCATTCGTGCGCACCTCGGGTTATCTAGCTGGCCCTGACGACGTCTACGTATCGATGAAGCAGGTTCGCAACTACGGTCTGCGTCGCGGTGACGTGATCACAGGTGCAGCCCGAGTTGCTCGCCAGGGTGAAGGCGACCGCACCCAGCGGCAGAAGTTCACCCCGTTGGTTCGATTGGACACGATCAACGGCCAGAGCGTCGAAAAGGCCCAGCAGCGACCGGATTTCAACAAGTTGACCCCGCTGTACCCCACCGAGCGGTTGCGACTCGAAACGACGTCCGAACGGCTGACGACACGCGTGATGGACCTCATCATGCCGATCGGCAAGGGGCAGCGCGCCTTGATTCAGTCGCCGCCGAAGGCGGGCAAGACGATGATCCTTCAGGACATCGCGAACGCCATCGAGGTCAACAACCCCGAATGCCACCTCATGGTCGTGCTCGTGGACGAGCGTCCCGAGGAGGTCACGGACATGCAGCGTTCGGTCAAGGGTGAGGTCATCGCATCGACGTTCGATCGTCCACCTTTGGATCACACCCAGGTCGCCGAGTTGGCGATCGAGCGTGCCAAGCGTCTGGTCGAAGACGGGAAAGACGTTGTCGTACTACTCGATTCGATCACCCGGCTGGGTCGCGCCTACAACAATTCATCGCCAGCCTCGGGACGCATCCTGTCCGGCGGTATCGACTCGACCGCGCTGTACCCACCGAAGCGGTTCCTCGGGGCAGCCCGCAACATCGAAAACGGTGGCTCGTTGACCATCATCGCGACTGCACTGGTAGAGACCGGATCCCAAGGTGACACGGTGATCTTCGAGGAGTTCAAGGGTGCGAGCAACGCCGAACTGAAGCTGGACCGCAAGCTCGCCGAGCGGCGTGTGTTCCCGGCAGTGGACATACACCCCTCCAGCACGCGGAAGGACTACCTCCTCATGTCAGCCGACGAGGGGGCGATCGTTCAGAAGTTGCGGCGCGTGCTGTCTGGCCTCGATACACAGCAAGCCAGCGACGTCCTGATGAGTCGGCTCAAGAAAACAACCACCAACACCGAATTCCTGATGCAAGTACACAAGTCCGCGCCAGGTGCGGAGCGCGCCGCCGTCTAGTCGGTCGCGGCGACCAGTGAGCGCAGGTGCACGTCCGGGTTGTCGCGCTGGAAGCCCTCGAGCCGCCACTTCGTGGAGAAGATGACGAGCATGACGCCGTCGGTTCGGGTCAGCACTTCTGCCGAGTGCTGCTTGTTGACGAACTCCGCGTCCTCGGGTTCGACGATCCGCGCGACGGTATAGGGGAGCGATTCGAGCTCGATGGGGGCGCTGAGTTCGCTTGCCATCCGGTGGGCGGCCACCTCGAACTGCATCGGCCCGACGGCCGCGAACACCGGCGCCTGATCGCCGCGCTTGTCCGAGCGCAGCACCTGCACGACGCCTTCCTGGTCGAGCTGCTCGATCCCGCGTCGGAACTGCTTGTGCTTGCTCGGATCCGTGCCGCGCGCCACCGCGAAGTACTCGGGCGAGAAGCTCGGGATTGGCGGGTACTCCACCGGAACGTCGCGGTAGAGCGTGTCCCCGGGGCGCAGCGCAGCGGCGTTGGCCAGTCCGATGACGTCGCCCGGCCACGCGGTGTCCAATGTCGACCTCTGCTGACCGAATACCGACTGCGCGTACTTGGTGACGAACGGCTTGCCGGTGGTGGCGTGGGTGAGCACCTCGCCGCGCTCAAACGTGCCCGAGCACACCCGCGCGTAGGCGATGCGGTCGCGGTGCGCCGAGTCCATGCCAGCCTGCACCTTGAACACGAAGGCGCTGAACGGCGCTTCCGCAGGCCGCCGGTTGCCGTCGACGTCGAGTTGCCCGCTGGGTGGCGGCGCCAGCTGGACCAGCACGTCGAGCAGCTGGTTGACGCCGAAGTTCAGCGCCGCCGAGGTGAACAGCACCGGCGTCGACTCGCAACCAAGGAACGTCTCCCGGTCGTAGTCGGCGCCGTCGGCCTCGAGCAATTCGGACTCCTCGACCGCGCGTTCCCAGTCGACGCCGGCCGCCTCGGGCGCGTCCTCTGGGCTGATGTGCTCCTCGGGTGCGGCCGTCGCGCCGCCCGCCGTGCGGGTGAAGCGGATGTAGTTGCCGGTGCGTCGGTCGAGCACGCCCTTGAAGTCGCCCGCGATGCCGACCGGCCACGTCAACGGCGTGGGACGCAGCCCGATGCGCGCCGCGATCTCGTCCATCAGTTCCAGCGGGTCACGACCGGGGCGGTCCCACTTGTTGATCACCGTGATGATCGGGATGCGGCGATGCCTGCACACCTGAAACAGCTTGAGGGTCTGTGGCTCAAGGCCTTTCGCCGCGTCGATGAGCATCACCGCGCAGTCGACGGCGGTCAGTACGCGGTAGGTGTCCTCGGAGAAGTCCGCGTGGCCCGGCGTGTCGAGCAAGTTGATGACGCAGTCGTTGCCACCGGACGCATAGGGGAACTGCAGCGCGGTCGACGTGATGGAGATGCCCCTGGCCTTCTCCATCTCCATCCAGTCCGACACCGTCGCGCGCCGGCCGGCCTTGCCGTGGATGGCGCCGGCTTCCTGGATGCGGTTGGCATGCAGCACCAGGGCCTCGGTCAGCGTCGACTTGCCCGCGTCGGGGTGGCTGATCACGGCGAAGGTTCGACGACGGCGTGCCTCGGCGGAAATCCGGTCGGCCGCGGGCCCGTCGACGACCACCTGGGCTGGGGAAGCGGTATCGGTCATGTCCGGTCGATGATATTGGCGACGGCCCTCAATGCCGTAATCGCGCCAACACGCTGCGTACGACACCCTCCGACTTTCCGACCGGAGGTTGGCGGTCGGCGTACGGCCACGGCTGGTTGCGCTCCGGCACCGACGACGCGCGTGCCTGCTTGAGTTGCATCCGCAGGTGCGCCCTGAGTTCGTGCAGGTCGGGGTCGGTCCACCGGTTGGCGGCCTCGACCGGATCGGCGGTCAGGTCGTAGAGCTCCCACTGGTCGTCGAGCGGATCCGTGCGGTAGTCCTCGCCGCCGATCCCGTTGGTGGCGAGGTGACGCACACCCGGTTCGGTCCACGTCGACGGGTCGTCGAACGTCCGCACCAGCTTCCAGAGGTGTCCCGCGCCCCCTGGCGCGTCGGCGTCGTCGATCCGCACCACCAGCCCCTCGAAGTTGGCGGCGACGTGCGCGGGCACCTTGATGCGCAGCGGTGCAGGAGGATTCACGGTTTGGCCCAACGCGCGGGCCGCCCCGGACGCGCCGGTGTCGCCCTCGAGCACGTTGTCGCGCGTCATCAAATAGATGGCCCGGCCCTCGTCGGCGGGTGCGCCGTCGACCACCGGCATCAGGTCGCGCCCCGGCAGCGGGTGCACTTCGGAGAAGGACTCGGCCAGCACGGATGCCACGGCATCCACTTCGATGCCTGCCGCGCCCAACAAGGTGGGCACTACGTCGACGTGCGACGTTGGCGCTTCGACGACGCGCGGTTGCGTAGCGTTCGAGCCAACACGGGCGATGACGAACGGCACCCGGGTGGCCTCGTCGTACAGGTTGAACCACTTCTGGTGGAGTCCGCCGTGCGCTCCCAGCAGGTCGCCGTGATCGGAGGTGCGCACAAGCACGGCATCCTCCGAGCCGCCCTCGGTGACCGCGCGTCGCACCCGGTCAAGCGGCCCGTCGACCTCGGCGTGCAGCCGGTAGTAGAGGTCGCGGTACTTCTGCGCATTGCGCTTGTACGTGCGCCCGATCGCGGGCGCTGGCCCGTAGCCGGAGTAGTACGCCTCGCGGAAGGCGATCTGCGCGGCCGGTTTGGTGCGTAGATCCTCGTCCGCGGTGGGTGCCGCGGGCACGTGCGGTGGATCCACCGCCGCATCGGGGGACAGCGGGCTGCGCCGCGCCCAGGCCGGGAACAGCACGATGTCGTGCGGGTTGACGAAGCTCGCCACCAACAGGAACGGCCGCATCGCCTCCGTGTCGCCTGCGCGGCGCCGCGCGTAGCGGTCCTCCAGCCAGGCGACGATGCGGTCGGCGAACAGGGGATCGCGGCGAAAGCCGCTGTTGGACATGGCCGCTCCGTGCGGCTCCGGTCCGACCCAACCGGAGAAGCCGTACGGGTCTAGCGGGTCGGCGTCCAGGTAGCGCTGCACGGCCGCCGGGTCGACGACACCGTCGTCGTCGTTGGTGGCCAGCGACTCGCCCGTCGCGGGGTCCTGGAGGTCGGCGTGCGAGATGTGCCACTTGCCGTCGTAGTGGGTGTCGTACCCCGCCGCCCGAAACCAGTTGCCCAGCGTCGGCACTTCGCCGCGGCGCAGCCAGCGCAGCCGCGAGTCGTCGTACCGCTTGCCGATGCCGTCGGTCTGGGTGACGCCGTGAAGATCCGGGTACTGACCGGTGAAGATTGTCGGCCGGCTGGGTACGCAGGCCAGCGATCCGGTGTAGTGCCGCGCGAAGTTCACGCCGTGCTCGTCGAACCATCGCCGACCACCGAGGGTGCGTTGGCGCCACGCGAGCACGTTGGTCGACTCGTAGGGCGGCACCGCGCGCTCTTCGTCGGTCATGAGGATGACGACGTCGGGACGATCAGGCATGAGGCTGCTCCATTCGTCGTGCCAGGCCTTCGAGCATCGAGTCCGACTCCTTGGCCATGCCGCGACAGACCACCCACTCCGTGGCGCGCGCTAGCGGATTCCCGCCGATCTCGACTCGGCTGGTCAACACGACCTCGGTCGCGTCGCCTGCCGGATGCAGCGTCCAACGATTGACCACGTTGTGGAGCTGTCGGGGCAGGCCCTCGATGGAGTAGGCCAACGCCGCTGCCGGGTCGAACTCGATGATGCGTTCCACCAGCGCGTTGCGGCCCATCTGCACGCGCCGCGTGGTGCCAAGCGCGCCGCCGTCGGCGCCGTGATTCATGATGCTCGAATGGTCGGCGTTCTCGGCCCACGCACTCAGCGCACCGAAGTCGGCGAGCACGTCCCAGATCGCCTGTGGCTCCGCCACTATCGTCCGCCTACGGCTGATGTCGGCCACCCCCTCATCCAACACCACCGCGGGACTTAGTGATGTTCGAATGGCGAACCCGCTAGCGTCGGAAATCCCGCACGATGTCGCACGCCACCTGAATGCCCGTGCGTCCGTTGAACTCCGGCTTGGGCAGGTGGTACTCGCCGTGCGTCTGCACGCCGGGCAACGCAGCCAGGGTGGCGAACACCTTGACGATGCCCTGCGGCGTCAGCAGCCCTTGCGCCGAGAGCGCGTTCACCAGTTCGGGATTCGGGTTGCCGCCGCCGTAGCCGTCGATGAGCTTCATCAAGAAGGGCAGCCCGACGCCAGTGGCGGTCGACAGCACCGCAACGCCTGCCATGCCGAAGATTCCTCCGAACAGCGGGCCCGCGAAGCCGAGATACGACGTGATGGCCGGAATCAGGATGGATGCGCTGTAGAAGACGAACGGCAGACTTGTCTCGGCTTTGGTAAACCACTCGTAGAACAGTGGCAGCAAGGTGTCATCCGTGGTGCATGCGTACATATCGAAGTGAGTCGAGATTGACCAAGTGAGGTCGTCCACCCACTGCGGAGAGTCGTAACGGGCGATGCCCCACCCCTTCGGGTCGTTGCCCACCTTGGTCGGGCCAGGAGCTCGGGATGGGTCGCCGAACAGGACGAGTCCGTTGATTCGCGGACGCAGATGCTCGTACTTGCCGCCGTCGCCGTACAGCTTGACCACGGCGCGCTTCATTCCATCGGCGGACTGTGAGTAGCCGAAGAACCAGAACTCGACGTTCGGGTCGTTCAGGTCTGGGCAGGCGTCGATGAGTCGCTCGAGCTCAGCGGCTTCAGAGCTGATGACGTCGATGTACGAGAGCCCGGGATCGCCGCCCATCAGTCCGAGGTATCCGCCCTTCGGATAGCCGACCGGCTGGTGGTTCAGGTTGAATGCGCCCTTGCAGAACTCCGCCGCGTCGAACGGCGGGCCCATCCACCACTCGGCACCACTGCCGGGTGCGCTGTACATCCAGATCGGGCGGTGTACCGCCCGCGTTTTCGTCCTTGGCTTCTTGTAGCCCGACTTGAGTGCGGTTACCTCGTCGAACCATCCGGTGACGGGTATTCCCGCGCGGCGCTGATACTCGCTGACCGCGCGGACCTCGTCGTAGCCGTAGTAGCCGTCGGGATTCGCGGCGTAGGCCTCGTACTTCTTGGCGAACCACTTCCCCCACGGAGTGATTTCGCCGTTCGTGTTCGCGTCGCTGCTGCCGAGTTTGTACGGAATGTGTTTAGTTGCCCCCATCACATCACCATCTCACTTATTGACAGTGATGTCGACGGTGAAAATGCGTGTGACCAGCACCGCGACCGGTTAGATGAGTTCCCGCTCCGTCATCCACCGCATGACCGGCCACCCGACGAACACTGGAATCCAACACGTCAGCACCCGGTACAGCAGCACCGACGGAACGGCGACGGCCGCGGGTACGCCGAACGCAGCGAGCCCGCCGATCAACGCCGCCTCCACCGCACCGACGCCACCGGGGGTGGGCGCCGCCGAGGCGAGTGTTCCGCCGATCATCGTGACGATGGTGACCGTGACGAAGGAGGTGTCGCCACCGAAGGCCGAGACGCTTGCCCACAAGGCTAGTGCGCCACTGAGTGTCGTTGCTGCACAACCCAACACGATCAGTCCGAGGCGCTTGGGCTCACGCGCCAACTCGAGTAGGTCGGTTCCGACCTCCTTCAGCCGCGGCCGCACGGCGGTACCCAGCCAGCGCCTCGCCTTCGGCAGGAAGATGAACGTACCCACCACGCCGAGCGCTGCGCCTGCGATCAGGTACAGCACGGTGGCCGAGGGGACGAACGGCGCCAGGTTCGCCGAAACGCCCACCACGGTACTGAAGAAGATCAGCAGGCAGATGTGGGTGATCACCTGAACCGACTGTTGCAGCGCTACTGCCGTCGTCGCACGGAGCGCCCCAAGGCCGCTCTTCTGCAGGAACCGGGTGCTCAGCGCGAGGCCGCCCACCCCTGCTGGAGTCGTGGTCGCGGCAAACTTGTTGGCCACCTGCATGATCAACAGATTCCGGTAGCTCACCTCCTCCGACGCACTCGCCCACAGCGAGGCCGCGGAACCGACATAGCCAAGGCCCGATACCGCGAGCGCAAGCAGCGCCCACCACCAGTTCGCCGAGCGCAGTTCGGAGAAGAACGCGGGCACCGTGCTGATGAACGGATAGGCGACGTAGACCAGTGCGACCAACAGCACCAGTTGAATCATCTGGTTGCGGTTGAACCTGGTGATCGTCTCCGAGGGGATCTCGTCGGCACCCGTTCGCCGCTTCACCTCGTCACGGGCTGCGGCCATGACGCCCTTGGAGTCGGTGATGGACCGTCGAAGACGTTGGGGAAGAGCGGATTTCGTCAGCCGCCGAGATGCCGTTAGCACCTGCTCCCTGCCGAATACGTCGATGGCGGCCGCGACCGCGGGTTCGGCCCCGTACAGCGCCGTCGTCGTCACCAGCAGTTGGGCGATGTCCGATTGAAGCTGGACCGCCGACGCGCCGTACTCGGCGTCGGCGAACCCGCCGAACAGCACCTTCCCCTCGTCGGCTGTGAGCTCTTTGGCGCGCAGGTCTCCATGCGAGATGCCGTGTGAGTGAAGGACTCCGAGGGCCTCCCACACCCGCGCGACGGGAGTCTGGACCGCGCAAGCCTCGAGGCCGATCCCGGTCGGAGTTGTGTGCGCACGCAGCGTCCACCCGCGTTCGAGCGACGTCATCGCCACCGTCGAGGTGTTGGCGACCCCGACGTCGCCGATCGCGATCGCCATGAGCGCCTGGTGCTCCACGGCGCGGCGCATCGACGCATGCAACGGAGCAGTCTCGTTGGACCGCAACCGCAACCAGCGCCACAACTGCCGCAGGGCTCCGCCGCTGCGTTGGTTGGGTCCATACAGCTCGACGACGACGGGCGTCCCGCTCTCGGCGCACTCCGCCGACAGCACCAGGGGCCCCGGGCCCGCCGGCCGAACCACCGTCATCGCCGATACCTGGCACTTTCGTTGCGCCAGCGCTCGGACCGCACCCGCGAGCGGCACCTCGAGGGCCGGGGTGCCGACGACGAGCACGGTCAGCGCACCGACGAACCAACCCACTGCCAGTCCGAGCAGCGACCGGGCGGGGACCACCGCGCTGACGACGAGGTGAATCGGGACGAAAGCGAGCAGTAGTGCCCACCACCAATGCCGCCAGCGTGACGGCAACCAGGGGCCCGACACGGTGAGTACGGCGGCCAGCAGCGCGATCCAGCGGGGATCGTCGAGGAACTGCGACAGCAGCGTGTTGAGCCGGTCGGACAAGTCGAAATGCCAACCCGGAGCAGATATTCCAGTGCGGTTGATGGACAGCGCCAACACCGCGATCAGTCCGGCCGCCGCGTACGCCGCCAGCAGCCGCCAATGCCTCCCGACGATCAGCCCGATCAGGATGACGAACGGCAGCGCAAGGATCGCGATGCCGTAGGCCAGGTACACAAGGTTGGACTGCGTGGGGGTGAGCACCCCGACGATGCGCGATATCGACTTCTCGAGCGCCACCCAGTCGTTTCTGGTGACCAGCGAGCTGGTGATGATGACCACCAGGAAGACCGCGGCGAATGCCAGTCGGATGATGTCGTTCGTGCGGCGGTGCAACGGCTGCAGCAGCCGGCCCGAAACGGTGATGTCCCGGCCGTCCACGCGCATGTTCCCAGCTTCCCTGGCTGGCAGCGAAAATCGCCGCTGAATCGCCGTGATCAGCCTGCGACCGCCGGGCGAAGGAAGTCACCGGACACCTTGATCGCGGGCGCCGAGGTGTCGCCGCCGACCACCAACGTCGCGAACGCGATGTCATCGACGATCCCGGCGAACCAGCCGTGTGAGTGCGTGTTGTCGCCGAACTCCGCGGTGCCGGTCTTGCCGCCGAGCCCGGGCACGTCCTGCAATGCCGTCGCCGTTCCGTCGGCCACGGTCTGCAGCATCATCGCGCGCAAGCTGTCGACGATGCTCGGCGTTATCTGTTCGGACGGGGTGTCGGCGGTGGTCTTCTCGTCGACGACGAGCGTCGGCGTGATCGTCGATCCGTGCCCGAGACTGGCCTCGGCGACGGCCAGCCCGAACGGGCTGACCGTCACGGTGCCCTGCCCGATTCCGTTTTCGACCTTCTGCGCCGGGGTGTCGGCATTGGGTACGTTGCCGGTGATGGTGGTGAGGCCAGGAACCGTGTAGTCGACGCCGATCCCGAACATGCGGGCCATCTTTGGCAGCGCGTCGGCGGGCAGTTGGTCGGCCAGCACGGCCATCGTCGTGTTGCACGAGCGCGCGAACGCGGTCGTCAACGGCACGGTGCCCAAGTCGAATTCGTCGTCGTTGGGGATGGTGCGGTTCTCGACGGTGACGCGTCCGGGGCACGCTTCTGGAGTGTCCGGCGTTGCCAGTCCGGCCTGCAGCGCTGCCGCGGTGGTGATGGTCTTGAACGTCGACCCCGGTGGGTAGCTGCCCGAGAAGGCAATCGGCCCTTGTGCGTTCGCGGCGCCGTTCTGCGCGGCGGCGAGTATGCCGCCGGTGCTGGGGGAGATCGCGACGACGACGGCGGGCCGTGGTTCTCCTGCGACCGCCTGCTGGGCGAGCAGTTGTAGGCGCGTATCCAAGGTGGTGCGGATCGGCTTGACGTCGCCGGGTGGGGTCGACATGAGCTCGTCGGTGGGTTGGCCGCTGTCGTCGATGAGGTCCACCGACCAGCCTGCGGTCGCGTCGATCGCCTTCTGCCAAATGTCGGCCAGGCCGTCGAGGGCGGGCGAGGACACGTCTCGGTTGGCGGTGAGCAGCGCGCCCTGCTCGGTCACGGTGACTCCTGGGACCTGGGCCAGCTGATCGCGAACGAGCGTCAGGTCCGCTTCACGCAGCTTGATCACCGTGACGACGTCGTCCTGAATTCCGGCGAACTGCGCGTTGATGGTGTCCGCGGTGATGGACGGGTCGAACTGCTGCAGCAGCGGCGCCAGTGCGGGCGCGGAGTCGAGGTGGTCGCGCGCCAGGTTGATCACGCCGACGGTCTGCCACGTCAGCAGAGGTTGGCCATCCCTGTCGACGACCGGGGTGAGGAAGTTCTTGTCGTCGCTGTACTGGAACGTCACCCCGGGCCGGAGCTTGGGGTGCAGCGCGGTGGGATCCCACTGCACGCGCCAGGCGTCGCCGGCCTTCACCGCGGTCGCGGTTGCGGCGTAACGCATGGTGTGACCTGGGCCGAAGGTCCAGGTGTAGGTGAGCTTGGCCGTGGCCTTGTCGTCGCCCGGCTCGCTGACGTCGGTGACGTCCACGACCACGGACGCGTTCTTGCCCATGCCATCGAACATCGACGTGATGACGGGCGTCGCGGCGGCGGCGTCGGTCGTCTCCGTTGCGGCCGCGTTCGCGTCCTTGCGTTGCAGCGTTTCGGCGAAGCCCCGCAGTGCGTCTTCCGGGCCGCTGCTGGAGAAGAGCGAGCACCCCGTCGACATCGGGAGTAGGACACACAGCAGCAGGGTCAGCACGCAACGTCGAGTCATGGCACCTCGAGGGTAGCCACCGGGCCGAGTTGGGCTCAGCTCATCGTGTCGTAGTCGAACAGGGCCCCGCGGATCAGCAGTTTCAGCGCGCGCACCATTCAGTCGCGGGCCAGTGCCCACCGAATGCCGCCGACCAGCGTCCGTCCGGCCAGCCGGACCGCGGTGGCCTCCACCGGCGGCAGGTAGGGCAGGCGCAGTGGCCACCTCGCCCACGCGGGCAGCATCGCGACCGAGGTGGCGGCCAGCAGTCCGTACGCCGGTCGCGCCAGCAGTGGCAGCGGCGGCGTCAGGAGCAGATACCGGGCCGCCTCCCGAGCGGCTGCGGTGCCACGAAGCTCGGGGCGGAAGGCCGACATCCGCTGCGTCAGCTCGGCTTCGCTGCGAGGCGGATCGACCACTCCCAGCGCCTCCGCGACCCGCGCCGTGTCGGCGACGTACCCGTCGCGGCCCAGCTGGTCCAGTGATGCGGCCCCGTAAAGCTGATGCGCGAGAAGGAAACTCTGCACCTCGGCGATGTGCACCCATTCCAGGAGGTGCGGGTCGGACGCTTCGTACGTTCGTCCGTCGGGAGCCGTGCCATGCACGCGTCGATGGATGCCGCGCACCTTGTCGACGGCCCGCTGGGCGTGCTCCGCGGGCCCGAACGTCGTGACCGCGAGAAACGTGCTGGTGCGTTGCAGCCGGCCCCACGGATCTCCCCGATAGTCCGAGTGTTCGGCGACGCCTGCCATCGCCAACGGATGCAGCGACTGCAGCAGCAATGCGCGCAGCCCGCCGACGAACATCGACGCGTCGCCGTGCACCCGTCTGATCGGGCGGTCTTCGTCGAACCAGCGGGGGCCAGGAGTGCCGTGAATTCGAGCGCGGTTGGCGGGGCCGTCGGGGCCTGCCACCAGGCCGAACAGTCGCTGGCCCAAGCCATCACGCACACTCGTCAACCCCGGCAGCGCCACGTCACGACACTACGCCGGCAAACGAAGCAGCTTCACACGCACGTAAGCCGGGCCACGCTCATGAAACGCATAGGGTGCCAACCGTCACCCGTCCGTGTTCCAAATGTGACAGAAGTAGAGCAGTGTTCCAGAAGTTACGGCAGTGATTTGGATTCGTGACCTACAGGAAGTAGAGCCTCATGAGGGACTTTTCGCGCGTGCTTGACGTCTCGGTGAAAGCCGCAGGTGCACTTGCCATCTCGGCGGCCGTCGTAGTGGCGGCAAACGTTGCACCTAGCGTTGCGAACGCAGACGCGGTCAGCGACCAATTCTTGAAGACGCTCACCAACTCAGGGGTGTCCTACGGCGATCCGAACATGGCCGTGACCATGGCTCAGTCCATCTGCCCGATGCTTTCGCAGCCCGGCGGCAACTTCGCCGCCGTCGCGTCACAGATGGGTGGCACCAACGGGATCTCGCCGGGCATGGCCAACTTGTTCACCAGCATCGCGATCTCGATGCACTGCCCCAGCATGATGGCGTCGCTCGCGAACGGAAGCTGGCTCGGCCAGGGCGCCGCGATGGGAATCCCGGGACTGTCCGGTATCCCAGGGCTGTCCGGCATCCCCGGTATCTGACCGTCGATCACGTCCTTTCAGCTTTGTGAAAGCCGACGACACCTCCCACGCGCAGGTTCGATGACTACGTTTGCAAGCAGCGCAATCGGGAGGTGCGGCCATGGCGACGTTGGTGTCAGTGAACGTCGGACTACCCAAGGACGTCGCGTGGAAGGGCAGGACCGTTCACACCGGCGCCTGGAAGCAGCCGGTGGACGGCCCGCGAAAGGTCCGCACGTACAACGTCGACGGTGACGGTCAGGGCGACCTCGGCGGGCACGGCGGGGAGAACCGAGCGGTCCTGGTGTATCAGGTCGACTCCTACCGCTATTGGGCAGCCGAACTCGGCCGCGACGACCTGGCGCCCGGACACTTCGGCGAGAACTTCACCGTCGACGGGCTACCCGACGACGAGGTCTGCATCGGCGATCGCTACCGGATCGGCGAGGCGGTGTTCGAGGTGACCCAGCCGCGAGTCACGTGTTACCGCGTCGGCATGCGCATGGAGGTGCCGAACATGGCCTCACTCTTGGTGTCTCACCATCGGCCAGGCTTCTACCTGCGCGTGCTGACGGAGGGCGAGGTGGCGGCGGGCCAGGAGATCGTGAAGGTCGCCTCGGGCCCCGAAGCGGTGACGGTCGCCGAGATCGACGCGCTGCTGTATCTCCCCGGACATTCGCGCGACGCCCTCGACCGGGCCCTGCGGATTCCTGCACTCAGCCCTGGCTGGAAGACCTCGCTGGAGAACCTGGCCACGCAGACCGAGAATTCCGACGGGTCCTCTGGCAACACGGGATTGACGTCCGCCGCGACGAGTCCGCCCCCCGCATGGCCGGGGTTTCGGCCGTTGGTGGTCACCGGGTCGCACGACGAGAGCGGTCACATACGGGCGCTGTCCCTGGCCGACCCCGGTGGTGACCGCCTGCCGAAATGGCTACCGGGTCAGTCGATCGCCGTGCGGTTCACGCTTGACGACGGCCAGCCCACCGTCATCCGCAACTACTCGCTGTCGAACGTGCCGGACTCCGGTGACTATCGCATCGGCGTCAAACGGGAGCCAAACGGCCGCGGTAGCGGATACCTCCACGCGCGGGTGGCGATCGGCGACGTGCTCGACGTCGCGGCGCCGCGTGGCACGTTCTTCCTCGCCGAGGGTGACCGCCCGGTGATCCTGTTGTCTGCAGGCATTGGGATCACCCCGGTGCTGTCGATGTTGCACGCGCTCGCGGAGTCGGGTTCGACGCGTGAGGTCTGGTGGTTGCACGGCGCCCGCAACGGGTCGGAAGATGCGTTCGCCGCCGAGACGCGCGAGCTCCTGAACCGGTTGCCCCGCAGTCGTTGCCACGTCTTCTACAGCCGACCGTCCGAGTCCGACGGAGTCGGCGAGGATTACACCGCGACGGGTCGACTGTCGGTAGAGGCCTTCGGTGCGCTCGGGCTGCCGCGGGACGCCGAGGCGTACCTGTGCGGTCCCGCCGACTTCATGGCCACGCTGAGTGCGGGTTTGACGGAATACGGACTCGAGGTCGCGCACATCCACAGCGAAACCTTCGGCGCCACAGCGGCGCTCACGCCCGGCATCGCTGCTGCGTCAGCGGTTGCCCCGCATCAACCGTCCGGTGCTGCCGGGCCGGGGCCCGACGTCGGCTTCGCCCGCAGCGGCCTCACCGTGCCGTGGGGGCCGCCGTACGACAGCCTGCTCGAGTTCGCGGAGGCGTGCGACGTGCCCACCCGGTGGTCGTGCCGAACGGGCGTGTGCCACAACTGCGAAACGGCGCTGCTCTCGGGTTCCGTCCGATACGACCCCGAGCCGCTGGAACCGCCGGCGGACGGGAACGTGCTGATCTGTTGTTCCACTCCAGCCGACGCCGTCGTGCTCGACCTGTGAACGCTACCCGAGTTTGAAGCCGGTATCGCCGCCCGCGGCGACCTCGTCGCAGCGCCGCCGAAACTCTGGGATGCCACCGGAGTAACCCATGTACATCCGCTTCTTGTGGAGGCGGAAAAATCGGCGCCGATGATGACTGCGTCCAACTGGGTGTCGTCGTCGACAGCCGCCATGTCGTCCTCCTTGGACCTGGCCGCCCACCTTACCGAAAGCCGTACAGTATGGGCTAGTGTTCGCGCGTCGGAGTATCGTGGTCCTGGTGAAAGCGCCGCTCGGGATGACGCTGTGCGCGCACGCCGCCGTAGCGATGGCGTCGTTGGCACTCGCCGCCCCGGCGACGGCTGATGACTGCGTGGACGGCTATCTCGCACGGTGTTCGGGTCCCGGTGCGTCCAGCCCTCGCGTTACGGGTCCAGCAGGCCAGGTGCCGACCGTGCAGGGCGTGCCGTGCACGGGGCGACACCTCGGTGTGTGCATCGCCTTGACGCAGGGCCGCGGTGACTTCGGCGTCTATGCGAACGGGCCTTCGATGGCGCCGGACGGTCGTCCGTAACTAAGTCAGCCGTACCGGGCGGCCAATCGCTGTCGGTGCACGGCGGGGGAGTCGAATAGCGCGCGATTCAACGCGGCCCGCTTCAGGTAGACGTGCACGCCGCTCTCCCAGGTGTAGCCGATGCCACCGTGCAACTGCATCGCCTTGCCGACGACGTCCACCGCCGTTGCACAGGCGTAGGCCTTGGCCATCGATGCCGCGACGGACGTGTCGCTACCCGCGGCCACCTGAGTCACTGCTGCGTTCACCAGTTGTCGTGCGACGGAGGTCGCCACCAGCATGTCGGCGCATGCGTGCTTGACGGCCTGGAACGAGCCGATCGGGCGCCCGAACTGCTGGCGTACCTTCACGTAGTCGACGGTGGCCGCCAGCATCGCCTCCGCGACTCCGAGGCTGTCGCACGCGACCGCGACCGCCGCTCGGTCGCTCAACGCCTCGGGAGCTGCTGCCAGTGGCCATGATTCGCCGACCGCGACGCCGTCGGCCGTAACCACCGCCAGGGTGCGGGTCTCGTCAAGCACGGGCTGGGCGGTGACCGTCAACTCGGGGGAGGTGACGACGACGGAACTGCCGTCGTCGTCGGCGAGCAATAGCACGACGTCGGCGCCCTCGGCATCCGGCACGAACTCGGCGCGGCCCGACACCGCACCCCCCGACACCGTGAAGCCCGACGCGAACGCGGCGGTCGTACCGGAACCGATGCGCTCGAGCAGCGCGTCGCGGGAGTCATTGGGCGCCAACGCCGTCAGCGCTCCGACGGCAAGCGTCGTGCCGAGGAAGGGGGTCCGGGCGCCCGCCCGGCCCAACTCCTCCAGCAGGATCGCGGTCTCGACGAACGATGCGCCCGCGCCGCCCAGTGGCTCCGGTACCTCGAGCCCTGGCCACCCCGCATCCGCGACCTGGCGCCAGTCGACATCGCCTCCCGCCTTGCCGAGCAGGTCGCGCGCGACCGCCCGCAGTTCGTCGTGGAACTCGCGCAACTCGGACATCACGCGCTCGCCGGTTCCCGCGGAAGGCCGAGCCCGCGCTCCCCGATGATGGTGCGCTGAATCTCGCTGGCCCCACCCGGAATCGTCCACTCCCAAGAGCCGATGAAGTCCAGCGCCCAGGCGCCTGACTCCCATCCGCTCGACATCGGCTTGGACAGCACGGTGTGCGCGGCCAAGCCACCGACGTCGGTACCGAAGTCGGTCATCCGTTGCAGGAGCTCGCTGTAGAACAACTTGACGATCGACGGATCCGCTGGGCTTACTGCACCAGCCTCGTGGCCCTCGACGACGTTGCGGCACAGTCCGCGCAGGCCGGTGAGCTCGATCTCGAACTGCGCCAGGTGATCCCGCACCGACGCGTCGTCGAGCGGACGGGTGCCGTCGGCGCGTACGCGCGCGCAATCGGAGACAAGCCAGCGGAATCCGGCGTTGCTGAGTCGCTCGGCCAATTCGAGCATCGTCATGCCGCGCTCGGCACCCAGCGTGGCCTGCGCGACCTGCCACCCTTCGTGCTCGGCGCCGACGAGGTTGGCGGCCGGGATCGTGACGTCGTTGAGGAACACCTCGCAGAAGTGCGAGTCGCCGATCGCATTGCGGATGGGGCGCACGTCGATGCCCGGTGTCGTCATGTCCATCAGGAAGTAGGAGATGCCCTTGCGCTTCGGCGCGTCGGGATCGGTGCGCGCCAGCAGCAGGCACCAGTCGGCGTGCAATCCGCCACTGGCCCAGAGTTTCTGGCCGTTGACGATGAACTGATCGCCGTCGCGACGGGCGGTGGTGCGCAGCGCGGCCAGGTCCGAACCCGCCTCCGGCTCGGAGAAGCCCTGTACCCAGATCTCGCCGTCGAGGATCGCGGGCAGATGTCGCTGACGTTGTTCGTCGGTACCCGCGACGAGCAACGTCGACGCGGCGTGGTGAATCCCCACGAACGCCAGCACGAGTCGGGGGGCGTCGTGGGCGGCCAACTCCTGGTACAGCACGATCTGCTCGCCCACCGACATGCCGCCGCCCCACTCGCGCGGCCAGTGCGGCACCGCGAAGCCGGCGGCGTGAAGTTCGGCGAACCAGGCCTTCTGGAATGCCACGAACTCGGCGTCGCTCACACCGGTCTGTGCGGCACGCCAATCGGCGGCGACGTGGTCGGCGCACCACCCGCGCACGTGCGCCCGGAAATCGGCGAGCTCGGTCACGATACGACTGCCCGGTCGGCGCCGAAAAGCCCGGTGAGCCCATCGCGGCCGATCCGGCGGGTCAGCACGTCACGGGTGGCCGACAGCCCAAGGGGCAAGCGGCGCAACGGCTGGCTGTACCGGGACAGCCACGACAGCGTGGTCTCGTCGCAGAAGCCGACGGCGCCGTGCAGCTGATGCGTCACGCGGAACACCACCTCGGCCGCCTCCAGCGCGGCCATCCTGAGTGCGAGTGCGTCGTCGACGGCATCGGCCCGCCCCGCACCGACGCTCCAGAGCGCGTACTTGGCCAGCATCTCCAGCCCGGCGCGCTCCACCTCGCCGTCGGTCAGTTGGAACTGCACGCTCTGGAATCCCGACAGCGGCTGCCCGAACTGATGACGTGACTGGACGTGCGCAATGGTGAGTTCCATTGCGCGGTCGAGCATTCCGAGCAGCGTCCAGCACGGGAGCACCAGCGCCAGGGCCACCTCGCCGCGTCCGTCACCGTCGACGGGAGTGAGGCCCAGCTGCGCGACGAATGCCGATTCCTCGCTACCGAGTCCGGTCACCTCGCTGCGTCGTCCGTCCAACGTGACTGCCGCCCAACGGACGTCGACGCCGCGGATGGCCGCCGCAGGCCGGTTGTCGGCAACGACGAGTAGGCCGTCGGCGTCGAGGTCCGTCGATCGGGATAGCCGCTCGGCGACGGGGTAGGGCAGTGCCCAGTATCCGGCGCTGCGGCACAGCGCCGCGGCCGCCTCAAGCGAGTCGGGGTCGTCACGCGGTTCGAGGTCCCAGGCGCCGAGGTCGCCCAGCACCCTGCCCGCCAGGGCGTCGCGCGTCGTAGGGTCGGCTTCGGCGCGTTGCACCAACTCGTCGCCGCCGGCGGCCTCGAACGCCCGAAGTGCCTGCAGCCCAAACTCCTTGGCCTCGTCCGACAGCTCGGTGATCATCGCGTCGCCAACATCGAACGAGACAGCAGGATGCGTTGCATCTCGATGCTGCCAGAGGACACGGTGGCGGCCTGCGAGTAGCGCCAGTGGTCTTCGACCTCTCTGCGGAACAACGCGGCGGCCGCCCCGGTGTCCGAAGTGGGGACCTCGGCGGCCAGTTCCATCAGCACCTCGGCGCTGTCCTGGTCCAGCTTGGTGACCGCGATGCGGTAGGCCGCGACGTCGGTCGGCTTCACCTGGCCCTCGCTCTGCAGTGACACCAGCCGGTAGGCCAGCAGCCGGGCGCGACGACAGTGCGTCAGCATCCGCGTCCAGCGCCCGCGAAGTTCGGTGGGCACGTCTTCCCAGCGCTCGCCGAGCACAGTGGGCGCCAGCTGAAGCAGCCGCTCACAGCGCGCGTAGCGGGCTATGCCCAACCGCTCGAATGACAGCACGTCGCCCACGATCGACCATCCGTCGTCGACCGTGCCGAGCACGTCGGCCTCGGTGACGCGAAGGTCGTCGAAGAACACCTCGTTGAGGTGATGCGGGCCCATCATGCAGCGGATCGGCCGCACGGTAATTGCAGGGTCGGACATCGGCACCAGGAAGATCGTCAAGCCCCGTTGCTTCTTCTCGCCCTTCGTGGTTCGGGCGAGCAGGAAGCACCACTGCGCCATCGTGGCGTAGGACGTCCAGATCTTCTGACCGTTGATGAGCCAGCCGTCGTCGTCGCGGGTGGCCGTGGTGCGCAGCGATGCGAGGTCGGACCCGGCCTCCGGCTCGCTGAACCCCTGACACCAGATCACCTCACCGCGGGCGATCGGCGGCAGGTGTGTGCGCTGCTGCGCTTCGGTGCCGTGCCGCATGATCGTCGGGCCGACCCAATTGACGCCCATGTACTGCGCGCCGCGCGGCTCGTGGTGCGCCCACATCTCCTCGCGCACGACGGTCTGCTCCCACACCGATGACCCGCGTCCGCCGAACTCCTCCGGCCACGACATGCAGAGCAGGCCCTGTTCGGCGAGCAGTCGGCAGAACGACTGCGCCAACTCGAGGTCGGCTGGGTTGTCGGTGAAGGCGCCTAGGAAGTCCTCGGGCACGTGCGTCTTCACCAGATCGCGAAGTTCGTGGCGCAGCGCCGTGGCCTCTTTGCCCATCTCGAAGTCCACGAGGTGATCGTAGAACAATCCTTATAAGGATTGCTAGTATTCATCCATGAGCGCCGGGCTGGGACGTACGCCGCAGCGTCGCATCGCCGAGACGGTCGCGGCCGAACTGCGTCAGCGCATCTTGGTGGGTCCAGCCATGGATCAACTGCCCACCCAGGACCAGCTGGTCCGCGAGTTCGGCGTCAGCTATCCGTCGGTCCGTGAAGCGCTGCGCATTCTGGAGACCGAGGGGCTGGTGACTGTGCGGCGCGGCAGTGTCGGCGGCGCGGCAGTGCACAGGCCTGATCGATCGTCGGGCGCGTACCACCTCGGCCTGGTGCTTCAAGGCGCGGGTGTGACGCTCGGCGACCTCGCCGAAGGGCTGCTCCAACTGGAGCCGCTGTGCGCGGGAGAGGTGGCCCGGCGCGCCGACCGGATGACCGCCGTCGTCCCCGCGCTCACCGCGAACGTGGACGCCTCCGCCGAGACGGTGTCCGACGGCGTCGAGTTCACGCGCATCGCACGCGAGTTCCACGACCTCGTCGTCGGCTTCACGCCGAACGACACCATCCGCCACGTCGTGCGCAGCCTCGTTGCGCTCTGGTCGGCGCAGGAGCAGCAGTGGGCCGCGGCGGTCACCAAGCGCGGGGAGTATCCGTCGGCCGCGGAGGCTCGGGGTTCGGTGCGCACGCACCGGCGGCTCGTCGACGAGATCGCGGCGGGCAACGCCGAGGAGACGCAGCGCATTGCCCGTCGCCACCTGGCCGCCACGCAGGCCCTACTGCTGGAACGCTTCACCGACGACGTGGTCAATGCCTCGTCCGCGCGGTCCGGCTGGGCGCGAGCTAGCGACTCGCGGTGACGCTCAGTCGCTGGCGGGCAGCGGCTTGGCTTCCTTGATGTTTAGTGGCGTCGCCCCGATGGACAGGGAGCCCTTGCCGGCCTTGGTGACGAGGACTTCGGCGCCAGCGTCGTCGACGTAGCGCTTGCCCATTAGGGTGCCGCCGGAGAAGTCGGGGTCGATCGTCAGACTGGCGTCGACGTCGTCGCCTATGGGAACCACGGGTGCGCCGCCGGCGCGCAGATCGTCGAGGCTGTCGGCGCTGCGCACCACGATCACCTGGGTGTCACAGACCTGGCTTTGCAGGCGGGTGCCGTTCTTGATCATGCGGACTCCTTACTGGAATTCAGCTCGGTGACGAGTTCGCGGCGCAACACCTTGCCGGTCGCGTTGGTAGGCAGTTCGTCGCGGAACACCACTTTGTCCGGAGTGCGCGATCCGCGCAGTTGTCCGCGCACGAACGAGCGCAGGTCCTCGGCGTCCGGAGTGGAACCGGGTGCAGGTACGACGACGGCGACGATGATCTGGCCCCATTCGGGATCCTCGGCTCCGACGACCGCGCAGTCGTGCACGTGTGGGTGTTCGACGAGCACGTCCTCGATTTCGGCCGGTGCGATGTTCTCGCCGCCGCGGATGATGGTGTCGTCCGAGCGGCCGCCGATGTAGAGGTAGCCATCGTCATCGAGGTAGGCCACGTCCTTGGTCGGGAACCAGCCCTGTTCGTCGAGCACCGACCCGATGCCGGTGTAGCGGCCCGAGACCTGCTCGCCGCGGACGAACAGTTCGCCGGTTTCGCCAGGGCCGAGCACGGTGCCATCCTCGGCGCGGATCTGGACCTCGATGCTGGGCACCGGTTGGCCCACCGAGCCCAGCCGTCGGGCGACGGAGTCGTCGTCTGAGGCGAGCGCGATCCGGTGGTCGTCGGGGGTGAGTACTGCGATGGTCGAGCTGGTCTCGGTGAGCCCGTAGGCGTTGACAAAGCCGACGTCGGGCAGCAGCGACAATGCCTTGCGCACCAACGGGAGTGCGACCTTCGAGCCGCCGTAGGCCAGCGTGCGCAGGCTTGGCAGTGCGGTGGCCTGCTCTTCGAGCACGGTGACGATGCGGTCGAGCATCGTCGGCACGACGGTCGCCGAGGAGACTTCCTCGTCGCCGACCAACCGGACCCACTCGCGCGCGTCGAAGCTGGTCAGGTACACCATCTTTCGGCCCGCATACAGGTTCGACAGCGCCGCCCCGACGCCGGCGATGTGATACGGCGGGACGCAGATCAGCGCCGCGTCGCCGGGGGCGGCGGAGTCGAATTCCACGGTGCCGGTGACGTAGCTGGTCAGATTGTTGTGCGTCAGCTCAACGGCTTTCGGCGCCGACGTGGTTCCGGAGGTGAACAGCACCACGGCCACCGCGTCCGGGTCGGCGAACTCCGCAGCCGGCTCGGCCGTCTTGGCCGCCTCGATGAACTCGCGGGAGCCGATGACTTGCTTGCCCGCGTCGCCCACCATGTCGCGGTACTCGTCGTCCACAACGACGAGGGGGTCGGGCAGCCGCTCGATCAGCGTGCGCAGCCCGTCGGCGCTGAGCCGGTAGTTCAGCGGGGTGACCGGGACGTCAGCGCGCGCCGAGGAGAACAGCAACAGTGGCAGCATCGCGCCGCCGGCACCGACATAGGCGACGTGCTTGGCCCCGGACGCGACGATGACGCCTGCCCCGCCATCGGCCAGCGTGCTCAATTCGGCCGCGGAGAGCCGCAGCTCGCCGGACACGATGGCGGTGCGGTCGGGGTTGGCCGAAGACGCCATCTCCAGCAGTAACGAGATGCTCATGACTTTTCGCTCATGGTTTGTCGACGAAGATATCCCACATCGGGTCGTCGCCACCGCCGTAGCGCGACAGATCGGTGACGCCCGCGGCAATCAGCACGTCGGAGTCGATGTACGTCTGGCCGTTGGCCTCGGCGGCCGGCTTGGTCAGGATCTCGACTGCGGCGTCGGCCATGATGTCGGTGCTGCGCGACCTGGCCACCAGTTCGTCACCGGCGGACAGGTTGGTCACCGCCGACGTCGCGATGTAGGTCTGCGGCCACAGGCAGCTGAACCCGATTCCAGCATCGGCGTACTCCGCCGCCCAGCCCAGCGACAGCAGCGTCATCCCGTACTTGGACAACGTGTACGACGGGTGCGCGCCCAGCCAGTACGGGTTCATGTTCAGCGGCGGCGCCAGCGTCATGACGTGCGCGTTCGAGGACTTGCGCAGGTGTGGCAGCGCCGCCTTGGTGAGTAGGAACGTGCCGCGCACGTTGATGTCCATCATCAGGTCGAATTTCTTGGCCGATAGTTGCTCGGTCGGATCGGTCGAGATGGCGCTGGCGTTGTTCACGACGATGTCGACGCCGCCGAAGCGCTCGACGGCCGATTCGACCGCGCGTGCCACGTCCTCTTCCTTGCGGACGTCACCGACGACCGCAAGGCCCTTGCCGCCTGCGGCCTCGACCTCGGCAACCGCGGTGTGCACGGTGCCTGGCAGCTTCGGGTGCGGCTCGCTGGTCTTGGCGAGCAGGACGACGTTGGCGCCGAGCTTGGCAGCGCCGAGCGCGATGGCCAGGCCGATGCCCCGGCTACCACCGGACACGACCATCGTCTGGTCGGCGAGCGACTGCTGCGTGGTCATGGGCCTCCTCGGTGAGTGGCTGTCGATGATAGCCCAGCGGTAGTAGCGTTCTCATTTTGCGCGAACCTCATGCTCCCATACGCTGGCGGCGCTCTGGCATGGGGGAATGCCGTCGGAGTCCGGCCGCCCCCTGACGTGCAGCGGGGAGCCGTGCTCGTCCGGCATTTCCGCGTCGCGGTATTGGCATTCTCATTTTTTGCAAGTACGTTATCCTCGATGAGCGACCTCGTGCAGACCCCATCGGGCATCCCGCTGGAGCCGGTGTACGGACCAGGTGATCGGGCGGTTGATCCGCCTGCCCCCGGCGAGTACCCGTTCACGCGCGGCAACTTCGCGTCCGGCTATCGGGGCAAGACCTGGACCTTCCGCCAGTATTCGGGATTCGGCACCGCCGAGGAGTCCAACCAGCGGTATCGGTATCTGCTGGGTCAGGGTGGCACTGGGCTCTCGGTGGCACTCGA
>Ga0070668_100000501_pt1 | contig 25856 bp, 23 predicted proteins | sample KBSS43metaG_FD_64661 | JGI IMG/M metagenome (GOLD analysis project Ga0070668, IMG submission 64661) | Switchgrass rhizosphere microbial communities from Kellogg Biological Station, Michigan, USA - KBS S4-3 metaG | ecosystem: Host-associated > Plants > Roots > Rhizosphere > Soil ...
GTAGAGTGCGCCCAACCGGTCCCGGGTCGTCTGGTCGGTGATCCAGAGCACGCTCGCGCCAGGGATCCGGGAGCCCTGCCCGGTGAAGCCGCCGACGTCGACCGGGGTGTTCTTGTAGGGGCCACGGTTGGTGTGCCGGCGCGGGATCGCGTCGGCGAGGTCGCGGTCCTGCGCGGTGCCGCCGGTGTGCAGCGTGATCCGGGCGACGTGGTCGGCGGCGGTGCCGTCCGGGAACAGGGCGACGGTCGTGGCGTACCCGGCCGATCCGGCGGCGATCACCATGTTCTCGACGGCGCAGCCGAGCCCGGCGAAGTGTTCCCGGGCGCCGGCGTCGTTGAACGGCATCCGGCGGGATGGGTCGGAGTAGAGGCTGATGGTGTCGCCGGTGACGGCGAACCGCCAGGGCTGGGCGTTGTGCGGGTTGCAGGCCAGGACGCCGGCGGCGACCACACGGTCGATGCCGGACATCGCCGGCCAGTCGTGCCACAGGTCGTACGGGTCCCCGGATCCCGCGGTGAAGGCCCCGTTGGCGGCGGCTCGGACGCCGCCGGCGCTCAGGCCTGCGGCGGCGACGGAGCCGAGGCCGAGGCCGGTCAGCTTCAGCGCGGATCGTCGGCTCACGATTGCTCCTCGGTGTTCGGCTTCGGCAGTGTTGGTGGCCATCGCGCTCTCCTTGTTCGCCGGCCGGATGTGGCAGGAGCGTCGCGTCGCGTGGGGTGCCCGCACACCACCCCGCGGCAGGGTGTACCCGGGGTGCCTCGGCTGGCAGGATGACCTTGAGGTCGCGGCGCTGGGCCGCAGGTCGGGAGAGCGTCATGTCGGACAAGCCGGCGAGGCCACTGCTCTCGGTGAAGCACGTGATCCCCCCGCCCCGCGACGGCATGGTGGCCCGGGAGCGCCTGGTGCGGCAGCTACGCGAGGCCGAGACCCGGCTGACCGTGGTGGTGGCGCCCGCCGGCTGGGGCAAAACGAGCCTGCTGAGCGGCTGGGCTGCCGACGCCGATGAGAAACGCCGCATCGCCTGGGTCTCGCTCGACGAGGGCGACGACGAACCGGTGCGGTTCTGGAGGTACGTGCTCACCGCGCTGCACCGCTGCGGTGACCAGATCAGCGACGGCCCGCTGCGGGCGCTGGACGCGGCTGGTGTTCCCGCGGTGGACCTGGCCTTGCCGATGCTGCTGAACGAGCTCGCGGCGTCCGCGGTGCGGCACGTGCTCGTGCTCGACGACTATCACGTGCTCGCCGACCCGGCGATCCATGAGGCGGTCGAGTTCCTGCTGGCCTATCTGCCGGCCTCGTTGCGCCTGGTGATCGCCGGCCGAGCGGATCCGCCGCTGCCGATCGCCCGGCTGCGGGCTCGTGGCGAGCTCACCGAGGTGCGTGCGCCGCAGCTGCGGTTCCTGCCGGACGAGGCGGCCACCCTGATCTGCACCGTGTCCGGCCACGACCTCGAGGACGCGGCCGCGGCGGAGCTGTGGGAACGGACCGAAGGGTGGGCGGCGGGCCTGCAACTGGCCGCGCTCGCCGTGCGCGCCGACCCGGCACGGCTGCGCGTGGACGACCGGCATCTGCTGGACTACTTCGCCGCCGAGGTCCTTCCCGGCCTGGATCCCCGGCAGCGGGACCTGCTCGTCGGCTGCGCGCCGCTCGAACGGCTCTCCGGTCCGCTCTGCGACGCCGTTCTGCAGGTGACCGGCTCTGCCCGGGTGCTGGCCGACCTGCTGCGGGCCGACCTGTTCGTGGCCGCCCTGGACGGCGAGCAGCACTGGTACCGGTGCCATCACCTGCTGCGCGACGCACTGGCACAGGAGGCGACGGCGGACCTGCGCGATGTCCTCGATCGGGCCGCGGCCTGGTTCACCAGTCAGGACCGGCTCGACGACGCGACCGCCCACCTGCTGCGGGCCGGCCGCGACGAGGCCGCCGCCGAGTTGCTGCACACCCATGCGGAAACCTGGTTCTTCGCCCGCGGGGCCGCGCCGACGTTCCGGCAACTCGGCGAACGGCTGGCTGTGCCCGCGGTCGGCCCGGCGCTGGCGTTCTCGCTCGCCTACGCGGCGGCACTCTGCGGGGACCAGGCCAGGGTGAACCGCTGGCTGGACGTCTGCGACACCGGCGACGTCCCCGACACCGTCACCGTTCCCGGCTGGCACCGATTCCGCAGCGCCGTCCTGTGCCTGCGGGCCGGTTTCGGCATGTCGGACGCCGAGTCCGCGCAGTCGGTCGCCCTCACGCGGCAGGCGCTGGACCTGGAGATCGAGGAGGGCGGCGCCGGGCACCCGACCGTCCGCGCGGCGCACGGTGCCATGCTCGCCCGCGACGGCCGCTTCGACGAGGCCGCGGCCCTGCTGCTCGATCTGTGGGCGTCGCCCCGCGATCGTGCCGCCTGGCCGCCGTCGCTCGTGCTTCAGGGCGCCGGCACACTCACGCTCACCCTCGTCGAAACCGCCCGTGGTGACGACTGCGATCGAGTGCTGCGCGAGGCCGGTCCGCTCGCCGAAGCCGTCGAGCGCCAGGGCCGCGAAGCCAGCGAGCCCGGGCTCGCCCCGCTGCGCATCGCCCAGGCCAGACGCCACTACCAGCGCGCCGACATGCAGCAGGCCGCCGCCCTGCTGCGCCGCGCCGTTCCGCTGGCCGAGCTGCATCCCCGGCCCACCGTGCTGGCCCGGGCCTTGATATATCTCGCCGACGCCGAACTGGCCCGCGGTGACCGGCCGGCCGCGCACGCCGCGCTGGCCCGGGCCCGCGAGGTCGTCGAGGAGGAACCGGTCAGCGCCTCCGCGATACGCCGGCTGGAGGAGGCCGAGAACCGGCTCGGCCGGGGCGCCGCCCGCAGCGCGGTCCGCTCCGGCGTCCTCACCGAGGAACTGACCGACCGTGAGCTCTCCATCCTGCGGGCGTTGCAGGGCACGGCGACGCAGCGGGAGATCGGGTCCGCGCTGTTCCTGTCGATCAACACGGTCAAGGCATACAACAAAAGCCTCTACCGAAAGCTCGGCGTCGCCTCCCGGCACGACGCGGTCAGGGCCGCGCGGGATCTCGGCCTGATCTGAGCACCCCGGGTGCATTCCGCGGGTGGGTGATGCACGGGTACCCGGCCGGCGGGTTCTCTGCACCGCATGGCCAATACCCGGTACGAGCTGAGGGTGCGCGCACCGATCGCGCACACGGTTCTGGACGTGATCCGGTCCAGGTTCGACGACGTGTCGACGCCCGGGGCTGACCTCACCGTACTGACGGTCGAAAACCTCGATCAGGCATCGGTACGCGCGCTGCTCACGCTGCTCTGGGACACCGGCCACGAGGTGCTCTCCTTCGAGGAGACGAACCATGAGTGACCACCGGCGGCGTTCCCGACCGAAAGGCAGGAAGACCATGAACCAGTCCGATCACACCGACGTTCCCCTCATCGCAGGCAAGCCAACGGGGCGGCCGAGGAGCCTGTGGCGCCTCCCGACGATCGCAACAGGGGCCACCGCGGGGCTCACCGTTGTGTCCATCGTTCTGGACGCCGGCAACGAACGGGCCCGTGACCTCGCCCTGCTCATCGGCGCGCCGACGTTCTACCTTCTGCTGCCTGCCACGGTGGCCTGCCTCGTCGTCGCACTGGTCCGCCAGATCCGCCGCCGGCGTGCCGCCCGCCTCGCTGCTCACGGTCGAGGCGATCGTCATCGCCGCGCCGATCCCAGCACGAGGCGGACGACATGAGCACGCCGACGGGTCGAGTCCCCGTGGTGCCCTTCCTCCTCGGCTTCCTGGCCCTGTACGCCGTGCTGGCCGGCCTCGCCGAGCTCGACCCCACCGGTCGCTACGGCATCGGCATCCTGGCGGCCGTCCTGCTGGCGGCGATCGCGGTCGTGCGGTGGCTCGACCGAACCGGACCGCTCTGCGCGTTGCGTGGCCTGGGTCTGGGCCGACCGGACGGCCGAGCCGTGCTCGTCGCTGTCGGCCTGGCGGTCGTGATTCAGGGGGTGTACCCGCTGGTCGGTGTCATCACCGGCGCCGCCCTCACGTTGAAACCCGGATGGCCGTGGCTGGTGTTGGGGATATTCGCCTTCCACGGCCTCGCCGAGGAACTCGTGTGGCGCGGTTACGCCTTCGGCCGGCTGCGCCGGGGACGCTCGTTCGGCGCGGCCGTAGTCGCGACGATACCGCTGGTGGCCGCCACCCACCTGCCCGTGATCGTCACCTCCGGGCTCACCGTCGGAGTGGCCGCCATGCTGGTCGCCGCGATCACCTCCCTCCCGCTGGCCCACCTGTTCGAAAGGGGCCGGAACACCATCTGGGCGCCCGCCGTCGTCCACACGGGTATCGACACCTTCAAGCTCGTCACCATCCCCGACGGCGCACGGCAGGTCTTCTCCCTCACCCTCGCCGCCATCAGCCTGGCCGTTCCGCTGCTGGCGCTCGCCTACCGCGCACGTCCACGCCCGAACCCGACGGCCACACCCACCCGACAACCCAGCGCCAACTCCTGAGGAGCATCGACATGACTGACATCGACCAGACCAGCCAGGCCGCGACCGTTTCGCCGGCTCCCGCCCGCCGACGGCCCGAACGGGTCACCGCAGTGGTCGTCGCGCTGCTGGCGATCGGCTTCTCCACCTGGGTCCTGCTGACCCTGCCGATCCCGGCTGCCGGCATCCTCACCGTGGCGTCCGTGGCCGCGTGGTTGGCCTGGATGAAGACGACCTACGCCTACCCGGTCCGCACCCGTAAGGTGATCGCCACTTACCTGTGCGCCATCGCCTTCCAGTTCATCCACATGTCTGAGGAGTACCTCGGCGGATTCCCGCACGAGTTCGTCGAACTGTTCCACTCCCCGCGCGAATGGACCGAGAAGGCGTTCCTGCTCACCTTCGTGTTCGGGTTCGGCGCGGTGTGGGTACTGGCCGCGGCCGGTGCGCTCTACCAACTCCGGATCGCCAACTACATGCTGTGGTTCTACGCCCTCGGCGCCGGCCTGATCAACGCCATCTCCCACTTCGCCTTCCCGATCATCAAGGGCGGTTACTTCCCGGGCGTGTACACGGCGACCGGCCACCTCATCATGAGCGTGCTGCTGACCTACTTCCTCGTGCAGGAATCCAAGCGGCTGCGAGCCGAGGCGCAGAGCGGTGTCAAGGCCGCCCCGGGCCTCACCGACCGGTAGCGGGCCACAAGGCCGGCCGTGCGGCCCGCTACCGGTCGACGGTGGTGTGCCGCCGGCTTGCGTCCTACGGGTGGGCCGGCTTCGACGGGGTGTAGAGCCACGCGGTGAACAGCGCGCCGAGGTCGCGGCCCGCGATGCGCTCGGCGTGGGCGATGAACTCCGCTGTGGTCACGTTGTCGTTGCGATGGATCTGGGCCCACGAGCGCAGGATGCGGAAGAACGTTTTGTCGCCGACGGTCAACCGCAGCGCGTGCAGCGTCATCGCGCCCCGGTTGTAGACGGCGCCGACGAAGAGGTTCGGCGGGCCGGGGTCGGCGACCTTCGACTTCCACAGCGACGCGGTGGCCGGGGTCGCGTACCGCTGCTCGAAGATCTGCTGGGCGGTGTCGCGGCCCTCGTGCTCGCTCCACAGCCACTCGGCGTACGACGCGAAGCCCTCGTTGAGCCAGATGCCCTGCCACCGGTCCAGGGCGACGCTGTCGCCGTACCACTGGTGGGCCAGCTCGTGCACCACGACGCTGTCGCCGTCCTCCTGCGTGGCGAAGTCCTGCGGCGTGTAGATCGGGCGGCCCTGCGTCTCCAGCGCGTAGCCCCACTCGCCGTCGGCGTCCACGATGCCGCCGGCCGCGCGGAACGGGTACGGCCCGAAGTAGCCGGACAGGAACCGCACGATCTCCGGTTCACGGGCGAACGACTTGGCCGCCCGGGCGTACGTGTCCGCGGGCAGCGCCGGATCGATCGCGTCCAGGAAGCGGATCCCGTTCGTCCGGTACGACTTGATGTCGTACTTGCCGATCGCGGCCATGGCCAGATACGTCGCCATCGGCTCGGCCTGCTCCCAGCGCCAGGTCGCCCAGCCGCCGGCGGTCGAGCGGCCGGCCGGGACGCCGTTGGAGACGGCCTGCAGGTCCTTCGGGACGGTCAGCGCGATCGAGAAGGACGCCTTGTCGCTCGGGTGGTCGTTGGACGGGAACCAGGCCTGCGCGACGTCCGGCTCGCCGAGGATCACCACGCCGTCGCCGGTGGTGAAGGCGCCGCCGTCGCCGAGGTCGGGGTCGCGGATCACCTTCGGTACGCCGTCGTAGACCACCCTCGTGTCGAAGGAGTGCCCCTTGCTCAACGACCGGTGCGGCGTCACCGTCAGCTCGGTGCCGGCGCGCGACCACTTCGCCGGGCGGCCGTCCACGGTGACCGACCGGACCGTCAGGCCGTCGAGGTCGAGGTTGAAGGCCGACAGCCGCTGGGTCGCCACGGCCCGGATCCGCACCACGCCGGCCAGCACGTCGGAGGCCGGCGTGTATCGGACCGCCAGGTCGTAGTGCTTGACGTCGTAGCCGCCGTTGCCGTCCAGCGGGTAGTAGGGGTCACCCGCGCCGGCCGATCCCGGCGTCGCGGGAGGCTGGGTGGCGCCGGCGGGCGTGCCCGCAAGCACGACGGACATCGACAACGCAAGGACCAGAGCCAGCTTCCGCATCATGGGGAACAAGTTATCGGTACCGGCCGATCGGTGCACCGCCCGGTCGGTCAGCTTCGAGCGGACGTGCTGTGGCAAAGCCCGGCCGGGATCCGGCAGACTCCGATCATGGCCTCTGTCGACGAGATCGTCGTCGCGCTCGCGGACGTCCCGGCCGCGGACCGCGTCGGCTGGCGGTTCGCGGACGAACTGAGCCGCCTCGACGAACCCGTCGAGCCGCCGGAGCGGCCGGTCCCGGACTGGTTCCGGCAGGGCGTCGAGCGGGCGGTCGGCTGGCTGGCGACGACGTGGCCGCAACGGCCGCTGTTCCGGCCCATCCGCGCGCTGGACCGGGCGAAGGTGGTCACGCCGCCGCACGACGACGCGTACATTCTCGCGATGGTGTCGGCGCTCGGTGATCGAGGCGACCCGGCCTACCGGCTCGACGCGATCCGCGCGGACCACGAACTGCGCGACGACCTGCTCTGGCGGGTGTTCGAGGTGGAGGGCGGCCCCCGCCCGCGGCAATCCCAACCGCCAAGCCCACCGACCGTACGGCGGCCGAACGCGCCGCTGCCCTGCTGGCCGGCGACACCGATCCCGGGGAGATCGAACAGTTCCTGGCCGACGTCGTCGCCGGCCGGGCCGCCGCGGAACTGCGCAAGCCCGCCCGCCGAGCCCTGCAGTACCGGGCGAGCTGCGGCACGTGGTCGCCGCGCTGCTGCTGACCGAGCGTCCACACCTGTCGCACGCCGGCTTCCTGGCCGCCCGGGTCCACGAGATCCAGGCACTCACCGGCCCGCGCACCCTGCTCGCCACGCCGACCGATCCGAGCGGCTGGCTGGACCCGGCGGAGTTCGTACGCCGGCTGTCCGGCACGTCCGAGCCGATGCGCCACGACCTGATCGCCGCCCTGCTGCGCCTGCACCCCGCCGGCCGCACGGAGGCCCTGCGTTCCGCCCGCGCCCTGCCCGGCGACGCGGGCGGCGCTCACCGCGCAGGACGCGCACTGCCGCATCCGGGCCGCCGAGGCGCTCACGACGCTGGTACCGCACCGGATTCCCGTTCCGGCGATGGCCGGCGCGATGGCGTTGCTCGCCGGGCATGCCACCGCAACCCGATGGGCGGCCGCGCTGCGCAACACCGGCAACCCGCACACCATGATCGCGGTCCTCGGCGCGCTGCTGCCCCGGCTTCCGTACGATCATCCGGGCCTGCACGCGCTGGTCGCGGGGTTGCTGGAGGAGAGCGTACGGGTCTCCGCCGCGCCATCGGCCGCTGTTCGCGGCTGGCTGCTCGGGTTCACCGGGTCGTCGAAGGCCGCCCGCACCGCCCGCGAGCTGCTGAGGCTGGCCCCGGCATGACCATCGAGCAGCTTTACCGCTATCGGCATCCGTCGGTCCTCGACGTCGCCGGCCTGCGGCTGGCCACCTCGGGCGGGCCGGACGATCACCCGTACTTCTTCGACGGCCTGATCGAACGGCCGCCGATCGTCGCCGCCGGTCTGCTCACCGTGGCCCGGGTCGCGCGCAGCCGTTTCCACACGCCGCCGAGCCTGGTCGCCGCGATCCTGCGGGCCGCCGACCCGATCGTGACCAGCGACGGCGCGTCGCTGCGGTTCGAGAGTTTCTCGGCGGACTGCGGCGTGTACGCCCGGCTGGACGTGCAGCCGGACGGCCTGCGCCCGGCGCCGCACGCCCGCGGGACGACCAATGTGGACTTCAACGGCCCGGTGCGCAACGCGCTCGCCGGGGTGTCCGGGCTCGATCCGTTGCGGCTGACGGTCGGCGCCGACGAGGTCCGGGTGCACACACTGGACGCCGAGGCGGTCGAACGCCGGGTGCCGTTGCCCGAACGCTGGGTGCGCGGCCTCGCCGAGCTCGACGTGATCGCGCGCGCGATGCGGCCGCCGTCCATCCGGCCGCGCACCTGCGCCGCCTGTTGCAGGATCAGCCGCGCGGCCCGCATCGCAGCGGCGTCCTGCACGTGGTGCCCGCCTCCGGCGGCCCGCGGCTCGCCACCCGTCCGGCGGCCGGCAGCGTCGCGGTGGCCGGCCTCGACCGGCTGCGGGTGGTGGAACCGCTGCTGCGGTACGCGACAACGGTGCGCACGTTCGGCCTGGACGCCGCGAGCGCCTGGCTTCTCCAGATGCCCACGGCCCGGCTGACCGTGCTGCTCAGCCCCGCGGCCGACCGCGGCTTCTCCGGCGAGGACGGCCTGCTCGACGCCGGACCCGTCGGCGGCGCCGGGTTCGACCTGGCCGACGGCACGTCGTTCGAGCGTGCGCTGCCGTTGGACGTCCGCGCGGTCTACGCCGGCCAGCCCCGGCTGCGTGCCGCCCGCGGGCTGGTCGAGGCCGGGGCGGTGCGAGCCGGCCCGGAGCACACGACTGTCGAGAGCGGCGGGACCGGGTACGTCGTCCGCCGCACCCCGGACGGGGACCGCTGCACCTGCGCCTGGTTCGCCACCCACGGGCTGGGCCGCGGCCCCTGCAAACACATCCTCGCGGCCCGGCTCGCCCGGACATGACGGTCCGCCGCCGGCTCGGCCGCAGCCCCCGGCGAACGCCTCAGGTCTGGTTCAGGAACGACGCGCAGTCGGTGACCACCCGCCGGATGCTCGCCGGATCGCCGGTCCGGACGCCCGCGATCGCCTGGGCGACATGCCGTTGCCAGTTCTGATCGAGGCCGTGGGCGTAGAGGTAGCTTCGCTCGACCTTCTCGAGTTCGGCGGCCGCGGTTGCCGTCCGGCCCGGGTCGGTGCGGTGGACGGCGAGCCATTCCGCGGACCAGGCGCACATCCAGAACATCTGCGCGTCGACGGTGCCGCCGCCGGTCTCGAACTGCGGGTCCGTACCCGCTTCCGGGCCCGGTTTCTGCTCGTGGGCCGGCCACGTCGTGCCCGGCGGCAGGTCCAGACCGGTCTTGGCGTCCTGGAACTCGCGATCGATTCCGGCGTAGTCGGTCACTCGCGAGGGTGCCGCGGCCGTCGCGGTGCAGCCGGTCAGGAAGGCCGCCGCCACCAACGCGGCGGCGGCACACAGCGCACGCATCGTTGTCGGACTAGTAGTAGAAGACGCCGGACCAGGACCGGTCGCTGCCGACCACGGAGTTGCGGCTCCAGATCCGGAAGTTCCTCGTCGGGGTGCCGATTCCCGCGTTGGGGTGGGAGGTTGCCGTGAGGCCCGGGATCTGGATGTTGTAGATCTCCGACCGGAGGTACTCGGCGCCGCTGGCCTCCCGGATGCGGATGTCGAGGCAGCACCCGGGGAGATCGGTCACGTTGAATACCATGCCGTCGAGGTAGTCGCTGGTCTCGGCGGTCCGGACGACCGAGCCCCGGGTCCAGGTGCCGTTGGCGTTGACGGTCCCGCTGGCGGTGTGTCCACTTTCGGCAAATGCGGCCGTCGGGGTGACGCCGACCAGGATCGCCGCGCCGGCCGAGGCGGCGAGTGCGGTGGCGATCGTCCTGGACCGCAGTCCGGTGATGGTCATCTGTCGTATCTCTCCTCGTGTTGGGTCGGTGCGCACCAACCTGGCAGAGCGGCCGCCGGCCCGGGGCAACCCCGACCGAATCCGAACGCGATCTTCCGCGCGGGCCGTGGGCGTAGGTAACAGATCGATAGCCGCGGTAACCGCGCACCGGGTGCCGGACCTTTATGAGGGTGAGGATGAGCGCAGCGAGGGGGCGCCGGGATGACGTGGTGGCGGTGGCCGACATGAGCGGGCATGAACGGTTCACGGCGATGTTCCGTGAGCACTACCCGCTCGTGCTCGCCTTCGTGTCCCGCCGCACCGATCCGGCGCGGGCGCACGACGTGGTCGCGGACACCTTCACCACCGCGTGGCGGCACTTCGACAGGCTGCCGGTTCAGCCGCTGCCGTGGCTGTACCGGGTGGCCCGCAACTGTCTCGCCAACCAGCTGCGCGCGGACCGGCGCCAGACCCGGGTCGCCGAAAAGATCGCGGGCCACGGCATCGAGCCGGAACCGGATCACGCGGTCTCCGTGGTCGCCGACACCGGCCTGCGACAAGCCTTGCGCCGGCTGTCGCCCGCCGACCGGGAGGCGCTGCTCCTGATCGGCTGGGAAGGACTCGACAACGACGCCGCGGCGATCGTCATGGGCTGTTCCGTCGTCACCTTCAAGGTACGCATCCACCGGGCCCGGCGCCGCCTGGCCAGGCTGCTGGCCGCCGCCGACCGGGACGACCTCCCGGCCCCGGCACCGGCGTTGCTGAACCGGCACGAACCGGCGAGCAGGAAGGCGCGGTCGGCATGAACGATCAGGACGCCATGGCCCGGTTGGCGGCGGCCAACCCCGTACCCGTCGCTCCGGTCCCCGGGTCGGCACCGTCGTCGCAGGCCCTGTTCTGTCTGCGCACCGTCCTCGCGCAACCACCCACCGAGCCGGCGCCTCGACGCAACCGCGCGCGCCGGCTGGCGATCGCGGCGGCCGCCCTGATCCTGATCGCCGGCGGCGGCACGGTGGTGGTGCGGCGAATGGATCGCCCGCCCGCCGCCGCGCCGCCGGTCAGCCGGCTCGCGGCGCCGTCGGCCGTGCTCACCACGGCGGCCGGCCTGGCCCGGCAGGACCGCGAGCCGGGCCAGTTCGTGCACGTCGCCGGCACTGCCGGCCGGGTCGTCCACGTGAACTCGGCCGGCGGTTACGACCTCATCCGGGTGGACTCCGTCCGGGGCGTGCAACCGGCCGAGGGCCGGCCCGGCGAGGGCTGGCTGGCCATCGGGGAGCAGGGATCCAGCGTACGGCCGCTGACCGCGCGGGACGCGGCGGCCTATCGCCGCGACGGCTCGCCCGACCCCGCCCACCTGCCGCCCGGGCCGAAGGCCGGCCTCACCCCGAACCTCGCCGACGATCCCGACTTCGACGGCAAGGTGGGCGAGCTGCCGGACGACCCGGCCGCGGCGGCCACCGCCATGATCGAACAGGTCGCCGGCGGCGCCGGCTTCCTCGTCGGCGGAACGCCCTCCCCCGCTCCCGCCGACGGCCCGGGATGGCTCTTCCGGCAGTGCACCCGGCTGCTCGACACGTTCACCAACTCCCTCAGCGGCACGGACCGGGCCAAGATCTTCAATACGCTCGCGGGGCTGAGCGGCATCCGGACTCTGGACACCGCCACCGACCCGATGGGCCGGCCCGCTGTGGGCCTGGCCTACACCGGGGAGACCCCCCGGTTCGGGCTCATCGACTGGCAGATCTTCCTGCGTACGGGCTCCGACCGGATCGACTTCACCCAGGCCGTCGTGCGCCGGCCCGGTCCGGCCAACCGGACGCTCGCACCCGGTTCGGTGCAGTACAGCACCGCGGTGACCGACGTGGTCCACAGCGACACCCCATAGCCGTCCGGCCTGGTGCCCACGCCGGCGGCGAGCACGTCGACCGGCCACTCGACGCTGGATGGGCGTCACCTGCGGAGGAGACTCTTCATGACCGACGGCGGTCGCCGGCTGCTCACCTGCGGCGGACTGGTATGTCTGCTCGTCGCCGTCGGATGGGCGTTCGACGGGCACTACCGGTTCTTCGACATGGCCATCTATCAGGGCGCCGTCCGATGGTGGGCGGACGGAGGTGACCTTTACTCCTATCAGGCGCCGGTGCGGGGCGGGCTCGGCTTCACCTATCCCCCGTTCGCCGCGGTCGTGCTGCTGCCCAGCGCCCTGATCCCGGTCCGCGTGGCCGGCTGGCTGATCACGGTGGTGAGCCTGCTCGCCCTGGCCGCCGCGCTGTGGGCGCTGGCCGATCTCCTGGGGCTGCGGCACCGGCGCGGGCGCCACGCCGTACCGGCCCTGATCTTCGTGGCGGCGCTGGCCACCGAACCGGTACGCCAGAATCTGGGGCTCGGCCAGGTCAACCTGCTGCTGTTCGCGCTCGTCGTGCTGGACCTGGCGGTGCTCGGCCGGGCGGGCTCGCGCTGGACCGGGATCGGCGTCGGCCTCGCCACCGCCGTCAAGCTCACGCCCGGACTCTTCATCGTGTATCTGCTCGTCACGCGGCAATGGCGGGCGGCCGCCACCGCCGCCGTCACCGCCGCGGCGCTGACCGCGGCGACCTGCCCGATCGCGCCGCGCGAGACTATGCAGTATTTCGGCCGCCTGGTATGGCAGACCGGGCGCGTCGGAGCGGCGGACGCGGTCGCCAACCAGTCGCTGTCGGGCCTGCTCGCCCGGCTCTCCGAAAGCCACGCCGCGCCCCGCCATTGGTGGCTGGCGTTGTGCGCGGCGGCGGTCGTGGCCGGCCTGCGCCGGGCCGCGTCGGCCCACGCCGCCGGCGACGAGGTCACCGCCCTGACGGTGACCGGTCTCGTCGCCAATCTGATCACGCCGATCGCCTGGACTCACCATCTCGTCTTCCTGCCTGTCGCCCTCGTCGTGCTGGCCCGGTCGCCGCGGGTACGCGACACGGTCGCGGCCGCCGCCTGCTACGCCCTCAGCGTCGTGTCTCCGATCTGGTGGGTCGGCGACCGCGGCGGCGGGTGGCTGCCGTTTCTGGCGGCCGACACCTTCGTCCTCATGACGATCTTTCTGGTGTGGCGCCTGCCCATCCGGCCGCGGCAACTCGCCGGCGGCCCGGCGGCGCCGCGGCGCACCGGCGTGGCCGTCCCGCCCGGTTAGCGTGGCAGGACGGGCGCGGATCGGGCGGGGCAGGCCTGCCCCGTGATCTTGACGGCGAACCGGGAGTCTTCCGCCGGCACAGCACCCGACGAGGAAGGCATCCCATCGTGTTCACCAAGATCGCTACGCGTCGTCGTACTCGCGTCCGCGTGCTCACCGGCTCGATCCTCGCCGCGCTGGCGGCGACCTACTGCACCGTGACGGCGCTCGACGCATCGGCCGAGGTCGCGGACACTCGGCCGAACGGGGTCGACGTGTCCTCACACCAGCCCGCCTTCGACTGGCCGCGGGCGGCGGCGGCCGGCATCTCGTTCGCCTACGTGAAGGCCACCGAGGGCGTCAGCTACCGCAACCCGCGGTTCGCGTCGCAGTACAACGGCTCCTATCGGGCCGGGATGATCCGCGGCTCCTACCACTACGCGCGGCCCGACCGGTCCGGCGGCGCGGCTCAGGCCGACTACTTCGTGGCACACGGCGGTGGCTGGTCGCCCGACGGGCGTACGCTGCCCGGTGCCCTCGACCTGGAGAACACCGTGGGTGTCCAGTACTGCTACCACAAGACGCAGCCCGCCATGCGGGCGTGGATCCGTGACTTCGTGACTCGCTATCACGACCTGACCGGCCGCTGGGCGGTCATCTACACGCGGGCGAACTGGTGGAACGACTGCACCGGCCGGGACGCCGGCGTCGCGGTCAACAGCCCGCTCTGGCTGGCGCATCCGGGCTCGGCGCCGGGGCCGATGCCGGCCGGCTGGCGGACCTATTCGTTCTGGCAGCGCGGGCTGTGGAACGGCGTCGACCTCAACACGTGGAACGGCTCCGCGACCCGGCTGAGGGCGATGGCCTGCGACGGCCGCTGCTGATTCGTGACCTCTTTCCGCCCAACGTGGAAAAGAACTGAACGAACTCGGAAAAGTGGCCGGCGACTCCCGGCATTCGGCGGGACCGCGGCGCCGGGCACATCCGGAACGGCCCACGCCGGCTGCCGGGGCATCACCTTCCGTGAGGAAATGGATGCTCCGGCTTTTTGATCAATAAATGGGCGGCAACAAATGTGCCATCCCGGCGGCGTACCCCCTCGGGATGATAGTTATGTCAGGATTGCGACTCCGCCGGCCTTGTCGGGAAACGGCGGCCAAGTCTAAATTGCTGTTCGCTTTACCCCCTCGATGATCTCATTCAATCCCTCAAAGGCACCCGATGTCCCGGTTAACCATCCTGACAGTCTCCCGACCTGATCATTCTGAGATTTTCGAGTTCCGTCGCGAGCGGCAGCGCATGACGTTCGGCCGCGATGATCAATGCGACATCGTCATCCCGACCGAAGGAATTGATCTTTCCCGGCTGGCCGGTGAGGTCTGGCGGGAGGACGACGAGCTCTGGCTACGCAATCTCTCCTACTCGCACGAGTTGTGGCTGGACGTCCCGGGACAGCCGCCCGGTGAGCCGATGGGCATCCGGCACGGGCATCATCCGGGCTTCGCCCGGGCGGTCGGTGCCGAGCTGGCGTATGTCCGGGGGCCGCGCGGCTGCCTGCTGATCTGCCAGCAGACCTGGCCGGCCACCGACCCGGCGGCCGACCGGACGGCGGCCACCACGCTGCGCGTCTCGCCGGTGCCTGCGGATCTGCGGCCGGTCGCCGCGGCGCTGTGCGAGCCGCTGCTCGACGGCGGGCGGCTGCCCGCGGCGTACAGCGAAATCGTCCGCCGCCTCGCTGGGCCGAGGCTCAAGCAGGTGCGCCTTCTCGTCGACCGATTGTGCCGCCACTACGAGGACGAGGTTCCCGAGCTCGCGGCTCGGGCCGCCGAGCGGCGTCGCAGGCAGGAGGCCGAGCTGGCGGTCGGCACCGAACCGGTGCTGCGCAACGGGGTCTGGGTCTTCCCCGCCATGGCGCAGCCACCCGACGAGGAGGCGCAGCGAGTCCGGCGAAAGGCGCTGGCCCTGCCGGACTACTACGAGGTGGCACACCTGCTGGTGCGGCGCCGCCTGATCACCGGCGCCGACGTGGTGGCCCTGCCCGGCGGGGAAAGCGAGCGCCCGGCGTGAACCAGCCGCCCGACGACTTCCCCCGAGCACAACCACGCCAGCAGTTCTCCGACTTCGACCTGATCGAAAAGATCGGCGAGGGCGGTTCGGCCGAGGTGTTCCGCGCCCGCAACCTGACCTTCGACGTCGAGGTGGCGCTCAAGCGTTGGTACCGCCCGCCGACGCCCGACGAGCAGCGCAAGTTCATCGACGAGTGCCGCCTGCACTGGCGACTCTCCGACCATCCGAACATCGTGCGTCTCTACTGGGCCGACGCGACGACCGGGCAGCGGCCGTGGCTGGCCACCGAGCTCTACGACGAGTCCATGGCCGCCCGGATCGCGCGCGGCGACCTCAGCGCTCACGAATCCTGGCGGATCGCCCTCGACGTGCTGAACGGCCTGGCCGCCGTCCACCGGCACGGGCATCTGCACCGCGACGTCAAACCGGCGAACGTCCTGCTCAAGGGCGGCCGGGCGGCCCTGTGCGACCTGGGCATCTCGATGGCCGCCGGGGGCTTCACCCGGTACAACGCCGCGGGTACGGACGACTACGTGGCACCCGAGCTCGTCGCGGGCGCGGCGCCGTCGTTCCGCTCGGACGTCTACTCGGCCGGGCGCACCATCGGCGCTCTCTTCCCGGTGCGTCGCCCGCCGCAGCTGGACGCCCTGTTGCGCCGCGCGACCAGTCCCGATCCCGGCAAGCGCCCGGCCGACGCGGCAGTCTTCCGGGCCGAGCTCAACGCGGCCGGGCGCTCGTCCGTGCGCCGGCCACGCGCCCGGCCGGCCCGTAACCGCGTCCTGCTCGGCGCGACCGTCCTCAGTGTCCTGGCCGCGGTGGGTACCGCCGCGCTGGCGATCGACCGGCAGTCCGGCACCCCCACGGCCGCCTCCTCGCCGAGCACGGCGGCCATCTCCGCCACGCCCACGGGCACCGGGTCCGCGACCGCCGCACCCAGCCCGAGCCGACCGGCCGGAACCAGCACCGGCACTGGCACCGGCACGGGTACGCCGGCTCCGAGCCGCCCGACCGCCGCGCCGCCGGACCCGGGCCGGCCGGCCAAGCCGTGCGCCAACCGGGTCGCGGCGGGCACGGCGATCAAATACACGCGCAGCCTGTTCAGCTCCCCTGCGGGAGCGACCGAGACCTCCAGCGGCGGCACGACGACCGTACGGTTCGACAACCAGTACACGTGGGCGGGGCTGCTGCTGAAGCTTCCCCGGGGCACCTGCAGCTATCGGCTCGATCTCGAGGCGCGCATGATCGAACCGGCCCGCGCGATGAAGGACAACGAGGGCTGGGGTTACGGCATCGGGCCCTGCAACGTGCTGACCAACGGGCGGCCGTTCGGCTACAGCCTGCAGCATGCCATGATCAAAGTCGACGGTTCGGTCTCCGGCAACTCCGGCACCTTCCGAAATCCCGATGTCAATGACGGTACGGTGATCGACGCGCCGGCCGACTACGGCTGGCATCAGTGGACCTTCGAGGTCGGCGCCGGCACGGTGCGGGTGACCAGGGAGTTCGGCGTCGCCGTGACCAGCGGGCCGGTGTCGGGCCGCGCCGGCCTCCCGGCGAACTGCGACAACGCCGGGGTCTTCCTGCGCGTCTTCAACGGCGCGGCCGGGTTCCGCAACATCAGCTTCACCGGCCGCTGAAGCTCCACCGGCCGTCGAGGCTCCACCCGCCGCCGAAGCTCCACCGGCCGTCGAAGCTCCACTGGCCGCTGAGGCTTCACTGGCCGCTGAGGCTTCACTGGCCGCTGAGGCTTCACTGGCCGCTGAGGCTTCACTGGCCGCTGGACAACCCGGAGTCCTCCAGGGCAGGGCTGCCCTGGAGGACCGGCGCCCCGCTCGGCACCCTCACGGCATGGTCTGCATCGTCCTCGTCCTGCGCGCCGTGCTTCCGCCCCGGCGGCCGGGACGCGCTCGCCTTCGACGATGCGTCGCCACGTGCTGCTCGTTCACCGGCCAGCCCACCACCGACCGGCGGTGCGCCGCCTGCGGTTCGCGGACGAGCCCCCTGCCGACTCCCCGAGCGTAAGGAAACCGTCGTGCACGACACCCTCATCACGCTGGCGGCCGACGCCGCAAAGGCAACGATCTCAGCGGCCACCCGGCTCGGCAGCGGCGCGGCCTGGCGCACGATCAGCGACCGGATCGCCCGGCTGTGGGGATCGCCGGACGAGGAGCCCCAGGTCGGCGAGCTGCGCACCGCGGCCGACGAACTGCCCGACCGGGTGCGGCCCGGATCGCCGGCCGCCGCCGAGGCCACCACGGCCGAGCTGACCCGCTGGGCGGCACGCTACGCCGACCTGCTGCAGCGGCAACCGGCCAGCGCCGACACTCTGCGGACCCTCATCGGCGACATCAGCCAGACCAGGAACGACAACCGCGACCAGGGCGGCGACGTGACGGTGGTGACCGGCCGCACGGTGCTGAACAACCAGGTCATCGTCGGCGCCAACGGCACCTACATCAATTCCCGGACGGTGGGCGCCACCGCCGCGCTGCTCCTGATCGCCACCCTGGTGACCTATCTCGTGGTGCGCCCCGACCGATCGGGCGCCGACAACGCCTTCCCCGGCCGCTCCCCCGTGGCCACGGCCGAGCCGAAACCCGTCCTGACCGACTCGTGCGGCCCGGGACTGCCTGCCCTCGCCGAACCGGGGAACGGCGCCGATGACCCGGCCACCCGGCAGAGCTACAGCTACAAGGTGGGCAGCGCGAGCGGCGACGGGCGCGACCTGGCCCCCGGCGGCTCGATCCGGCAGGCGTTCGTCGCCGGGCGACCTTACCTGTCCCAGGTGTCCGCGATCGTCGGCGTGGCCGACGACCGCACCCACCCGATCGGCTTTCAGATCACCACGCTCGACGGGCGGGTGTTGATGGACGCGGTGGCGAACGAGACACCGGAAAACAACAACAAGGACGTGGTGCACAACATCCATCCGGCGGTGAAGGTCGACGTACGTGCCGTGCTGCTGCTCATCGTCACGAACAGGTCCGGCGAACGGGTCCGGTTCTTCGTCGACCCGCCGATCGCCAACCAGGTGCCGGTCGCCTACGCCGCGTGCATCACCGGCCAGGCCGAGATGCCGGGCCGGCACGCCGACCTGCGCGGGCACATCCTCGCCGGTTCGGTCACCGCCCAAGACGTCGCATGACGCCCGACCGGCCCGCGCCGACCCGGCGAGCGGTGCTGGTCAAGGGCGCCCAGGTGGCGGTGGCCCTTGGCCTCGCGGCCTCCGTCATCGCCGTCGACCTGCGGCAGAACGCGCCGCGGCGCACGCTTCGGGTCGGCAGCGGCCCGGGCGCCGACGTGCTGGAGGTCCAGATCCGCGTCGCCGGCTGGGCCGCCGACCTCGACGACCTGCAGGCGGCCCGGTTCCTCCCGATCACCGGGCGGTACGACGCCGAGACGGCTCGCGCGGTGCGGCGGTTCCAGCGCGGCTACCAGCTCGCGACGCAGGACGGCGTCGTCGATCGGCCGACGTGGGCGGCGCTGGACAGGCTCGCCGGTGCCGACGGGTCCACCGCCCACTTCGGATGGACCGAGATGCTGCGCGACGACCCCGGCCACACCGTCACCGACCGGGTCCGCGAGAACGCCCGCCGCACCATGTACAAGCTGGAGGCGGTCCGCCGCAAGCTGGGCGACGTCACGGTGATCGTCAAATCCGGCTTCCGCGCCGCCGCGGACGAGGACGAGGAAACCCGGATCGGCGGCAACCGGCTGCACACGGTCGCCGCCGCCGTCGACATCACGGCGTTCGGCGCCCCGCGGGGAAAGGTCTACCGAGCCGCCATCACCTCCGGCTTCACCGGCGTCGGCCCGGTCGATCGGCACTGGCAGCACTGCGACTCGCGCCTCGAGTTCCCGGCGCTCGGGCTGGCCACGCCGTGGTACGCCAGCGGTGCCGGCTGAGCGGCCGAACCGGGACGCGGTGCGCTCGGCGATCCGGCCGGCCGGGCGGGCGGGCGGGCCGCGTGCCGGGTCGGTCGGCGGGTCCGTCGAGGCTCCTCAGGCGGAGGGAGCTGCGGGCTCCGGCGGCGGCTCGTTTCGCAGGAGCCGCTCGAACAGGAGGTGGTCGTGCCATCGGCCGGCGATGTACCGGTACTCGCGGGCTCGTCCGATGAGCACGAACCGGTTCTTCTCCAGGACGCGTTGTGCCGCGCCGTTGGTCAGCTGGGTGGCGCCGACCAGCCGGTGCAGGCCGATGGCGACGCCCGCGATGTGCCGCAGACGGGTGACGGCCGCGGTGGCGAGCCCGCGGCCGCGTGCGTCGGCGTCGATCCAGAACGAGATGTCGGCCTGACGCGCGTCGCCTTGACTGACGTCGTACAGGGCGATGGTCCCGACGATCGCGCCTCGGTCCACGACGACATACGGATACCTGGTGCCCGCGGCGCGCTGCGCCAGCTCCGCGCGGAGCCAGCGATCACCGCCGGGTTCCTCGGGCGGCGCGGGCAGGAACGCGGCGAGATGGGCGAGGTTACGGGCGTACAGGGCCCGCAGTGCCGCTCCATCGGTACGGCGCAGCGCACGCACCACCAGGCCGTGGGACGGGATGGTTGGCATGGTGTCGATGCTCGGCCGTACGGCACCGGGGTCGCATCCGTAGCATCACTGGTCCGGGGTGAACGCCTGCTCGTGGGCGAGGAACCGGGCCAGTTCCAGGCGCGAGGCCACGCCGAGCTTGGGATAGATCTTGTAGAGGTGGTACTCGACCGTGCGCGGGCTCAGGAACAGCCGGGTCGCGACGTCGCGGTTGGACGCTCCGGCGGCGACCAGGCGGGCGATCTGCAGCTCCTGCGCGGTCAGCTGGTTGAGGGCGTTGGCCGCCGGCCGGCCGGTCGACTCGCCGGTGGCCCGCAGCTCGCCCCGGGTCCGCTCGGCCAGCGGCTCGGCGCCCGCGCGGACGAACGTGTCCAGCGCCTCCCGCAGGTGCGGCCGGGCGTCGGCGGGACGGCGGGCGCGGCGCAACCATTCGCCGTACATCAGCTGGGTGCGCGCCCGGTCCACCGGGGCGTTGCCGGCCGGATGCACGGCGAGCGACTCCCGGTACAGCGGATCCGCCTCGTCCTCGGCCAGCAGGGCCCGGGACCGCAACAACAGCGCGCGCAGCCGCGGGGTGCTGCCCCCGGTGATCCAGCTCGCCAACCGGTCGAGCGCCTCGCCCGCGACCCCGAGCTCGCCGCAGCGCACCGCGGCCTCCACCCATTCGAGGTACGAGTAGCGGATCGCCGCCGAATGCGGGCCGTCGCTGCGGCACAGCACGGTCAGCCGGTGCAGTGCCTCGGGGTACCGGCCGCGCATGATGTCGCCGACCGCCAGCGCCCACGACGCGAGGGAGCTGACCTGGCCCAGCCGCCTGGGCGCGGCGAGCGCGAGCGCCTCCTCGCCGGCGCTGGTCGCGGTGTCGAAGTCGCCGCGCAGCGCCGACGCGTAGCTCAGCGTCGACAGGTGCAACGCGGCCGAGTTGGTCTGCCCGGTCTCCCGTGCGATCCGGATGCCCTCGGTGGCCAGGGCGGTCGCGTTCGCCAGGTGGCCGCGCGCCGACTCGGCGATCGCGTGGTACTCGTAGATGAACGGCAGCGCGCCGGTCATGTTCGCCTTCCGGGCGAGCTGGGCCGCGCGCTCGGCGAATCGGCAGGCCGTCGCCTCGTCGCCGAGCAGCAGCGCGGCCGAGGTGGCCCAGACCAGCGGCATCGGGTGGGTCAGCTCCTCGTCCTCGGCCTCGGTGAGGACGAGGCGCAGGAGGCCGGTCGCGCGTGCGGCGTCACCGGCGAGCATGATGCCGTAGCCGAGGACCGCGAGCCGGGCGATCCGGCCGACCGGGTCGTCGCCGGGATCGACGGTCTCGGCGAGCCGGACCCGGGTGACCACCGTGCCGAGCTCGGTGCTCGCCGACGCGGCGTAATTGGCCTCGACCAGCATCGCGAGGGCGCGAGCGGGCGCTATCCCGGCCATCCGGGCGGCCGCGTCGGTGAGGATGCCGGTGGCGTGCGCCACGTCGCCGTGCCGCCACTCGAGATGACCGTGCAGCTCGGCGATCTCGGCCTGCAGCCGCGGATCGGTGGCCAGCGGCCGGGCCGCGTCGAGTGCCGCGTACGCCCGGTCCGGCTGGGCGCCGTCGCAGGCCGCCCGCGCCGCCGCGGCGTACCGCTCGGCCTTGCCCGCCGGTGCCGGGCTGAGCTGGGCCGCCCGTTCGTACGCGCTGGCCGCCGCGGCGTGCGCCCCGCGGGCGGTGGCCCGCCGCGCCGCGGCCGCCAGCTCGCCGGCGATGCCGTCGTCGGTGCCGGTGGCCGCCGCGGCCCGGTGCCAGACGCTGCGGTCCGGGTCGCCGGCGGCGGTCAACGCGCCGGCGAGGGCGTCGTTGACCAACCGCCGCTGGGCGTGGCTCGCCCCGGCCGTGACCGCGGACCGGATCAGCGGGTGGCGGAACCGCAGACCGGTGTCGTCGAAGGTCACCAGCCCGGCGGCCTCGGTCTCGAACACCCGCCGTCCCGGCACCCCGAGGCGGTCCAGCGCGGACTCGACGATCGCCAGGTCGCCGGTGGTGTCGGTGGCGATGACCAGCAGGGCGAGCTGGGTCTCCGGATCGAGGCGGCGAGCCTGGCCGAGGAACGCCCGCTGCAGGCCCTGGGAGACCGGCAGCGGCTCGGGCAGCGGTGCCCGGCCGGCCAGCTGATCGGCGGTGAGCAGGCGCGCCACCTCGGACAGTGCGAGCGGGTTGCCGGTGGTGAGGTCGGCCAGGCGGACCGCCACGGCCTCGGCGGGCGCGGCCGGCACCCGGGCGGCGAGCAGCGAGCCGGCGTCCGCCGCCGACAGGCCGCCGAGTTCGACGGGCGCGAGTTCCGGGGCGTCCAGGTCCAGTCCGGTGCCGCTGCGCTGCGCGAACACCATGGCCACCGGGTCCGCGTCGAGCCGGCGGGCCGCGAACAGCAGCGCGTCGATCGACGCCCGGTCCATCCACTGGACGTCGTCGACGAGGCAGAGCAGGCCCTTGTCGGCGGCCGCCTCGGCGATCAGGGACAGGACTCCGGAGGCGATCAGGAACCGGTCGGGGCTCGTCGCGGCGGCCAGCCCGAGGGCGGCCCGAAGCCCGTCCGCCTGCGGATCCGGCAGCTTGTCGAGCAGGCCGATCGCGGGACGCAGCAGTTGGTGCACGCCCGCGAACGCCAGTTCGGACTCGGACTCCACGCCGGTGGCGCGCAGGACCCGCATGCCGTCGGCGCGGTTCGCCGCGTGTTCCAGCAGCGCGGTCTTTCCCATGCCGGCCTCGCCACGCAGCAGCAACGCGCCGCCGGACCCGCCCCGGGCACGCGTGATGACCGAGTCGAGCCGGCGGATCTCTTCCTCGCGCCCGTACAACACCCGATCAGCCTAAGGCCGCCGCGGCGTCCGGCCGCCGGCCAGATCGTGGCAGCCGGCGCGGCCCACCACGGCCCGGCCAGATCGCGGCAGCCGGGCCGGGCTGCCGACTCGGGCCGGATCGCGACGGCCGGCCCGGGCCAGCACGGCCCGGGCCGACCGGAACTTCGGGTCAGGGCACCAGATCGAGCTCCCGGCCGGTGTCCGGTGCCGGCCGGGCCGCGACCGGTTCGGCGGCGGCCCGGTTGCGGACCGGCAACCAGATCAGCGCGAGGAGCGCCCCGGCCGTCGCGAAGCCGGCCGCCACCAGCACCGTACGGTCCATGCCGTGGATGAACGCCGCCCGCGCCGCCTCGGCGAAGGCCGTACCCGCGTTGCCCGGCATACCGGCGGCGACCGTCAGCGCCCCGGCGATGCCCTCCCGGGCCGGCTCGGGCACAGCCTGGCCGGCGAGCAGGTCGTCGAGCCGGCCGCCGTACGCCGACGCGAGAACGCTGCCCAGGATGGCGACGCCCAGCGCACCGCCGACCTGCCGGGTGGCGTCGTTCACCGCGGAACCGACGCCGGCCTTGGCGTTCGGCAGCGCCGACATGATCGTGTCGGTGGCCGGTGCCATCGCCACGCCCATGCCGAGCCCGATCAACGCGAGCACCAGGGCCACCCGCCCGTACCCCGAGCCGACCGTCGTGCCGGACAGCACCCCCATCGCCACCGCGATGACCAGCAGCCCACCGGCGACCACGAGCTTGTTGCCGAGCCGCTGCGCCAGCTTGATGCCGATCGGGGCGCCGAACACCACCATGCCGATCGGCAGCATCCGCTGACCGGCCTCCAGCGCCGTGAAGCCCAGCACGAACTGGAGGTACTGGGTGAGGAAGAACATCGTGCCGAACATCGCGAAGAACACCAGGGTCACCGACAGCGAGGCGGCCGTGAAGTTGGCGTTGCGGAAGTAGCGCACGTTGAGCATCGGTTCCGGCGTACGCAGCTCCCAGGCGACGAACGAGCCGAGCAGCACCGCGGCCGCCGCGAACCCGGCGAGCACCGGGCCGGACAGCCAACCCCGGTCCGGCGCCTCGATGATCGACCAGACGAGCGTCATCAGACCGGCGATCGACAGCACCGCGCCCACCAGGTCGATCCGCGGCGAGGCCGGATCGCGCGACTCGGGCACCAGCCAGTACCCGACGACGATCCCGGCCGCCGCCACCGGGACGTTGACCAGGAACACCGAGCCCCACCAGAAATGCTGCAGCAGCCAGCCGCCCAGGGTCGGGCCGAAGACCACGCCGACGCCCGACAGGGCCGCCCAGATGCCGATCGCCTTGGCGCGCTCGGCCGGCTCGCGGAAGCTGTTGGTGAGCACGGACAGCGTGGACGGCATGATGAACGCGGCGCCCACGCCCATGGCGGCGCGCGCGACGATCAGCTGGTCGGCCGATCCGGTGAACGCGGCCCACAGCGAGGCCAGCCCGAAGACGGCCAGGCCGAGGAACAGCGCGCGGCGACGGCCGAACCGGTCGCCGATGTTGCCGGCGGTCAACAGCAGCCCGGCGAACACCAGGACGTACGAGTCGACCATCCATTGCAGTTGCCCCGACGTGGCGTCCAGCGAGCGGGCCAGGCTCGGCATCGCCACGTTGAGGATCGTATGGTCCAGGCCGATCGCGAGCAGGCTGATGCACAGCACGCCCAACGTTGCCCACCTGCGTCGGTGTGCGGTCTCGGGATCCATCGCGGTCTCCTTCGGACGGGTCCGGGAGCCGTCGGCTCCCGCTTGGCCGCTACTGTCCGCCGCCGGCCGGGCCGGTCGAATCCGTAGGAACACTGGCCCGCGCCACGGGCGGGGCCGCCGGCACCAGGGCACCGCGTCCGGGACGCGGCCAGTGCCGTCACGGATGCGGCACGCGGCCACCGGCGCGGAGAGTCACCTCGGATGACACCGTCGGTGCCCTGAGGAGCCGAGATGAACCGATCCATGGCGCGCCTGGCCGTCTTCGCCGCGCTCGGCATCGCCACCGTGCGGTACCTGCCGGGCCGGCTGCCCGAGCCCGCGGACCTGCTGGACGCGTTTCGCGGGGCCTCGCCGGGCTGGCTGGTCCTGGCCGGCGCCGCGCAGGTGGTGTCGATGGAAATGTTCTCGCGACAGCAGCTGACCCTGCTCCGCTCGTACGGGGTGAGCCTGTCCCCGGCGCGCTCCAGCGCAATCACTTATGCGCGCTCCACCATCTCGATGGTGCTGCCGGCCGGCTCGGTGGTGTCGGCGGGTTTCGCGTTCCGGCAGTGGCGCGCCCGCGGCGCCACGGCTCCGGTCGCGGCCGCCGTGATGCTGCTGTCCGGTGTGCTCTCGTTCGCCGGCCTGATCACGTTGTACCTGGTGGGTTCGGCAATCGCGCTCGCGCTGCGGCCCACGGCCCTGCCCGCCGAGCAGCTCCGGATCCTGGCCGTGGCGCTGTTGCTGTGCGTGGTCGCGGCCCGGGCCGTCCACGCTTGGTCCGCGCGGTCCCGGCGGCACCGCCCCCGGGTGTGCCGGGCCGTCGATCGTCTCCGGCGCGCCACCACCGACATCGTCGCCGCCATGTCGGCCGTCCCGCGGCGGCACCTGCTCGTCGCGCTCGGTTTCGCCGCGGCGAACTGGCTCGCCGACCTGACCTGCCTGGTGGGTACCGCCCGGGCCCTGCACGTGCGGGTGGACCTGGCGGCGGTCGCCGGCGTCTACCTGCTCGCCCAGGCCGTCCGGCAGGTGCCGATCACCCCGGGCGGCGTCGGGGTGATCGAGACGACGCTGGCCGCCGGCCTGGTCACGACCGGCGTGGCGGAGGTGGCCGCCGCGGCCGCGGTCCTCGGCTACCGGCTGTTGTCGTGCTGGCTGCTCGTGCCGGTGGGCGCCGTCTCCTGGGCCACGCTGCGCACCGCCGGGCGTCCCGGCCGTGCTCAGCCGTGCAGGGTGGGCCGGTAGACGAGCTCCTGGATGCGGCCGTCGAGGGTGCGGCTCTCGATCAGTTCGAGGTCGAAGTCGGCCGCGCCCTGGAAGATCGGGTCCAGGCCGGTCCGCCCGGTGATCACCGGGAAGAGGGTCACCTGGACGCGGTCGACCAGGCCGGCGGCCATCAGCGCGCGGTTCATCGACAGGCTGCCGTGCGAGCGCAGCGGCACGTCGGACTCCTGCTTGAGCCGGGCGACGACGTCGACGGCGTCGCCGCTCACGACGGTCGCGTC
>Ga0070668_100000503_pt1 | contig 25817 bp, 29 predicted proteins | sample KBSS43metaG_FD_64661 | JGI IMG/M metagenome (GOLD analysis project Ga0070668, IMG submission 64661) | Switchgrass rhizosphere microbial communities from Kellogg Biological Station, Michigan, USA - KBS S4-3 metaG | ecosystem: Host-associated > Plants > Roots > Rhizosphere > Soil ...
TGCCCGAACCGGATTCACCGACAAGGCCGACGGTTTCTCCGGCGCCCACATCGATTGACACTCCTTTGAGCGCCTTGAAGGCCGCCGCGCGAAAGCCCCGGCCCGGGTAAGCCACGTCCAAGTTGTGAACGGTCAACAGTTTGTCTGCTGAGGCAATGCCAGTAGCGGTCGGGCTCATAGATGAGCTGGTCGTCATTGGTGCACCTCCACGCGGTCGCGCCGCCCGCGGGCCGGCCGGCCGTGCAGGCTAGAACCGAGCAGCATGTGAGTGTATTCGTGGCGCGGTTCGGCGAAAATAGACACGACGTCGTTGCGCTCGACGATGCGCCCGGACTTCATGACCACCACCCGGTCGCACACATCGGCGACGACCCCGAAGTTGTGGGTCACCAGCATCACCGACAACCCCCGCTTTTTCTGCAGTCCCCGCAGGATCTCCAGAATCTCAGCCTGTACGGTCACATCCAGTGCGGTCGTCGGTTCGTCGGCGATGATGAAATCAGGGTCACACGAAACAGCGCCGGCGATGAGCACCCGCTGGGCCATTCCGCCGCTAACTTGATGTGGGTAGGAATCGAACACGCGCTGCGGACTGGTGATCTTGACCTGCTCAAGCAAGTCCAACGCGCGGTCCCGCGCCTCGGCGCGCGACAAACCAAGTTTGACCCGGATCGGTTCGGTGAGTTGACTGCCAATGCGTGCCGAGGGGTCCAGGTTGCTCATCGGCTCCTGGGGAATGTAGGCGATCCGAGATCCGCGCAGCGCGACCATGTCCTTCTCGCTGGCAGCGGTGATGTCGGCATCACCAACGCGGATACGTCCGTTGGCGATAACGCCGCCTTCGGGCAACAACCGCAGGATCGCCAAAGCTGTCTGAGTTTTGCCCGATCCGGACTCGCCGACGACACCGAGCATTTCGCCGGTGCGTACCTCGAAGGACACGTGATCGACGACCGTATTCAGGGAGCCGTCTCGGCGGCCATAGCCCACCACGAGGTCCTCGACCCGAACGAGTGCGCCTTCAGCGCGGCGATCGTCGTCTCCCGGCGCGGGCCGCGCGTCGCCAAGCTCACCGGCCGATCGCGGCGCGGCCTGAACTGAGCGTCGGCGTTTGGGTCGCGACGTGACGTCTTCGAGCGCATCGCGCAGCGCGTTTCCCAACAGCAGCAAGCTGGCGACGGTGACGCCGATGGCGATCCCAGGCCAGACGAACGCCGTCGGGGCTTGATAGATCGCGCGGAACGCGTTCTGCAGCATTCCGCCCCATGTCGGCACGCTCGGATCACCCAAGCCGATAAAGTCCAGACCGGATTGGATGATGATCGCCACACTCATCAGGAGCACGAAGTGGATGACGATCGGTGCGCGCACCGCCGAAAGGATGTGGCGACCGATGATACGGGTATCCGACAGGCCCGAAACCCGCGCAGCGTCGACATAGAGGTTCTCGCGCACCTGAATCACCATGTTGCGGGTGAGTCGAAAGAAGCTGGGCGCGAGCATGATTCCCAGTACAGTCATTGCGATGTAAGCGTTGGGGCCGGTCACGGTGTAGAGCGCGACTAGGACGATCATGCTGGGTAGCACCATGACCAGATCGGAGATGGCGCTGACGACCAAATCGAAAGTTTTCGCGCGATAGCCCGCTATCAAGCCAAATCCCACCCCGACTACCGCGGCAACGCTGGCGGCAATGAGGGCACCGACAAGGGTTAGGCGCGCACCATAGATGAGACGGGCGAACACGTCACGGCCGGCGCTGTCGCCGCCCAGCAGATATCCGTTGCCACCGGGGGCGTTAATCATGTCAAGCCGCGCTACGCCGGGATCATTCCAAGTGACGGCGGGAGCGAACACGGCGCATAGCACGATCAGCGTCAGGACCAGCACCGCCGCCACGCCCAGCGGCCGGCGCAGGAAACGATGGACCAGCCCTCCGCGTGCGTCAGCGACGGAGGAGGCAGCGCCGTCCTCGATGGTCAAGGTGATGGCTTCGGTCATGATGCGATACGCACCTTCGGGTTGATGAATCCGTTCACAATGTCGATGAGCAGATTGACCACAACGACCACGACCGTCATCGTCACCATCACCCCGACCACGATCGGGATGTCGCTTTTGAGCGTGGAATCCACGGCAAGCGAACCCATTCCGTTGATCGCGTAGACCCTTTCAATGATCACAGCCCCGCCAACCAAAGAGATGAACTGCAGCGACAGCACCGTCAGGCCAGGTGGCGCAGCATTGCGCAACACATGTCCCCACAACACCCGGCGCGCCGATAACCCGCGTGCTCGCAGGGTGCGCACATAGTCCTGTTCCAATACGCCAATCACCGCCGAACGCACCTGCTGAGCCGTCGCACTGCTGGCGGCGATGGATAGCGCAATTACCGGCAGGATGACCGATGCCAGCCACCCGGTCGGGGACGCGGTAAACGGCACGTATCCGGTCGCCGGGAACCAGGCCAGCGTAATCGCGAACACCAGGACTAACACCAAAGCGATCCAGAAGCTGGGCAGCGCTAGACCGAGCACCGAGACGAACTGCAACGCGCTGTCGATCCAACCGCGCTTGACCGCGGCCAGCACGCCCACGCTGACAGCGAACATAGTGACCAGCGCGATCGCCAGCAGCACCAACGACAGCGTCACGGACAGGCGCTGCACGATGGTGGTGAGCACCGGTTGGGAGGTGTACCAGGAGACACCGAAGTCACCGCGCACTGCACCCGAAAGCCAGGACAAATACTGCTGCCACAGCGGGCGGTCCAGGCCGAGCTGGGCGGCCTTCGCAGCCACGTCCTCCGGGCTGGCGTCACCACCGAGGATCTGCTCGGCGATATCGGGGCCGCCGCTGTAGATCAACAGGAATGTCACCGTCGAGACTCCCAAGAGCAAAACAGTGCCAATGAGTAGCCGTTTGATGATGAAAATCACCATCTGCTGATCCCTTCCAACGCCAGGGATGCCATGGTGAAGGACCTCATGCCGGTTGATCAGTCTGCGAGCCAGGGCCCTTACGGTAGGTCCGTAATTCGGGTGTGGTCGCCCACGGGGTGAAGGTGTAAGAGAACGTGTCGTTGGTGGCGAATAGCGAATTGACCCGGTACCACGGGGCGAAGTAGGCGTTCTCGACGATGTATTCACTGATCTTGGCCATCGCCGCCTTATATTCCTCGTCCTTGCCGTAAGCGAACTGAGCGGCGCGGATGAGTCCGGCCAACTCCGGCGTCTCAGTCTTAAAGCCGTTCCACGTGGCATCGGCGGGGAGATTTTTCATCACGTTGCGCCACGCGTCCCCAGAGGTCAGCTGGATCCAAAATGCCGAGTACTGACCCGATTTCATCACAGAGTTGTACTGATCCGGGACTACTTGTTCAATCTTGACCCGAATGCCGACATCAGCGAGCTGTTGCACCATCACAGGCTGTACGCCGCTGCGGAAATCGAACGCGGGCATCACCAAGTCGAAACCGCCGCCGTAGCCAGCTTCTCGCAGTAACTGGCGGGCCTTGTTCGGATCGTAGGGGTAGCGATTGTCAAGTGCCTTGACGTAGCCGAAGTCGTCCGGGATGAAGATCTGTGTGGTGGCCCTGCCTTCGCCGAGCTGAATGTTTTTCAGAAACGAATCCTTATCGAGGGCATAGTTGATGGCCTGACGTACTCGCACATCTGCCATCGCCGGTGTCTTCTTGCCCTCACGGTCCACCAGCATCAGACCCCGCCAGTCCACAGCTTGGGCGCCGACGTTCATCCCGCTGGCGTCCAGCTCCGCACGCGCATCCGGATCGAACACCGCGCCATCGATCTGGTTTGACTTCAGCGCGTTGACACGAGCCGAGAGCTCCACAATTGGCGTAATGGTGATCTCATCATACGGAAAGTCATCCTTGTTCCAGTACTGATCGTTTCGCACGAAGACGTAGTTCGACCCGGCCACCGTGCGATCGCGATCCAGCACGTACGGGCCCGACCCGGCCGGGAACGTCGCAATGTCGGTGCTGCCCAAGTGTTTGGGGTTTCCTATCGCGCCACCGACCGTGGTGAGATAACCCAAGAACGCCGGGTCGGGGGCAGTGAGCTGGTAGATCGCGGTGGTGGGATCCACCACTTTCACATCAACCAGGTTGGCCATCATGATGGCGCTGCTGCCGGCGCTGTCGCGCAAGGCGATCGCATTGGCCTTGATCGCATCGGCTGTCACCTTGGATCCGTCTGAGAAGAAGACATCGTCACGCAGTTTGACTGTCAGCTCGGTGAACTCAGAGTTGTATGACCACTGAGTCGCCAGATTAGGCTCGGGTTCGCGGGTTTGATAATTGAGCTTCAACACCGTGTCATAGACGGCCTGCCAGTAATTGTCTTTGGCTCCGCCGGCCAGCTGCGCGGGATCAAACGTGTCGTTGTCCACCGCCGTCGCTAACCGCAGCACGTTTGACGGCGCGCCTGATTGCGAGCCAGCGCAGCCGATCAACGACAGCGCCAATACCGCGGCCGTGGCGAGCGCGAGGATCAATCGCGAGCGCTTCATGTGTGACCTCCTTGTCCCGAACTTCTCCACTGGCGTCGGAGTGTCGACCGTGTGGCGCAGAGCGGATGCGATCCACTTTATGCCGTGGATCACAGTTTGGAAAGAGTTTTCCGATTTTCGAACCGGGGCAGACCTGGCCAGCGCCGATAGGAACGCAGACGCGGCGCCAGCACACCAAATGGCAGCTCTCACACGTCGCAGTGTGGAGATGACGCCGTTGGTCGCCGACGCCGCCGGTAGCGGAGGCCGATCGGGATAACGCAGATGATCAAGCTCGGTCGCTGCACCTAACCGGCCAAGGCTCCGTCAGCGCCAGGGTGGCGAGTTACGACCGCAACCCACACACACTGTCGCTTTCTATCGCTCACGACATCGCCAGCAGTTGCAACTGCGCTTGGTGTCTGAAGAGACCGCCGGTCTTGCTGGGCTGCCTAGCCACAGGCGTCGCGACCTACCGCCGTCATCGAGCACAACTTGGCGTATAACGCGGCATGTCTGGACGACGCCACGAGGTAGTGACGTGAGCCCGCTGTAGTGGTCCAGTCGTTGTGGGACTCTGTTGCCCGAGTGCTCGGGCAGGAAGAATCACTAAGGACATGGCAACGAATACGCGCCAGCGGCACACGCCGGATCAGATCATCCGCAAGCTGGCCGAGGGCAACAAGCTGGCCCCGACCTCGACCGCCTTGAGGAGGTTCTGTAGCACCCCGGGATGATCCGCTACAGCCGTGGCGCGACCGCTAGTCTACGGTCGACACGGGGTCGCGGTGGCTCAGATTCGCGTCATATATGACATCGACATGACACGGCAAATGAGAATAAGACACCGAATTTGAGAACCTACATGAACCGTTCCGGGATTGATGCCGGCTTCATGGTTGAGATGTCGCCGGCTGGGACCCCTGGGTTTGAGCGTAGTAGGCCACCTCGAATTCCTCGGGTGGGACGTAGTCCAGGACGCTGTGCAGTCGGCGGTTGTTGAACCAGTCGACCCATTCCATCGTTGCGTACTCGACGTCGTCGATGATGCGTAACGGGCCGGTGAGGAACGGGCTACCACGCCCGACGGCTTCGGTCTTGAACAACCCAATCGTTGTCTCCGCCAGAGCATTGTCATAGGCGTCGCCGACACTACCAATCGATGCCGCGATCCCCTCCAGCACAAGGGTTTCCGCGAACGCGATAGACGTGTATTGCGAGCCGGCGTCGCTGTGATGGATCAACCCGGCGCCGACGCGGCGGTCGGCGTGATCGCGCCGCCACAACGCCATCTTCAGCGCCGTGGTGACCATCGCCGTGTTCTTCACCGTGGTGGCGTGCCAGCCCACGATCGCCCGGGAGAAGCAGTCGATCACGAACGCCACGTAGACGAACCCCGACCACGTTCGGGTGTAGGTGAAGTCGGTGACCCACTTGCGGTTCGGTATGGCAGCGGTGAAGTCGCGATCGCGTCGGTCGGCAACCGAGGCTCGCGACCCACTGGATGCTGAACACGCCGCGCTCGCCGTCAAGGCGGGGCCGTTCGTGTTCTGTTCGGGACTGCCCGCCACCGACTACCGAACCGGGCTCGCGGTGACCACCCAGGCTGGCGCATACCACGGGTCTGATGCCGCACTCCAGGCGAAGTACGTCATCGACAATCTGGAAAAGGTTCTCATCGCCGCGGGCAGTTCGCTCGATTCCGGGTTGAAAGTGCATTTCTACCAACCCGATCTGCGCACCTTCCCGATCGTGGACCGGGAATGGGGCGAGCGGGTCGGTGTGCCCCCGACCCGCAGCTCGATGAGTTGCCGCGGTCTGCTGGTGCCCGGCGCCATGTGGATTGCCAACCTGCTCGCTCTGGTTCCCGGGCGCGGGCTCGAAAAGCGCGAGACGCGACAGGGCATCGCCTGGCACCCCGTGGATGCCGGCAAGGCGAATTTCTCGCCACGAATCCGTGCGGGCCAATGGCTGTTCACCGCTGGGCAGGTGCCTGTCCCGGACATCGGCAAACATGAATGGGTTGGCGCCCCACGCGGATTGCCAAACCACTGGAGCGATATCGAACTCCAGACGGACTACACGATGTCACTGCTAGGAGATCAGCTGCAGGCCAACGGCTTCGGTCTCGACGACATTGTCGACGCCCGGATCTATCTTGCCCGTCCCCGCCGCGACTTCCGCGGCTTCGCTCGCGCATGGAACCGCGTGTTCGACGGAGCCTCGAAGCGGCCGGCGATGAGCATTATCCCGTCGACGCAGTCTGACGGGAGCGACGGCCTAATGATCCAGGGCCCGACCATCGAGATCGACCTGACGGCCACCGAAACAATGACGGCTGAAGCCGTGCCGAGGTGAGCTCGGTAGGACGCGGCGACGCAATCTGACAAGCCAGAGACTGCAGATGGACCGTGGGATCACTGGTTTCTCAATCGGTTTCGTAGTGCTGCGTCCAGCGATCGGTGTGGACGTGGTGGCGGATCCGCTGTAGAGATGAGAATCGGCTTGGCTGGACTAGGTATTCATCGTCCAGTGTCACTTCTTCCGCGACGGTCATTGGACATTTCTTCGGCGCGTAACCGACATTCATGACCGGTTCGCCACATGCAGGTCAGGTAGCGGCAACTCGGGGATGAGACGGTATGGCCATGGATATGACGGAATTGGCCCGAGAGCTGCTGGAGCCTGTTGCGGCGCACCGGACCGTGGGCATCAAAGTCGTCCGGGCGGCCGACGGAGAAGCACGGATCGAAGCGCAGGTGCAAAGCACCCTGACGAATGTCATAGGGGCGATGAGCTCAGTCGGCCTGATCGCCCTGATCGACGTCGCCGGTCTCGGAGCAATAGTCGCAGCGTGTCCGGAACCCGCGGCCATGGTCGGAGTAGTGCCGTTGGGCCGGAGCGCTTCTCTGGAGTTCCTCGCGCCGGCTCGCGGCACAGTGACGGCGACAGCGGCGCTCGACGCGCAGTCACGCGCCGCTCTCGCGCCCTTGTGGACGAAGCTCGCGGACCGTGCCCGACTATCGACCGAGGCCGAGATCACCGACCAGACGGGAAATGTGGTGTGCCGCGGCCGTTTCGATTGGAGCGTGCGACGCATCACCGATGGTTAGACAACACGGCGCGAACGCCACCTCGGAATCAACCCGTCAACCTATCGACATCATCGGCGTCCGCCTGTCAGCGCCGAACAAACCACTTCGGTCCTAGCCTTGCCCGTTACGTCAGCACGACAAGCATGCAGCGAGTTCGGTTGGACACAAGCGCCGCGAGCGCGCCCGAGCGATCGGGTTATTCCCCTCACGAACTCTGCAAAATTTGGAATCTGTTCGAAGTTAGCCGTGAGATTTTGAAGCACCGCATCGACGCCGCCCAAGCCCGCTGGCGGGCCGTCAACGCCCCGCACTTGGTCGCCCTAGTCCGCGCCGGCGCGGTCTTCCACAAAGGCAAACTGCTCGAACGACCCACCGACACCACCTTCAGACGGCGATCAGCACACCGGAACGGGGGTCGCCTGACGTGCCGCGATTCGCACGTAGTGTTGGTCATCTCGGGGAAGGTCAACCGGGAAGCGGCAGGGCCCAGTGTTCGGCCACTTTGCCGTCCTGGACGCGGATCATGTCGAGCGCGAAACCGAGCGACTCTCCCGTGTCTGCACGGGCTATCCGATAACGAGTGGCCACGATGTCACCCTGACTGATGCGTTGCTCGACCGTCGTACTCATCCCTTCCGCGCCGGCTGCCAGTTGTCGCCATTTGGCCGCCCAGCCTTGGTGGCCACGCGGAGCTCCGGGCAATGCCGCGTGGTCGACGGCGTCGTCGCTAATGAGCTTCAGCGCCGTGTCCAGGTCGCCGCGCAGCACGGCGTCCGACATCGCGCTGACGACAGCGTAGGGCTCCTCGACTGCGTCCATTGCGTGCCCTTTCTGCCGGTGCGGGGAACCCCCCACATAATTAAAGGATGGCCAGTAGCTTAAGTGGGGAACTCCCCAGATTGCAAGACTGATGCCGCAGCCACTCAGCGGCATACTGAAACCACCCACACGGGCTGATGCGCGGCGCAACTACGAGGCACTGCTCGCTGCGGCCGCAGAGACGTTCTCCGCGCACGGCACCGACGCCCCGCTCGATGAGATCGCCCGCCGCGCCGGCGTCGGGAACGCCACGCTGTACCGGAATTTCCCCACTCGCCGCGAATTGATCGTCGCTGTCTGCGCGAACGAGGTGGAAGCTCTGCGCGACCATGCCGAGCACTTCGCGGACATACCACCTCGTGAGGCGTTAATTGCCTGGCTGGACAAGTTCGCCGAACACATCGCCGCCAACAAAGGACTAGCCGCCGCTTTGATGACAGGCGCTCATGACACTTCGGTCCTCATCGAGGCGTCGAACGAGGTGATCAGGCAAACAGTCAGCAAGCTATTGGACAGGGCGCGACTAGCGAAGGCGGTCAAACCCGACCTCGACGTGGTCGACCTGATCAGCCTCGCCAACGCCGTTGCCTTGATCGCTGAGTCCGACGGGCAGGCACAGGCGCAGCGAATGCTCCGAATATTCTTTGACGGAGCCGCAGCATCTCGGCGTGACTAGGTTGCCGCGGTCCTGATCCGCAGGTCTTGACAATTGCTCAGGTGGCCGTGGAGGCTGACGCAAGCGAACTCACCGACCGAACCGAGGTCGTCACATCTGTGAGATTTCGTCTCTGCGTCAAATGCGACCAAGCTACGCCAATTGATGTCATAACCAGAGCAGCCGACTACATCGCGAACTCGATGCCCCGCGGTATCGACGTGTGACTTCTCACGCTTCATGACCAATCGTGGCTCCCTGAACGGCGGCGATGCGTGCTGTCTCACGACGTGACCACGGGGATTTGTCCCACGTTCGTGACCAATGTTCGTCGAGTCGATTTTGCAGCTGCAGTTGTCGAGATGCAGCGAAGATTGACAAGACACGCCTGGGTACTTTGACAGAACTTCGGCGTGTCGCGGAGGCTTGTTAATCTTCGTTGCAAACGGCTGGTCAGAAGCTTTTAGACTTACCCCTCTTCGTCCCCGATCACGCGCGGCTCCCGTCTTCTAACGGGCGAGTCTCGTAACTCTTGCACACAGGACGCTCACTCCGTGCGATCTCTACTGTCGTTGCGCCCCAACGGCAACGGCTCTTCGTCAAAAGCGATTCATCGCAAGCCGGATCATTCAAGCGGAGATGCAGCGGTTGTCGTCACGCGGCCTGTACCGGTCCTATCCGCGCGTCCAGCTCTGCGGCGGCAGTGACCATGTGCCGCGGGCACGGTCGGTACGGGAATCGGCACGCCTCGAGGTACTGCTGGAGCGGCATCACCCCCAACTGCCGCCAGGCCCGGATCAGGTTGGCCACCTCAACCCCAGGCGTCTCCGCCATGCCCTCCAGCAGCAGGAGATCAGAGATCGAGACGACAGCGGGCGTTAGCATCCTGCCCTGGTACGTCGCCATCATCTCGCGAGCACTGAGCCCGACGAGCATCATCGACGTCGGCGTGCTCGGTAACCCCACATCTGGTACGACGACGAAAGGTGCAAACGTCGTATCTGTGAACGATGTTCCGTCCCAGCCGCTCTCGGTCAGGCGGTCGATCACGGACTCGAACTGGCGGGCCTTCTTGCTCGTCAGGAACGCTTTGAGATTGGAGGCGAAGTCCTCTCCGCTGGCCACACCTTCGGCCAGCGGGGACCGCAGCGGGCGATGGGTCGCGTCGATGAGCCAGGTGAATCGACTGGTGGTCGGCAGCATCCAGTCGCACGCCTTTGGTTGCTGTCCCTTCTTCACAGGCCACGCGGCCTGCATCTCCTCTTCGCCGACGATGGGGTCGAATGCCGCACTGTGAGCAGCGATTCTGGCGACGATGCGACCGACGATCTGCTCGAACTGGTGCTTGACCGCATCCTGGAATTGCTTCGCCCGCTCCGGCTTTCCCTGCTCGACGAAGCCCTCCTGAACATCGAATTCGGGGGCGTTCCCGAAGAACCGGTCCATGCCCCACTGAGCCCGGAGCGCGAGCACGGTGCCGTCGCTGAGGTCGAGGAACGGGAATTGCGTGAACGTGTACCGCTGCGCTCGCACGTCGCCGCGCTTCCGATCTCGTTGCGACATGGCCCGGAACTCGTCTAGGTCGCGGACCATGTTCCGCTGGATGTACTGCACCACCTCGTCGCTGACACCGTGCTCACGGAGTGTGCCCAGGTCGAAGCGTGCGCGCCCGGCCCGCAGCACCGAAGTGATCGCGTCGCCCGCCCGCAGGAACTCGTCCATGCTGATCCCCGTGGCTTCACGGAAAGTGTCGGCGGGAGTCGCACCGAGCTTGTCTCCAACCTTCCCCGCCCATGGCTGGTACCAGAACTCGTGGGTCATGCACTTCATGTGCTCGGGCAACCGAGCGGCGTTGAACATCATCGACGCCGCTTCGTCCACCGCCATCTCGTTGGCGAACGCCAGGAGCTCGTCTTCCGACATGGAGCGCATCTCGGCGTCGACCTGGTGAATGTCCATCGCGTTCAATCGAGCAGCCAAGCCGCTCGGGGTGTCGTGGTCCTCGTTCACTGACAACAGCAGTTGGAGTAGAGCATCGTCGTCCTTGATACCGAACCGGGGCCCCTCGCCGGCTTCGATGATCTCCCGCACTAACCGGACCATCGTCTGCGGCGGCGCCAGCCGATGCCCAGCCGCAAGCTGCTGCCGCACCGGCTCATACCACTGCGAATCCACGATGCGCATCGCCTCAAGAGGCAACGTCGGCGCACTGCTAAGCATCGCCGCATCGAGTTCGGCCTGCATCTCACCCAGCGCTACCAGCACTTCCGTGCTGTCGATACCCGTGAGCAGCGCAAGGCGTTGCTCCCGATCGAGCGGGACCAGACCCACGGATGTCGCGGTGATCGTGTTCCGCGCCATCCCGTACATCGCCTCCACGACACGCTGCACCCCGACAGGGAGGTCACTCATGTCAGGCAACTCCATCGCGGCGGGTTGAACGCTGGGCCTGTCCGAAGGCGTCGCTGTCTTGCGCCCCGATTGCTTTGACCGCTTCGCGGTCCGCCGCTGGCGTCGTGCACGTTTCTCCTGCCGCTTCCCCATGACCGTTGATAATCGCAGTACGAACCGACAACCCAGCCCCGCTGAGACATGTCACGTACCGCTCCGCCCTTCAGTTGCAGCGCCCTGCGCCGTCCCGCTTTGCGAGGGACGTCTCGACTGTCCGACAACGGGGGTCGGTTTCGAGGCGCGGGGTCTGTACTTCTAAATCGGCTGGACCGGGCTGTCTGTCAGCACCCTGGACGTCGCTGAGGCCGGTTACCTCACGTTGAGCAAGCTCAGAGAACTGCCGCGCAATTTGATTGTTCCCGGCACTTGTTGCTACGCGACAGTGATGCCCGTGAGGACTCCGACTCGGCAAGGTTCAGCCGCACTTGGAGGAAACGCGTACCCGAGGCGGCTGCGGACAGCCCCTGGCCACAATGCTGTCGAGATGCAGCGAACATTGATAGACACGCCGCTCTACTTTGACACGGCGTCGGCGTGTCGCCGGAGCGTGTCAATCTTCACTGCATCAGTGTTGTTGAGCGCTACAGCAAGTCCGCTGTGGACCTCGCCACGGCCGCCCACAAATGCACGGACCTCCTACGGTCCGTTTCCGCTATCAGCGCTGTCCATGCCTGGCATGAAATGGCGTTGGTCTCCAGTTGTTCGGAGCGCCTCGTTTCGTTGTCTGTTCTCATCTCGGGTTGCGCGCATGTACTCCGGTATCGACTCGTTTCGCACAATCGCCTGAGTTACGACATTTAGCGCTTGATCCGCCAGATCGCGGGCAAAGTCAGCGATCGAATCGCACGCCGCTGCCGACATCGGCCCACCGTGAATGGCTGCGTTGCGTGACCGCGTTAGCCGGGCGACGCGCGCGTTCACCCGCTCACGTTCCTCATCCATGGCCCGCCCGATCGAGGTACCTGACTGCAATACAGCTTCGAGCTCCGCGAGAGGCCGCGCCAGCGGGTGTTCTGCGTATATCTCTCTGAGCAGTTTGATCTGACGCATCGCGATCTCCAGGTTGAAATTCGTGCCCCCGATGCCTCCACTGACGGCTTCCCTAATCGCGTCCAGTTCTGGAACCGGCGGTGCGCCCGGCGATCGGTTTGGCTTTGTAGAGACGATCGCGACGGCGGTGTGCTCTAGCGCGCGCTTGAGGAACGAGACTCGTGTGAACCCGTCCAGAAGATACGACGTGATGAATTCTGTCCACTGTTTGCGCCCGCGCGTCGTCCACGTGTTGCAGTGTTCGATCGCGCGAACCGCAGCCATCACGATTCCTTCCGGATCAGTTCGTGGGACCGCTTTCAACGCCTCGGACAGTTGCCGCACCGAAGTCAATCGGTCGGCGACATCGGGTGTTACCTGCAACCCGGTTCCCCCGAGGTTTCGTAGATCCCGGGCTACGTGATCGTTGCCGAAGTATGTCCATGGCTCGCGATCGCGCTTCGGCCCCCACTCCAGTGGCCGCGGGTTCCAGGCCCCATCGAAGACCAACTGTCCCTTCAAGATGGTCCACATGTGCTCGGGTGGGGACAGCAGCGAAAGTAGGCAATCGAGTTGGTGCCGGGCTTCCTTGACGGCGCGGTGGGACTCCACGTCGTGTAGCGCAATCCGGGCGTATACCAATCCAGCTTTGTGTTCGAAGCCGTGGTACTCAGTGATTTCGTCGATGCGTGACTGTGCGGCGAGAATTTTCTCGGTGAGCAATTCCTCTGGGACAACCGCGTAGTGTCCGTGCGCAAAGTTGTGGTCGAGGATTCCGCTCGCCAGGCTCTGCGCGGAGTAGAAGCTGATGTTCGCATGCACGCTGCAATCGGTATTGGTGATGTACGCCTTGTTGATTCGGAACCAGACGACGACATCGTTCGTAACTGGCCGGCGAACGATCCATCGGTTAGCGAGGTCGAGGCGCTGCTCTAACGTCAGCCCAGTCGGCTGGCCTTGCTGGCGGGGATCGAAAACGATAGGTGGATCACCGACATGCACTTGAGCGCGCTGAACGCTAGCTCCATAGTCAAACAGGATCTCCACGGAAGTTTTGATCAGACCCCAATGGCCTGGATCTTGGCGTCGATGTTCCTGCAACGCGACAACGTTGTCTCGCAAGAAGCCGACGCGATCATACGAATAGTCGGCATGGTTGGGGTTCTGGCAAGCAGCGATAAGGTCGCGCCACATCGCGATCATCATGCTGTCGTCGTTGAGAAGCTCAAAGAGCTGTGCCGCAGAAGCTTTCACGCGCGGACGTCGTTCATTGTCGATACTCCGCCGTGCTTGGCCGTGTTCATCCTGCTGCTCAACGAAGAGATCGTCGATTGATTGGATCAACGCGGCCGAGGCGTCCCGCGCTAGAGAGTACGCCTCGGGACCGAGGTACTCCGTGGTGTCGTGGAGGTCGCGCGCCATTGATTCCCAGTTCGGTACGTGGATCCGTTTTTGTGTGCGCTCGTCGGCATCGGCGTTGACGATTTCTGCAGCAATTGCAACGAGGTTCATCCGGCCCGAGCTGCCTGTCACGGCCTCTTCCCGACCCACGTGGGCGCTCAACTCTTCCAGCCAACGTTCACGCTGCTCGAACAAGTGTTGGACTCTCCTTCGCTAAGGCGCGGCATGTTGTGCCGTATGGGAATCGATCGCAGGGGTTGGTCGCTGGACCTGTCATCAAGAGCGAACATTCCCGTCGGGTACGGCGTCCCGCGGTTGATGCCAATAGGCCGTTTGATCCTTGGGTTGTTTGTCTGGCTGCTGATCGCTGCTTCGTAGGTCGACCGGTAGTCCCTCCTCCGTTCCGATAGCCACGACCTGCGCTATTCGGGGCTGATCGAATCGACAAACCTCAATGGCGTACAACGCCCAGATCGCGCTCAAAGCTAGTTCGCGCCCTAACATCGCGGGGGCACCGCAAGCGCCAGATGTGTTGGTCCCGGTCACGTTCCCGTCCGGCGAGAAGCGCAAATGTGCGCGCAATAAGGACAGCGAGGGATGCACAGCCCCCGACAAGTCGCGATGGATGTCGTAAAGAAGGTTTCCTGCTCCACCACTCGCAAAGCGCTGGCACATCCCCTCTGTATTGGGAGGGCCCGGCTCATCAGGTTTGGTGCGGACAAGTCCATCCAGTTGGGCAGGAGTCAAGCCGTGCGCTGCTTCTGCGAATTCTTGGTCGTCTTGTCCGAGTCGGCGGACCCCCTTGATAAATCGGTCGGTGCGAATGTGGTCACGGTGGTCGAAGCCGGCTTTCAGCCTGACCTCGCCATCGGCGGTCAACAGAACCCACTGTGCTGTCAAAGCATGTTCGAACGCAATGCGTGTATTCGCCTTAGCAACCCAGGGAAGCGTCGCTCGTGTATCGAGCGCAGTCTCGATGTGGTTCATTGCATGCGCAGCCAGTGGAAAACACATCAGGAACTTGTGATGTAAGCGGGCCTCGACGGCAAATTCCGGCACAGCTTCCAGGTCTCGCCACCACGTGCGCCACTGCCCGAGCACGCGCTCAGCGACCTCAACGAACCGGGCTTCGGACCGCGTTAGATCGTCGGCGTACTTCTCATCTAACGCTGCAAGCTTCTGCTGAACTTCATCGGACGAGTCACTCACTGAACTTTTTCCACTTCATATTCGGGATATTGGGCGATCCGGCCGGTTTCACGGCTGTTCGCTCCGACAAGGCGCGCACACTGCGGCCGAAGACCGCGCGGCTGCGTTGGGCCCGGTGGACAGTGTCGGCGAAGTCCGCGAGAACGCTAGAACGTCGAAGTGCCGAACCGGCATTGATATTGACAGTCATAGCTTCTGGTATCACCGCTTCCCCCGTCGCCGCCACCACCACAGCCGGTGAACGTCAGATTGGCCTCGGGGCGGCGGGATCGGGTTCGCCGACAAACCCGCACGCGGCACTGATTCGTCGCCGAACACTGCCGCTCGGATCGCATCGAGGTCGCCGCGACGCCAAGTGCGGAACAACTGAAGTGTGGAGGTCACCGGAATCGCGAGCGAGTCCACGAATTCGGCCCGTATGTAGGGGTTCGTAGACCGGTCCGATGGGTGGTAGTTCGCCTGGTGGTTGATAATCAGCACGATTCCCTCGACGTTGAGGTCGGGACGCAGCATTGGCCAGGTGTCTAGGTGTTTTCGTGCGCCATTCACCAAATTCTCCGCAGCGTTCCCGGTTGCACTCTTCACTTCAAGCAGGCAGCGTCGGCCCTGATACTCGACGAGTAGGTCAGCGCTTACTGTCTTCCCGAAGAGGTCGTCAAGGGAAGTCACCTGGCATCCGGCCTCCGTCAAGACCCGTGATACTGCACCCTCTAGCACTGCCCCTGAGCCGAACAGGAGATCGCTTCGCACGTCGTCGGCGGCGGCCTGCGCCTCGCGCAGGCTCTGCTCAAGTAACTCGCGCTGAACCCGGTAATCCTCGTCCAGCTCAGCCAGTGCCGATCGAGCCGACGATTCGGCGGCGGTCTGCAGAGCCGGATCCTCCCTGAGGTTGGCATAGATTCGGCGTGCCGCGGTTGGGACAAATTCAGGGATCGCACGTTGCCCGAGCCAGTCGAGCACCGGCGCCCAGGCCGGCATCCACGGTAGTACGTAGTGACGAATGTCGCGACCGGACGAAACCCAAACGGCGGCAACGATTTCACCGGCGCCACTGACTAAAAGAGGCCGCAGTGATCCACCTGAGTCGACGGTCCGAGCCGGACCTCCGCTACCGGGGAGAACCTCTACACCGCTGACGAGCAGTGACCACCAGTCCAGGGCGGGTTCGCGCGTACCTGCAAGTCTGATGGCAAGGTCTCGGTCGGCTTTTCCGAGACCTTCACCGACCACGGGTGGTTTAGCGAGCGCGATCCGGGCGCCGCCCACGCTGCCGAAGCCTTGCGAGGCTCCTGGCAGGGTGACGCTTTCAGTTATGCCGCTGAGTGCGCCCGCGAAACTTACGATCGACTCATCCCTCGGGTGGCCGATCAGCGAGATCGCCAGTGCAACTTCACCACGACTCCGGGCTCCGGCGATGAAGCGAGCCCATTCGTTGGCTCCCAGGTTGTGCGTCAAGCTCGGTTCGATCGCAGCGACAGCGGCGCTGCTGTCGTCACCGATCCAGCGCGGCGTCATGTGCAGGCTCTCCCAAGCAACCGCCTCCGAAGTGAGTCCCGGCCTCAGCCCATGACCACCAAGCGATTGGCGGGCGCGTGCGTCACGTTCTGCGAGCTCATCCCACCGGTCCGGTGGCAAATATCCGATATGGATGTCCCAGGCCGACGCGACGCTTGACCTTCGACTCATAAGCGCAGACTAACCAGCAGGCACGACAGCCATACCGCCTCGCACCGTCACTACCATCATCACCGTGGATGACGAGCACGAAGCTTCCTGGAAGGATGTCGCCCTACGCGTCGTTGCGAACGCCGGCGCCGAAGCACTCCTTGCACCAATCACTGGCGTCCCAGGCCTAGCAACATCAGCTGGAATCGTTCTGGAACACATCGTCAGAAGACGGCGGCACACGGGTGAAGAGTTCATCGAAACAGTCGTCTCGCACGTAGGGGAACACGAACTCTTGACGGTCATTCAGACTGACGGCGAGCGCAACGAACTGTTGTGGTCGAGCGTTCAAGCCGCGATGTCTACCGGCATCGAAGGCAAGCGGGTATACCTGGCCCGCGTTGTCGCTAATGCCATGACAGACACCACGACGATTGATGACGCCCAGTTGATCGTCACAGCACTCACAGAACTTGAGGGCCCGCATATCAGCGCCCTAGTGAAGCTGGTCGCAGCCGATGACGCCAACCAGGCTGATCCGGGCAATAGCGACGAGATCTTGCAGGCCGCTCTGGAGGCGATACCGGCACCGGTCCTAGCGACGCTGGTACGCGTCGGAGTTGTGTACGTTGGGTCAGAACAACGTGGAAATGGCCTGTACAGCGTTCCGCGCGCCCGGACCTACAGCATCACGGGCGTCAACGACTTCGGACGAGAAGTGTTGGCCAACTTGCGCGGCATCGAGATCGACTAGCCGCTAATAATAGGCCTCGCCGATAACACCCGACTATGTCCCACCGGACCTTCGGCACGAGGCGGGTACCTATTGGGGTTGCCGAATTGCAGTCGGGGGAGTTCGGCGTAGACGCCGTTGAGATCGAGCAGTGTTGATGAGTGCCGTTTTCGGCAACGATGTCGTCTTTGATTACGACGATCTTGTCGACGTTGCGCAGTGCGCAGAGGCGGTGGGCGGCGGCGATCAGGGTGCGGCCCTTCATCAGCCGTTCAAGGGCGTCGGCGACGAGTTTTTCGGAGCGCCGACACTTTCGCCGGATGTTGTTTGCTCTTGACGTTCACTATCCCGACCCGCAAATCGGGAAGCATCCAGTAGCGGACGTTGGTCATGCACCTCGATTTTGGCTGCGCCGACCGATGCCTCAGCGCTGGCCGCCATCCGACCTTCCTCCCGCGGACCCCACATCGCGATTCCTGCCAGCGGGAAATCATGAATGGGCGACAGCGGTGACGACACAAGGCATGTTCCTTCGCAATTGTGGAAGCGACGCGGTTAGACGGGTATTACCGCCCCGCGCGATTGGCAAAGGAGACAGATATGAGCAGCATTCCGAGAATCGAGCTGAACGATGGCACGCAGATCCCGCAGCTGGGCTTCGGCGTGTTTCAAATTGACCCGGGTAGAACTGCTGACGCGGTCAAGGCTGCCCTCGAGATCGGCTACCGCCATATCGACACAGCGGAGATGTATGGCAACGAGAGGGGAGTCGGCCAGGGCATCCGCGACGCGGGTCTGGATCGCGCGGACGTCTTCATCACGAGCAAGCTCAACAACGGCTTCCACAAGCCCGACGACGCGCGGCGAGCGTTCGACAAGACTTTGGCCGCACTTGAATCCGACTACGTCGACCTGTTCCTCATCCACTGGCCGCTGCCGACCCTGTATGGCGGCGACTTTGTCTCCACCTGGAATGTCCTCGAGGAGTTCGCCAAGGAGGGACGCGCCCGCAGCATCGGGGTGTCGAACTTCCAGCCGACCCATCTGGACCGGCTGGCGGCAGAGTCGGAGACCGTGCCCGCAGTCAATCAGATCGAGGTCCATCCCTACTTCACCAACGAGGAGGTGCGCGAGTACGGACGAGGCCACGGCCTCGTCACCGAAGCATGGTCGCCGATCGCCCAGGGCAAGGTGCTCGATGATTCTGTTATCGAGCGAATCGCCAACTCCGCCGGTCGGTCACCCGCACAAGTCGTGTTGCGTTGGCACATCCAGCGCGGCGACATCGTGTTCCCGAAGTCGGTGTCACCGCACCGGATGAGGTCTAATTTCGAACTGTTCGACTTCGAATTGGACAACTCCGATATGGATGCCATCTCGGCTCTCGATCAAGGCGAATCCGGTAGAACCGGACCCAACCCCGACACATTCGACTACATACCCGGCTAGCGCCAGTACGGATCGCGTGACACCTACTGTCCGACGCGATAGCCGCGACCTCCGAGAAGGAAGGCGTCTCCCCCGTAGGGATAGAAGTTGACGGGCGGAGGCGCGTCGTTGATCTGTGCGTTGCCGGGCGATTGGCAGACGCTGCCCGAGCCGTCCGCGGAGCAGGATTGCCCGGTATCCGCCGCCGCAACTGGTGCGGCAAGAACCGCGACCGCAGCCGCTGCTGCCCCGAATAGTGCTGTGACGTAGGCAAGTTTGGTACGCATGATGTACTCCTATCGTTGAGTGGTCCCAACCCGGACTAATTCCAGGATGTCCCTCGATCGACGAAATGTCGTTCCTGCTGACCCCCCTCGAAGTACACCCACTGACTGGAACGGTTCCGGCGGAGCTCGACGTTCTTACGACTGTTGTCCCTGATCCGTGCCGAGCACGACCTGCGCAGTGCGGCCATCCCCGGCGGGATCCAGATAACTCACAACGATCGTGGCGCCGGGCGCCCTACTGTGCACAGCCGCGAGTAATGCGTCCGTGTTGCTGATCAATTGGTCATTCACCTTGGTCACCACCGCGCCCGCGGGTACGCCGGCCTCCGCAGCCGGGCCGCCGCTTGTCACTTCGACGATCCGGGCGCCGGCGCCATTCGGGTCGTCAGCAAGTTGTGCGCCGAGGAAGCCGTGGGAGGCGGTGCCGGTGGCGATGAGTTCGTCGGCGATGCGTTTGGCCTCATCGACGGGAATCGCGAAACCAAGTCCCACCGAACCGCTTTCACCCGACGAGCCCAACGACGCGTTCGCCGAGTTCATCCCGACCAACTGCCCGTTCGTATTCACCAAGGCACCGCCAGAGTTGCCGGGGTTGAGTGGGGCGTCGGTCTGGATGGCGTCGATGACCGCGCCTGCCTGGTTCCCCGAGTCGGAAGCGGTGGACACCGGCCGGTGCAACGCGCTGACAATGCCCGTTGTGACTGTGCCGTCGAAACCTAGCGGCGAACCCACCGCAGCAACCTGCTGGCCTACGCGAAGGCCGGCTGTCGAGCCGAAGGTGATCGGAGTGAGGCCAGACGTTCCCTGCGCCCTCACAACGGCGATATCACTCGTCGGGTCCGCGGCGACGACAGCGAAGGGCACAGTGCGGCCATCGGCCAGTGTCACCAGGGTGCGCACGCCGCCCGGGACGGCGGGCGCGGCCTGCTGGGCGGCGGCCACCACATGCGCATTGGTCATGATGAGTCCGTCAGAGGTCAAGACGATCCCCGAGCCGAGATCGGTCTGAGAGCCCAGTTGCGTCTGCAGTTGTACGACGCTGGGTAGCACCTTTGCGGCGACTTGCTCGATCGTGTCGGTAGGGAGGGCGGCCGGTCGGGACGCGGCCACCGTTTCCACGGTGCTCGTTGGCGCGTGCGGATACACCGTTACCGCGGTGACTCCGCCAACACCCGCGGACACCGCGGCAATCCCCAAGGCAGCGGCAAAGAGCAAGTTACCTCGAGAATTCCTCTGCGGCAGTTGGTCTGTCGACATTCCGCTCTCAGCGCTATGCGGAGCTTGAGCCCACTGCACCTGTTTGAAGTTGCTGGGAAGCGAGTGTCTCGGCCGAGTGGTCATGAACACTAGAATCGCGGTCGTCATGCCAGTTGTCGCTAGCGCTGGCGCCCATTGCCGGTTGCGGCCAGCGGCAAATCTGTCATACCCGCCAGCTGCAACCGACCGCGCGCGTCAGTGCGGGAACGTCTCCGCGGCCTTGAAATGGGCGTCGCGGTCACCCATCTCATTGCGAAACCAGGTGTTTCGTCGCCACCGGGCGTACCGATCCTGCAAATGTGCGATGCGAGGGCTTACGTGTGCCAGCAGGTCGATCGTGAGGTTGATCGGAATCTGAAGGGGCGGCAGGAGGGCCCACGGCCACGGATTGGGCATGTCGTAGGACCGATAGAAGCGGCCGGGCAGGAAGTACCGGGTGTAACCGAGCTGGATCCGGTAGTTGAAGCGTTCGCGGATCGCTTTGCGAAGGCCTGTGCCCTGTTTCGGGATGAACGCGCGCGGATAGGACTCGATGAGTTCGCGACCGTCCTCTACCGCGCCGAATGCCCGCTTGGCGAAATAGAGTGTCATCAGTTGGCGTGCTTCTCGCAGATCTGTTGGGTACCAACGGGGTTGGACGCCCATCAAATGCCCTACGTATCGCCAGAAGTGCATCATCGCTTGGGTGTCAGCGGTGGTCGATCGGTAGCCGAGTTTGTGCATACCCAGTCCTGAGGCGAACCCGCCGGCCAATAGTGTGATGGTGGCTTCGGCCTGGTTGATTGGTTTGCCCCACGCGGCCAGGTCCCACTGCGGGTGCCGGGTGATCCGCTGCCGGAGAAAGACGTGCATGATGCGAACCCTCATGGCGGTGGCGCGGCCTGGCGCACCTGGTTTGGTGCCGCCGGGGTCGGACACGTCGATCCAGAAGCGCGCGGTTTCCATGAACCGGTTCAGCGCCGCGTCGCCCGCGTACTTGCCGGTCATGCTCAGCGGCTTCACGATCGGGTTTTCGGTGTAGGCGAGCAGTGTCCCGACGCCGTTGAAGCTGAAAACGGATGGGCCACAGCGCCGGAAGAGAAATGCGCCGCGTTCGACCAGATCGTGATCAACCCATGGCGGATCCTTTTCGAACTCTTCGAACAGTCGCGCCATCGATGGCGGCGCATCGGCCACAGAGTCGATTCCGTGAGCGAGCGCGTGGTCAAGGATGGCCCTGCCGTGGGACGGGTTGCCGTCGATGTAGGCGTCCTTCACGAAGGCTTCAGCGACTGGGTCTGCGTCGTAATAGGCGTGCGCGAAGTCGAGGATGTGGCCGTCTGACGGCAATGCGCCGGAAGGCCGACCGCGCTTATCCAAGAACGCCTGGAAGTCCGTCGGGATTTGATCGATCTGAGTCGGCGAAATATCGTCGATAGTCACGGGTGTGTTTCCTTCGTATTGAGCTTGGCCTCGAAAAGCTCGACCGCTCCGCTGTGTTCGACCGTCACGGCGCCAAAGCCAAACTCTCGTAACCAGATTCCGATCTCGCCGACGCGTGGAGCGTTGCCAAACACCCCGGCGCGACGCAACACTGCGATCAGGGCATCCTGGCGCATCCCCCGACCGGTCACACATGACGTTCCCCGCAACGTCCCACCCGGCCTGAGCACGCGAGCGAGCTCCTTCAACGCCGCACGCGGGTCGGGCAGACAATGAAGCCCGTTATAGGTGACGCACAGGTCAAAGCTGGCGTCGTCGAATTGCAGTGCGGTGACGTTGGCTTCGACGAACTCGATCAGGTCTTGCGTCCGCATTCGACGCGCCACTTCACGCGCCCGCTCGAGCATGTACGGAGAGATGTCGGCGGCGACGTATCGAACCGGCTGTCCGGGATGCAGGACGCGAAGGGCGAAGCCGCCCCCGCAGGGGATGTCGAGTACTGAGGTCCCCGCCGGGCTGTCGGCGAGCCGCGCGACGTCGGCGAACATGCGTCGCATATCGGCACCCCACATCGCCCAGGCGCCGATCATGGCGACGCGGTCGTGCTTGACACCGGCGTCGTACATGGCGGCCATGACACGCTCAGAGCGCCACCGCTCGGTTACTTCGGTCATCGCGGGGTGTCCGCAGCGTCCCAGGGCATCGACGCGGAGACCCAATGGGTCAGTTCCTGCTGGTCGTTGCTGTGCAAGTGTCGTGGCGGTGTCACAAACGTCGCGTAGGGACGACAACGCACAAGCACCCGGTTTTCCTCCTCTGCAACAGCTTTGATCGCAGGGCGCAGCTCTGGCGCCAACGGTTGACCCGACATGCGTTCAGCGACCGCCATCATCACGTCGATCAGAGTCTCGTCGTCGTCCTCGATCACGGCGTCGCAATAGACCTGCAGGTAGGCGAAGGGCCACATCTCGTCGAGTACGCAAAGGCTCACCTTGCCGTTGCGGGCGACGGCTTTGGCCTTGGCCCTATCGGCCATGGTGGTCACATATAGGTCGTCGTTGTCGGCGGGGATGTAGTACACGATCGACATCGCCGGCCCATCGGTTTGGCGGCCGTAGCCGAACACGCAGGTTCGGTGGGTCCGAACGAATTCGCGGCGCTCCGAGGGCAGCATGTCGCGATCCGTCGGCGCCTGGAACGGATCCTTCGACAGCGGTAGCAGATGTGCCGGCCGTCGATCGTGATTCGTGGTGTCAGAGACGACGTTCATGGGCCCGCTCCTTCCGTGCGCTATTATCAGTTGATAATAAGGGTACACTGCCAACCATGAAACGCAAGACCCTGACATCGGAGAAGGTTCGCGTCCGCCGGGCTAGAGCCGATATCCGGGAGGCGCTGCTGGAGTCGGCGCTGGTCGAGTTCGGCGCTAAGGGGTTTGAGGGCGCGTCAACACGAGCGATCGCGCAACGTATCGACGCGCACCAGCCGCAGATCAATTATCACTTCGAGTCGAAAACGGCGCTGTGGACGGCTGCGGTGGATCACCTCTTTGGGCTCTTGCGCGAGTCGTTCCGCGGGGTCTTTCCCGCGAAGGCGACCGAGATTGGCGTACCGGCGCTTGCGGAGGCATATGCCGACGGGATACGCCGATTGGTTCGATTCGTCGCAGAGCACCCCGAGCTCAACCAGATCATGGTGCATGAAGGCACCTCGCCAAGCGACCGCTTGACGTGGCTGACCGAGACTCACGTGAAGCCGTTCTTCAACGGCATCCGGCCGGCCTGGCAGGTGCTTCGTGACGCCGGGGTGGCCGCGCCGATCGACAGCGAAATCCTCTACTACGTGCTTGTCGGCGGGGCGTCGTTGCCCTATGTGAATGCGCCCGAAGTCCGTTTACTGACCGGCCGGGATCCGAATAGCCTTAACTGGATCGAGGCGCACGCCGACGGGCTGGTCTGCATCCTCCTGCCGGGTCTGCCTGCCGACGCAAACTGATAAAACTCACAGCGGCGTCGGTCGTCGTTCGGGTATAGCACGGGTAGTGGCCGACGTCACAGAACCGCACGGGCGCCCTTCCTCTTTCTATTGATCGCCGCCAAGCAACGTGAGCGCGGTATGCACGCCGACGGAAAACCGAGTGGTCTCGCGGGCCGGTGCGTCATGGTCTGCGCCGACGTCGACCTGCGCACAGCCCAATTACCTGACGAGTGCCCGCTGGAGCCCGGGCGGCATCCGCCCGGTCGTCGGTGAGCACGACGACAACGGACGGTACCGGCGGCGGAGGTGTGTTGCGCACGTCGGATTGCGTCAACTGCCGTGTGGTGCACCATAATTGGGCCGGTCCAGCTTCTGCGGCTCGAACCGCTCGGTTGCGGTGCGGACCGTCGTCCTCGCGCTACGCGACCCGGCAGGACATGATGCGAGCCCTCGACCTCGGAATTGAGCTCAAGGCCGCGTAGCTGACGCTCGGGCTGGACCAGGTTCTATTCCGAGAGCAATGTATTCACACGCCCCCTGTAGCCCTACCAAGCGGTCGCGCCGCCGTCGACCGGATAGTTGGCGCCTGTGATGTAAGACGCCCTATCAGAAGCGATGAAGGCCGCGAGCTCCGCGATCTCCTCGGGTTGACCGAAGCGCTTGAGAAGCGTCTTGCTGGTTATCGCGTCCCTGGCCGCCTGGTTGGCGCCGAGGTCGCGTTCGGCGGCCGGGGTCAGGAATGGCCCGGGACTGATCGCCACTGCACGGATCCCATGGCGTGCGCCTTCAAGCGCTAATTGTCGCGTCATGGCGATGACGCCGGCTTTGGCGGCGGCGTGCCCGACCCACGGTGGGGTCGCTGCGGCGATCATGCCTGCGTGGGACGCGATGTTGATGATGACACCGCCACCGCGCAGGACCAGGTGCGGCCATGCGAACTTCGACACGAAGAAGGGAATGTCGAGTTCGCCAGTTATCGTCGCCCGCCAGTCGTCGATAGAGAAATCGGGCATCGGCCCGAAGTATTGGATGCCCGCGTTGTTGCAGACGACGTCGAGCCCTCCGTAGGCGGCGGCGGCATCCTCAACCATCTTGCTCGCCTGTTCGGGGTCGGTGAGATCGATCGGCGCAATGCCAGTCATCTCACCGCCGGCGCGACGTATGAGTTCGACCGTCTCGTTGTTGGCATCAACCTTGATGTCACACCCGACAACCTTTGCACCTTCTCGCGCGAAGGTCTGTGCCGCGACGCGACCCAGACCTCCTCCGGTGCCGGTGATCAGTACGGTCTTCTCGTCAAGCATTCCCATAGCGTTCTCCTGACCTGAAATGCGTGGATGAGATTCGTGGCTGGTGCTGCAACGGTCGTGGCAATCGGCCAGCCCGCCAGCGCAACACCGGCAATGCAGCGCTTCGGGTTACGGCAGTACGACGATCTTTCCGTTGAGGTGCCCGGCACTGCTGGCATCTAGCGCTGCCGCGGTCTCTGCCAGAGGAAAGGTACGCCAGATGGGGACGGTGAGCCGCCGCTGCTCGAGAAGGGAGACGATCTCGCGCAGCGCGGGACGCCAGTCATCTTCGGTTGCGCCGACGAAGACTTGAATTCCCGTGTCGGCGGCGTCGAACGCGACGAGTGTCAGGACACGGTCGGGGCCACCGGCGAGTTCAATCGAGAGCGGAATCTCGTCACGGCCGGACGCATCGAGGACGGCATCGACCCCGTCTGGCGCAACGGCGCGGACACGTTCGAGGAGGCCGTCGCCGTAGGAGACGGGCTCGGCGCCAATCGATCGCAGGTACTCGAAATTGCGCTCGCTCGCCGTACCAATTACCCGTGCCCCGCGCGCGACCGCGAGCTGAACCGCGAACGTACCCAC
>Ga0070668_100000505_pt1 | contig 25801 bp, 21 predicted proteins | sample KBSS43metaG_FD_64661 | JGI IMG/M metagenome (GOLD analysis project Ga0070668, IMG submission 64661) | Switchgrass rhizosphere microbial communities from Kellogg Biological Station, Michigan, USA - KBS S4-3 metaG | ecosystem: Host-associated > Plants > Roots > Rhizosphere > Soil ...
GCGTCTGCGTCGCCGACCTCGACGTGCAGTTCGGCCAGGCCGCGCTCTACCTCGATGTCCGGCCGACCATCAGCATGGCCCAGGTGATGTCCGCCAGCGCCGATCTCAGCGAGATGCACTTCAGCGCCTCGCTGCCGGCGCACCCGAGCGGCGCGCGCGTGCTGTCCGCCCCGCCCGAGTTCATGCCGCTGGAGTCGCTGAGGCCCGAGGCGGTGGACGGACTCTTGGCGGCGCTCCGGCGCGAATTCGAGATCATTGTCCTCGACCTGCCGACCGCCTGGACGGCCTGGACCTACCGGGCGTTGCGGCAATCCGATCACATCGTGCTGATCACCCAGCTTTCCGTGCCGCATGCGCACCTGGTGCGACGCCAACTGCAGTTGCTCGAAACCCAACGGCTGGACGATGTTCCCCTGACGTTGTTCTGCAATCGCCTGTCGAGCGAAAACGCGGCCGGGGTCTCGGTCCGATCGGTGGAGGGCGCATTGGGCCGCAAGTTCGACGTCGTCGCGCCGGAAGAGCGCAAGCTGATGGGCGAGGCGATCAACCAGGGGGTGGCCCTTTCGATGCTCCGCCGCGGCACGAAGCTCGAAAAGGCCTTGTCCCAGCTCGCCGAGCGCGCCGCGCCGGCGCGCGCCGCCAAAACCAAAACCGGCAGGAACTTCTGATGGTCTTCTGGAGCGAACCCCAAGCCACCCCGGCCAACGACGCTCCCAAGGGGCGCAAGCCCTCGTCCGACGCCGGCCTCGAGCTGCGTGGCCGGCTGCACCAGCGGCTGCTGGACATGCTGAACCTTGCGGCGCTGGAGCATACGCCGCGCGAGACGTTGGCGGCCGAGATCCGGCGCGCGATCACCGGCCTGCTCGCCGACGAGAAGCGGCTGCTCAGCCCGGCGCAGACCGACCTACTGGTTGAGGAATTGCTCGACGAGCTCCTGGGCCTCGGCCCGCTGGAGCCGCTGCTCGCCGACGAGACCATCACCGACATCCTGATCAACACGCACGAGCAGGTGTACGTCGAGCGCAGGGGCAAGCTCGAGCTGACCGACGTGCGCTTCCTCGACACGCGGCACCTAGTGCGTATCGTCAACAAGATCGTCTCGGCCGTCGGACGCCGCGTCGACGAGTCGAGCCCGATGGTCGACGCCCGCTTGGCGGACGGCAGCCGGGTCAACGCCATCATCCCGCCGCTGGCGGTCGACGGTCCGCTGGTGTCGATCCGGAAGTTCGCCAAGATCCCCATCAACATGGGCAAGCTGGTGGAGTTGGGCAGCATCACCGCGGAGATGGCGCTGGTGCTGCAGGCGGTGGTCCAGGCTCGCCGCAACGTGCTGATCTCCGGCGGCACAGGCTCGGGCAAGACCACCCTGCTCAATGCGCTCTCGGCCTTCATCGACCCAACCGAACGCATCGTCACCATCGAGGACTCCGCCGAACTCCAGATGCAGCAGCCCCATGTCGGTCGCTTGGAGACCCGGCCTGCGAACATCGAAGGGCGAGGGGAGGTGTCCCAACGCGACCTGGTCAAGAACTCGCTGCGGATGCGGCCGGACCGGATCATCGTCGGCGAAGTGCGCTCCGGCGAGGCCTTCGACATGCTGCAGGCGATGAACACAGGCCACGACGGATCTATGACCACCGTCCACGCCAACACTCCCAGAGACGCGCTGTCGCGCCTCGAGCAGATGATCGGCATGGCCGGTTTCGACATTCCGGCCCGCTCGGTGCGCGGCCAGATCGCCTCGGCTATCAACGTCGTGGTGCAGGGCGAGCGCCAGGAAGACGGCCGCCGCCGTGTGATCTCGATCTCTGAGATCGTCGGCATGGAAGGCGACGTCATCTCGCTGCAGGAGATCTTCCGCTTCCGCCGCACCGGCCGCGGACCGAAGGGCGAAGTGCTCGGCCACTACGAGTCGACGGGCGTCCGACCGAAGTTCATCGAACTGCTGGTCTCGCGCGGCATCCAGCTGCCGCTGGAGATGTTCGCGCCCAACCGGAAGTCCGCCTGAACATGGAGCAGCTGACGCTCCCGATCGTCTTCGTCCTGGCGTTCGTCGCCGTCGTGCTTGTCGTGCAGAGCGTGGCGGGAACGGTGATGGCCGAGCGGGCGCGCACGCGCCGCGTGAACCGACGCCTAACGCTGCTCGAGAAGGGGATGGATCACAAGGCGGTCTACGACACGCTTATCCGCCGCCGGGAAGCGCCGCAGATCCAGAACGCCTCGTTGCTGAACCTCTACAACCGGCTGACCCGGGTCATGAGCCAGGCGGGGCTCAACATGTCCCCCGTCATGCTCCTGCTCATTTGGGTCGGCGCCGCGGCCGGCGTCTGGCTTTTCGTCACTTTCGTGATGCGCACCTTCGGCAAGGGCATGCCCCCGGTGCAGCTGGCGATCGCGCTGGTGGGATCGCTGATCCTCACCGGGATCTCCGTGCTGATGGCGGTGAACTTCATGCGGGCGCGCCGCATGCGGATCCTCGAGGAGCAGCTGCCGCTGGCGCTCGACATCGTCGTCCGCTCGCTGCGCGCCGGCCACCCGATCGTCTCGGCGCTGCAGCTGGTGACCTCGGAGATGGGCGATCCGATCGGCTCCGAGTTCGGCCTGATCATCGATGAGACGACCTATGGCTTCGAGCTGCGCGAGGCGCTGACTAACTTCGCCCGCCGCACCGGCTCGGAGGACGCCCACTTCTTCGCCGTCAGCGTCGCCATCCAGGCCGAGACCGGCGGCAATCTGGCCGAGATCCTCGAGAACCTCTCCGGCGTCATCCGCGGCCGCATCACGCTCGGCAAGCGTGTCAAGGCGCTGTCGAGCGAGGGCCGGATGTCGGCGATCGTGCTGAGCCTGCTGCCGCTGTTCCTGATCGGCACGCTGTCGCTCGGCCAGCCGCAGTATTACGCGGAGCGGTGGGGCGATCCGATCTTCTGGCCGGTCGTCGGCGGCGTGATGCTGCTCTACCTGCTGGGGCTGTACATGATGCACCGCATCTCAAACTTTAAGTACTGAGATTGGCGATGGGGATGTTCGAAATCGCAATCCTGATCACCGCCTTCGTCACGGTGGTCGCGCTGACCTTCATGGCGGCGCAGCGTATCGAGGCGTTGCTCAACGTTCAGCGTCGGCTGCGCTCCGACCAGATCGGCGGGCCTTCGACCCCGCGCGCCGCGAGCATCGTCAAGCAGCAGGCGGTGACCAACCCAGTCCTGACCTGGATCCAGTCCGCGACCTCGATCAGCGACCTCAAGGACCGCGACCAGCTGCGCCGCGACCTTGCGCGAGCCGGTTTCGATCATCCTGCGGCGCCGGTCTGGTTCGTCATCTTCCGCTTCGCCCTGGCGATCGGGCTGCCATTGCTGTTCCTGTTCAGCCAGACCCAGTCCGACACGCCGTTCACCGGCGTGAAGCTCATCGGCGCGGCGCTCGCCTTCTGCGGCACGGGCCTGATCGCGCCGCGCGCTTATGTCGACCGCAAGTCCGGCGAGCGGAAGCAGGCCCTGCAGTTCGAATTCCCCGACGCGCTCGACCTGATGGTGGTCTGCGTCGAGGCGGGCCTGGGTCTGGAGGCGGCCTTCGTCCGCGTGGCGTCGGAAGTCGGCGAGTCGCATCCCCGCATCTGCGAGGAGTTCAACATCGTCTCCGACGAACTGCGCGCTGGGCGCACCCGTGCCGAGGCGCTGCGCAGCCTGGGCGATCGCACTGACGTGCCCGCCATCCGCTCGTTCGCCGCGCTGCTGATCCAGACCGATACGCTGGGCACCAGCATCGCCCAGACGCTGCGCACCTATTCGCAGGAGATGCGGGAGGACCGCTTCCTCAAGGCCGAGGAAAAGGCCATGCGAATTCCGGTGCTCATGACTGTGCCGCTTGTTGCGTGCATACTGCCGGTCGTCGTTACGTCACTGATGCTGCCGGCGATCATCGGCATGGTTCGTGATCTCCTGCCGGCGCTCAAAGGGGGGGCGGTATGACGAGGTATTCGCAAAAGGCGGCGGCTTTGACCGTCTCGGTTGCGGCGATGGCGGCCGGTCTCGGCGGCTGCGCCCAGACAACGAAGCTGCTCAGTTTCCTTCACCTTCGCCACGCGGAACAGCCCGAGCTGGCGGTGCGGCCGGCCTCGACTCTCATGGAGGAGGCGGTCGCTCCGGCGTCCGCCGAGGATCGACTCTACGTCGAGGCCAAGGCCGCGATCGAAGGGCGCGACTACGCCAAGGCGCTGGAACTGCTGCAGGTCGCCAAGCAGAACAGGCCCAGCGACGGGCGCATCCTCAACGCGCTCGGGGTCGTCTACGACAAGCTCGGCCGCTTCGATCTCAGCCGCCGCTACTACGAACAGGCCCTGGCGGTTCAGCCGAACTCGCCCGCGGTCTTGGCCAACATGCAATACTCCGCGAAGCTCCAGGCTTACTCGGTTCAGTTGAAAGATCAGCAGCCGGTCGCCGTCGCGGCGGTCCAGCCCGCACCAGCGTTCCGCATCGTCACGCCGTCGTCGACCATCCGGCTCGCCGAGGGCCCGACGACGCTGGGCAGCGCGATCAGGATCATCGACGCCAGCGGCGAAATGGCCCTGGCCAAGGGCGTTCAGCGTCAGCTGGCGGCTAAGGGCTGGTCTGTGGAGGCGGCGCAGCCGCGACGTGTCGCCAGCACATCGAGCGTAATCGTGTTCAAGGCGGAGAACCAGCGCGTGGCCGAGGCGCTCGCGCACACGCTGCCGTTCTCGGCGGAGCTGCGGGCCTGTGACGCCGGCTGCAGCGGCGTGAGCCTGATCGTCGGCGCCAACGCGCGCGCTCGGGGCCGCAGCTGATGAGTCGAGGCTCGAGACGTTTCGGGGCCCCGGGGCTGGCGCTGTTGGGCGCGCTTGCGCTGACGGCTCATCCCGCTCCCGCCTCGGCGTTCGGATTGCCGAAGCTCGGCAAGTCGAAGCCTTCGGCCGCGCAAGCCGCCAACGTCGACGAGGTCCTGAAGGAGATCGATCGCGCGATCGAGGAGGGACGACTGCTGGACGCCCAGCAGTACCTGGACACCGCCTTCCTCGCCCAGGTTCAGGATCCCCGCCTGTTGCTGAGGTCGGGCGAGCTCAACCTGGCGAAGCGTCGCTATCCGGAAGCGGTGCGCAATTTCACGCAGGCCGAAGCCGTCGCTGCGGAACGGCCGAAAGCGCTGCAGGGCAAGGGTGTCGCGCTCGCCGAGATGGGGCGGTCGGACGACGCCCTGGTGGCCCTGAAGGCCGCGGTCGCCGCGGATCCGAACCTCTGGCGCTCCTGGAACGCCCTGGCGGTGCAGGCGGATCGCCGCCACGATTGGGCGGACGCGGACGCCAACTATAAGGCCGCGCTGAGGGCCCCCGGCGTCAAGCCGGTCGTCCTCAATAACCGTGGCTATTCCCGGCTGCTGCAGGGGCGCTACGCGGAGGCGTCGAGCGACTTCGTCCGCGCTCTGGAGATCGACCCAGGGTTGAAGGAGGCGCGCACCAATCTGCGCCTCTCGCTAGCCATGCAGGGACGCTACGATCAGGCGACCCAGGTGAGCGGCGCCGAAGACCGCGGCACGGTGCTCAACAACGCCGGCTTCGCCGCCGTCATGCGCGGCGACTATCCTCAGGCCGAGCGCCTGTTCCAGCAGGCGGTCGACGCGCGCGGCAACGCCTATGGCCGCGCGCTGGAAAACCTGAAGATGGTCAAGGCGCTGAACGCCCAGGGTGGAACCGGCAAGCTACAATGACCGATCCGGTGCTGCTGAAATGGTGCCTGGCCGGGGCCTATTGCGCGCTGCTGCTCACCGCCGCCGTGACCGACATTCTTAGGCGGCGGATCCCGAACTGGATCGTGGTCGCGCTGATCGTGCTCTATCTCCTGGCGCACGTCCTCGGGGTCGCGCCCACGACCTGGGTCTCAGGCCTCGCCGCCGCCGCGATCGTGCTGGCGGTCACTTACGGGCTCTTCCACTTCGGCGTCTTCGGTGCAGGGGACGCCAAGCTGTTCAGCGCCGTGGCGCTGTTCATGGGCCTCGCCAACCTCACCAGCTTCGCCCTGGTGACGGTGGCGATCGGCGGCCTGATGGCGGTCGGCGTGCTCATTCTCCACCCCAAGCGCGCGATGCGCGGCCTCACCGCGGCCGGCCGTGCGGAAGGCGGAGGACGGGGCATACCCTACGGCGTGGCGATCGCCCTGGGAGGCATCGTCACGGGCGCGCTGAGCGTCCACCTAGCGACGATGGGCTGACCACGGCCGCGCATCGGAAGATCAGGAAGGGACCCGACTTCGGCGCAGCGGGCGTTCGCCACGTACCTGCGGCTAGGCCGCGCGCATCGGCGGTGGTGCGATCGAGCGGGGCGATGATGCCCGCGGGGCCGCGCGGCGCGGCGCAGACCATCGCCAGCGCCGCGGCGCTCAGCTTCGGGCGGTTCTTCGTCGCGGACTCGAACATCTCGATCCGGCGCGTCGCCAGCCCGGCGCGGACTAGGAGGGCGTGCCGGCGAGCCCACTCCATCGCCAGCGTGCGGTCGAACACCGAGCTCGCGCCCTCGTTGACCGACCACCATTCCGGCCGATCAGTCCAAGGCCCGGAACGGCCGTCGCCGCCCAGCCAGAAGATCTCGCCTGCAGGCAGCTGGGCGCGCAACGCCGCTGCGCCGGCCGAGCGGTCCCGGGCGCGCGTCCAGCCGTCCTGCGCGTCCCAGGCCAGTACAGCGCCGACCAGCGCCAGCGCGGCGAGCGCCACGGACACGGGCCGGCCGGCGAGGCGGCTTGCAGCGTCGGCGCGGACGACGGCGAGCACCGCCAGGGCGGTCCCTGCGATCGCCAGGCCCTGCGCCAGGAGCATGCGGGTGATCAGATTGTCGAAGCCGACGTTCTGGATGTTGATCGCGCCGGCCGCCACGGCGACGAACGCGGTGCGCGCTAGCGCCAGGCCGGCGCCGATCCAGGCGATGCGCGAGGCCGCCGGTGAGAGGTTGCGGGCCTGCGGCACGAGCCGATAGGCCAGCGCCATCCCGGCGCAGGCCGCGCCCAGCCATGCGGGATCAGGCGCGCCCCAGGCGACGGCCAGCAGCGCCGCGGCGGCCTTGCCGCCCGAGCCGTCCCGCCAGAGCCTGGCTAGTGCGAAGGGCAGCAGCGCGGTGGAGAGCACCGCCACCAGCCACTGGCCGCGCCAGGGCTGCATCTGCACCATCAGGAGCGTCGGCGCGAGAATGGACGCGAGTACGCCGCCCGCGCCGACCACCAGCGCGGTGATCGCCAGCTGGCGAGCGCGTCCGCCGATCAGGGTGGCCGCCAGGATCAGGGTGACCATCTGCCGGGCGAGCATCAGCCAGGAGCTGTCGCTCCACAGGGTCGGGAACAGGTATGCCGACCGGTGCTGCAGCATCGCCAGCCAGGCCGGATCGAGAGGCGTCACCAGCCGCGAGATCAGCGGTAGGCCGGCGACCGCGGCTGCCAACGCACAGACCAGGCCCGCGCCGGCGAGCGCCAGCCAGCGGCGGTCCTGCAGCACCAGCATCACGCCGAAGACGGCCAGGCCGGGCAGGGTCATGATCGGATGCAGAGCGGCGGCGGCCACCAGCAGCGCGCCGGCCGCGATCCAGCGGCGATCGACCACCAGGGCCAGCGACAGGCAGACAAGCGCCTCGGCGAACAGCCGGGGCGTGACGAACGGCTCAGCGTAGGCCAGTACGCCGGCGTAGAAGCCGGGGAAGACGCCGAGCGCGATGACTCCCGCCCAAAGCGCAGCGCCTTCGCAGAGGCGCGACAGGAGCACGACGGCTGCGACCAGCCAGACGGCGAGACCCGCGCCGGTGGCCAGCATCGCGGCCGGCGCCGACCCCAGGTGCTCGACGAGCGGCCGGAACAGTGCGCCGAAGGCGCTGAACTTCGACTGACCGTCGTGCGCGAACATCAGGTCGTGCGCCATGCCGTTGCGGCCGAGGTCCGCCTCGGCGCGGCCGACGTAGATCCGCGCGTCGTGGCGGATGCCGAAGTAGGGGCGGCCCAGCAGGAAACAGGTCAGCGCCGTTAGCAGGGCGGTGGCGCGGGCCGTGATCCTCGCAGGGAGCGCGGCCGCGTGGTCGCGGTCCGGCGCGGCTTCGGCCGGCCTCATCAGCATCATGGCGTCTGGCGGGCAGTGAACAAGAGGGTGCGGCGGGCCAGGAAGTTGGCCACGAAGCTGAAGCCCGCGGCGGCGATCTTCGCGATCATCGGTGGCCAGCCGAGCCCGCCCGCGGTCACCAGCAACGCCGCCTGGTTCACCGCCAGGCCGACCAGCCCGATTAGGAAGAAGCTGGCGAACTCGATCCGGCGGTCGCCGAGGCGGCGCTGGTCGAACACCAGGCGCACGCTCAGGAGATAGGTGACCGCCGCGCCGCTGGAGAAGCTGATCGCCGACGCCGCTAGGTAGTGCACGTCGGCGAGCTTGGTCAGCGCCGCGAACAGCGCGAAGTCGAGCGCCAGCGCCGCGACGCTGACGGCGAAATAGAGCGCGAACTGGCGTGCCACCGCCCGCGCGTTTGTCCAGAGCGCGGCGACGCTCGCTGGGGCGCGCTCCGCACCTGCGCTCATCGTCAAGCCGCCTTGCGCGGCACCAGCCGCTCGCTCTTCAGCGCTTCCTGCGCGCCAGAGAGGCCGGCCTCACCGTATTCGGCGTCCTCGTTCACTTCCCAGACGTCGAACACGATCTGGCCGGCGAGGATGTTCTTCGCCGTCAGCATGCCGGTCATCATCGCGTGGTCCTGGTTGTTGTATTTGTGCATGCCGTTGCGGCCGACCAGGTGCAGGGTGGGGAAGCGGCGCGCGAACTCCTGGCGCAGCGTCTCCACATTGGTGCGGTAGTCGTCGTCGTAGACGGGATAGGCCTTGGCTTGGCGCACGACGCAAGCGTCGGTGACCTCGTCGGCGCGCATCAGGCCAATCTTGTTGATCTCCCGCTTCGCCTGCTCGATCAGGTCTTCGTCGGGCGAGTTCCAAAGCCCGTCGCCTTCGAAGCAGAAGTACTCGAGGCCGAGGCAGGTGGACACCGCGTCCGGGATCATCTCCGGCGACCATGACCGGAAGTTCTGAACCCGGCCGACCTTGACCGACGGATCGTGGATGTAGACCCAGTTGTCGGGCAGATCGAGGCTCGACTTGCCGATCAGGACCACCGTCAGGAAATCGCGGTACTTCAGGCCCTCGGCCGCAGGCATGGCCTCGACAGCGGGCGTGATCGCCTGCGCCAATTCCCGCAGCGGCGCCGAGGAGACGATATTGCGCGCCTGATAGGTCTCGCGCTTGCCGCCGGTGGTCCGAGCGGTCACCGTCCAGAGGCCGGCGGCTTCGTCCCAGGCCAATCGTTCGACGACGCGGCCCATGGTAACCCGTCCGCCGAAGCCGCGGATCTTCTCGGCGCAGGCTTCCCACATCATGCCGGGGCCGCGCCTGGGATAGCGGAAGGACTCGATCAGGGTCTTGGCGACGGCGTCGCCGCCCTTCTTGTGCAGGCCGAGAGACCGCTTCAGGGCGTCGATCACCGCGCCCATCAGGTCCAGCCCCTTGATCCGCTGCGCGGCCCAGTCGGCGGAGATCTCGTCGCAGGGCATGCCCCACACCTTCTCGGTGTAGGTCTTGAAGAAGATCGAGAAGAGCCGCTCGCCGAACTGGTTGCGGGTCCAGTCATGGAAGCTGCGCGGATTGCGCACCGGCGTCAGCTTGGCCCAGCCGTAGGAGGCCATGCAGAGCGCGCTCTGGAAGACGCCCAGGTTGCGCAGCGCCTCGAAGGCGCGCAGCGGATAGGCGTAGAACTTTTCGCCGTAATAGATGCGCGACAGCCGGGGACGGTCGATGAAGTCGTTGGGCAGGATCTCGTCCCAGAGATCGACGACTTCCTTCGCCTTCGAGAAGAAGCGGTGCCCGCCGATGTCGAACAGGAAGCCCTTGTACTCGACCGTCCGGCTGATGCCGCCGACGTAGGTCGCGTCCTGCTCCAGCACCAGCACCTGCGCGCCGTTCTTGGCCAGCATGTAGGCCGTCGTGAGGCCGGCCGGGCCCGCGCCTATGATCAGATTTTCGACGATCGACTTCGACATCTTGCCCCCTGAGGCGCCGCGCAACCTTAGTATAGCCGGCCCTTACGTTTCAAAGGACGTCGCGGGCGTGCTGTGAGACATCGCGTCACGTCGTCAGCAGGGCCTCCAGCCGGCGTTCCGGCGGCGTGACGCCCCAGTTTGAGCAGGCCTGTTCCCGCTATCGACCTGAACTGGCGCCGCTCTTGCTATAGAGGTGGTCAACCAGGTCGAAGCAGACCGGAAGTGGCACGCTTTCCAGTGTTCAAGTACAGCGTATTCCATTGAAAAGGGGTTATCACATGTCGAAGTTTGTTCAGTTCTTCCAAGACGAATCCGGCGCCTCGGCGGCCGAATACGCGCTCATCCTGGCCATCGTCGGCCTCGGCATCGTCGTCGCCGTCGGCAGCCTCAAGAGCGCCATCTCGAACGCCATCAACAAGACGGCTACCACGATCAGCAGCTACGCCACCTGATCTGACGGATATTCCGGACTCGAAGAGGCGCCCCTGGAGCGATCCGGGGGCGTTTTCTTTTGCGTCCTGCGTGCGGTCACCCGGGACGTCGCGCGCCCGCGTCGCACTTCGCAGTCTGCGCCGCAACAGCTCCAGCGGGCGCCAGCGCGGCCGTCAGGGCCGGCGCCGCGGCGGCCGGCGGAATGATCAGCATCCCGTCGAGCTCGCGGATCCGCGCCCTGTCCACCCGGTCGGGGATGCAGCTGTCGAGCAGGACGTAGAGGTGGGTCGGATCCAGGGTTCCGTCGAGGAACCGCTGGCGGGACGCCTTCTCGATCGCGTCCTGTTTCGGGTTGATGCGCGCCGTGTAGGTGATGTTCACCGGCCGCCGCAGCGAGGTGGCGCGCCAGGCGATCTCGTAGAAGGGGATGATGTCGGCGTAAGAGATGGGCGGCTGGAACTCGACGATCGTGGCTTGCGCGATCAGCGGCTTCCAGAGCGGGCTCGGCGTGCGGGCGTAGTGCTCCGGCTCAGTCGCGGCCGCCGTCTGCGAGCGGATGTCGGCGGCGAAGGCGGTGAGGTCGCTCGCCTGGATTAGCAGGGCGCTCATCGAGATGACCAGTGGGAAGGCGCGTGGCAGGGCGAAGACCAGCTGGAAGGCCGCCACCACCAGCGCATAGGCGCAGGGCCAGAACAGCCGGCCCGAGGCGCGGAACATCGCCGGCAGGTTCATCGGCAGCCAGTCGTAGGAGACGTGCGCGATCAGCCGGTCGTTCAGCCGGATGTCGTCCGATAGCGCCAGCGCCGTGAGCACCAACAATGCGGGCGTCAGCCAGGCCAGCCAGCCCATACGGCGCAGCCGATCCCGGCCCTGCGCCGTGAAGAGCGCCAGGCCCGCAGCCGCGACCACGCCGATCAGGCCCAGGCCGAGATACTGGAAGCCTTCGGTGAACTGCCCTTCGGTGCCCTTGGTGGCGTGTAGAAAGCGCGAATAGCCCTCGACGCCGGGATTGATCAGCGAGTCGAGCGACATTGCGTAGAAGCCGAAGCCGTTGGCGCCGCCAGCGTAGCCGCTCAGGCCGGTCATCACCCAGATCGCCAACACCGGGCTCAGCAGGATCAGCATCGAGCGCACGCGCAGCGCCGCGAATTCGCTGGCGGGCGCCTTGTCCCGCCAGGCGAGGTAGCCGCGCCGCAAGACGTCCGTGGCCCAGATCCCGGCGTTCATGAACAGCAGGTACGGATGGATCAGCGCCGACAGCACGAACATGGCGCCGTACCAGACGTCGCGCCGCGCCGGGCGCTCGACGTTGATGAAGGCGTGCAGCGTGAACAGGATCAGCCAGTGCGCGCACAGCGACGGGTTGACCACGCGGAACAGCATCGTCGGCATCAGGGTGAGCAGGGTCGCGCCGGCCAGCGTCGCCAGCCGATCCCTGGCGTGCGGCCGAAGCAGCATGAAGGCGGCCGTGAAGTGCAGCAGGATGCAGGCCAGGAACCAGGCGCCGGTGAACTGGAAGGGACGCGGCAGGATCGCGGCGAACGGCTTCAGCAGCAGGCAAACCAGCGGGATCGAGTCGGTGTAGGTCACCGTCGCCCCGGTCGGCCAGGCGACCAGGGTGGTGGCTCCCAGCGGCCAGCGCCAGGCGTCCTCCAGGTACGCGTTCCAGCCGATCAGGTGCGTGCCGAGGTCGCCCTTCAGCAGCCAGGTCGCGTGACTGGGCAGCAGCACCTGCCAATGGAAGAACCACAGAAAGATCCCGAGAGGGATGAGTGAAGCGAGCGCCCAGAACGGGGCGTCGGCCCAGGCGCGCCGAGAGTCGACGCCGCCGTCCGACGGACCGGCCGCCGGGCGCGCCCGCGGTCCCGACGCCTGCGCGCTCACTCTCCTATCCATGACCGCCCCCGCGCCCCGCTTTGGCCGGCAATGTTCCATCCTGGGATTTACAGCCTCTAAAGGTCGCAGGGCGAGAGTGCGGCTTTAGGTTAAAGCTCTAATCATCGCCGCCCAGGACAGTAATGCGACCTTTGACCCCGCCCGGCGAGCAGGACCAAGCCTCCGTCGGGGCGGCGGACGCGCGCCCCGCCTTCACCGATGGCTTCGGCCGCGGCGTGCTGGTCACCCTCGTCCTGCTGGGCGTGCTGATCGCCGCGGGCGTGGCGCACATGTTCCTGGCCCCCCAGCGCAAGGGCCTCACCGACTTCTTTTTCATCGAGCAGGACCTCTTTGTCGCGGGCGTCATGTCCGCGCTCTTGATCGCGCTCGCTTTTCCGTGGCCCTGGCGGTTCGCGCTGCGGCCGCCGCCGGCCTCTTGGCGGACTGCGCTGCTGCTGGCGCTGGCGGTCGCCGTCGTCGGCTGGGCCGGGAGCTACCTCGTCTACGACGACTATGCGCTCTCCATGGACGAGTTCATGGCCCGGTTCGACGCCCAGATTCTGGCCAGCGGCCATCTCGCCGCTCCGGTGCCGCCGCAGTGGCGCGAGTACGTCAAGGCGCTGCAGCCGCTGTTCATGCTGGACATCCCCGGGCACGCCTACTGGGTCTCCAACTACCTGCCGGTCAACGCCGCCTTCCTGGCGCTGGGGCTGAAGCTTGGCGTCATGAACCTCGTCCCGGCGCTGTGGGCGGGGATCGGCGTCATCGCCACCTTCGGCGTGGCGCGCCGCATCTGGCCGGAGAAGCCGGGCGCGGCGCTTGTCGCCGCGGCCCTGCTGGCGACCTCGCCGCAACTCCTCGTCACCGCCATGACGCCGTATGCGATGAGCGCGCACCTGGCGCTGAACATGGTCTGGCTGTGGCTGTACCTGAGAGGAGGGCGCCTCGGCCACGGCCTGGCCGCGCCCGTCGCCTTCCTCGCCACCGGCCTGCACCAGTTGGTCTTCCACCCACTGTTCGCCGCGCCCTTCGTGCTGGAGCTCTGGCTCGCGAAGCGCTGGAAGCCGGCGCTCTGGCACACCGCGGCCTATGCGGTGATCGGGGCCTTCTGGGCGCTGTACCAGCCGATGCTGGTGCACTTCTACGGCGCAGGCACGGTGGCGCAGGCGGCGGAGGGGCATGGGGCGGTTGCGTCGCTGGGAAGGATGCTTGCATTGTTCGAACCGACAGGGCTGGGCTACATCGCGAAAAATCTTCTCCGGTTTTTGACGTGGCAGAATCTGCTTTTAGCGCCCCTCCTGCTGGCGGCGCTGGCTCCGGCGATACGATGCGGCGGCGTGCTGCGTGCGATGGTCCTAAGCATCGCCCTCACCCTTTCGCTTGTACTCGTGGTTATGCCCTACCAGGGTCACGGATGGGGCTATCGCTACTTGCACGGGCTCATGGGGGCGGCCTGCGTGCTGGCGGGCTGGCATTGGACCAAGCTTGCTGAGGACCACGAACTGTCAGTGCCGACGCGGCGCGCAGTCTTCGCGTCCGGAATCGCCGCCAGCGTGCTTTTACTCTTTCCGATCCGAGCGGCACAGGCGCACATGTTCGAGCACCCATATTCGGTGGCGTTTCGGCAGATAGTGTCAATGAAATCCGAGGTCGTGATTGTCGATCCCAGTGGTCTGTGGTTCGGCGCGGACTTGATTCGGAACGAACCGAGCTTGACGCGAGCACCAATAGCTCTCGCTGCGAACGAAATATCTTTAGAAAGTGCGAGCGAGCTCTGCTCGACATCAATCGTTGGTGTTTACTCAAGCCAAGATGCGGTTTTGGCCGGAGTTCGCCATGGTGGAGGCCTCCGCGGCAGTGGCGCAGCGTCTGTGATACCAACAAGTTGTGACAGTTTTAATATAATCCAGCCGCTCGGTACGTTCAAAAATGGCCAGACGAGGGTGCCTTAAGCGTAATATCCGTATGCCAGTATTTAGCCCCTATCTTCGGCATGCGGTAGGTCCCGCCGTTCAGGTCGCGAGCCAGCTCGGCTTGTGGGCGATCATATTGCTGGCACCTCGAGTTCTCGAGGCAAGTGACGCCGAAATGCTACTTGCTGTCCTTGCGCTTACCCAAACGATCAGCAACCTATGCGAAGCTGGTCTGTCCAATGCTGCGACGCCGTCCCTTTTGTACGGCGATGAGAAGGCCACGCCTAAACTCGTGGCGGCTCTCGCCATCGCCAAGTTGGCTTCCGCGCTCCTGCTCGGCGTTCCGGTGTACCTCTTGGTATTCGGTGGCAGAGCGACGAACCCCACCCTCGCGTTAGGAGCCATTCTCCTTCTGGTCCTGACTATTCGAACGCCCGCCCTCTACGTCGCAAGGTGGTGGGGCTCGGCGATGGCCTTGTCAGAGGTGGCTGGCCTTATCCTATCTATTCTGATCCTTACGTTTGGCTTGGCAGGTCATTCGACGACAGTCGTCAGCCTTTTGGTTTCCGTCTTAGCGATTCGAGTCGGCGGAGCGCTGGTCCCGATACTTGCATGGAAAAGTGTACCGCTCGCTGGATCAACACTATCATCTTTAATGCGCGACGTGCCGCCTTACGGGATTCATAAATGCCTTTCACTTGCATCTCACTATTCTACGTCATCTCTCGTCATCACGAGCAGGGGTGCATCAGGCCTCGTCGCCTATCTTCTTGCTGAACGTTTATTTTATACCGGCTTAGCGTTGTGGGCGGCACTTCTTCCAATGTTCATGACGCTCCGACGAGCTTCGGATGAAGCGGGAAGCGCAACCGCCCGCATCGCCATATCGACCGTTTCTGTCTCGCTCGTGGTCGCTCTGGCTGCGTGTGTCGCGATTAAACCCATTGCGAGCTATATGTCTCCGGAAAATTATGGGGAAGTCGTAAACTATTTTACTGTATTCATGGTGTCATTTCCGATTGTTTCGGCGAATTATTTCATTTCTGCCTTTTATTTGCAGCCCGAGGGTGAATCGTGGGCTATTGCCAAGGGCGCGTTTATTTCAGCTCTCTCAAACGCACTCTTCATAGTACCGGTCTTATTCCTGAGCCCGTCTCCGCACTGGTATGTGCTGAGCCCCTTTGTAGGAGAAGGCGCTCTGCTTGCCTTTAATCTCCTCATAATGCGTCGCCGCGCTGTGCGAAGAAGCTCCCGTGGGGGCTCGAACTCAGCCGACGTTGGTCAATGTCCCGGGGACGGTTGACGGTTATGACTGCGCGCATCGCAATCATCGGAGCTGGACTGGCGGGTTGCATGGCGGCCGGAGCGCTATCCCAACGAAACCATGTAACCCTGTTCGAGGAATGCCGAAATTGTCGGTCGTTCGATCCTATCGTCGACGTTGGGGCTCCCCACAGACTCACCACGGTCGCGGGCGTCGGGCCAGGCGGCACAACCAAGTTTTGGCACAATGGGCTCATTGTCCCTCGAACAACATTGTTCCGGGATTGGCCGCTCCGTTGGGCCGATCTTGAGGAGCATGTCGACCACACCCTGCAGCGGTTGGGTGGTTCTGGACTCCGGGCGTATCTAACCAATCAGGCGCGTGGTCATGATCGCATGCTTGCGGCTGGCGCGAGCGAAAATGTCCTTGGGCCGGCCCTTTACTATCCCTCGCGTCGTATGAACGCCTATCGGACGTTTGTAAGGCGAACCGCAGTTCACACTCGCTATGTGCGCATAAGCCGAATTAGTCAGACACAAGAGGCGGGCTGGGCTCTATTCGGTTCTGCCGATGGAGAAGCTCAACTTCTCGGCGAGTACGATGCTGTGATCATCAGCGCCGGCGGCCTGCGAACGCCGGCTTTGCTTTCCGAAGGTGTTTTGCAAATGGCCGGTGGCGGAACATCTCGGGCCCTTTCGAATGCGGGGCGACACTACGAAGATCATCCGAGCTTCTTTCACGGAATCGGCCGACTTCGTGTTCCCGTTTCGCAGGTGTGGAGCATATCAACGCAGTCCGGAGCGATTCGAATTCCAATATTAGAGCCTGGGTCGGACCGGTTTGCTATATATATAAGGCCGAGGTGGCAAGACACGGCTCAGGTTGTCTCTGACAAACTTGGAATGACGCTGTCCGATCTCAGAAATAATCCCTTCAATATAAATTCTATTGGTCGCGTTATATCAAATCCGGATGACCTAATCGAGTTGCTCGGGATCAAGCTCGGTGTGCCTCCCCCTGGGCAGCTATTCTCGGCACTGGTTGTTGCTGAGAGCGGGGCAGAAGGTAAAATCTCGTACGACGATGAGGGGCGCACGATCAGAAAGTGGCTCCTCCCGCCGACCTTTGTCGCTGCACTTTCAGAGAAGGTAACATCAGCGTTGACTGCGAGTGGCCTAGTCGACGATTACAAGCCTTATGATATTTCTGAAATGGTTGTGCGATCATCAGCCCATCATTCTGGTTCATCGAGAATGGCGAATAGTGAAGATCAGGGAGTTTGTAACTCAGCTTGCGAGGTGTTTGGTGCGGAAAATATCTTTATTGCGGGAGGGGCAGTGTTGGCGGGCACGGCTTACTACAATACAGGTGTCTTGATCGGCAGTTTGGCTTTCCGCCTAGTGGACGAAATTTGCAAGCGATTCCGATGATCGATGTAACTCTCTCTACCGCTCGAGGGCTTGTGGCGCCCGCCTTGAGGGAAGCTTTCTCGGGCATGGGTTTACGATCCTCAGTCGGAGAGCCTGGGGAAGTCTACGTCAACTTGTCCCATATACCTGGCGCAAGGCGGGACGTGGAAGCCAATGTTTTGCGTCACCTCGATCAGGCAAAGCGTGTGGGTCTCTTCGTACAAGTTCAGACGATTGCATCGCTGAATGGGCCGGGAGTCCTTGACCCGAACTCTGAGAACTTTGGAATCAGGCCTTACCTAGCGGATCGATATGTTGCCAGCAAGCTTTACGCTGAGAAGGTACTGATTCGAGAGGAACGGGAGTTTCCCCTGGTTTTTGTCTACTTGCCCGCTGTTTTGATTGCGGGTGGTGGTTGGCGCGCGGTACTTGACGCGGTTGGGGAAGGGAAGGTCGCGTTGCCGCGGTCGAGAAACCTCCGAGCGCCCTACCCTTGGTGTGACGCGGATGACATCGCGCAACTCGTCCGCGCACTTCTCCGTCGCGGGGTTCGGCAACATATAACTCGGATAACGCTTTTGAATTGCGGGGACGCCGGAGAGGCGTCCTTCTTCGACCTTGCCGGGGGGCTGGGAGGCGTGCGAGAGCCGCGGCTGGTTTGGGAGACGCCCGCGCGCTACGTGTTTGAGAATTCCGTGATGTATACAGCGCCGCTTCGGGAGCGCCTAACTAAGCCCCGCGTAATGAGTGCATTGTCGACGGCCGTCGACCTACCGCGATTCATTCGGGGCATTTCCCGGCTGGGTCTTATTCGACAGAGTCGACTGCCCCTCCTGAAGGCGATGTGGAGGCCGAGCTAGCGACCCCACGGTGGGAGCGGAGTGACGTCGTTAGCCCCTTTGCTGCGGTCAGGAGCGGCACCGGGACCAGCTGCAGCGCGACGGTGGTGATAAGGCCGAGCCAAGCGGGTAGCGTCGCGTCGATATGTTCCCACTGTAGGTTTCGTCGCGCTCGCAACTGCGCGCGCCTGCGGCTGATGGACAGTCCCGATTGCGTAACGGTGCAGCGCACGAGAGGCCTCTCAAGCATTGAGAATTTTCCGCGTGCTGCCAAGCGCCAAAGAAAATCATAGTCCTCCGCTAAATTTGTGTAGCGATTCGGATATCCGCCGACCTCCATTGCCACGCGCGTACGAAACATCAGAGAGGGGTGTGAGAATGGGCTAAGAAAATGCATTGCTCGTTTGAGCCATTTGTCATCATCTTTACCGCGCTGGACGTATCTTTGTCGGCCCCGCTCATCCACAAATTGTGTCCAGGTTCCCACGACGACGACATCGTCGTTGGCGTCGAGTCGCTCGACCTGGGATTGGAGGCGCCCCGGAAGCGATACATCGTCAGCATCTAATCGCGCGACAAACTCGTAACCTTGATGCGCTGCGTAGCGCAGGCCTGCGTTGAGGGCCGCTGCTATGCCGCAATTTTCGTGCAGCCGGATAACCTGTGTTGGAGAGCTAGTCGGCACATAGGGGGCTTGAGGTTCCGCACTGCCGTCATCCACGACTAGAATGTCGTGGGCGCACCCATCCTCCTGAAGAGACTGAATCGCTCGGGTCAGACTTGGGCCGCTATTGAAGGCCGGTATCAAGACCAAAACCCGAGGAAAATTAGATGTAGATTCTTTCTTTTGCATTAACGTATCTTTGGTGAAAATGCGGATATCGAAAAAACGTCCTCCGCCCGATCAGAGAAACTCATGTCGTTAGTATTAGCTATCGTCATTCCTGTCTTTAATCCTGGGTCGGAACTTGCTGACGCCCTTTCGTCCATCTGCGCTGATCCAAACAGTTCGGTCGTGATTCTCGTCGATGACGGAAGCGTACCTGCTGTTCAAGTTGGGGCGCTATCGTCTGGAATTAATCTAAAGCTAATTCGCCTCGATCGAAACCGCGGCGTTGCCGGGGCGCTGAACGCTGGAGTCAATGAGGCGCTCCGCATGGGGGCAAAGTATATTGCTCGATTCGATGGTGATGATCTTTGCGTTCCGGACAGATTTATTCGTCAGTTGGAAATTATGGAGTCACGTGAAGAACTCTCTCTGCTCGGATCCCGCGTATTTTATATATCCGGAGATGGAGGCAGAACCATTGGGGAGAGTCCTAAACTTACCCCTCGGTCGGCACGTAGAATGTTGTATATCGACAATCCGATCCCTCATCCGACGTGGCTGGTGAGGGCTGATGTGTTCAGGCGTTATGGTCTATACGCCGAAGATATCGACCTCGTCGAGGACTATCAATTTTTGAGAAGAGTATTGGAAACAGAGGTATTTGACATCGTCGCAGATCCTCTGGTATACTATAGGGTGCACGATCGAAGCGTGAGTCGTCGCCGGAGGTGCAGGCAATTGCTCAACCTCCTTATGGTGCAGTTGAAGACCTTCAGATTTTTTAATGTGTGGGCTTATGCGGGAGTCATTAGGACCAGCGCTTACGTCGTTGCGTGTCCGGTGGCGCTCTTCGCCGCGATGGCGATCAAACTCATTCGCCAGCGGCGAGATGGGGAGGCCGAGGGACACGCCGCTTAGCGATCAGGCGCGGTTCAGTTGGCGGCGTTCGAATGGGACGGCGCGATGCGGCCATGCAGAAGATCTAGATATCGAGTTCCCGCGCTAGTCCAGGAGTAGTGCCGCCTCGCGAAGTCCGCGAATTGTTTTCTGCAGTTGTGCAACGCGAAGGCTTTTTCAAGCTGTGAGTTTAGCTTCGCCACGATCGCCGTCGTGGATTGGGCAAGATCCAGCCCGTAGAGCAACTCCGTCGCCGCCGCATCCGCGCGGGTCGTCTCCTCGCCGCAGATGACCGGCAGGCCGCAGGCGAGCGCCTCCTGGATCACCAGGGGAAACCCTTCGCCGACGCTGGGCAGCACCAGCGCGTCGCTCGCCTGATAGAGGCGGGCCAGGCTCGCGCCGAAGAGGCCGGTGAAGACCTTGACGTTCGGCAGCGCCCACGCGCCGGGATCGATCGGCCCGTGGCCGGCGAAGGCCCACTGGACGTCGGGTCGGGCGGCGGCGGCCTCGCGCAGGATGTGCAGGCCCTTCTTCTCTACGAAGCGGCCGACGAAGAGGGCGGTGGGGCGTTCGGCGAGGCCGAGGCTGCGCCGTAGCGCCTGGGGCTCGCCTTCCGCCGGCGGCCGGAAGACCTCGATGTCGACGCCGTTGAAGATCAGCGCCGGCGGTCGGCGGAAGCGCACCTCGCGGAAGAAGTCGCGCACGAAACCACTGATGAACACCACCTGGTCGGCGTGGGCGAGCATCGGTCGGGCGATGATGGCGTTGCCGAGCGCCATCAGCAGTCGAAGGACGGGGCTTTGGTAAGGGACCGAGCCGATGTGCTGGACGATCAGGACGGGCTTGCGCGCCGCCTTCGCGGCCAGCAGGGCGGCGACGCTCGGCAGATAGAGGCTGTCGTGTATGATGACCGCCTCGGCGGCCCGGACCTCACGGGCGATCTGCGCAAGGCCGCGAGGGCCCGGCAGGACGTATGGAAAGCCGAGGCGCCGCTCCGCGAAGTTCGACGCCGCATAGGATGCAACCCGGATCGCCGGATGGGCCGCCGGCGCCGTCACATCGCTGGCCAGCCAGGTGACGTCCAGGCCCAGCCGCGCGAGCTCGTCTGCAAGACGCGCAGCGACGATCTCGATACCGCCAAGATGGGTTTCGAAACAGGCCGAAACGACGAGCACCCTCAAGCCGGCAGGCTGAGACGCGGGGCGGATCGGCGCGGCCGCAGGCGCCCGCATCAGGCCGACAGTTCCAGCCGCGCTTGTTCGCTGGATCCCTCGTCCGTCTGGCCGGCGCTCTCGAAGAACCTGGCTTCATTGCCGCCGACGATCGCCAGCAGGAAACCGCCCATGACGTTCTGTACGCCCAGGGTTACCAGAAGCACACCGATGACCGCCGATAACACGCTGTCGGTCGGCCCGAAGCTGCGCGCGAACCAGGCCATCGCCACCGCCACGAGGACCGCAGCGCCGAGCAACGCCGAGGCCGCGCCGCTGACGACCATGGTCTCGAGCGTGACGAAGCGCGAGAGGCGGGCGACCAGCGGATTGATGTTTCGATATCCAGCTCGAACGCCGTAGAGGTGGGTGGCGAGCGAGAGCAGGGCGGCGAGATGGCCTGAGCCCAGCGCCGCGGCTGCAAGAATGACCCAGAAATTCCCGAAGACGAAATCGGGCCGATGACCGGCCGCGGCGTCCCAAGTCGCGCTCGTCAACACGATCAAGCCGAAGATGACCGCCATCAGCGCCGGTACGGCGAACAGCCATGTCGGGCTCAGCATGAACAGGTAGCGCAGGTGGCGCCAGCCGTCGCGCCAGGGGCGCAGGTGGGGTGGGCGGTTACGCAGGTCGGGCGACAGGGTGGCGGGGACCTCGGCGATCACCTCGTCCTTCAGCGCCGCCTTGATCACCATCTCACTGGCGAACTCCATGCCGGAGCCGGTGAGCTTCAGCCGGTTGAAGCAGTCCTTGGTCAGCGCCCGAAGTCCGCAGTGGGCGTCGCTGGCGCCGGTGTGGAACAGGAGATTGAGGATGCCGGTCAGGGCGGGGTTGCCGATGTAGCGGTTCTTCCAGGGCATGGCGCCCGGCTTGATCCCGCCCTTGAAGCGCGAGCCCATGCAGAGCGCCGCGCCCTCCATCAGCTTTTCGACCATGGCGACGGACTCGCGGAAGTCGTAGGAGCCGTCGGCGTCGCCCATCACCAGATAGCGTCCACGCGACGCTGCGAAGCCGCCGCGCAGCGCCGCGCCGTAGCCGCGCTCGGCGACCGGGACGACGCGCGCACCCAGCCGCATGGCGAGCGCCTGGCTGCCGTCGGTGCTGCCGTTGTCGGCGATCAGAACCTCGCCAGCGAGGCCATGGCGTTCGCGCAAGTTGTCCAGCGCCTCGAGCGCGCTGGTCACGCAGTGCTCCAGCGACTGGATCTCGTTGAGGCAGGGCATGACGATGCTGACGTCGACCTTTGTCGTCGCCGCGGATCTTGCAACTGACACCCGGTGCTCCCGCATCGTCATTCCAAGGGATAGCTGTAGCGGGCAGGGCTTTCCAGAACGTGATCGTCGAAGACTGAGAAGCTATTCTGTCAAGCTCGACCTTGTCTTTCGCCTCGCCAATATACCAGTCCCGCCCGCCAGCAGCACCAGCCCCATCGCCGCAGCGGCGAGACCCAGGGTAAGGCCGGCCGGCCAGTAGGCGAAGACCAGTTCGCCCTTGCTATTCGGCGGCAGCTCGGCGGCGACGAAGAGCTCCTGCAGCGGGCGCAGCGGAAGAAGCCGACCATCGAGGGTCGCGCTCCAGCCGGGATACCAGGCGCGCGCCAGGACCACGCGGCCGCCGGTCCGGCTGTCGATGGCGAAGCGCACCTTGCTGGGCGAGGCGTGGACGTCACGGATCACGGCGTCCGCTGGCGCGAGGGAGACCGGGGCTGCGAGGGGAAGTGGCTGCGGCCGCAGGAAGCGGGCCTTCCCTGCGGGCGCGGGCTGGGGCCGCCAGTCGGGGTGGCGGCGGGCGAAGGCGGCGGCGTAGGGGCCCTCGGCGCGCACCTCCTCCACCCGCGCGAGGTCGAGGATGGGGAGCCCGCTGCCGGCGAACGGGGCGGACAGGCGCTCGGCGATGTCGCCGCACGCCGTCGAGCCGAGCGCGCTCAGGCACAGCGGCTTTTCGTAAACACCGAGGTGGAAGGGGCTGTAGCCGTTGATGACGATCCCCGGCCGCTCAAGCGCGGAGTTGCCGGGACGGAAGTAGGCCCAGCTCGACGGCGGCCCCCACGGCGCGAAGATCGTATATCGGGTGTGCGCCGGCTCGCTTTGGGAATCGAGCGTGGTCGGCAGCGGAAAGTCGCCGGGATAGCGGCCGCCCATGCCGAGATAGGCGGTGTTCACTAAGGCGAAGAGCGCGGCGTGGCCGAGCGCGAGGGTGGCGGTGAAAGCGGCGGCCCGGCGGGGTTGGATCCATAGGGCGAGGCCGGCGAGGAGGGCCAGCGGCAGGGCGGTCAGCAGATAGAAGCGGGTCATCCGCGGGTCCTGCCAGAGCGCCACCCAGAATGGCGCGCCGAGCGCCAGCGCAACGGCGAGCGGCCGCCAGGCGCGAGGCGTACGCAGCGCGTCGTCGAGGGCGAGCGCCGCCAGCACCGCCAGCGCCAGCTGGTAGTAGGGCAGGAAGCGGTACATCCAGCGGAACTGCCAAAGCCCGGGCATCATCGACATCGCCGCGAAGACCAGCGCGAGCAGGGCCAGCGCCCGCACCTCGCTGCGCCGCCACAGATTCCGCCACGACGCGGCGACCAGCGCCGGGGCGACGAACCAGGCGACCTGCAGCATGGGCATCAGCACCGTCTCGCGGACGCCGCCGAACGCCAGCCAGCGGGTGACCATGAAGGGCGTGCTGACGCCGATCAGCGCGTCCAGGTTGGCGGTCAGCATCGGCCCGTTCTCGCGCCCGGACCCGTGCAGGTAGAAGCCGAGCGGCAGGATCGCCGGCGCCGCGAGCAGGCCGCCGCAGACGACGGCGAGCGCCGGCGCGAGCGGGAACCGCTCGCCGCCGGCGACGCGGGCGACGACGATCGAGACCAGCAGCGCCAGATCGGTGTAGGGGCAGCCGGCGGTGAGCACCAGCGCCACCCCGGCCGCGGCGGCGGGCGTCCAGCGGGCGTCGCGATGCGCCGCGATCAGGCCGGCCCAGGCCCAGGGAACCCAGGCAAGGCTGGCCAGGAACGGGATCCAATCGCCCGCGCCCCAGTAGAAGATCCACTCCGAGGTCGGCGCGATCAGGCCGGCGAGGAAGGCGGCGCCGTGGCCGCATCCCAGCTGGCGCGCCAGCAGATAGGCTCCGCCGGCGAAGATGGCGATGTGCGCCAGAGCGTAGATCGCCGCGCCCGCCGCCAGGTCGCGCATCCCGCCGACCAGGGTCATCAGCGCCAGACAGACCGGGTTCAGCACGCCCAGTTGGTATTCCGCCAGTATCGCGCCGCCGTACCAGAGCCGGTCAGTGAGCAGCGGGAACTCGCCGCCGCGCACCAGCCGCGAGACCTCGCCGAACAGCGGGCTGAAGTAGCTTCTAAAATCGTCGTGCAGGAAGAAGTCGGCGCGGTTCAAGAGCGCTGTGGAGGCGAGCGCCACGGCGGCGGCGGCGCTCAGCACGCCGAACAGGGCGTCGGCGGGGAGGGAAATGCGGCGCATGCTGCGGCGTGGGTCCTCAGTCACCGGCGCGCGCGGGGCCGGCTCCGTCGCCGCGCGGACCGTCGGCACAGAAGGATGATTCCGGCGAGGCTGGAAGCGGCGCCCAGCCACTCCACCGGCAGGGTGCGACGCTGCAGCTCGTAGACGCCAGGCTCCCCGACGAAGCTCACCAGCCGTCCCGGCCCGCTGGCGAAGGTCCTGACCGGATGGCCGTCGCGCACGACCACCCAGCAGGGGAAGTAGAATCGGCGCAGCACCACGGTCTCTGCGCGCGTCACCCTCAGCGGGGTGGTGACCGGCTCTCCGCCGAAGCGTTCGAGCGGCGGGCGGCGCTGCGCGGCGGTGACGCCGCTCGCGTCGGCGCCCCGCGGCAGGTACTCCGGCGCGTCGTCGCGCGCCGCGATCGAGGCGGTCGGCATGGGCTTGCGGAACGGCATCAGGTTCTGCGTGTAGAGCTGCAGCGCGCCTGGGGCCGCGAGGCCGAGCGCCGCCGCCAGCGCGAGCGCCCGGACGATCGCCGGCGCGCTGGTCGGCCGGCCGGTCGCGAGCGCGGTGACCGCCGCCAAGTCGACGATCGCGAACAGCCGCCAGGGGAACTGCACCTGGCTCAGCAGCGGTAGCCGCCAGATCGGCAGCAGCCCCAGCCCCGCCAGCGCGCAGGCGAGAGCCAGTGCCGACCAGGGCGACCCCCGCCGCCAGATCGCCAGCGTCAGCAGCACCGCGCCGTAGGTCATCGCCAGACCACTGACCAGCACCGGGTTCACTCGCCCGGACGGCGGCCACAGCGCCCAGTTCTGCGGCTGGTAGTAAGGCAGGTAGAGGAGGTCGACGGCGACCTCGCGCTGCAGAGCCAGCGCCGGGAGTAGGTAGACGCCGCTCAGCAGCAGGCCGCCGACGACGCCGGCGGCGATAGCCGGCGCCGCGCCTGGCGATCTCAGGCGGGCTGCCGCGAGCGGCGGGATCAGCGCTACGGACGCGAGGAGGGCGCTCGGCAGGTGCGTGGCGATCAGCCCGGCGTAGCTGACCGCGAGCCAGCGCCAATGGCCGCTCATCAGCCCCATGGCGATCAACGGCAGCCAGACGAACGCGCCCGCCTCCGCCAGCGCGCCGCGGGAATAAACGTCGGTCAGGTGGTAGGGCGCGGCCATGTAGACCAGCGCCCAAAGCAGCGGACGCCGGGCGTATGGGCGCAGCCACGCCCGCATCGCCGCGCCGGACGCGAACAGCGTGACGGCGAAGGCGGCGGCGACGGCGTGAACGTTGCCGAGGCCGAGCAGCTGCAGCGTCGCGCTGAGATAGAAGGCCAAGGGCGGGTAGAGGTAGAAGACTGGCGCGCCATAGCCGTGGAAAGATTCCGGCAGCCAGCGCGGATAGAGCTCGCCCCGCGCCAACGCCTGGGCGAATTGCGTGGTCCAGACGTGGTTGTAGATCGCCGAGTCCGAGGCGATCGGCATATGCAGGAGCGCGGGCAGCATCAGCGCGCACGCGCCTGCCGCGAGAACCGCCATGTCGCGCAGAGTGCGCGACCAGCCAGCGGCGCGCGCGCTGGAGTCAGCAGCGGCTTCCAAGGACGCCGGCGACGTCATCGAGCGTCTCGCATCGCGTCGTCAGCGCGCGGGTTGG
>Ga0070668_100000510_pt1 | contig 25694 bp, 20 predicted proteins | sample KBSS43metaG_FD_64661 | JGI IMG/M metagenome (GOLD analysis project Ga0070668, IMG submission 64661) | Switchgrass rhizosphere microbial communities from Kellogg Biological Station, Michigan, USA - KBS S4-3 metaG | ecosystem: Host-associated > Plants > Roots > Rhizosphere > Soil ...
TTGATCGGCTCGATCATGATCGCGATGATCCCGCGGTCGACGCCGATCATCGTGTAGCTGGCGAAGAAGACACCTAGGGCGATCCACCTGGCGGAACCGCTGTCGGACGCCGGGGCCTTGTGGACCAGGCCGATGCCCTCCGACCGCGTCAAGCTTGCACCCTCCGCCGAACCTATTCGCCCGCGCCGAAGCTGTGGGTGATCTGCAGGCCCACCATGCGCGGCTCCATCGTCGTCGCATACTGCACATTGCCGGTCGACACCGATGGCAGCGTCGCGCGCTGATAGTGTTTGTTGAGGGCGTTGGTCGCGAATACGGCGATGGTGGTTCGCTCGGCGAAGACGTAGTCGGCGCGCAGATTCAGCAGGCCGACCGCCCCGTAGTACTTCCGGACGAGCGCCGGCGTGAGCGACGGGTCGGTGAGCCGCGCCGCGAGATTGTGCTTGTCGCGCCAAGTCCAGTCCGCCTGCAGGCCGGCCGTGCCGCCGATCAGCGGGAACGCGTAGCGGGCCGAGAGGCTGTAGGCCCATTTGACCGGGTCGCCGGTGCCGGCGTTGCTGAACTCCTCGCCGGAGGCGTCCACCGGCCGGCCCAGCACATCCAGCGCCCCCGGGAACTTGTCATAGCGCCCCAGGAGGTAGCTGAAAGTCCCGCGCAACGTCAGGCCCTCTACGGGGACGGCGGAGACCTCGCCCTCCACGCCCTTGATCGTCGCCGTGGCCGCGTTCTGCACGACTGTCGCCGGCGTCAGGCCAAGCGGGATGATGATCGACTCCTGCTTGTTGGTGTAGCGCGTCCGGTAGGCGGCCAGGTTGGCCCGCAGGCGCCGGTCGAAATATTCCCCCTTTACGCCGAGCTCGATGTCCTGGGCGTATTCCGGCGCGAAGGGGGGCGCTGTCGGCACACGCAGGTTCCAGCCGCCGCCCTTGAAGCCCCGCGCGGCCCGCAGATAGACCATCACGTCGTCGTCGATCTCGTAGTTGGCGCTCGCCAGCCACGAGACGCCGTCGAAGGTCGCGTCCCGCGGAACGCTGCACCGCACCGCCCGGTTCGCGAACGTCACGTCGGCCGCCGTGGTGAAGCTGCAGGTGAAGAGACCGTTGCTCGGATTGAAGCGCGAGCTGATGGCGTCGAGGAAGTGGCGCTCCTCGGTGTATCGCGCGCCGAGCGTGACCGTCAGCCTGTCGGTGATTTCGACGTCGTTCTGCGAGTAGATCGACCAGCTGGTGTTCTTGACGTCGTTGTCGGTGAAGTTGACCGACAGCGGGGAGGTCGAAGTCAGCGGGCGGAAGACGGTGTCGTTGCGGTCATGGCCGGTCTCGCGGCTGTAGTAGACGCCGATCAGCCAGTTCACGCGCTCGTCGAAGAGGTCGCCTGACAGGTTGAATTCCTGGGAAAAGAACTCGGCGCCCGTCAGCGGCTGCGGGTCGAAGGTGAAAGGCGTCGCCACGGCGGGGTTCGGCCGGTTGTTGATCTCCAGGATCGTGAACCGCGTGCCGTCGAGGTCGTAGACCTGGTCCCGCTCGATCTTGTGGTAGCCGGTGATCGACTTCAGCAGCACGTGCTCGGTCAGGTCGATGCTGATCGTCCCGCCCGCGCGGAACACCTCGACGTTCTCGTGCTGCAGGAGCTCTGTGTCGGTGGTGAAGATGTCGGCGCGCCCCAGGGCGGCGATCTGCTCGCCCAGCGCCTGGGCGGCCGCGAGCTGCGTCGGCGTCACCGCCGTCGTCGCTGTGCCGCCCAGCAGCTCGCGCGCGATCTGCAGATTCGTGGCCGCGTTTCCCGTATAGACCGCCGGCACGCGCAGCACGCCGTTGGTGTGGTTCCTGAGCCAGTCGACCTTGAGCTCGGCGGTGAATGCGCTGGTCGGCGAGAACAGCACCGAGCCGCGGACGTTGTAGATGTCCCGGTCGCCGCCGAATCTCTGGCCGGTGATCCGCGAGCGGCCGTATCCCTTGCGCTCCTCATGCTGGGCGGCGAGACGCGCCGCCAGCACATCGTCGACCAGGGGGATATTCACCGCGCCGCGCAGCGCCCACTTGTCGTGGTTGCCGGCCTCGCCGGTGACGAAGCCGTGCAGGCCCTGAAAGTCGGCGCCGCGGGTGATGATGTTGATCGCCCCGCCGGTCGTGTTGCGCCCATAGAGCGTCCCCTGCGGGCCCTTGAGCACCTCGATGCGCTGCAGGTCGAAGAAGCTCGAGTTCACCCCATAGGGGCGCGGGATGTTCACGCCGTCGATGTAGAGTCCGATGGGCTGATCGACGGTCAGCAGGGAGTCCGAAGCCTGCATGCCGCGAATGGCGAAGACCGCCGTGGTCTGGCCGACGCTGGGAGACATGACCGTCAGGCTGGGCACCTGTCCCATCAGGCTGACGGGGCTGGTGATCCCGGATCGCTCGAGCTGCTCGCCGGAATAGGCGGTCACCGCGACCGGCACGGTCTGCAGCGCCTCCTCGCGCTTGCGGGCGGTGACGACGATCTCCTCGACCGCCGACTGCGCTTTCGCCGGCGTCGGCGGCAGGGCCGCCAGTGCGGCTGTGAGGACGACTCCGCAGGCGGAGCTCATCGCGCAGGCGCGCATATCCGGCGTTGGCCTGAGACTTCCCATCGTTCCTCCCAACTCCACGCACTCAGGCTCACTGGACTGGGGAAAGGCCGCCGTGTGCGGCGCTACAGCGTCGGACGCGATCGGGCCTCGCCAAGTTGTTTCGCCTGGTTCGCAGACGCCCTCTGGCTTGACCTTATGGATAGTATCATTGACCGTCTTTCTGCATTTGGTCAATTATCGGCGGCGCGCCAGAGCGACGGGCGGGCCGGCCCGGCGCACACAGTGAGCGAGGATGGATGCTCAAGAACCGCACCCCCACCGTCGTCGGCGCAGCGCTGAGCGACTATCCGCGCGCGCCGCATCTTTCCGAGCGACAGCACCATGCCCAGGCGCTGACGCGGGCGCTGGCGTCCGCTGGCCTCTCGATCAAGGATATCGACGGCTACATGGCCGCCAGCATGGGCGCGGAGTCCGCGATCAGCCTGGCCGAGTACCTCCGCATCGACCACAAGGTGCTGGGCGGCGTCGGGATCGGCGGGGCGATCTTCGAGTGGATGGTGCAGCAGGCCTCGGCCCAGATCCTGGCTGGCCAGGCGGAGACCATCGCCATCACCTACGGATCGGACCTCCTCACGCGGTCCGGCCGCACCCTCGGCACCGCCGGCTTCTATCGCGAGGGCGACACCATCTCGACGTCGGTGATGTTCGAGGCGCCCTACGGCTCGACCATCGTCGGAGCCTACGCGATGGCCGCCCGGCGACACATGCACGAGTTCGGCACGACGCCGGAGCAACTGGCCGAGATCGCGGTGACCTGCCGGGCGCACGCCGCGCTTAACCCCAACGCCATGTACCGCAAGCCAATCACCGTCGACGACGTGCTGGGTTCGCGGCTGGTGGCGGATCCGCTGCATGTGCTCGACTGCTGCGTCATCTCCGACGGCGGCGGGGCGGTGATCCTGACCACGGCGGAGCGGGCGCGCGACCTGCCGGTCAAGCCCGTCTACGTCCTGGCCGCCGAAGGGACCCAGACCCACTGGAACATCAGCGAGATGCCGGACTTCACGATCGCGCCTTCGGCCTATTGCGGGCCGCGCGCCTTCGCCAAAGCCGGCCTGAAGCCGAGCGACGTGGACACGATCCAGCTCTACGACAGCTTCACCATCACCGTGCTGCTGATGCTCGAGGGCCTGGGGTTCTGCCGCCGCGGCGAGGGCGGCCCATTCGCCGCCAGTGGGGCGCTGCGGCTGGGCGGGGCGTTCCCGCTGAACACCGACGGCGGCGGGCTGTCGGCCTGTCACTCCGGCATGCGGGGCATGCACATCCTGGTGGAGGCGGTGCGCCAGCTCCGCGGCGAGGCTGGCGTTGCGCAGGTCCCCGACGCCAGGATCGCGCTGGCCTGCGGCTCCGGCGGGTTCCTATCCGGACATGCGGCCGTCATCCTCGGCACGGAGGCGCCCTGATGGACCAGATGCTGAAGGTTCCCGCCGACCTAGCCGCCCTACCAACGCCGGATGTCGCTGGCGAATGGAAGCCGTTCTGGGACGCCGCGGTCGCCGGGCGGCTCTTGATCCAGGCCTGCCCCGCCTGCGGGCGGCGGCAGTTCTATCCCCGCGCCATCTGCACCGCCTGCGGCGGCGAGCCGGAGTGGCTGGAGGCGTCCGGCCGCGGCTCCCTCTACACCTTCTCGGTCGTGCGCCAGAACCTGGTGCGGCCGTTCAAGGACATGCTGCCCTACGTCCTGGCGATGGTCGATCTGGAGGAAGGCGTGCGCATGCTGACCAACGTCGTCGGCTGCGATCTCGGCGAGGTGAAGATCGGCATGCCGCTGGAGGTGACGTTCGTCCGGGCCAAGGACGGCGTCCACTTGCCGTACTGGCGCCCTGTCCAGGTTTCCGGCCGTCGGGGGAGCTGATCGTGGGAACGCTCGAGAACAAGGTTGCGATCGTCACCGGAGGCGGCCGCGGACTGGGCCGCTCCCACGCGCTCACCCTCGCGCGCGAAGGCGCTGCGGTGGTGGTCAATGATCCGGGGGTCACGCTGGCGGGAACTCCGTCCGATGAGCGCCCGGCCGAAGCCGTGGTGCGGGAAATCCGGGCTGCGGGCGGGCGCGCCGTGGCCAACTACGCCGACTGCGCCGACTGGGCCGGCGCCCAGTCGCTGGTGGAGGATGCGATCGCCAATTTCGGGCGCCTCGACATCCTGGTGAACAACGCCGGCATCATCCGCGACCGGATGAGCTTCAACATGGGCGAGGCGGAGTTCGACGAGGTGGTGCGGGTGCACCTGAAGGGTCACTTCGCGCCGTCGCACCATGCTGCGCGCCACTGGCGCAGCGAGGCCAAGGCCGGCCGTCCGGTGGCCGGACGCATCATCAACACGACGTCCGAAGCCGGCCTGTGGGGCAATCCGGGCCAGGCCAACTACGCCGCGGCCAAGGCGGGCATCGTCGGCATGACGCTGGTGATGGCGCGCGAACTCGAGGGCTCTGGCGTCACCGTCAACGCCATCTCGCCTCGCGGAGCGACCCGCTTCACGGGCTCCACGCCCGGCGCCGAGGGGCAGTCAGAACGCGACGCCGCCATGCCGGTGGAGCAGGTCTCCCCACTCGTCGCCTACCTCGCCAGCGACGCCGGCGCCGGGATCACCGGCCAGGTGTTCGTGATCTACGGGCGCTACCTGGCGCTCTCCGGTTGGGTCGGCCCCGTGGAGGAGATCGAGCATCCGAGCGGCTGGACGCTGCAGGACGTCCCGGACGCGGTCGACCGGCTGTTCGCCCACCATAGCCGAAAGCCGGTCCCCCTGGAGGTCGCCCGGGACCGGGCCAAGCCCGCCTAGGGCGGCGCGGCCACGGCGGTCGCGTTCCCAGGCTCCGTCGCCGCTGCAGTGTCCGCGTCGACGGTCCGGCTGGCGACGAGGTAGAGGACGCCGGCGGCCACCAGCAACGCCGGGCCCAGCAGCATGCTGTAGCGGAGCGCTTCGGCGCCTTGGGTTCGACTGATCGCATCGTTCAGCACGCCGAACAGCAGCGGCCCGACGCCCGCGCCGAGCACCAACGAGCAGAACAGCATCAGCGCCGTGACGAACGCGCGCATCGTCGGCGGCGCGAGCGACACATAGGTCGCCGTCGTCACCGTGGTCAGGCCGCCTGACACGAGAGTGTAGAAGAGCAGGCAGGCGATGGAGGCGTTCAGGCTTTCCACCAGGCTCGACGCGGCCAGCGCCGGCGCGACAAGGGCGATGACCGCAGAGCAATAGTAGAGCCGCCAGCGCGCCCCACGTCGCGCAAGCCGGTCGCTCAGCACGCCGGCGACCATGTTGGCCACCGCCGCGCCCCCGACCACGAGGCCGAACAGCGCACTCATTTCGGTCGCGCTGAGGTGGTGCACGCGCATCAGGAAGGCCGGCGCCCAGGCGAGCCAGCCGGTGAACGCCATGTTCATGCAGATCAGGCCGAGCACCAGCGGGCGGAACGTGCGGATGCGCGCGCATTGGCGCAGTTGCTGGACCAGCGTGCCGCGCGGAAGCACGGCGGCCTGCCCTCCCCCGTCCTGGACGCCGCGGGTAGGCTCGGAGACGGTGAACCGCACCAGCAACGCCACCAGGATCCCGGGCAGGCCGACCGCCAGCATCGCGCCTCGCCAGCCATAGCGATCGTTCAGCACGCCGGCCACGAACGAGCCCAGGGAGTAGCCAATGGTCGAGCCGACGATGACGACGCTGATCGCCGCGCCCCGGCGCACGGCGGGGTAGAGATCGCCGATCATGCTCATGGTCGCCGGAGGCTGGGCGGCCTCCGCCGCGCCGACCGCGAGGCGGGCCACGAACAGGTGGAGGAAGCCGCTCGCCATGGCGCACGCAGCGGTCGCGACGCTCCAGGCCGCCAGGGCGACGGCGATGAGATTGCGGCGGTTGATCCGGTCGGCCAGCCGGCCCATGGGCAGCGCGACGGTCGCGTAGACCAGCGCCATCGCCGTCCCCGTGAGCGCGCCCATCGCCGCGTCGCTGACTCCGAGGTCCTTCTGGATCGGCACGAGCAGGACGGAGAGGATGTTGCGATCCACCGCAGCCAGCATCGCCACCACGCCGAGCATCGTGACGGTCCAGGCGCGGGACGCCCCGGCGCGCGTCACGTGGCCGGGCTCCGGGCGTGGGTTTCGAGCGAGAGGTTTTCGGACATCCGCTTCAGCACGCTCAGGCAGGTCGCCAACTCCTCAGGGGCGATGCCCCTCGCCGCGACGTCGTTGATCCGGTAGGCCAGCGGCATGAGTTCGACCTTGAGCGCCTGACTGGCGGGCGTGAGGAAGACGTTCAGCTTGCGCCGGTCGCCCTGGTTCCGCTCGCGCCGCACCAGGCCGAGCCGGTCCATGGCGCTCAGGGTGGTGACGGTAGTGGGCTCGGTCACGTTGTTGAGGTCGGCCAGCCGCCTCTGGGTCACGCCATTCTCTTGCCAGAGCGCCCTCAGGAAATACCAGAAACCGCTGGTCAGGCCCTTGCGGCTCAGCTGGGCGTTGAGGGCCCGGTCGAACGCCCGGTGGCATCGCCGGACCTGAAAGCCCAGGCTGTCCTCGGGCGGAAGGTCCACGGACCGGCTCATCATCAGACCCCGAAGCGTTCGAACGGTGCGGCGGCGGAACGCGCCCGCCGCCACCGCCGGCGCAGCCCCGCGCCGCCGCACGAGGCGCCCCTGAAGAGCATGGAAGCCGACCGGGGACCATGCTGGACAGTCCCGGGCGGCGCGGGTAAATTACTTCGGTATCTAAGTCTTGGCAAATCCGACACGCCGACGCAAAGCGCCGCGAACGGCCAACGAGCCTGACCGCAGCGTTCCCACTGCGCAGGGCCACAACGGAGGCGGACGCATGGAACAGGATAACCGCGAGTTCGAGATCCGGGGGGTCAATCATCTGGCCCTGGTGTGCAAGGACATGGCGAAGACCGTCGCTTTCTACCGCGACGTCCTGGGGATGCCCCTGATCAAGACGATCGAGATGCCGCGGGGCATGGGCCAGCACTTCTTCTTCGACATCGGCAACGGCGACTGCCTCGCCTTCTTCTGGTTTCCGGACGCGCCGCCGGCCCAACCGGGCGTCGCCGCCCCCAGCCATCTGCCGACGGAAGGCGACATCCGGACCGCCCACGCCTCCATGAACCACATCGCCTTCAACGTGCCGGCCGAGAGATTCGACGAGTACGTCGAGCGGCTGCGGTCCAAGGGGATCGCGGTCTCGAGGGTGCTCAACCATGACGACTCGCCCAACGGCGTCAGCGCGCAGCTGACCGACGACGTGTTCGTCCGCTCGGTCTATTTCTTCGATCCCGACGGGATCTGCCTCGAGTTCGCCTGCTGGACGCGAGCCTTCGGGCCGAACGACGCCCGCCACGCCCCGATGAACGCGGAGGGCGTGCGCGACGAAAGCCTGCTTATGCCCGCGGCGTCGCTGCAGCCGGCCCACTAGCCGGGGACGGCCGGGTCGGGAGGGCGCGCCATGCCCCAGGTGAAGCTGCTGGCTTTCTCCGGGAGCACGCGCAGCGGGTCCTACAACCAGCGCCTCGTCGACATCGCCGCCAGTCTGGCGCGGAAGGCGGGCGCCGAAGTCGCTTCGATCCGCCTGAAGGACTTCAACCTACCGATCTACGACGGCGACCTTGAGGCGGAGGGCTTCCCCGAGGGCCCGCAGCGGCTGCGGGCCCTTTTCATCGAGCACGACGGCTTCCTGATCGCCGCGCCCGAGTTCAACGGCTCGGTGAGCGGGGCCCTCAAGAACGCCATCGACTGGGCCTCGCGCCCCCGCCCCGGAGACGCCGGCCCGCTGCCGGCCTTCCGCGGCAAGGTGGCCGGGATCATGTCGGCTTCGGTCGCGGCTTCGGGCGGCCTGCGCGGACTTCTCGCCCTTCGGCAGATCCTGGGAACGATCCAGACCCTCGTGGCCACCGAGCAGGCGCTCGTTCCCTGCGCAGATCGTGCGTTCGATGGGCCTGAGCTGACCGACGCCATGGCGAACCGGATTCTGCCGATGCTGGTCAATCGGGTGGTCTTGCTGGCCGGGGCCATGAAGGCGGGCGGCCCCCTCTGAGGGCGAAACCGATGTGGGCGGCCCGGCCGGGTTCGGGCGGATGAGGAGCTGAACGGGCTATGGAAGATCTGGCCGACCTGCTCGCCAAGACGGACACCCGGTTCGTCGGGCTCCCCTCGCCCACGGCGCCACGCGCGCTGGCCGGCGGCCATCCATGCCAGGGCATCTACTGGACGCCCAGCGGCCAGCGGCCCAGGGCCGCGTTCATCGCCGCGCACTACAATGCGGACTTCTCGGAGCACTACGTCGCCCCCTATGTCGCCGACCGCGGCTTCGGCTTCCTGGGCTGGAACACACGCTATCGGGGGCTGGAGGATCAGTTCCTGCTCGAGCACGCGCTGATCGACATCGGCGTCGGCGTGCGCTGGCTGCGGGAGCAGGCCGGCGTCGAGACCGTGATCATCCTGGGAAATTCCGGCGGGGGCTCGCTGATGGGCGCCTACCAGGGCGAGGCGACCCGCCCGACGCTACTAGATCTGCTCAACGGGCGCGGGCGCGAGGCGCTGGCGACCCTGCCGCCGGCGGACCTCTATGTCTCGCTGAACGCGCACCAGGGGCGGCCCGAAGTGATCACCGACTGGATGGACGCCTCGGTGGTCGATGAGCTCGATCCGGTCCCGACCAACCCCGAACTCGATCCGTTCAATCCGAACAACGGCCCGCCTTACGATCCGGCGTTCGTCGCCCGGTACCGGGCCGCGCAGAAAGCGCGCAACCGGCGCATCACCGAATGGTGCCAGGCGGAACTGCGGCGCCTGAACGCCGCCGGGATCCCCGACCGATTATTCCCGCTCTACAGGTGCTGGGCGGACCTGCGGATGATGGACGGCGGCCTCGATCCCTCCGACCGGCCGACGCCCATGTGTTACCGCGGTCATCCAGCGAGCGCCAACAAGCACCCTTCCCTCGCGCGAGCCAACAGCCTGAGGACCTGGCTGTCGATGTGGAGTCTGGAGACCTCGAAATGCCGGGGCCGGCCGCACCTGGAGGCGTTCGGCATTCCCGCCCTCGTCGTCCAGGGCCTGGCCGACACCGGCGTCTTCCCGCAGGACGCCCGGGACATCCATGGGTTCATCGCCTCGGCGGACAAGTCGCTCGAGCTTATCCCCGGCGCACACTACTTTGAGGACTCGCCCCAGGCCCGCCACGCCATGGCGTCGCTCATCTGCGACTGGGCGCGAAGCCGGCGTTGACCGGCCGCTCGCAATTTAACCGGCCTTGCGGATACGCAGGGAAATATGTTCCATTTGGTCAAGGAAACGCCGGCGCGAACCCGGGCGCCCCGCCGCCCTCGACGCGCACCCTGGATCGAGGCCGCCAGATGCCGATCAATGTCGCCGCCGCGATGGCGGCCAAGCTCCAGCCGATCGACTACGAATGGAACGAGGACCGGGTGATCCTCTACCACCTGGGCCTGGGGGCGGGCGCGGCGTTCACCGATCCGAAGGAGCTCGAATACACCTACGAGAAGACATTGAAGGTGCTGCCCACCTTCGCGGTCCTGCCCGGCTTCGGCATGGCGCCCCAGGTCGCCAGCACGCCGGACCTCAACATCGATCTCACCGGCGTGGTCCACGGCGAGCATGAGATCACCCTCGACGGCCCGTTGCCGGTCGCAGCCCGGGTCCGCTCCACCGCCGAAGTGACCGGAGTCTACGACCGCGGCTCCGGCGCGGCGATCATGTTCCGCATCGACACCGCGGACCGAGACACGGGCAAGCGGCTGTTTTCGAACACCTGGACGCTGTTCGCCCGCGGCGCCGGCGGGTTCGGCGGCCCAGCCGCCCCGAAACCCGAGATTCTTCCCCCGCAGCGGGCTCCTGACGCCGAGGTCCGCTCGCCGCTCATCTCCCAGATCGCGCAGATCTACCGCCTCTCGGGCGACAAGGCATTCCTGCACATCGACCCGGAACTGGTCCGGCTCGCCGGATTCGACCGCCCGATCGTGCATGGCCTGTGCTCGATGGGCGTGGTGACCAAGGCCGTGGTCGACGGACTTCTCGGGGGCGATGTCGCACGCGTCCGCCGCGTGCGCATGCGCTTCGCCAAGCCGGTCTTCCCCGGGGAGACGATCCTGACCCGCGCCTGGCGGGAGGGCGGCCTCGTGGCGATCGAGGCCATCGCCCTGGAGCGCGGTGAGAACGTCGTCACCCAGGCCTGGATGGAAGTTCGCGCGACCGACGGAACGGGGTGACCGATGAGCTTTCTCTCGGAACGGATCGAAGCCAACCTCGACCTCGACGACGGGCTGTCGATCGAGCACCAGGGTGAATGGGTCTCGCGCGCCGAACTCAACCGCATGGTGCGGCGCCTGATGACGCAGTTCGAAGCCTACGATCTGCCCGAAGGCGCGCCGATCGCGGTGGTGATCCGCAACCATCCCCCGCAGGTCGCGGCGATCCTCGCGATCTGGGGTTCACGTCGCTGCCTGCTGATCCTCAATGCGCTGATGCCGGACGAAAGGCTGGCGTCGGACATCCGCAAGCTGCGTCCCCCCCTCATCCTGGCCGAGGGCGCCGATTGGGCGCGGCCCGAACTTCGTGCGGCCGCCGCCGCGATCGGCGCTGCCGGCGTCGAACTGGCGGCGTCATTCGAGGCGGTTCCTCGGCCCGTCGAGGGACTCGAGCATATCGCCGGCCGCGATTTCATGCCGGCTGACCCGCAGATCGCGGTCCACATGCTGAGTTCGGGAACAACCGGGACGCCCAAGCGCATTCCGCTGACACATGCCTTGCTGGAGCGGATCCAGGCGTCGATGCCGCCCAGCGACCCTGGGGCGCCGGCGCAGGCGCCCCAGGTGCAGTTCGTCTTCGGGTCACTGGCGCACATGATGGGGGTGGCGTCGATGTTCGGCTTCGTCGCCGCCAACTTTCCAATGGCGCTATTTGAGAAGTTCACGATCGCCGAATGGCGCGCAGCGATGGCCCGTCACAAGCCGACCTCGGTGGCGTTGCCGCCGGCGACGATGCGGATGGTGCTCGACGCCGGCGTCACGCCGGAGGAGTTCGCCGGCGTGCGCCTCATCCGTACCGGCACGGCGCCGCTGCCCCCCGAACTGGCGCAAGAGATGTATCGAAGGTATGGCGTGCCGATCCTGGCGACCTACGGCGCGACCGAGTTCGCGGGGGCCGTCGCGAGTTGGACCGTTGAAGATTTCAACCGCTACTGGAAGACGCATCTGGGCGCGGGCGGGCGCCTCCATCCCGGCGTGGAGGCTCGCATCGTCGACATCGCCACGGGCAAGACGCTCGGGCTCGACGCCGAAGGCGTTCTGGAGTTACGCGGACCGGCCCTGGGGCTGCAGGACTGGATGCGCACGACGGACCGTGCGTCGTTCGACGTCGAGGGATTCCTCTGGATCCGCGGCCGGGCGGACAACGCCATCCTCCGTGGCGGGTTCAAGGTGCACCCTGACGACGTCAACGCCGTGCTGGAGCGGCATCCGGCGGTGCGCGAGGCGTTCGTGGTCGGCGTCCCCGACGAGCGACTGGGCCAGGTTCCGGTCGCCGCCGTCATCCTAAACACGGGGGCGCAAGCGGCCGAAGAGGAGATCATCGGCTGGGCGCATGAACGACTGCTGCCCTATCAGACGCCTGTCCGCGTGAAGATCGTGGACGACTTCCCCCGCGGCCTCTCATTCAAGCCCTCGGGACCGGGTGTGCAGGCCCTGTTTCTGACGGACTGAGGTCGAGGCGGAAACAAGGCGGGGATCGGCGCGGATGGATTTCGACGACACGCCCGAGGAGGCGGCCTACCGCCAACAGGCGCGCGCCTGGCTCGAGTCCGTCGCGCCCCGGCGCAGTGGGGCCTCGGCCCGACCTGCCGAAGACGATTGGACCGATGTGCTGCCCGCGATCCGGCTTTGGCAGCGGACGAAGTACGACGCCGGCTACGGCGCGATCAGCTGGCCGGCGGCGTTCGGCGGCCAAGGTGGCACGGAAATGCAGGAGATCATCTTCCAGCAGGAGGAGCGCCATTTCGACGTCCCGCCGGCCGGCGGCGTCGCGACCCTGGCCCGGCTGGTGCTCTCAGCGGTTCGGACCTTCGGCTCGGACGCCCAGCGCGCCGCGTTCATGAGAGCGGGGCTGCGGGCCGACCACGTGTGGTGCCAGCTGTTCTCCGAGCCCGGTGCAGGATCCGACCTCGCGGGCCTGCGGACCGCCGCCCGGGCGGATGGGCTGGGGTGGATCATCGACGGCGCCAAGGTCTGGACCACCGGCGGCCACACCGCTGACTTCGGCCTGCTGGTGGCCCGCTCGAACCCGGGCGCGCCCAAGCACAAGGGGCTGACCTGCTTCATCCTGGACATGAAGACTCCAGGCGTCAGCGTCCGGCCGCTGAAGCAGATGACCGGGGCCTCGAACTTCAATCAGGTCTTCTTCGACGGGGTGCGCATTCCCGATGACCGCCGGCTGGGGCCGGTCGACCAGGGCTGGCAGGTGGCCATGAGCGCCCTGTCGGCGGAACGATTCAGCATCGCCAGCGGCCGGTGGCCCGCCGACGCCGTCCTCGAGCTGCTGGAGGCCGCCCGCCAGATCGATGGGGGAACGGCGCTGGGCGACCCCGCCGTGCGGGCGCAGATCGCCGACGTCTACGTGCGCGCCCTCGGCGCGGGCAACACCGTCTACCGTTTCATGACCGCCCTATCGCGCGGAGAGGACCCCGGCCCGGCGGCGTCGGGACTGAAGCTCGTGAATGCGCTCATGCACCAGGAGATCGCCTCGGCCGCGATCGACCTTATGGACCAGGCGGGCGTAATCTCCAGCCCCGGGCACGCCATCGCCGCCGGCGGTTTCCACAACGCATGGCTGGCGTCCCCGTCCGCTCGCATCGCCGGCGGAACCGACGAGATCCAGCGGTCCCTGATCGCCGAACGCGTCCTGGGACTCCCGGGCGACATCCGGGTGGACAAGGACATGCCCTTCCGCGCGCCATCGCCGGGCGGTGATCCGTCTATTCGTGAATGAGACAGCCGAACAGGACTTCCAGGTATTCCTTCAGCACCGCCGGATCGTAGGCGTCCTTGCCCGTCCGCTGCTCGAAGCGGGACGCGCCGATGAAGATCTGGGTGGCCGCGCCCGCCAGGATGCTCTGAAGGATCAGCGGATCGGCCTTCTTCGGAAGCACGCCTTCCTGCTGCAGCGCCTTGATCTCCTGGAGCACCGTGGGAGAGGTGGTGTTCAACCGGTTCTCAGGGTCCGTCCGGTTCCCCGGCTCCGACTCCTCGAGCGCGTAGCGGACCATGAACCGATGGATCTCGGGATTCTCGGCCGCCGCCCCGGCGATCGCCCGCAACAGGACCTTCAGGCGCGTCTTTCCGTCGAGGCCGCTGTTGGCCCGGACCTGATCCTCAAGTCGCTGCGAATGGCGCCGGTAGATGGATTCCGCGCATTGCTGCCAGAGCTGCTCCTTCGATTCGAAGTAATACGACAGCAGCGTATGATTGACGCCCGCTTCCTCAGCGATCGCGCGCGTCCTCGCGCCGCTCAGTCCATGGCGGGCAAAGATCTTGATCGCGGCCAGGATGATTTTCTTGCGCGTTTCGGCAGACCGCGGCTGGCGCCGAACCGCTACCGAACTAGCCAAGTTCTGTCCTTCAGACCGACGGTATCGCCCGATCGCCTTAGAGAGGATTCTCCGGCCGGACAAGAAGTCATGCGCTGGCGGCCGTCCTGCGAGGACGAATCGGGGGCGATGAATGGCGAGGCGCGACGATCGGGCCCCGACCGCCCGTCGCCGCCGCGGGTCAGGCCAGCTTCAGCCGCGCGCAATGCGGCGAGGCGCGCCAGGCCGCAGGCGTCCACACGTCCTGGTCCTCTCCCCAGCAGGCCTGGCCGTCGAACCACCATCTGACCATACTGTCCCAGGCGAAGATGTTGCCGCTGACATTCATCTGCCCGCGCGCGACGCAGTCGCCCTCCGCCTCGAGCGTGCGACCCGCCCTGTCCACGAGATTGAGGGCCAAGCGCAGCGGCTCGCCGTCGGCGCCGCGCGCCAGGATGCGCCGTTCGCCGCCGACGATGTCCTGCATGTCCCCGTCCCGCAGGATCCATCCGCCGCCGGCGGTCTTGGTCTCCTCGGTCCCGGAACTGCCGACCAGAAACGCCAGGTCCTTCGAGGCCAGGCCGTAGGTGTAGCCGCCGACGCGGCCCTCCAGGTCCGAGCGGCGTTTCCAGGACCGGTCGCGCATCTGCAGGCAGTCGATCGCAATGGTCTCTCCGCCGAGATCCAGCCGCCCCGTCACGCGCCCGAACTGATCGATGTGGTCGGGACCCGACATGCGCGGCGGAACCAGCGCTTCCCAGGTGAAGTCGAAGGCGATCTCCGGGCCGTCCTCGTACTGGATGCGGTAGCGCGTCAGGGGGTCGAGCACCTCGAACTTCAGGCCGACGGGCGCCATGTCGAACCGCTTCAACGACCCTGGCAGGGGCAGCTGCCACAGCGAGCGCCAATACCGCTGGCTCTGCGGCGCATGGCCAGTGTCGTCGAAGACGTTGATGTGCAACGCGCACACGCCCATGGAAGGGCGGCACACCAGGTACACGACGCCGTTCATGCGCCGCTCGGGAATGGTGAATGCAAACCAGACCGTCTCGACCATCCACCATTCGGACGAATCAAGCGGATGGAATTCGTCGTCTTTGGAAGTCGCCAAATACTCTGTATTCACCACACGCTTCCTCCGTAAGGTTCTCGACGCCACCTGTAATGCAGTGAAGGCGGAAAAAATCTCATCATATACAAACCATTTTAAAGACACCCCTTCCTATTCTTGCTGAATTCCTGTACCGGACACACGGCTCTAGCCAGACGTAGTCTTCCACACGAGCATCGGCGCAATGGCGAATAGGGCGACCCGAGCGATGAAGCCGGCGATCGCGGCGCGAGGCGGCCAGCTCGCGGCCCCTCCCGCGGCCGTGAAGCCGCCCCAGGCGCGCACGCTCGTTACGCGGCAGCGCATTCTGGCCGCGGCCGTGTCGGAGTTTTCCAAGCACGGCTACGCCGGCGCTTCGATCCGCGGAATCGCCCGGAAGGCGCGTGTTCCCGACCCGCTGATCCACTACCATTTCGGCGGAAAGGAGAAGTTGTGGCGCGAGGCGGTGACGGCCCTGTTCGATGAAATGCACGCCGACAACGACAAGGCTGCGGAAGGCGCGACGGACAAGCTCGACGAGGTGCGGCGGCGCGTCCGCGCCCTGCTCTACTATCTTGCAAGAAAGCCGGAGCTGGGCGCCCTGACGACCCTCGAATACGGTCGCAAGTCGCCGCGCCTGTCGTTCATCATCAAGACCTTCTACGGCAAGCGCTTCCAGGACGCCCTGGAGGCGATCGGCCAGCTCCAGGGCGCGGGGCGCCTTCCCGCCGGGGACACGCAACTCCTCAACTCGATCATGATCGGGCTCGCCCACCTGCTCAGTCAGCGGGGCGGCGAGATCGAGCTCCTGACCGGCCGCTCGGCAAAGGACCCGACGCTGATCGAGGATTACTGGCGTTTCGTCGACGGCATCCTCTTCGGCTCCGCGGGCGATCCGGGTCGGTGAGCCGCCGTCGAAGCTGCGCACGGGAAGTGACGTCACCACGGCGTCTCCGACTGTTCTCCAGCATATTCAGCCCGACACTTTAATTGTAGCAAGCGCAAAATTTTGTGCACGGCTCGCGATGAGCTGAGCCTTGTCGCGGATATGATTTTATGCACATGCTAAAACTCAGATCTCGATAAAGAGCGGCGCGCACGAAGAGGCGGCAGCCGCCGGGGAGGCTAGGGAGGAGCAATCATGAATAGACACATGAGCCTGTTGTGCAGCGCTTCGGTGACCGCAGCGTTGCTCGCCATCGCACCGCCGGCCTATGCCCAGTCCGAGGGCGCGTCGGTGCTCGAGGAAGTCGTGGTCACGGCGCGTCGGCGCGAAGAGGCGATCCAGTCGGTGCCCGTCGCCGTGACCGCCTTCTCCGCCGAGCAGCTGGAACGTCAGAACGTCACGGACGTGCGCGGCCTGGCGCTGACGACACCCGGACTGCTGGTGGAGCAGAACCCGCGGTCGAGCATGGCGATGACCGCCTCGCTGCGCGGCCAGTCGACGCGCGATGCGGTGATCACCAACGACCAGTCGATCGGCCTCTACATCGACGACGTCTTCCTGGCCCGCAGCCAGGGCACCGTGACCAACCTGTTCGACTTGCAGCAGGTCCAGATCCTACGGGGCGTGCAGGGCACGCTGTTCGGCCGCAATAACACCGGCGGCGCCATCCTGATATCCACCGTGAAGCCGCAGAACGAGTTCCAGGCGCGCGTCCAGGCGGCGATCGGCAATTTCGACCAGCGCCGGTTCGAGGGGATGCTCAACATCCCGATCATCGACGACCGGCTCGCCATGCGCCTGGGCGTCAACAAGGTCGACCGTGACGGCCTGCTGCGCAACATCACCAACGGTAACAACGGCAACTCCCGCGATATCCTCGGCCTGCGCGGCCAGCTTCTGTTCAAACCAACAGAGAGCTGGGAGACGGTGTTGCGTATCTCCAACGCCTACGCGAAGCAGTCGCCCAACACGGCCATTCCCAACAATCGCGGCTTTACGTTCGTGCCGCCGACCGGCTTCTATACAGCTGTCGCCGGGGCGGCGGCGCTCGATAAGCTGCGCTCGCAGGACTATTCGCTGAACACGACGATCGGGTTCGGCGAAGTCAGCTGGAAGACCGTCTTCGCCTATCACAAGCAGCGCGTCTTCACGATCAGCGACAGCGACGGATATCCGACACCGACGCTCGACGTGAATCTGTTCGAGAACCAGGAACAGACCACGGCCGAGACACAGCTGACCGGTTCCGTCCTCGAGAATCGCCTGCAGTGGCTGGTGGGCGGCTTCTATTTCAAGGAAGACGGCGAAAGCAGCAGCATCATCCCCGCCATCGCCCGCATCAACATCGGCACGGCGAAGAACAAGGCCTCGGCGGGCTTCGGGCACCTGGATTTCGACGTGACCGACGCGATCACCGTTGGCGGCGGCCTGCGCTACACCTCGGAGACCCGCGAGGTTGAGTCGTCCAACATCGTCGCCGGCGTCTGCACCATCTCACCGACGGTGCGGCGCGCGCCGAACGTCTGCTTCGCCGACGGGACCGCGGACTTCAACTACTGGTCCTGGGAAGCCAACCTCAACTACCAGATCAACGAAGACGTCCTCGTCTACGTCCGCGGCGGCAAGGGCCAGAAGGCCGGCGGCTTCAACAACATCACCAACGAGGCGCTGCTCAATCCGTTCTCTCCAGAGACCGCGCGCGACCTCGAAGCGGGGCTGAAGGCCGACTGGCTGGGGCACGTGGTGCGGACCAACTTCGCCGTCTACCGGACCAAGTACGACGACATCCAGCGCACCCGCGTCGTTCCGGGGCCGGGAGGATCGCCGGTCACCCGCGTGGACAACGCCGCCGCCGCGACGATCTGGGGCGTGGAGGCGGAGGGCTGGGTGCGCCCGACCGAGGGGCTCACGCTCGCCGGCAGCTTCGCCTACACCGACGCCAAGTACGACGACTTCGTCCTGAGCGGCGTGGACGTCTCGAACAACAAGTTCCCGTTCGTGCCGAAGTACACCTACAGCCTATCGGCCACATACGAACAGCCGATCGGCGGCCTGGGCATGATGTCGCTGCACGCCGACTGGACCTATCGGGACGATCACGAGTTCGCGGTCGTCAACACGCTCACGCAACGGCAGGAGGGTTATGGCCTGCTGGGCGCGCGCGCCAGCCTGACGTTCGAGAACAATCCGCGCGTGCGCGTGGCGGTGTTCGGCACAAACCTGACCGACGAGAAGTACAACGTCGCCTCCGTCGACCTGCCGTTCGGCTACCAGGTGCTTTATCGCGGCGAGCGGCGGCTCTATGGGGTCGAGCTGACCGTCAGCCTCGGCGGGAGCTGAGGCGGGACCCATGGTGTCGGAGGACGCGGGTCGCAGCGTGCGGGCGGCGCTGTGCCGCGGCATGATCGAGGAGATCAGGGAGAAGATCCTCCCCGCCCTGTCCGACGCGGCCGCCCGCGACGCGCTGGAGGCGATCGCGCGGTTGTTCACCGTCCAGATCGTCGCCGACGAACAGGGCGAGGCGCTCTGGCGCGAGTTCGGGCCGCCGCTGTCGCGCCTCGCCGGGAGGCGCTTCCGGCCGGGCGGGGGCCAACAGGCGCTCGATGCGCTGCGACGCGACCTCGCTGAACGGACGCGGTCGGGCGCCGAGGAGGCCCCTAAGCTGATGGTGCTGGAGTGGCGGCTGCAACGCGCCTTCGCCGCCCACCGCAATCGCCTTTCGGCCTCCGAAGCGCCGGCGCGGCCGCCCGGCGCGGCGACGTCACGCGAGGCGGTGCAGGCCTACCTGCGCGGTCGCCTCGCGCACTCTCCGCAGGTGCGGGTCATCGGCCTCGACGAGCTTCCAGGAGGCCGGGTGAAGGCGAGCTACCGGCTGGCGCTCGAAGCGACCGACGAGCTTCCGCCCGTCACGCTGCTGCGCCTCGACAAGGCCAAGTCGCTGCTCGCGACGCGGACGGGGGACGAATGGCCGCTGCTCGAAGCGCTGCGCCAGCACGGCGGCATGGCGTCGCCGGAGCCCTATCTCCTGGAGACCGACCCGCAGTTCCTGGGCGGGACCTTCATAATCATGCAGTGGGCCGACGGCGAGAAGGCCGGCGAAATCTTTCCCGAGGTCGCCGCCCCCCGCGCCCACCGGCGCGAGATCGTCCTGAATCTGGCGCAGATCCTGGCGCGGCTGCACACCATGCCGGCGCCACAGGCCGGATTTGCGGCGACGACTCCCGAGGCGATCCTCGAGGCGGCGGGCGCTCGCGTCCACGAAACCTACGACCGCCTGCTCGGCAGCGAGCCGGTGGCGGAATTCGAGTTCGGCTATCGTTGGATCCAGCAGCATCTGGCGGACGGGCTTGGTCCGATCTGCGTGGTCCATGGGGACGTTGGCCTGCATAACCTGCTGGTCGACGGCGGCCGCGTTACGGCGCTGGTGGATTGGGAACTGGCCCACCTGGGTTCGCCGGCCGAGGATCTCGCGCGCATGCGCCCCCTGGTCGAATTCATGACGCCCGGCGGCTGGGACAAATTCATCGCCGAGTATCGAAGCTGCGGCGGCCCCGAGGCGGCCTACGAGCGGCGCCGCCTCGATTTCTACTGCGTGGTGAGCGCCTGGAGCGCCGTGTCGGCCAGCCTAATGTGCCGGCAGCTATACTTCAGCGGCGCGCTCGATGACTTCGTCTATGCGACGGCCGGGGTCGATTTCGTGCTGCGCACCCGGCTGATGCTGATGGAGGCCCTGCACCAGGCGCTCGAAGATGGCTGAACTTGATCGCCGCAGATCAGCGAGCCCTCACGCGAGGCCTCTCGCCGGCAACCCTGCTTCGCGATGGACGTGTCGCGCTTCGAAGCCCTGGCGTCTCCTGCTCTCCCGGTCAGCGAGGCATGCCGAGGCCGCGCTCAGCTATGATATTCCTCATGATTTCGTTCGTGCCGCCTCCGATCATGCCGGCGAACGCGCTCAGGTAGACGAACATCGGGCCGTCGGAGAGCTCGTCCATTCCCCCATGATCGTGCTGTCCGTCCATGCCGCCAACCTTGACAAGGAAGTCGCCCACATCCTTCCGCAGCGTGCTCGCCATGATCTTGATATGGGCCGAGGTGATCGCTCCGGCGTGCGCAGAACTCTCCTCCTGGTTCAGCAGGTCCCTGATCAGGCAGCGCGTCGCCTGCATCCGCCCGAACAGCTTCATGAAGCGCCGGCGCAGCTCGGCGTCCTGCAGCCAGCCCGCATCGTGAGCGACGGACTGCCGGTGAAACCTCTCCAACACCCGGCGCAGGCGTTCCGCCTGTTCGAACGACAGGACGCCGCGCTCCGCCGACAGGGTGGTCTGGGCGACGGCCCAACCCTGGTTCTCCTCGCCGACACGGTCTTCCACCGGGATCCTGACGTCGGTCAGGAAGATTTCGGCGAACTTCGCCTGGCCGTTCGCCTGCACGATCGGTCGGACCTCGACCCCGTCCGCCTGCATATCAAGAATGAAGTAGGTGATTCCGGCGTGCTTAGGCGCATCGACGTCGGTTCTGGCCAGCAAAATCGCTTGCTTGGCGAACATCGAGTACGACGACCAGATCTTTTGGCCGTTTATCCGGTAGTGATCTCCACAAGGCTCGGCCCTGGTCTTCAGCGACGCGAGATCCGAACCAGCGCCCGGTTCCGAGAACCCCTGGCACCAGACCACACCTCGAGCGACGTCCGGCAGGTATTTGGCCTTCTGATACTCGGTGCCCCATTTCAGCAGTGTCGCGGGAACATGATTCAGCGAGATCTGGAACATGCTGCGGGACGGCGCGCCGGCCCGGGCGATCTCCTCCGCGAGAACGATCTGGAGCCGCAGGCTCAGGTCGACGCCGCCATACTGCGGCGGCCAGTGCGGCGTCCCGAGGCCCACCTTGTTCAGCTCCGCCATCCACCATCGTTGGCTGGCCTCGAAGTCTTCGGCTGTCCCGCGGTGGAGATGTTCGTCCCAATCGGTCGGAACCGTCTTGGCGAGCCACGCCCGCACTTCCCTCCGGAACCCGGCTTCGTCATCGATGAACTGGAGCATCATGTGGCGATCTCGGCGGTCGAACGGTCAGACCAGGCGGCCTGCCGCAGCAGGTCCGCCGCCGCGTCACGCAAACGGCGACGATCTCCACCCAGCTGCTCATTGAGCCGCGCCCGTTTCAGGAACAGATGGCAGTCGAACGCCCAGGTGAAGCCGACCCCGCCGTGCAGCAGCACCGCCTCCTCCGCGGCGCGCTCGTACGCCTCGCAGGCGTCCGCCTTCGCGAGCGCCGCCCACAGGTCGGCGTCTTGGCCGCCATCTTCGACGACGTCCAGGGCGTAGCGAAGCAGGTGCTCGCTCGCCACGATCTCGACCATGACATCGGCGATGCGATGCTTCAGGCCCTGGAACGCGGCGACGGGCCTGCCGAACTGTTCCCGGCCCTTCGTGTAGGAGATGGTCTGCTCAGCGGCCTCGCGGGCGCCGCCCAGGCTGTCCCCGGCGATGGCGAGCGCCGTCAGCCGACGCATCAGTCTTGCCGCCGCACCGTCCAGGTCATCGACGATCCCGAGGGGTTCCGCCGCCTCGCACCGAAGCACGCCCACCTGTCTCGTACGGTCCCAAAGGGAGTCGAAGCTGAGCTGCGCGTTGACGCCGTTGATGCGCACCGCAACGAAGATTTCTCCCCGCGCCGTCACGGCCGGGGCGATGGCGACCGACGCGGTCGACCAGCCCAGCATGTCGGGCGCGACACCGCTCAGGCGCCCGTTCTCCAGGCGAAGCCGTGTGGACGGTTCTCCGACAGGAATGGCGACGACGGTCTCACCGGCGACGATCGCCGGAAGCATCGCCGCCTGGAGCTCATCGCCCCCCGAGCCGGACAGCCACAGGGAGGCGATCAATGTCGGGACCAGGCCGCCAGGGGCCGCCCGACGGCCAAGTTCGCGAAACAGCACGTCCGCGCCCCGAACGCCCAGGTCCAAACCACCCCACGGGCCGGGCGCGACGGCGGACAACCAGCCCAGCTCTACGCCGCGCGTCCACACCGCGGCGTCGAGCGGGGCCTGTTTGTCGATGAACGCGTGCAGGGCGCTGCTGTCGCATTCCCGGGAAAGCACGCCCGCGACGCTGTGCGTGAAGGCCTGATGATCCTCGCTTGATAGCCGCAGACTCACGACGACGCCGCCCTGGCCTTGCGGCTGACGCCGGCCTTCGAGGTCAGGGGCGCTGCGACGAAGCTTCTAATGCGCATCTTCGCCTGCCCGCTCGGTATGCGAGTCCGTCATGAAGTCGTTCCCGGTGCGCCAGAAGAGGAAGAGAGCAAAAGCCTGGGCGATCGGCACGATGAACAGCGCCCTGCCGAGCGCCCCCAGCCCAAGATCGCCCTCCAAGGCATCGCTGATCATGCCGACGATGAGTGGGCCAAGCCCGCCGATGAGACTGACGGCGAGCAGCAGAAAAGCCGATCCCATCGCCCGCAGGTTGGGCGGCGTGAGGCGCTGGACGGAGGAGATCGTCGGAGCCAGGTAGGCCAGCCCGACGGCGTTCGCGACCGCCATGCACCACACAACCATCGTCGTGCCGCTCGCCAGCCAGGCCACGACCGAGAACGGCAGAGCAAGTCCAAGCATGATCGCCGGCAAGCGGGGCGTCCATCTCGGGTCAACGGCGGCCAACCGGTCCACCACGACGCCGGCCAAGAGCAGGCCGCAGGCGCCCAGGAGCCCTTTCGCCACGCCGAACGTGAGACCCACCTCCCGAACGCCCATCGCATGGCTCCGCATCAGGAACGCGGGACCGAAACTCGCGACCGAGAAAGTCGCCAGCGCCAGGACGCTCGAGGCGATCAGCAGCCTTCGATAACTCCTGTTGCGCAGCAGCTGGACAATCGCCCCCCGAATGGATGCCGGCGGGACGAGGTCGGTCGCGGCCCGGGCGCTGCGATCTGCGCCCACTACAAGCAACACCAGGGGCGAGAGGATCAGGCCGCTTAAGCCCATGAGGACAAACGTCGCCCGCCACCCCACCGCATGGCTCAGGAAGCCTCCGCCCAGGAGGCCAAGCATCGCGCCGATCGGCGCGGCGAGGGACAGGACCGCCAATGGCAAGCCCCGCCGATCGGCCTTGAAGCGACTGGACACGAAGGCGTGCGCCGCCGGTGTGCTGCCCGCCTCCCCGCCGGCGACGCCCATTCTCGCGAAGGCCAACTGCCACGCGTTCTGGCAAAGGCCCCCGAGCGCCGTGCAGATGCTCCAGAACGCCACCGCGCCTGCAATCACCCTGCTATAGGCGCCTCTGTCGGAAAGCCGCGCCAGCGGAAGGCCGGCGATGGCGTAGATGACGAGAAAGCCGAGTCCGTTGATGAACCCTAGCTGCGTGTCCGAAAGGACGAGGTCCTTCTTGATGCTCTCGGCCAGAATATATGGAAGCTCCCGGTCCACGTAGTTCAAGATGCCGACGACGGTCAGGAGCAGCACCGACCCCCATACGCGCGCGTTCATCTGAACCGGCGCTCCGCCCGACGTCGGCCAGGGGACAGGTGCTGGCTCATTCTTGCTCAGAAGGCCACCTCGACGCCGACGCCAAACTCTCTCGGCGCGGCGAACGATCCGACAAAGCCGGCCGTTGAAGCGGCCGTACTTGCGTAATAGACCTCGTCAGTAAGATTTCGCCCCCAGCCGTAGAACGTGAAACGTTCTGACGGGTCGCTCCACGACACCCGCGCGTTCAGCGTGTCGTAGGCCGGCTGGATGGCGGCGCCCCCGGGCACCCACAGGAACTTGGAACTGCGGAAGTAGTTGACCGAGACGCTGGTCTTGCCGCCGGCCAGGTCAAACCCGTAGTTCCCCCCGACATTGACCGTGAGTTCGGGCGTTCGGATCATCCGCGTGCCCGACAGGTCCGTCGGCACGGTCCGTGCGCCCACCCCACCGGCATTGGGAACGAACGTAATTCCCCCGATGAAGGTCCGGTATTCAGCGGTCGGGATCCAGGAGATCCCGAGCTGGGTCGAAAAGGCCGACGAAACGCGGAAGTTTGCCTCGAGATCTGCGCCCTGGATCTTCGCGCTCGCCGCGTTCTGCAGGATCGTCGTACCCGCGGCGGGGTTGAGAATGTTGTTCACCTGCAGCTGGATGTCGTCGTAGCTGTAGTCGAACACGGACGCCCTGATGCTGGCGCGCCCCAGCGCCGCCTTCAGACCGAGCTCCACGGCCTTCACCTTCTCGGGCCGCACAACCTGCATGGGCGTCACGATCGCGGTCGGATTGAACGCCCCGCTCTTGAAGCCCGTGCTGAACGTCCCGTAGACGTTCACATCGTCGGACAGCTTGTACTTGGCCGTCGCGCGGACGCTGGAATTGCGCCAGGTGTCCTCGCCTCGGGTGCTCGCTCCGGTCAGCAAGCTGCGCACGTTCGCCCGTTTCGTCTCCGATGTGTAGCGGTAGCCCAGCACCGCGCTCAGGGCCGACGTCACGTCCCAGGTCGCCTCGCCGAATATCGCGTAGGACCGGGTTCCGACCTTGGCCGTGTTGTTCGAAATCAGTCTGAGGGGGCCGAGCACGTTGCGCAGGCCACTGGCGTCAACGGCTGAAAGCGGGGCCGCGAGACTGTTGTTGTAGGGCGCGCCGTTGTTCGCCCAGTAATAGAAGGCGCCTGCGACGTAGTTCAGCGGGCCGTCAAACTGGGACGCCAGGTCGATCTCCTGCGTCAGCACCTCGCCCGTCTGGTAGATGCGCCCCCGCGTGAGCTCCAGGTTGGTCCGGTCGCTGTCGATGTCCGACCCGGACTTGAACGTCCGGAAAGACGTGATCGACGTCAGCTTATGCTTCGGGACGGCGAACTCACCGGTCAGCGAACCTCCAGTGCTGATGCTGCGATGGGAGGGGTGGAAGCTGAGCGAAACGTAGTACGGGTCCTCGGTCGGGTCGGGCACCAGGACGACGCCCCGCACGTTCTTGAACGCCAGGACTTGGCCCGCCGGATTAGGCAACGCGGACGTCGCGAACGGGATCGAGCTCTCGTGCTCGGTATAATCCATCGCCAGGGTCAGGTTGGCCCACGCGTTTGCGTCCCAGACCACCTTGCCTCGAAGCGTGAGTTGCCGGGTGTCGCCGACGTCATCGGTCAGATTAGGCACGATGTTCTTTATGTAACCGTCGTCCTTGTAGTAATATACTTCGGCGCTCGCCGCGATATTGGGCTTGATCGGCCCCGCGACATAGGCGCTGACTTCCCTGGATTGCAGTTCGAAGCCGTAGTCTGTTGAAATTTCGGCCTTGAAAGTGTCACCGGGTTTCCTCGTCACGATGCGGATCGCCCCGCCCGTCGCATTTCGGCCGAACAGGGTTCCTTGCGGTCCCTTGAGAACCTCGATGCGCTCGACGCCCTTCATGTTGAAGGCGTTGCCGAGCATGTAGGGAATGTAGACGTTGTCGATGTAGAGCGCGACGTTGGTCTCATCGCCGGCCGAGGTGGAGGTCGTACCAATCCCCCGAATGGTGGGTTGGAA
>Ga0070668_100000513_pt1 | contig 25668 bp, 24 predicted proteins | sample KBSS43metaG_FD_64661 | JGI IMG/M metagenome (GOLD analysis project Ga0070668, IMG submission 64661) | Switchgrass rhizosphere microbial communities from Kellogg Biological Station, Michigan, USA - KBS S4-3 metaG | ecosystem: Host-associated > Plants > Roots > Rhizosphere > Soil ...
GGCGTGATGTCCATTTCCTTGGCTAGCTCTTCGGGCGTGGGCTCGCGGCCCAGGTCCTGCAGCAGCTCACGCTGGATGCGGCCGAGCTTGTTGATCACCTCGACCATGTGCACCGGGATACGTATGGTGCGGGCCTGGTCGGCCATCGCGCGGGTGATCGCCTGCCGGATCCACCACGTGGCATAGGTGGAGAACTTGTAACCCTTTGTGTAGTCGAACTTTTCGACCGCACGGATCAGGCCGAGGTTGCCTTCCTGGATGAGGTCCAAGAAGGCCATACCGCGGCCCGTATAACGCTTGGCCAGCGACACCACCAGACGTAGATTCGCCTCCAGTAGATGGTTCTTCGCGCGGTCACCGTCACGGCAGATCCACGCCATGTCGCGGCGATCCTTAGGCGAGTACTTCTCGCCGCGATCGGCCTTCTCAGCCATCAGCTGCGTGGCGTAGAGACCGGCCTCGATCCGTTTGGCGAGTTCGACCTCTTCCTCGGCGTTGAGCAGCGCGACCTTGCCGATCTGCTTGAGGTAGGCGCGCACCGAATCGGCCGAAGCGGTGAGTTCGGCGTCCTTGCGGGCCTGCCGCAGCGCCTCGGATTCCTCTTCGTCCCAGACGAAGTCGCCGGAGGCTTTGTCCTTCTCGGTCGGTTCGGCGATCTCGTCATCCTCGGCCGTCGCCGCCGCCGCTTCCTCGCCCGATTCGGCTGCGGGTTCGGCGTCGTCGTCGTCCGAGCTCGCGCCGTCGGCAGCTTCCTCTGCACCCGCTTCCTCGTCGACCTCGAGGTCTTCGAGTTCGAGATCCGCCTCCTCTACCTCGAGGTCATCGCCGGGCTCGGCTTCGAGGTCGTCATCGCCCTCGATCTCGTCGGTGAGGTCCTCGTCAACGACGCCGGGTTCGGGCGAGGTGGCCTTCTTGGCGCGGCCACGCGTGGCCGACGCGTCGTCGGTGGCCTTGGCGCCCCGCGATGACGGGCGCGACTTGGCAGCAGTGGCCGCCTTCGCAGCCTTGGCGGCGGTGGCGTTCGCGGGCTTGGTCGCCGTGCTGGATTCGCGGCTCGCCGCGGTGCTTTTGGCGGCACGCTTCGCCGGCGCCGATCCATTGGCAGACTTTGCCGCCGAGGCCTTCTTGGCGGGGGTCTTGGTAGCGGTGCGCTTCACCGGCTCATCGGTTGCCGGGCGTGCCTTTGTCGCTGCCACGTACACCCTTTCGATCTTGCAAATTCCGATGGGCACGGTCGTGCACCATCGAAAAGCGTCGGCTCTGTCGAATATTGGCGGTTGATCTCGCCGCTATCCGGGATGCGGCCGCCGTCGACCATTGTAACGACAGTGTGAGGTACCGCCGTCTTCAGCGGCAAATTTGACGCGCGGTTCGGCTGGCTACTTGGCAGTAGCGGTGACATCCACCTCGGCGGCCATCGCCGCGCCGACGATGCCAGCCGTGTTCTGCAGCGCGGCAGCGACCACCGGCGTGCGGTTCTTCAGCAGCGGGATCCACTTGTCGGCCTTGCGGCTGATTCCGCCCCCCGCGATGAACAGATCGGGCCAGATCGCGTTCTCGATCGCCACGAGAACCCTGGTCACCTCTTCCGTCCAGCGCTCGTAGCTCCAGTCTTTTTTCTCCTTGATGGACGAGGCGGCACGGTGTTCGGCCTCTTTACCGCCGACCTCCAGGTGGCCGAACTCGGTGTTCGGCAGCAGCACCCCGTTGTGGATCACCGCCGAGCCGATGCCGGTGCCGAACGTCAGCAGCACGATCACACCGGAGTTGTCCCGACCGGCGCCGAACTTCTCCTCGGCCAGCCCGGCGGCGTCGGCGTCGTTGAGCACGGTCACCGTCTGGCCCCCGAGCGCCGAGCTGAACGCATCGCGGACATTGACGCCGAGCCAGCGCTTGTCGACGTTGGCCGCGGTGCGAACGATCCCGTCGGTTACGACGCCGGGGTAGGTGACGCCGAGTTTCTCGGTCCACCCGAATTCCTTGGCGACGGCGGCGACGGTCTTGGCGACGGCGTCTGGAGTGGCCGGTTGTGGCGTTTCGAGTTTGAAGCGCTCGCCGATCAACTGCCCGGTGTCCAGGTCGACGATGGCGCCCTTGACGCCGCTGCCGCCGACATCGATGCCGAATCCACGGCGCTGTGAGCCCTGTGTGCTGGGGTCGGCGGCGGCTGAATCGGTGGCGGTCATAGGCACTCCTCACAGAGGCGGGCAGGTGCGACGCGCTCCACACATTAGTAGCTCGGGAAATCTCATGCGTGGCTGTCGCGCAACGGGACTGTGCTGCGATGTAACCGTGACGGACAACGACACCGATCCCGTCCTGTTGCGCTCGGTCGCAGAGCGGCTGGCGACGGAGGCGGCCGAATTCGTCCGCCGGCGCCGCGTCGAGGTTTTCGGCGACCCGCTCCCCGGCCCGGGGGCTGCGGTGCGGTCGAAGAGCACGCCCACCGACCCGGTGACCGTCGTCGACACCGAAACCGAGCGACTGCTGCGCGACCGGCTGGCCGAACTGCGGCCGGGGGACCACATCCTCGGCGAGGAGGAAGGCGGTCCGACCGGCGGTCGCGACGGCCTGACGTGGGTGCTCGATCCGATCGACGGCACGGTCAACTTCGTCTACGGGCTCGAGACCTACGCGGTGTCGGTGGGCGTCCAGCATGACGGAGTGTCATTGGCCGGAGCCGTGGCGAACGTGCCCGCGGGAGCGCTGTACTCCGCGGCGCTGGGGCACGGCGCACGCGTGCAGCGGGATGGCGTCACGACACCGCTGAGGTGCAGTGCGGCCGTCGAACTGTCGATGTCGTTGGTGGGCACCGGGTTCTCCTACGCGCCCGACCAACGCGCCCGGCAGGGCGAGGTGCTCTCCAGGATCCTTCCGGTTGTGCGCGACGTGCGGCGGATGGGCTCGTGCGCGCTCGATCTGTGCATGGTGGCCGCCGGACAGCTCGACGCTTACTACGAGGACGGCGTTCACCTATGGGATTGGGCGGCCGGCGCGTTGATCGCAACGGAGGCGGGCGCGAGCCTGCGCCTGCCGCCTGCCGACGCGCAAGCCGGGCAGATCGTGGCGGCCGCGCCGGGCATCGCAGAAGCGCTAGTCGACGCGTTGCGCAGCTCTGGCGCGCTCTAGTCTCGAATAGCGTTCCGCCCCAATGAAATACGGGATCAGCAGGCGGCGGTGTGGATCTTCTGCAACAGCGTCGGATCGGCGGCCTGGGTGGCATCGGGGCGCAGGCTGGCCAGCACCGCATCGATGTCGTCGCTGTGGGTCAACTCGTTGAACTCCGTGCCGATGGCCAGGTCGACGGTGTCGTCGCTGCGCTGGTCCTGGAACAGCTCGGTGCACGGCGCGACCAGCCAGACCGCTGCGGCAGCGGCGCGGCCGGACGGACCGAAGCGGATCTGGCCCTGGCACTGCAGTCGCGCGGTCACGTACACCGTGTCGTTGGCCGCGGCCGGCTCGGCGAACCCAAGATCGCGCAGTTCGCCGGCCACCTCGGCGGCTTGGCCGCCCTGGCCGCTGGCGTTGAGCACCCGGATCCTGGCGTCGGCGAGCTTGGCCGGGGTGACGTCGGTCATATCGGCACGGCTCACCTGCTCGCCGAGCTGCGGTGCCGGGACGGACGGATCGGCGGCGGGCGGCGGTGGGTTGCACACCGTGGCCTCGTGGACGTCCGGCGGCCGGCTCAACGCCATCACCCAGACCATCAACGTCACCACAGCGAGGGCGACGAACAGCAGAATTCCCGGCAGGTAATTACGCCGACGGAACGGCCGACCCCGCTTGTCGAACGCGGTACCCTCTGTGATTTGCGCGACCACGACTGCACTCTAAGGCCAGCGAGGCGGGGTCCTTCCGGCGGTGAGATCCACAGTGTGATGTAAATCACACTGGAACGCGTGTCAGAACGGGCACGAATCATTTGGGGAATGCGTTCGACGCTGGTACAAAGCTCTGCTGCAAGGATTTGACGGAGGGGACATGAGGATGGCAACCGATTACGACGCCCCACGGCGCACTGAGACCGACGACGTTTCCGAGGATTCGCTCGAGGAACTGAAGGCGCGGCGTAACGAGGCCCAGTCTGCGGTCGTAGATGTCGACGAGTCCGAGTCCGCCGAATCCTTCGAACTGCCCGGCGCCGATCTATCCGGCGAGGAGCTGTCTGTACGGGTCATCCCGAAGCAGGCTGACGAGTTCACCTGCTCGAGCTGCTTCCTCGTGCATCACCGCAGCCGACTGGCCAGCGAGAAGAACGGCGTGATGATCTGCACCGACTGCGCGGCGTAGACGCGGCAGATTTGGCGGCTCAAGCGCAGCGTTTGATTTCGCGGCTCAGCCGCGCAGTGCCGACAGCACCCGATCGGGATGACGGCAGCTCACCAGCCAGTACGGCGTCGGATCGTCGGGATCGTCGAGAACCAGAAGAACCATCGGGCCGACCCATGCCCGGTGCACGACGTAGGCGGCCGGATCGAGCTGGCGGCCAAGCGCGGCCGATTTGGCCGATTTGGGCACTTCGGCCGACCGCGAGATCACGCTGACCGGCAAGTGGGCCGCCCCTGCCCACAGCTCGGTGTCGCCCGTCCCGCCGACCACGCTCACCTCGGTCTTGCCGAACCACAGCAGGACGATGGCGGCGACCGGGAGCAGCACGGCATACGGCACCCACGTCGGCAGGGCAGGCACCCCTTGATTCACCTCGAGTGCGATCAGCCCGGCCAGCCCGAGACCGGGCGGCCACCACCACCAGGGCACCCGCAACCGTTCGCGGTAGCGCACGGTGTGCGACGTGGCGCGCGTGTCGGACACGCGGCCAAGAGTAATCTGTGACGTCGTGTCCACCTCTCTGGCGGTCGTGCGCCTGGATGGCGATCTGCCGATGCCCAACCGTGCCCATGATGGCGATGCGGGCATTGACCTTTACAGCGCGGTCGACGTCGAGCTGGCGCCCGGTCAGCGGGCGCTGGTGCCGACCGGCATCGCGGTCGCCATCCCCTACGGCATGGTCGGGCTGGTGCATCCGCGCTCGGGTTTGGCTGCGCGCGTGGGACTTTCGATCGTCAACAGCCCGGGCACGATCGACGCCGGCTATCGCGGCGAGATCAAGGTTGCCTTGATCAACCTCGACCCCGGGACGCCGATCGTCGTGCATCGGGGTGACCGGATCGCCCAGCTGCTCGTGCAGCGGGTCGAGCTGCCCGAGCTGGTCGAGGTGACGTCGTTCGACGAGGCCGGCTTGGCCGACACAACCCGTGGCGACGGTGGCCACGGTTCCTCCGGCGGACATGCGAGTTTGTGAGATGGCATTCGGAAAACACAGAGACACCGGCGACGTGCACGAGCCTGCCGACGACGTGACGGCCGGCAACGATGTGGATGATGTCGACGAGCTCGACGGTCCCTTCGACATCGACGACTTCGACGATCCGTCCACCGCGACGCTGGGCCGGCTCGACCTCGGCTCGGTCCTGATTCCGATGCCCGAGGCCGGGCAGGTGCAGGTCGAGCTCAGCGAGATGGGTATACCGAGCGCCGTGTGGGTGGTGACACCCAACGGCCGCTTCACGATCGCCGCCTACGCCGCGCCGAAGACCTCGGGGCTGTGGCGCGAAGTGGCAACGGAACTGGCCGACTCGTTGCGCAAGGACGTGCCGAAGGTCAGCATCGAGGACGGCCCGTGGGGGCGCGAGGTGGTCGGTGTCTCGAAGGCAGAGCAGGACCAGCTGGCAGGCGTGGTCCGGTTCATCGGTATCGACGGCTATCGCTGGATGATCCGATGCGTGATCAACGGCCCCCAGGACAAGGTCGTGGCGTTGGCCGCCGAGGCACGGGATGCGTTGGCGGACACCGTCGTTCGGCGCGGCGAGACGCCACTGCCGGTCCGCACCCCGCTACAGGTGCAGCTGCCCGAGCCGATGGCCGCGCAACTGCGCGCGGCCGCGGAACAGGCCGCTCAGCAGCAGGCGCAGCAGGCGTTGCAGGCTCAGCAACAGCCGCAGCCGCCCCAGCCTGTCGCACGCCGCAGCGAGCTTGGGTCCGCCATGCAGCAGCTGCGGACCATCACGGGCGGCTAGCGATTTCGGCGCGGTAACGGACGCTGAGCGTCCGTACGCGCGCCGAAATCGCGATTAGGACGCCTCGAACAACGCGGCCACGCACGCTGCACCCAACACCCCCGGGTTCGCGCCCATCTCTTCGAGCGTGACCGTGCGCAGTGCCGCTCGTGGTGCGGCCGCCACCCATTCGAAGCCGACCTCGACCGGGTGCACCGGATCGTCGGTGGCTGAGGCCACCCCCATCGGGACGGCCAGACCCTCCAGCTGTCCGCACGTCGGTGCGACGTAGCAGGCGGCCTCGTCCATCGCGTCGGGCAGCGCGGGCCATTGCCCGACCCAGGAACGGGTCAGCTCATCGGCAAGCCACGCCGGGCTGGAGGCCCGCATCTGCGTGGTGGCTGAGGCCAGGCCGTCGCGGCGCAGCGTCTCCGCGGAGTGCCTCGCAGCCAGGGCCGCGGGCGCGGCGTCAGGGTCGCCCGTCCAGGCCGGAAGGGCGGCCAGCACGGCGACGACGTGCCCGGGATGGGCCAGCGCCCACGCGGCGGCGACCGCAGCGCCGATCGAGACCCCGCCGACGGCGATCGGGGCGGCCCGTGAGGCGTTGTCGAACGCATCGAGGTAGCCCTCGATGAGCCGGTCCGGCTGCGGGGGCGGCGTCACGACGACCGCACCGACATCGTGCAGAGCATCGGAAAACGCCCGGTAGACGTAGTCGTCGTCGGATCCCGTGCCGGGCAGCAGAACCGTGGTGACACCGCGCAGATTGACCGCCATCAACAGATCGTCCCTTGTTAACCGACTCGTCGGCGTGGCAACCCGGCCCCGCGTGGCATATCGGAACCAAGAGGTCTACCGTGGCGTTGGATTGGGTAGATCCATGGTGGATCTGCAAAAGTCAGGAGAGGCCATGGCTACGGCCGAAGGGTATCTGCGTCGGCTCACCCGCCGGTTGACGGAGGACCCGGAGCAACTCGACGTAGAAGAGCTCACCGACGAAGCCGCCAACACCGGCGCCCAAAAGGCGATCGACTGTCAACGCGGACAAGAAGTGACGATGGTCGGCACCCTGCGCAGCGTTGAATGCAACGGCAAGGGCTGCGCCGGCGGAGTCAAGGCCGAACTGTTCGACGGCACCGACACCGTGATGCTGGTCTGGCTCGGCCAGCGCCGCATCCCTGGCATCGAGTCCGGTCGCACGCTGCGGGTGCACGGCCGCGTCGGCAAGCTCGACAACGGCAAGAAAGCGATCTACAACCCGCACTACGAGATTCAAAAGTGAGCGACCCCGGAACCGAACCGGGGAAGCAGCACAAGTCGAACGCCGTCCTCGAGCAGATGGGCGGCATCAGCGGGCTGATCTACTCTTCGCTGCCCGTCATTGTCTTCGTTCCGATCTCCAGCTTCTTCGGGCTGATGCCCGCCATCGGCGCGGCGCTGGGCGTGGCGGCACTGATCCTGGTGTGGCGGCTTATCCGCCACGAGTCCGTCCAGCCCGCGATCTCCGGGTTCATCGGCGTCGGGATCAGCGCGCTGATCGCCTACATGGTCGGTGAGTCGAAGGGCTACTTTCTGCTCGGCATCTGGACGTCGCTGTTCTGGGCGATCGTCTTCACGGTGTCGATCCTCATTCGCCGCCCTGTCGTCGGCTACATCTGGGGCTGGGTCAACTCCCACGACCGCGCCTGGCGTGGGCTGCGTAGGGCCGTGGTCGCGTTCGACATCGCGACGTTCGTGTGGGTGCTCGTATTCACGTCGCGCTTCGTTGTGCAGCACCACCTCTACGACGCTGACCAGACGAGCTGGCTGGGTGTCGCTCGCATCGCGATGGGCTGGCCGCTCACCGCGGTGGCAGCCCTCGTGACCTATCTGGCTATTCGGGTCGCCCAGAGGGCGCTTCATGCGCACGATGCCGAGGAAATACCGAAGACCGCCGAGGAACACGGAGGCGTGGCTCAACCGGATGCCCATTGAGGCGGACGGCCAACGTCGGCGCCGCGCCGACGACACGAACCGGCCCCTGATCGCGGTTGCGGTGTTGGCCTCATTCGTGGCGTTCCTCGACGGCTCAGTGGTCAACCTGGCGCTGCCTGCCATCGGCAGGGAATTCGGCGGCGGCCTTGCCCTGCAGCAGTGGGTCGTCGACGGCTATCTGCTCACGCTCGGGGCGCTGATCCTGGTTGCCGGGGCGATCTCCGATCAGTTCGGCCGGCTGTCCGTACTGCGGATGGGTGTCGTGGTATTCGGGGTGGCGTCGGTGCTGTGCGCGCTGGCGCCCAGCGGCTGGGTACTGATCGCCGCCCGATGCGTGCAGGGCATCGGCGCGGCGTTTCTGGTGCCCAGCTCGCTGGCGATGATCAACTCGCACTTCTCGGGTCCCGGGCAGGCCCGCGCCATCGGCACGTGGACAGCGTGGACCGGCACCGCCTTCGTGGTCGGTCCTCTGCTCGGCGGCCTGTTGGTCGACGCGGTGGGCTGGCGGTGGATCTTCGGGATCAACATCGCGCCGCTGGCGGCCACCTTGTACTTGACGACCAAGCTCTCCCCGGACGAGTTCAGGGGCGACCGATCCGCCCGGATCGACGCCGTCGGTGCCGTGTTGAACGCCGTCGGGCTGACCGGCGCCGTCTACGCGCTCATCGAAGGCCAACGGCTCGGGTTCTCGTCTCCGCCGGTCATCGCCAGCCTCGTGGTCGGGCTGGCCTGTCTGGCCCTGTTCCCGTGGTGGGAGAACCGCACCGAGCAACCGATGATGCCGCTGCACATCTTCACCGCCCGCAATTTCGCGGTCGGCAACCTCGCCACGGTGTTTCTCTACGCGGCAGTGTCGCTGGGCACGTTGCTCGTCGCTCTGTTCCTGCAGGAGGCGGCCCGACTGTCGGCCACGGAGGCGGGGCTGGCCACCCTGCCGTTGCCAGTGCTGTCGTTCTGCTTGGCCCGCCGGTTCGGCACACTGGCGGGCGCGCACGGGCCACGGCTGTTCATGGCGGTCGGTCCCCTGATCGCCGCGGCCGGTTACGTATGGATGACGATGGTGCGTGAGCCGTTCAACTTCTGGACGCAGATGCTGCCAGGGCTGGTGGTGTTCGGGTTCGGGCTCTCGATGACGGTGTCGCCGTTGACGGCGGCGATCCTCGCCGCGGTGGATCCGGCGCAGAGCGGCATCGGTTCGGCGGTCAACAATGCCGTGTCCCGGATCGCGGGCCTGATCGCGGTCGCGTTCACGGGTGTGATCATTGGCGGCACAGTCGATTTCACCGGTTTCCGGCAGGGTGCAATCGTGACGGCGGCCCTGTTTGTGGTCGCGGGAGTCGTGTCCGCGATCGGTATCCGCAATGCGGACTGCGATTTCGACCGGGTGCTACCCGAGAACGCGGCACGCAGTCATGACCGCGCTACGCCGCCGCCTGCCTACGCTCGCCGCTGACGGTCAGCGCGACTGCGGATTCAGCAGCAGCTCCTGCAGCTCGTCCTCGATCTCGGTGGTGGCCACGAACAACAGCTCGTCGCCGCCCTCCAGCGGCTCGTCGGCCTCTGGCACGATCACCCTTGACCCGCGCAGGATCGTCACCAGCGCGACGTCGCGCGGCAGGTCCAGCCGCTTGACCGGCTTTCCGCCCCACGGCGTGTCGTCCGGCAGCGTGATCTCGACCAGGTTGGCGTGGCCCTTGCGGAACTCCATCAGCCGCACCAGATCGCCGACGGCGACGGCCTCCTCGACGAGAGACGCGAGCATGCGCGGTGTGGACACCGCGACGTCCACACCCCAGTTCTCGTCGAACAGCCACTCGTTGCGCGGGTCGTTGACGCGGGCCACCACGCGCCCCACCGCGAACTCGGTCTTTGCCAGCAGGCTGACCACCACGTTGACCTTGTCGTCGCCGGTGGCGGCGATCACGACGTCGAACTCCTCGAGCTTCACCGACTCGAGCAGGCTCAGCTCGCAGGCGTCGCCGAGGCGCCAGTGCGCCGCGGGGATCGCGTCGACGTCAATGTGCTCGGGGGTGCGTTCGAGCAGCGTGACGTCGTGGGTCTCGACGAGCTCGCGGGCGATGGACCGGCCGACGGCCCCGGCCCCGGCAATTGCCACTTTCATGCTGACTCGATGTCCTCGCTGGGCGGCAGCGCCGCGATGGCCAGTGCTTCGGCGATATGCCCGGCGATCGCCGCCATGTACACCTGATCGCCCGCCTGGATGACGATTTTCGCGTCGGGCAGCAGGCCCGCACCGAACCTGATCATGAACGCCACACGACCGCCGGTGGCCGCCTCTAGAGCGGTGATCCGGTGTCCCACCCAGTCCTCGTGCAGCGCCAGCTCGGTGACGCCGACGCTGCCTGTCGGGTCGCGCCACTTGGTGGTCTCGGTCTCGCGGGTGAGCACGTTGAGCAGCCGATCGGTCGTCCACGGCACCGTGGCCACCGTCGGAATGCCGAGACGCTCGTAGACGGCCGCGCGCTTGGCGTCGTAGATGCGGGCCACCACGCGCTCCACGCCGAACGTCTCGCGGGCCACCCGCGCCGAGATGATGTTGGAATTGTCGCCCGACGAGACCGCCGCGAACGCTCCTGCCTCCTCGATACCTGCTCTGAGCAGCACGTCGCGGTCGAACCCCATGCCAAGCACGCGTTCACCCGTGAACTCGGGGGAGAGGCGGTGAAATGCCGTGCTGTCGCGATCGATGACGGCCACGTCGTGACCGATCCGGGCCAGGCTGTTCGACAGTGATGCGCCCACCCGGCCGCATCCCATGACCACTACACGCACCTGACAGTCCTTTCCGGCATGTCTGTGGCGAACCCGCGCACTCGGAACGCTACCGCTTTCCGACGGCCAACGGCCGTCGGGCTTACTCTTGGCTCTCGTGTCCAAGCTTTCGACCGCTGCGCGGCGGTTGGTTCTCGGAAGACCGTTCCGCAGCGACAAGCTCGCGCACACGCTCCTACCCAAGCGCATTGCGCTGCCCGTCTTCGCGTCCGACGCGCTGTCTTCGGTGGCCTACGCGCCGGAGGAAATCTTTCTGGTGCTCTCGGTCGCGGGCCTGACCGCCTACTCGATGGCGCCCTGGATCGGGCTGGCGGTCGCCGCGGTCATGCTGATCGTCATCGCCAGCTACCGGCAGAACGTGCACGCCTACCCGTCCGGCGGGGGCGACTACGAGGTCGTCACGACCAATCTCGGCCACACCGCGGGCCTGACAGTGGCCAGCGCCCTGCTCGTGGATTACGTGCTCACGGTTGCGGTGTCGATGGCCTCGGCGATGTCGAACATCGGCTCGGCGGTGCCGTTCATCGCTCAGCACAAGGTGTTGTTCGCTGTCATCGCGATTCTGGTGCTGGCGTCGATGAACCTGCGTGGCATCCGCGAGTCGGGCACCGCGTTCGCGATTCCCACCTACGCGTTCATGATCGGCATGTACATCATGCTGGCCTGGGGGCTGTTCCAGATCTATGTGCTCGGCACGCCATTGCGCGCCGAATCGGCGAGTTTCGAGGTGCACTCCGAACACGGCGAGGTGGTCGGGTTCGCGATGGTGTTCCTGGTCGCGCGTGCGTTCTCGTCCGGCTGCGCCGCGTTGACCGGTGTCGAGGCGATCAGCAATGGGGTGCCGGCGTTCCGGAAACCCAAGTCCCGCAACGCCGCAACGACGCTGCTGATGCTGGGGCTCATCGCGGTGTCGTTGTTCATGGGCATCGTCATGCTGGCGAAGGAGACCGGCGCCAAGATCGCCGACAGCCCGGAGCAGCTCGTCGGTGCACCGCCGGGCTACCACCAGAAAACGCTGATCGCTCAGCTTGCCGACGCGGTCTTCCACGACTTCCCGGTCGGATTGTTCCTGATCGCAGGGGTGACGGCGCTGATCCTCGTGCTCGCCGCGAACACCGCTTTCAACGGCTTCCCGGTGCTGGCATCGATTCTGGCGCAAGACCGTTACCTGCCGCGCCAGCTGCACACGCGTGGCGACCGGCTCGCGTTCTCCAACGGCATCCTGTTTCTCGCGTTCGCCGCGATCGCGTTCGTTGTTGCGTTCCGCGCCGAGGTCACGGCGCTGATTCAGCTGTACATCGTGGGCGTGTTCGTGTCGTTCACGCTCAGCCAGATCGGCATGGTGCGGCACTGGACGCGGCTGCTGCGCACCGAAACCGACTCTGCTGTGCGCCGCCACATGATGCGGTCACGGGTGATCAACACGATCGGCTTCATCTGCACCGGCACGGTGCTGATCATCGTGGTGGTGACGAAGTTCCTCGCGGGCGCGTGGATCGCGATCCTGGCGATGGGCGCGCTGTTCGCCATCATGGAAATGATTCACAAGCACTACGACACCGTCGCCAACGAGCTCGAGCAGCAGGCGGAGGAACACGGTGACGATATGGTGCTGCCGAGCCGCAACCACGCCGTCGTGCTGGTGTCCAAGCTGCACATGCCGACGAAACGGGCGCTGGCCTACGCCCGCGCCACCCGGCCCGATGTTCTCGAGGCGATCACGGTGAGCGTCGACGACGCCGAGACGCGTGAGCTGGTGCACAGATGGGAGGACAGCGATATCAGCGTGCCGCTCAAGGTGATTGCCTCGCCGTATCGCGAGATCACCCGCCCGGTGCTCGACTACGTGAAGCGGGTCAGCAAGGAGTCGCCGCGCACCGTTGTCACGGTGTTCATCCCGGAATACGTCGTCGGGCACTGGTGGGAACAGGTGCTGCACAACCAGAGCGCGCTGCGGCTCAAGGGGAGGCTGCTCTTCGAGCCGAATGTGATGGTGACATCGGTTCCGTGGCAGCTGAGTTCGTCCGAGCGACTCAAGACGCTGCAGCCGCATGCGGCTCCGGGTGACGCACGCAGGGGCTTCCTGGATTGAGTGAACAGGTCGACGAGGTCGACGAGCCGCCCTGGCCGGCGGAACTGACGTTGACCACCGGGCCACCGGCCAACGGAGGCAGCTGCGTCGCGCGCTACGAGGGCCGGGTGGTGTTCGTGCGATACGCGCTGCCGGGCGAGACGGTGAAGGCGCGGGTGGTCGCTGACCACGGATCCTATTGGCACGCAGACGTTGTCGAGGTGCTCGAACCGTCGGCCGACCGTATCGACTCGCTATGCCCGATTGCGGGCGTCGATGGCGCCGGTTGCTGCGATCTGGCATTCGTCGAACCCGACGCGGCCCGGCGACTGAAGGGTGCAGTCGTCGCCAACCAATTGGCACGGTTGGGCGGCCACCAGTGGCGCGACGAGGACACCGCGGTCGCCGAGCCGGTCGGAGACGGGGCCGCGACGGCGTGGCGCACCCGGGTGCGGCTCGACACGTCGGGGCAGGGCCGGGCGGGTTTCCACCGTTACCACAGCTCTGAGCTCATCACCGAACTGAACTGCGCGCAGCTTCCCGACGGCATGCTCGCCGGCCTGAACGACTGGATGTGGCCGCCGGGCGCGCAGTTACACGTGGCCGTCGACGACGACGGTGCCCGGCACGTCGTCCAGTCGGGGCCCCGAACCGGCCGCAAGACGTCCACCCTGGTGGTCGAGGGCCGCTACGAGGCGGTGCAGCGGATCGGGGCGCGGATCTGGCGGGTGCCGGTGACGGCGTTCTGGCAGGCGCACCGCGATGCGGCACGCGACTACAGCGAGCTGGTGGCCGGCTGGGCGCAGCTCGAACCCGGCATGACGGCGTGGGATTTATACGGCGGGGCAGGGGTTTTCGCCGCCGCGCTGGCCGACGGTGTTGGGGAGCGCGGCAAGGTCGTCACCGTGGACACGTCACGCGGTGCCTCGCGATCGGCCCGTGCGGCGCTGGGCGACGTCGGCTGGGTGTCGGTGGTGACGGACTCGGTTCGCCGGGCGCTGGCGGCGCAGCCGGAGCGGGCCGACGTCGCCGTGCTGGACCCGCCACGGTCCGGGGCCGGGCGTGAAGTGATCGACCTGCTGGCCGCCGCCGAGGTACCCCGCGTGATCCACATCGGCTGCGAGGCGGCGTCCTTCGCGCGTGATGTCGGGCTGTACCTCGGCCATGGATACGTCGTCGAGGATCTACGGGTGTTCGACTCGTTCCCGCTGACGCACCACGTCGAGTGCGTCGCGGTGCTGACCCGCTGACGTCGCCGAAACCAACGATTGGCCGCACGAGTGTGAGTGGCTTGCGCCCTTTCGTCGATCTCGGCGACGTTACCGTCAGCTCGCGGCCGTGTGCGGGCCGAACTCGTTCGCGATGGCGGTGACGGCGTTGGCGGGAAAGCCGCCGCGCCTGGCGTGCTCGCGGATCGCTTCCTCGTCGTCGGCTTCGTGGACGCAGTAGATCTTGTCCCCTGCGACGTAGCTCGTGATCCACCGGTACGGCACGCCCAGCGACGCGACGACGTCGTTGGACTTGGCGGCGATCTCGGCCAGTTGCGCTTCGCTCAGCTCGCTCGCTCCCGGAATCTCCCGCTCGATGACATAGCGCTTCATCGACTTCTCCTGTCTCTTGATCAGCTCCGCGGTCCGTCCGCGGTCGGCCTCAACGTTCGGCCACGCCGCTCGGTGCCACATGGGGAGAAGCTCCCTATCTTTGGCGGATCCGCTCATCTTCGCTGCTCAGAGAGCGCTCCATTCACTAATATCACCTGCTGTGAGGCTCACTGAGCGCGATCACGAGCTCGGCGAGCTCCGGGCCCGGGCCGACGACGCGCGGGCCGGCCGGGGACGCATGGTCCTGGTGTGCGGTGAGTCGGGCGCAGGCAAGACCGCCTTCGTCGAGGCATTCGTCGAGCAGTGGGTGCGCGATGAACGTGTGTTGTGGGGCGCTTGCGACCCGCTGCCGACGCCGCGTCCCCTCGGTCCGATCCATGACCTCGTACACCGTCTAGCGCCTGCCACCAGGACAATGCTGGGGCAGAGCGATCAGCCGTACGACATCTTCGCCGCCGTCTACGACGACTTACGCACTGCGGCGTCGGTTCTCGTGCTCGACGACCTCCACTGGGCCGACCAGGGCACGATCGACCTTCTGCGGTTCGTGCTGAGGCGCGTCGCGCAGACGCGGTCGCTGATCGTCGGGATCGTCCGCGACGACGAAGTCGGCGTGACCCACCCCTTGAGGGCCCTGCTGGGTGACGCCGCCCGGTCGCCACGCGCCGACTCGTTGGCGATGCCCCCGCTCAGCATCCAAGCGGTCCAGAACCTCGTCGGTCAGGGGCGTGTCGATCCGGTGTGGCTGCACCGCGTCACCGGTGGCAACGCGTTCTTCGTCTGCGAGATGTTGGATCACCATGGCGACGACCTGCCGACGACGGTGCGTGACGCGGTGCTGGCGCGTGCGACCGGCCTCGACCCCGCGACATGGGACCTGCTCAACCTGTTGACGTGCTCGCCAGGGGCGATTCCCGACCACCTGCTGCCCGCCCTCGGGGTGACGCTGCCTGCGTCGCGCGCACTGGCCGATGCGGGACTCATCCGCAGGAGTTCCCGCGGCGTGGCGTTCCGGCACGATCTGTGCAGGCTGGCGATCCGAAGTGTGATTCCGCCAGGAGCCGAGCCGCGTCTGCATCGACGGCTGATCGATGCGTACGAGGCGGCGTCCGACGTGGATTCGGCGGTGCTGACACATCACGCGCTCGGCGCCGGCGATGTCGACCGGATCCGGCGCTGCGCAAGCGATGCCGGTGCCGCGGCCGCACGCTCCGGCGCACACACCCAGGCCACCGAGTTCTTCACCGTCGCGCTCGAGCGGGGCGGCCCATTGGACAAGGCGAACGAAGCCGAGCTGCTCGAACTGCTCGCCTGGGAGTTCTACCTCATCGACCGCCTGGGCGACGCCATCACCGCCTGCAACCGTGCGATGCGGATCCGCCAAGAGCTGGGCGAGTCGGCGGCGGTGAGCGCGAACCACCACTCGCTGGCCGTCTACCAGTGGTACAACGCGAACCGCGAACTGGCAGAAGGCCATGCCGCGGAGGCGATGTCGGTGCTCGACGCCGATTCCGGCGATGCCGCCCAACTCGTGCAACTCGGTCACGCGTTCGCGATGCAGGCCTTCCTTGCGGTGCAAGCGAGCGATCTCGACCGCGCCAAGGCGTTGATCACCCGGGCCCGCGAGATCGCCGACACGGCAGCCGATTCCGATTTGACGATCCGGGTTCGCCTGATCGAGAACTACGGCGTCGTGCTCAACGGCGATTCCTCAGGGCGCGACGAGATACTCACGATCCTCAACTCGGGGCCCAAGCACATCGACGAGTTGTACTCGGGCGGATGGAGCAACCTCACGTATTTCGACGTCGAACAGCGCCGGTTGGATGTCGCGGCGGAGGTGCTCGACGTCACCATCCCACTCATGCAGGAACACGATCTGCCGATCTGTCGCGTGTGGCAGATGGGCTCGCGCGCGCGACTCCAACTGATGGTGGGAGAGTGGGACGACGCGGCGGCAGAAGCGGACCGTGTCCTGGAGGGGCCCAGCGCGCCACTGGCCAGGACGTGGCCACTTCTCATCCGCGCATTGGTGGACCTGCGCAAACACGGGATGGGACGAGACTCCCTGGAGGACGCGTGGAAGCTCGCGTGCCGGTTCGGGGAACCCATCCGGATGCTGCCCGTCGCGGCGGCGATTGTCGAGCTTTGTTGGACGACAGGCGAATCCGACGGTCGGTTATCCGAATGTCGCGAACTGCTGACCGGCGGCCCGATTACCGGGCTGGAATGGTCGCGCGGCGAGCTGGCGGTCTGGCTTCGGCGATTGGGGGACAGCTTCGACGTCGTCGGCGTGGCTGAGCCGTACCGGTTGCTGCTCGACGGGAAATTCGAGGCGGCGGCCGACGATTTCCACCGACGTTCCATGCCGTACGACGGCGCGTTAGCCCTTGTCGACTCCGGTGACCCTCTGCTCGCCGCACGGGCGCTGGACATCCTCGACCGGCTCGGTGCCGATGCGGTGGCAGCCAAGGTTCGCCGCGATCTGCGGGCGCAGGGCGTGTCGGCGGTCCCTGCGCGTCGGCGTTCGGCGACGTTGGCCAACCCGGCCGGTTTGACGACCCGCCAGACCGAGGTGCTGCGCCTGCTCGACGACGGCCTGACCAACGCGGAACTCGCTGAGCGGCTGTACCTCTCGGTCAAGACCGTGGATCACCACGTCTCGGCGATTCTCACGAAGCTGGACGTCACCAAGCGGCGCGACGCCGTGCGGCGGGCACGCGAACTGGGCCTGCTCAGTTAGCGCGTGCCGCCCGCGGCTTCGGCGAAATATCGCTGCAGTCGCCGGTGCCGGTGGCCGAACAGCGCACGCAACCCCGCTGCGACGACCGGTGTGGCCGGTCGCAGTGGCGCGCGCAGTTGAAACGTGATGCGGTCGCGGACAATGGTTTTGGAGGCGCCGTCGGGTGCCACAGTGCGTTGATGCCGCCACTGGCGCATGCTCATCATCGTGGATTGCTCGTCAAAACCGCGTCCGCGGTCCAGTTCCGCGATGCAGAGGTGGACGTAGTCGAACGGCAGGACACCGAACAGACGCATCCAGGCGCGCCCGATCGGGGTGCCGATCGGCACCGTGTCGACGGTCAGCGATTCCGCTCCACGCGGCATTGACATGGTCATCCACGGCCGCAGTTCGTCGTTGATCCCCTCAGGTGTGACCACACGGGCCCACACCTGATCGGCGGGCGCATCGACGACGCTCTGCAGTTCGACGATCATGACGATTCAAGGTAGTCGACGAGACCGAACAACGGCGGGCTAACAGCTAGCCGAAAACGAAGTAACGCACCCACAGGTATGGTGCGGACACCGCGACGGTCAGTGCCGTCACCACGGCCCCCTTGCGGGTGAATTGCCAGAACCCGATCGGATACCCCTCGCGTCCTGCGATGCCGACCATCACCACGTTCGCGCTGGCGCCTACCGCGGTCATGTTGCCGCCGAAGCCGGCCCCGATGGCCAGCGCCCACCACATGGCCTGCACGTGGCCGGGATTGGGAATGGTCGACGCGAGATCGGCGACCACGGGAGTCATGGTGGCGACGTACGGAATGTTGTCGATGATGCCCGAAAGCACCGCCGACACAACGAGTATCAGCATCGTTGCCAGAAGTGGGTTCCCGCCGGTGACGTCGCCGGCCAGCCGGGCCAGGTCGGCGATCATCCCCGTCTTCACAAGCGATCCGACCAGGATGAACAGGCCGGCGAAGAACAGCAACGTCTCCCATTCGACGCTGGCGAGGTAGTGGACACTTTCGACGCCGGAAATCGTCACCAACACCCCGGCGCCGATGAGCGCCACGATGGATGGCTCAACGTGGATAGCCGAAGTCGCGACCAGTGCGGCCAATACACCGACCAGCACCACGCCGGACTTGATCAGTAGCCGCATGTCGTGGATCGCTTCACGTTCGTTCAGGGACATCACCTCGGCAACCCGATCGGCGTGTACGCCGAACGTGCCGCGAAACAACAGCGGCAGTGTCGCCACGAAGGCGACCATGGCGATGATCGCAACGGGCGCAAGATGAATCAGGAAGTCGTTGAACGACAGGTTCGCTCGGCTCCCGATGATGATGTTGGGGGGATCGCCGATCAGTGTCGAAACGCCGCCGATGTTGGAGGCGAGCACCTCCGCGATCAGAAACGGGATTGGGTTGATGTCGAGACGATCGCACACCAGCAGCGTCACCGGCGCCATCAGCAGCACGATCGTCACATTGGGCAGGATCGCCGACGCCGTGGCGGTGATGAGGACGAGAAGAACCATGACCCGCAATGGGGATCCGCGGGCGCGCTTGGCCGCCCAGATCGCCGCGTACTCGAAACCACCCGTCTGGCGGAGCACTCCGACGATGATCATCGTGCCCAGCAGCAGAAAGATGACGTCCCAGTCGATTCCGGTCTCGGGTGAATAGAACACGTCGTGGGAGTCGACGATCCCGAGCGCGAGCACCACCGCCGCGCCGCCGAGTGCGACCTTGACCTTGTGGATGCGCTCGGTCGCGATCAAGGTGTAGGCGGCGATGAAAACGGTTAATGCAACGATCGCCACCGGAACACCCCCCGGCTAGCGACGCTCAATGCGGGGCGAGTGTGACCTCGAGCAATCGCGTAGCGGTAATGACGCCGACGAGTCCCTCTGCGCTTATCACTGCGACGAGCGGGGAACGGTTGCGCGCCATCATGGCGGCAACTTCGACGATGGTGTCGTCGGCCTTCACCGTCGACATGTCCGGGAGCGGCTTGGGCAGCACCTGCGCGACGGTCTTGCCGCCGAGTTTGTCGGCCACGCGGTCGGCCATCGACTCGCTCAGCACCCCCGCGAGCGACGGATCGTCCAGCACGTAGGGCGGCACGAGCAGGCGGACCACCTGCGAAGCGGGCAAGATCGTCACCGGCATGCCCGCGGTGTCCGTCACCACGAGTCCAGGCAACCGGTGGGTGGCCAACAGGCGCACCGCGTCGAGCGCGTTGGAGTCCAGCGCGACGGCGGGAAAAGTCTCGGCGATCTGCTCGGCCCGCACACTTCAACGCTACGACGCCGCAGGGCAAATGACCGTTAATCCTTACGGTTCCTTGGCGGCCCGAATGTGCGCCATGTCGCGAGTGCAGCGCCATTTGGTACTCCCGTGGCCGTCGTCCAAGTCGCAACATGGGATGCGACTGCCGACCAGACTTCCCGGCGCTCCACATGTAAAGATGCCGTAAAGGGCGACCCCTGGCAACCGAATACGGCGATCTGTCATGCGAATCCCGATCCGGGCAAATAACGGCGGACGTAACCGCGCTGCATCACTAGACTTTCGGCAATGCCTACGCCTCTCCGACTGCTGGCACGGGGCTCGTGGTCGGAATCGCAACGCTTTTCCGAGATCCTCCGCAAGGAGACCGTCGGCGGCATGCTGCTGCTCGCCGCCGCAGGTACCGCACTGGTGTGGGCGAACTCGCCGTGGTCTGACACCTACCACACGGTGTCGGAGTTCGCGTTCGGACCGGAGTCCCTGCACCTGCGCCTGTCCGTTTCGGCGTGGGCAGCCGACGGGCTGTTAGCGATCTTCTTCTTCGTCGTGGGGCTGGAACTGAAGCGCGAATTCGTCGCAGGCGACTTACGCGATCCGCGCCGAGCGGCCCTGCCGATCGCTGCCGCCATCGGCGGCATGATCGTTCCCGCCGCCATCTACATCGCGATCAACCTGGCCGCCGGCCGACCCGAAGATCTCGATGGGTGGGCGGTTCCGATCGCCACCGACATCGCATTCGCGCTTGCGGTGCTCGCGGTGCTGTCCACCCACCTGCCGACTGCACTGCGCACCTTTCTGCTGACGCTCGCAGTGGTCGATGATCTGCTCGCGATCACCATCATCGCCGTCTTCTACACCGACCACTTGTCCCCGGTGCCCCTCGTGTTGGCCGTGATCCCCATTGGGCTGTTCGGGCTGGCGGTTCAGCGCGGGATTCATCAGTGGTGGGTCTTGGTGCCGCTGGCCATCGTCGCGTGGGCACTCGTACACGCCAGCGGCGTGCACGCGACGGTCGCAGGGGTGGTCCTCGGCTTCACCGTCCCCGTCCTGGGCAGGCACGGCCACCCGACAGCCGAACTGTTCGAACACACGTTGCGGCCGGTGTCTGCAGGTTTCGCCGTCCCCATATTCGCCTTCTTCGCCGCCGGAGTCACGGTCGGCGGCTGGTCGGGCCTCGGCGACTCGCTGTTGCATCCGGTCACCGACGGCGTGATTGCGGGTCTGGTGATCGGCAAGCCCGCCGGCGTGTTTGTGACTGCGTTCCTATTGGCCAAGTTCACCCACGCAGCGCTCGATGACGACCTTGCCTGGCGCGACGTACTCGGCGTGTCGCTGCTCGCCGGCATCGGCTTTACCGTGTCGTTATTGATTGGTGAGCTGGCGTTCGGATACGGCACTCCGGCGGCCGACGACGTCAAGATCGGCGTGCTCGTCGGGTCTGTTGTCGCAGGTGTACTGGCTTCGCTTGTGCTGTTCAGCCGTAACGCGGCATACCGGCGAATACACCTGATCGAAACTGCGGATGCGGACCACGACGGTGTGCCCGACATCTACGAGTCTCGACAGGACTGAGGCAGGAGCGCTTGCGTACACTGACCTGATGCTTGAACAGATCCGCGGTCCCGCAGATCTGCAGCACCTTTCTCAGTCGCAGCTGAGCGACCTGGCACAGGAAATCCGCGAATTCCTGATCCATAAGGTCGCTGCAACGGGTGGGCATCTGGGCCCCAACCTCGGTGTGGTGGAGCTCACGCTCGCCCTGCATCGTGTGTTCGACTCGCCGCACGACCCGATCATCTTCGACACCGGCCATCAGGCCTATGTGCACAAGATGCTTACCGGCCGCTGCCACGACTTCAGCACGCTGCGCAAGAAGAACGGCCTGTCGGGCTATCCGTCGCGCAGCGAAAGCGAGCACGACTGGGTGGAGTCCAGCCACGCCAGCTCGGCGCTGTCGTACGCCGACGGGCTGGCCAAGGCGTTCGAGCTGTCCGGGCATCGCAACCGGCATGTGGTCGCGGTCGTCGGCGATGGGGCATTGACCGGCGGGATGTGCTGGGAGGCGCTGAACAACATCGCCGCGGCGCGGCGGCCGGTAGTGATCGTCGTCAACGACAACGGCCGCAGCTACGCGCCGACCATCGGCGGGTTCGCCGAGCACCTGGCCGGCCTGAGGCTGGAGCCGAGCTACGAGAAGGTGCTCGACGAGGGCCGCAAGGTCGTGCGCGGCGTGCCGCTCATCGGCGAGTTCTGCTACCAGGCCATGCACAGCATCAAGGCCGGCATCAAGGACGCCTTGTCGCCTCAGGTGATGTTCACAGATCTCGGGCTCAAGTACGTGGGCCCCATCGACGGCCACGACGAGCACGCGGTGGAGACCGCGCTGCGCCAGGCACGGCGCTTCAACGCTCCGGTGATCGTGCACGTCGTCACCCGCAAGGGCATGGGCTACCCGCCTGCGGAGAACGACGAGGACGATCAGATGCACTCGTGCGGCGTGATCGACCCCGAGACGGGGCTGGCCACGTCGGTACCGGGGCCGGGCTGGACGTCGACGTTCTCCGAGGCGCTGATCGCGTACGGCACCAAGCGTCGCGACATCGTAGCGATCACCGCCGCCATGCCGGGCCCGACCGGGCTGAGCGCGTTCCGGCAGCGGTTCCCCGATCGCTTCTTCGACGTCGGCATCGCCGAACAGCACGCGATGACGTCGGCCGCCGGGCTGGCGATGGGTGGCCTGCATCCGGTGGTGGCCATCTACTCGACGTTCCTGAATAGGGCGTTCGACCAGGTCATCATGGACGTTGCGCTGCACAAGCTGCCGGTGACCATGGTGCTGGACCGGTCCGGCATCACCGGCCCCGACGGCGCCAGCCACAACGGCATGTGGGACCTGTCGATGCTCGGCATCGTGCCGGGCATGCGGGTAGCCGCACCACGCGACGGCGCCCGGCTGCGTGAGGAACTCGGCGAGGCCCTCGACATCAACGACGGGCCGACCGCCCTGCGTTTCCCCAAAGGTGATGTGGGCGAAGACATTCCGGCGGTCGAGCGGCGAGACGGTGTCGACGTGCTCGCGGTCCCTGCCGAAGGCTTGTCTCACGACGTGCTGCTCGTCGCGGTCGGGCCGTTTGCGTCGATGGCGCTGGCGGTCGCCGAACGGCTGCGCAACCAGGGCATCGGCGTGACCGTCGTCGATCCACGTTGGGTGCTGCCGGTCCAGCAGGCGATCGGCGATATGGCGAAGTCGCACAAGCTCGTGGTGACCGTGGAGGACAACGGTGTCGCGGGCGGTGTCGGCACGGCCGTGTCGGCCGCCCTGCGGCGCGCCGAGATCGACGTGCCGTGCCGCGACGTCGGGTTGCCACAGGAGTTCTTCGCGCAGGCGTCGCGCGGTGAGGTGCTGGCCGAGGTCGGACTGACCGATCGCAACATCGCCCGCCAGATCACGGGCTGGGTGGCCGCGCTCGGCGCGACGGTCACGGAGCGCGCCGTCAGCGAGCGCCTGGACTGATTCGCCGCGGCGAGTCGCCTCCGGGGCGATGCATGCTTTCCGACAGCGTCAACAAGTGTTGACGCCTCCAGAAAGGGTGGTGCTCCGGTGGACGCTGAGCTCGAGCGCTGGAAGGCCGGTGGGCAGTACTTCGACTACCTGGGTTTCGATGTCTTCTATCGCAAGCAGGGTAGTGGTCCCACGTTGCTTCTCATCCACGGCTACCCGTTCAATTCGTGGGACTGGGCGCCGATGTGGGACAGGCTGACCGATCGCTTCACCGTGGTCGCACCCGACATGCTGGGCATGGGGTTCTCCGACAAGCCCGAGAAGTACGAGTACACGGTGCACGATCACGCCGATATGCACGAGGCGCTGATGTCCGATCTCGGTCTGGGGTCTTCGCACATCCTCGCCCACGACATAGGGGACTCGGTCGGCCAAGAGTTGTTGGCGCGCCATGAGTTCGGCCAGCAGGTCTACGGGGCGTTGCGCATCGACTCGATCACCTGGCTCAACGGCGGGATGTTCAACGAGACATACACCCCTCGGCTGTTGCAGAAGGTGCTGTCGCGAACTCCGTTGGGGGACTTGCTGAGTCCCCTGCAGGCCAACCCGATGTCGTGGCGCCTGATCGAGCCCACCATCAACGAGGTGTTCGGGTCCGACACCAAACCGTCGCGGCGGATGCTCGACCTGTTCCACGAGATCCTCTCCTACAACGACGGCAAGCGGGTGACGCACAAGGTCGGCAGGTTCGTCAATGACCGCTATACCCATCGCAATCGGTGGGTCCGGGCGATGCGGGAAACCGACATCCCGATGCGGCTGATCGACGGGCCTGCCGACCCGAACTCGGGCAGGCATATGGCGCAGCGCTACCTCGAGGTCATTCCGAACCCGGACGTTGTGATGCTCGACGACAAGATCGGGCACTGGCCGCAGATCGAGGCGCCTGACGTGGTGCTGGAGAACTTTCTGGCGTTCGTCGACCGCGTCATCGCGCCGCAGTAGCGGTGTGCCGAGCCGTCCGCGCCCGGCACACCGCCACGCGCACTACGCGTTGGCCGTGTACGACCGTGCCCCGACGCCTGCGAGTGCGCCGCCGTCGACGATCAGGTACTCGTCCCGGATGGGCCGCCCCGCGAAGTAGCTCTCCAGGATCTCCCTCGTGCCTGCCGCGTAACGGGTCTGCGCCGACAACGACGAACCCGAGATGTGCGGGGTCATGCCGTGGTGCGGCATCGTGCGCCACGGGTGGTCGGCCGGAGCGGGCTGCGGGAACCACACGTCACCCGCGTAGCCGGCCAGCTGCCCGGTCTGCAGGGCACGAACGACGGCATCGCGGTCACAGATGAGTGCCCGTGCCGTATTGATCAGGTACGCACCGCGTTTCATCGTGCCGATCAGCTCGTCGTCGAACAGTCCGCGCGTCTCCGGGTGCAAGGGCGCGTTGATGGTCACCACGTCCAGGTGCGGCACCATGTCGCGCACGGTCGGGTGGTAGGTGAGGTTCAGCTCGGCCTCGACTTCGGCGGGCAGCCGGTGCTTGTCGAAGTAGTGCAGGTGCACGTCGAACGGTGCGAGCCGGCGCAGGACCGCCAGGCCGATCCGGCCTGCGGCAACGGTGCCGACGTGCATTCCCTCGAGGTCGTATGAGCGCTGCACGCAGTCGGCGATGTTCCAGCCGCCGTCGATGACCCACTTGTAGGACGGCAGGTAGTTGCGCACCTGGGACAAGATCATCATCACGACGTGCTCGGCCACGCTGATGCTGTTGCAGAACGTGACCTCTGCGACTGTGATGCCGTGCTTGATCGCGGCATCCAGATCGACATGGTCCGAACCGATTCCGGCCGTCACCGCGAGCTTCAGCTTGGGGGCGCGCGCGATCCGTTCCTCGGTGAGGTAGGCGGGCCAGAAGGGCTGCGAGATGACGATTTCCGCGTCGGCCAGGTGCTGGTCGAACACCGAGTTCTCGCCGTCCTTGTCCGATGTCACGACCAACTCGTGGCCGAGGCCCTCGAGGTAGCGCCGAAGGCCGAGTTCGCCGGAGATACTGCCCAGCAGCGAGCCGGGCGTGAAGTCGACCTCCGACGGGGTGGGCAGCGACTGCCCGTCCGGGTAGGCGTCGAGGTGCGGAAGCCCGTCACGCGGGTACGTGGTGGGGTAGCCGTCGACGGGATCGTCGTAGAGCACGCAGACTACTTTTGCCATGGATCGATTACCTTTCTTGCGGTTGCACCGTGAGACGAACCGACGGGCAATCCTCGGCTTCATCTGACTTGTTCGACTCTTGCGTCGCGAAATAGGTCGTCAACAGCCCAACATCCGTTCTCCGCTGAGGTGAGACCGACGGTTTGATGGTGCCGACGTGACGACGGTAACAACGGCCGATCACGGCGAACAAGACCTCGGTCTTCGCAATCTGACATGGTGTGATAGGTGATCACTATCACTGAACGACGGAGCGGCTGATGCACGGTGAGGTGTCGATCCAACAGCTGGAGTACCTGGTGGCACTCGCGCGCGAGCGCCACTTCGGCCGCGCCGCGGCGGCATGCCATGTGAGTCAGCCGACGCTCTCGGTCGCCATACGCAAGCTGGAGCACGAACTGGATGTCGTGATCGTGCTGCGCGGGCAGCGGTTCGAGGG